>Ga0316197_10002628_pt1 | contig 12813 bp, 13 predicted proteins | sample OudBiesiAoxic_MG_FD_204939 | JGI IMG/M metagenome (GOLD analysis project Ga0316197, IMG submission 204939) | Coastal sediment microbial communities from Oude Bieten Haven, Netherlands - site A oxic | ecosystem: Environmental > Aquatic > Marine > Coastal > Sediment | place: Netherlands...
TCGGGGTTGTGATGATGTGGTAGCGGCGGTCGGACTTGAACCGACGACCTTCCGATTATGAGCCGGATGCTCTGACCAACTGAGCTACGCCGCCATGTGGCTATGACCTCTTGCGAGATGACTTGGCTCGTCGCCGGGTGACCCCGACCACTTGGTCGAGCCCTCTGTGAGAATCGAACTCACGACACCAGCCTTACCATGGCTGTGCTCTACCGACTGAGCTAAGAGGGCGTCACGAGCGGGTGCGAACACACCCGGTCGAGCCGTTGCTGACTATGTGATTTCGAATGCCGCGGTCGGTGCCGAACATCGGCCCCGGGGCAACCTTCGGGACCGCATCAGCGTTGCGGCCAGCCCGAGAGTGTACCGGCCAGCGCTCGACTCCCACCCGCGCGTCGACCGCTATTCAGGGGGGATTCGCTGGCCCCACTCCGCGACCGATGCACACCCGAACGGTAACGTCGGCGGCGATGCCGGAGACCCCTACGCCGCGTCCGACGGTCACGATTCGTGTGGCAACGCGCGGCGACGCCGAGGCGATGCGCACGATCTACAACCACGAGGTCGAGAACTACACCACCACACTCGACATGGTGCCGCGCTCGCTGGCGGATCAGCAGGCGTGGATCTCCGCTCGTTCGGGGGCCTTCGCTGCGATCGTCGCGGTCGTCGACGACCCCGTGGCCGGAGCCGACGATGTGGTCGTGGGCTTCGCGTCACTGTCACCGTTCAAGGATCGACCGGCCTACAGTCCGACCGTCGAGAATTCGATCTACGTCGCACGGTCCCACGCAGGTCTCGGCATCGGCCGCAAGCTGATGGACCGGCTGATCGCCGATGCCCGTGACAGTGGCTTTCACTCGATCATTGCTCGTGTCGAGACCAGCGGTGAAGCCTCGATTGCGCTGCATCGTGCCTGCGGATTCGAGCTCGTTGGCATCGAAAAGCAAGTTGGTCGCAAGTTTCGCCGCTGGCTCGACGTGGCGACGCTACAACTGATGCTCTGACTCGTCGTTGAGCGCGGGCCCTCAGCGCCCGACGACCGTGAACGACAGATCGCCGGCGAGCTCGTCGTCAAGGTCGGCTTGCAGGTCGTAGCGGCCTGGCGTCGGGAACATGATCTTCTGCATCGGGATCACCACCGGCACTTGACGGCCTTCGCCTGGAAGTAGTCCGGACGGACGCGGCACCTCGTGGAGGGCGACGTTCACCGTTGCGACCACTGTTGCCGTGTCGGCCGATTTGACCTTCATCACGATGTGGTGCGCCTCGACCGCCTCGTGCGGGGGCATGTACACCATCGCCGCGACATGACATCCGAAGACCGCCGGGAACGAAGTGGCTACGAGCCGAGTCAGCCCACCGGACTGGACGAACAACAACCCCTCCCGGATCTGGGCGAAGTCGCACAGGATGAGCGCATCGAGGCGAGCCGACATCTCCACGGACACTAACCCGGCGACCCGCCCCAACGTCCCCACACCGCGTCGACGCACGATGACCCCGGCGGGAACCAAGCCGCAGGTCAGGTCGGTTCGTTTGCGGCGAGCCAGGCAGCCCACCGCGGCGTATCGCGCTCGGCGAGCGCCGCTTGCTCGGCGCCGTAGAGATACGACCAGATCGACACGGACGTCTGCCCACCGGCTCCTTCCGCAGAGATGAACGCCGTCCCATCGACCGGCCTCACGAGCACGAGGGAGATGCTGTGGTCACGTGCATCGGCGACGGTGCCGGTCATTCCGAGACCATCGGGGAGGCGGATGTCGATGGTGTCTCCCATGTTCGGGTGGGGGTCAATCTCGAGTCCCCGCGTGAGCTCGTCCCACGCCATCGATGGTGGAACCTGCCATGTCGCCATCGGGAGCAGGGCGGTTGCGGTTCGCCCCCGGAAGTGTTCGAGGTGCAGCCGGAGGTTGCCCATGAAGAGCTGCCATCCGTCGGCCATCGCGTCGTACTGGTCGTCCCAATCGTCGCCCGATCCGAATCCACTGTTGACGAGTCGCACCACACAGGTGCCACCGTCGCGAGCCTCCACGATCCATTCGAAGGCGAGGGCGTCCGCACCCTCGCCGCCATCGAAAACCACCCGATGCGGCGGATCCCAGACAGCGACCCGGCCAGGTGCTTCCATGCCGGGCCCAAACGACGCGAGCATCGCACCGTCGGTGCGCTCGTCGACCTCGTGCGGGACATACCAGGAGGAGATGCCGGGTCCCGTTGCGATCGCCGCCCACACCTCCTCCGGTTTGCCGACCACTTCGATCTCGGCGGCAATCGAACGTCGATCGTCAGTCATCACTGGTTCCTTCTGGATTGGGGTGCGCCGCAACGACGAGCCGGTGCCGGCGTCCGCGTGGCGCAGTTTCGTCGTGATATCGCGACGCGAGGTGGTGGATGGTTGCCGTCAGTTCGCTTGTGAACGCGGCGCGATCCGCGGCGGACGCGAAACGAACCTCGGTGTCGATGGTGAGCGTTGCAAGCTGCTGCTCGGCGGCATCGGCTCGTCGGGCGAGGCGCGCGACCTCGTCGATCAGCCGGGCCGCGACGGCGATCAGGTAGCGGGTCGAGAGGCGCTCGACCCGCGCAGGGCTCGTCGCGTTGGCACCCAAGACCGAAGGCGCCATGACATACGACGACGCCGACGCCACGACCACGCGCTCGGTCAGCCCGCGTCGTGGGCGCTCCTCGACGAGGTCGACGAGACCGTGTGCTTCGAGCGCACGGAGGTGGTAGTTGATCTTCTGCCGCGGTTCATCCAGCACAGCGGCGACACTCGTCGCCGACCCCGGCTCGACGAGCGTCCTGAGGATGTCGGTGCGGAGCGGGTCGAGCACAACCGCAGCCACGTCGGGCTCGTCGATCACCTCCACATCCAACACAGCACAATTCTTGTATTGACAGTACAAGTTGTCAATAAGGATGTGGCCGCCCATCGACCGAAAACGACGAGAGCCCGCCAGCTCACGCTGACGGGCTCTCGTTTGTGTGGGCCGGGTAGGATTTGAACCTACGAAGGCATACGCCGGCAGAGTTACAATCTGCTTCCTTTGGCCACTCGGACACCGACCCTTTGGACCCCGTTCCACAGACTTTCGACTCGAGACTCGCAGCGGTCTGTCGAACAAGGCGCCGAAAGCGTACCGCCCGCGATCCGGCACGCAACCCGTGCCGTCACCTCCGCTACCGTTCTGACCATGGCAAGTTTCGACGTCGTCTCCGAAGTAGATGAGCAGGAAGTCAAGAACGCGGTCGATCAGGCACAACGCGAGATCGCCAACCGCTACGACTTCAAGAACACCAACTCCTCGATCGAGCTCACCGAGCTGACGATCACGATGCACACCGCGAGCGAGGACCGTCTCAACGCGTTGCGCATCGTCGTCGAGGAGAAGCTCGTCAAGCGCGGCGTGTCGCTTCGCGGGATCGAGTACGGCGACGTGCAGGAGGCAAGCCAGAACACCGTTCGTCAGGTGATGACGATCGCCGTCGGCATCTCCCAGGAGAAGTCGAAGTTGATCAATCGCACCATCAAGGAGAAGGGTCCGAAGGGCGTGAGCAGCCAGATCCAGGGCGACTCGATCCGGGTGCAAGCCAAGAAGCGCGACGCGCTGCAGGACGTCATCGCGCTGCTCAAGGCTGAAGACATCGGCATCCCGCTGCAGTTCCAGAACTTCCGCGACTGATCACGCATCCCCTTCACGCACCGTCACCCATCGCAAATTCGGGCGGATCGTGACGCTCACCGTCACGATCCGCCGGAATTTCGCTCGAATGGAGTGGTGGGGCGGCGTTCTCAGGATCATCTCAGTACGAGCGGCCAGACTGGGACGATGCGGGTGTTGGTCGTGGACGACGAGGTCCGGTTGGCGAAATCGATCGCCCGCGGGCTCGCTGCCGAAGGTTTCGACACCGACGTCGTCCACAACGGGTTGGACGCGCTGTGGCGGGCCCGCGAAGCCGACTACGCCGCGATCGTGCTCGACATCATGCTGCCCGGCAAGAACGGCTATGAGGTCTGCCGGGAGTTGCGCGCCGACGGCGTGACCACGCCCATCCTGATGCTCACTGCGAAAGATGGCGAGTACGACGAGGCAGAAGGACTCGATACCGGTGCCGACGACTACCTTCGCAAGCCGTTCTCGTTCGTCGTCCTGGTCGCCCGACTGCGGGCGCTGCTGCGGCGCGGGCCGGGGGCGACCGACAACTCCATCACGGTCGGCGAGTTCACCCTCGATCCGGGCCAACTCCACGTCACGTTCCGGACCCGATCAACCGAACTCACGCCGCGCGAGTTCGCCGTCGCCGAGTTCCTCGCCCGCCGGAGCCCCGACGTCGTGTCGAAGTCCGCGCTGCTCGATTCGGTCTGGGGACTCGACTTCGACGGCGACCCGAACATCGTCGAGGTGTACGTCGGCTATCTCCGCAAGAAGCTCGGCAAGGACGCGATCCGCACAGTGCGGGGCATCGGCTACCAGTTGTCGGTGACGCCGTGACCTCCCCGCGGCGCGGCCTGTCGGTACGCGCCCGCCTGACCATTGCGATGGCGGCCACCGCCGCTATCGCCTTCGCGCTCGTTGCCCTTGTTGCTCCCGGTGCAGTCCGCAGCGTCCTGGAAGACGACCTCCTCGTGGCCGAAGCCGAGACGTCAGAGCTCAGGTTCGCCCTCGATGACCCCGCGGGGTTCGATCCCGAAGACCTGATCGAGATCACCGACGGCGACTTCTTTCCGCTCGATCCCGACCTGCTCCTCGAAGTCGGTGGAATCTTCGACGATGTCTTCGGCGACTTCGGAGGGTTCGGACTCGACGACGAGGCGGCGGAGGAGACCGCCGCCACGACGATCCAGCTGCTCCAGAGCATCGGTCGTTTCGACCTCCTGGCCGACGCCGCCGACGGTTCGTTCGCGATCGAGCTGGGCCCGACGACCGGAGCGCTGGTCGAGCCCGATGGCTCGCTCGGCATCGTGGACGACCTGGCGAGCATGGTCGACGACGGCCTCCCCGTGATGACGTCGGGGGAACTCGACGAGTTGTTGTTCGACGATCTCGGACTTCGCCCCGTCGGGTCGGACTCGTTCATCGAGGTCGAACCCGAGGGTCGAACGATCGCCGGTGTGGTCGAGACCGACGGTGTTCAGCTCCTGGTCGCTGCCGACGCAGCAGCGGTCGACCGCAGCGTCGAACGGGTGCAGCTCGGTCTTTGGCTGGCGCTTCCGCTCCTCACCGCTGCGGTCGCCGCACTGGCCTGGCTGCTGACCGGCCGGGTGCTCCGTCCTGTTGCGTCGATCACCGACCGGGCGGCCACGATCAGCGGTGGTTCCCTCGACGCTCGGGTTCCCGTGCCGAAATCGCGTGACGAGATCTCGACGCTCGCCGTGACGGTGAACGAGATGCTCGACCGGCTCGAAGCGGACGACCGGACCCGGCGCCGGTTCATCTCCGATGCGTCCCACGAGCTGCGATCCCCGGTCGCGGTCATGCGCAACGACGCCGAAGTGGCACTCGAGCATCCCGACACCACCGATGTGCGCCAGCTCGCCTCGGCGGTGGCCGAGGAGTCGTCGCGTCTGTCGACGATCATCGACGACCTGCTCGCGTTGGCCCGCCACGACGAAGGGGTCGCGGCGCCCACCGACGAGATCGATCTGGACGACATCGTGCTTGCGGAGGCCGCCCGCACTCGGCGTGTACCCGTCGACACGAGCAACGTGTCGGCAGGAAGGGTTCGGGGTCGCCAAGACGAAATCACGCGGATGGTCAGCCACCTGATCGACAACGCCGCGCGCCATGCCGTCGCCACGGTGCAGGTATCGCTCCGGACGTCGGCTCACGCCGTCGAGTTGACGGTCGATGACGACGGACCGGGCGTGGACGCCACCGACCGCGACCGGATCTTCGATCGATTCACGCGTCTCGATGATGCCCGCACGCGTGACGAGGGTGGCGCGGGACTCGGGTTGGCCGTCGTGCGGAGCATCGCGGAACGCTCCGGCGGCACTGTGGTTGCGGATCGGTCGCCGCTCGGCGGCGCCCGCTTCAGGGTCTCGTTGCCTGGCTGAACCGAGCGGCTCGACCTTCTCAGCCTGGTTTCAGCTGGCGTTGCCACAGTAGGTGCATCACTCGACCTCGAAAGGTACGACCATGACCCCGCTTCCTCCCCCCGCCCCGATCGACGAGCCGACCGCCACATCGCCACATCGCTCCCGCCGTCGGCTCGCCCTCGCCGCTGTCGCAGCGACTGCCATCGGCCTCGCTGGCGTCGTTGCTGGATCGCAGCTTGCGGGTGCTGACGACGAGAACGACCCGCCTCCCGCCGACGACACCATCGACGGTCAGCCGATCGACGAGGACGACCCCATCGATGACGACGCCGTCGACGAGCCGGCCGACGAAGACGATCAGGCAGACGACGATGCCGAAGACAGCGACAGCGACAGCGACGAGTGGAACCTGCCGGAGCTCGACGAACTGAAGACCGCGTTCGAGGATTTCGAGAACTGCATCGCTGACCAGCTGCCCGATCTGAAGGACGGCGGTTGGATCGACATCGAGGACGGCGAGCTCCCCGACATCGGCGACTGGGACCAGGAGTTCGAGGACCTGCTCGGCGGTTCGGTGACCGTCTTCTCACCCGGTGCCGAGGACGGCGACCTGACGCTGCTCGACTTCGGCGACGGTGACGGCACGGTCACGATCACACAGACCGACGGTGAGATCACGATCAGCACGGATGGCGACGTCGACATCGTCGACACTGCGCTACCCAGCTTGCCCGACCTCGATCTTCCCGACCTCGGGTTCGAACTCGATCCCGAGGTCGACGCCGCGTTCGAGAGCTGCGCCTCGCTGCTTCCCGGTGACGGCATCTTCGACATGGTCGGTGATCTCGTCGGCGAGTTCGGCGACTTCGGCGGCGATGACGGCATCGAGCAGGACTGACCACACGCTGATGGCGTCAGGAGCGGCGGGATCGGGATCGTGCCCTCGACTCGGGTGAACGCAGCGTGAAACCACCCGGGTACGGTTCGGATCATGAAGCTTGGTCTCGTCATTTTCCCGACCGATCAGACGATCGATCCGGTCGAACTCGCTCGTGAGGCCGAGGCCCGCGGTTTCGAATCGCTCTGGTTTCCGGAGCACTCGCACATCCCCACGAGCCGGGAGACGCCCTGGGGAGGGAACCCATCGGCACCTCCGTTGCCCGAGTTCTACTGGCGGACGCACGATCCGTTCGTGTCACTCGCCGCCTGCGCGGCGGTGACGAGCGAGATCAAACTCGCGACCGGCATCTGCCTCGTCGCACAGCGCGATCCGATCCACACGGCCAAGGAAGTGGCCAGCCTCGATCGCATCTCGGGTGGCCGATTCCTGTTCGGCGTCGGATATGGCTGGAACAAGGAGGAGATGGCGCACCACGGGACGCGCTACACGGAGCGTCGCGAAATGCTGCGCGAGTACGTGCTCGCGATGAAGGAGTTGTGGAACCACGACGAGGCATCGTTCGACGGCGAGTACGTGCGGTTCTCCTCGAGTTGGGCGTGGCCGAAACCGACCCAGGATGGTGGCCCGCCGGTCATCCTCGGCGGCAACGCCGGACCGAAGACCGCCGCCCACATCGCGGAATTCTGCGATGGATGGATGCCGATCGGCGGACGGCACCCGCTGGAGAAGTGGGGCCTCATCGAAGACGCCTGTCACGCCATCGGCCGCGACCCGGCATCGATCGAGCGAGGGCTGTTCGGGGCTCCACCGGACGAAGCGAAACTCAACGGGTTGTCCGACGCCGGCTTCGGCCGGGCGGTGCTCGGTCTGCCACAGGGTCCACGCGACGAGGTGATGGCGACGCTCGATGAGTTGGCGCCACTCGTGCCCGCCCTCGCCGATGCATGAGGTCACGGGTTCTCGGCAGGTGACCAGGCACACGCGGCCCGCCGCGACGTTGCGGCCGGGAGCGACCTAGCCTGGAATTGCTTCGAAACCACGGGGCACCAAAACGGAGCGCGCGTGCTCCAAAGGGATCGAAGCCATGTCAGAGAACACCCCATCCGACCAGATGTCCACGTCCGCGCCCGCCGAGGCGGGCACCGAAACGATCGAACATGCTGCGGCGCTGTTCGACTCCGACAGCCCGAACGTCACTGCCGTGGCCGATCTACCGGCGCCGACGGGGGACGCAGCCGCCACCTTCGTTGCGCCCGATGCCAGCCTGCCGAGCGTTCCCGGCGATGAGGATCTCGCCGACGAACGTGCCGACGACGACGAGGGGCCGGTGACGTTCGCAGACCTCGGACTGTCCGACGAGCTGCTCGCATCGCTCACCGAGCTCGGCTACGTCATCCCCACACCGATCCAGGCCGAGTCGATCCCGCCGCTGCTCGACGGATTCGACCTCCTGGGCCAAGCGGCCACCGGCACCGGCAAGACCGCGGCATTCGCGTTGCCGATGCTCGACCGCGTGACCGGCGCGAAGCGCTCGAAGCTGCCGTTCGGGCTCGTGCTCGTCCCGACACGCGAGCTCGCCAACCAGGTCGCCGAGGCAATGAAGGAATACGGGGCCCAGGGCCGCGTCCGCATGGCAGCGCTCTTCGGCGGCACCAACATCGGTCCGCAGTTCAGCCTGCTCAACGCCGGGGTCGACATCGTGATCGGGACACCGGGTCGTGTGCTCGACCACCTCAAGCGCGGCTCACTCGACCTCTCGAACTGCGGCATGGTCGTGCTCGACGAAGCCGACGAGATGCTCGACATGGGTTTTGCCGAAGACCTCGAGGCCATTCTCGAGGCCGCTCCCCCGGAGCGGCAGACCGTGCTCTTCTCGGCAACGATGCCGAATCGGATCGACACCATCGCGACTCGCCAGTTGAGCGATCCGGTGCGGATCAGCATCCAGCGGGCGAACGACACCGAGGGCACGATGCCCAAGGTGACCCAGCGCGCCTACCTCACCCACCGCACGCACCGGGCATCGGCACTCGGCCGGATTCTCGACATGGAGAGCCCCGAAGCCGCGATCGTCTTCTGCCGGACTCGAGGCGATGTCGATGAGCTCACCGACGTGATGAACGGCCGCGGCTACCGCGCCGAGGCGCTGCACGGCGGAATGAGCCAAGACCAGCGGGACCGTGCGATGGGCCGGCTCAAGAGCGGCGTCGCAACGCTCCTGATCGCGACCGACGTGGCCGCCCGCGGCATCGACGTCGATCACCTCAGCCACGTCGTCAACTACGACATCCCGCAGACGACTGAGGCCTACACGCACCGCATCGGCCGGGTCGGTCGCGCCGGGCGTGAGGGCATCGCGATCACGCTCGGAGGTCCGAAGGACCACCGCAAGATCAACAACATCGCCCGCTTCACGAAGCAGAACATCTCGATCGAGAAGGTGCCGACGGTCAACGACCTGACCATGCGTCGGATGGAGAAGACCGGCTCGGAAGTCGCCGCCAAGATCGGCGAAGCCGAATCCGCCGATCTGTACCGCACGATCGTCGAACAACTCACAGCTGAATACGATCCCGTCGAGGTCGCCATCGCCGCGGTCCGTCTGGCCCACGAGGCCGCCGGGCGCACGAGCACCGAAGAGGAGATCCCGGACGTCCAGGTCCGGTCGGAGAAGGGTCGCGACCGGTTCGAACGCGACGATCGCAAGGGACACCGCGGCCAACGTGACGACCGCGGCCCACGCGGCGATCGCGGGCAGCAGGACGAACGCGGTGGCCAAGAACACCGGGCCGTGCGCAGGCCCGACGGCTCACACCACGTCGAGGCCGGCTTCGTGAGCTTGCAGTTCAACCTCGGACGATCGGCCGGGCTCCGTCCGGGCGACCTCGTCGGTGCGATCGCCAACGAAGCGAACATGCGCGGCAGCGAGATCGGCGCGATCAAGATCAACGACAAGTCGGCATTCGTGCAGGTCCCCGAGAAACACGCCGGCAAGGTGCTGCGCAGCATGGACGGCGCAAAGATCCGCAACAAGTCGGTTCGCGTTCGTCGCGCCAACAACGCGTAGGACGGCGGGCAGTGGCTGCCCGCGACCCGAGTCGATTCTGACAAGCTCGCGTCATGGGGACCACTGCACCACTGCCGAAGAAGTCCGTTGAGCTCACCATCGACGGAGATACGAAGTCGATGGCCTACTTCGATACCGGACCGGTCGACGGACACGACCGGACGCTGCTGTTCCTCCACGGCAATCCGACGTCGTCGTACCTGTGGCGCAACATCATCCCCCACGTCTGGAATCTCGGTCGCGTGGTCGCACCCGACCTGATCGGCCAGGGTGACTCCGACAAGCTGGAAAACACAGGGCCCGACAGCTACGCGTTCGTCGAGCATCGGGCGTGGCTGGATGCACTACTCGACCACCTGGAGCTCGGTGGCGAGGTGGTGCTCGTGGTCCACGACTGGGGCTCGGCACTCGGGTTCGACTGGGCGCGCCGCCACGAGAACCGGGTCGCCGGGATCGCGTACATGGAGGCGATCGTCCAACCGATCCCCTCGTGGGACGAGTGGCCGCCGAACGCTCGTGGCATCTTCCAGGGCATGCGTTCCGAGGCCGGCGAGGAGTTGTGCCTGCAGAAGAACCTGTTCGTCGAGGCGATCCTGCCGAATGCAATCATCAGCGGTCTCACGGCGGAGGAGATGGCGATCTACCGCGCCCCGTTCGCCGAAGCGGGAGAGGGTCGGCGCCCGACGCTCACGTGGCCGCGCCAGATCCCGATCGACGGCGGTCCCGCAGAGACTGTCGAGATCGTGCAGGCGTACGCCGACTGGATGAGCACGAACGAGATCCCGAAGCTGTTCATCGATGCCGATCCGGGCTCGATCCTCGTCGGCAAGCAGCGAGAGTTCTGTCGCGGTTGGCCGAACCAGGTCGAACGACGTGTGGTCGGACTGCACTTCGTGCAGGAGGACAGCCCCGACGACATCGGCGAAGCGATCGCCGGGTGGCTCACGTCGTGATCCGCTGGGGTCGTCGGTGAACGGAGGGTGCCTCTGCGGCGCTGTGACGTGGACGTCGAGCGCCCGACTGCGTGACGTGTTCGAGTGCCACTGTGTCCGGTGTCAGCGCATCACGGGCAACTTCATGGCGGCGACGGCGGCGCCGACTGACGACCTCGACATCTCGGGCACCGAGCTGCGCTGGTACTCGCCGGCGGACGACTCGAACGTGGCATACGGTTTCTGTGCCGTCTGCGGCTCGTCACTCTTCTTCCGCAGCGGGATCGTCGACGGGTCGAACGCTGTCACTTCGATCTGTGCCGGCTCGATCGACGGGCCCTCCGGGCTCCGTACAGCGACGGTCTGGTTCGCGGCCGATGCCGCCGATCACGTTCGTCTCGACCCCGACGCCCCCACCTTCCCCGGCCAACCCTGATCCGCAGTAGCTTCGGCGGATGGACGATGCCACACAGATGCATGCCGACTGGACCCTCGTCATCGACGGGATCGACTTCGGTGAGGGGCCGCGCTGGCACGACGGTCGACTGTGGTTCAGCGACTTCTACCAGCAGACGATCTCGTCGGTCGAAATCCACGCTGACGGCTCGGGCACACGCCACGTCGAACTCGAACACGACGGGCGACCGTCAGGCCTGGGATGGCTGCCCGACGGTCGTCTGCTTTTCGTCTCGATGCTCGACCGCAAGGTGATGCGGCGCGAGGCCGACGGCACCGTCGTCGAACACGCCGACCTCTCTGCGGTCACCGGCGGACACTGCAACGACATGGTCGTCGCCGAAGACGGCACCGCCTACGTCGGCAACTTCGGCTTCGACCTCGAGGGCGGCGAGGCCGTGGAGACGACCACGCTGGCGATCGTCCGTCCCGACGGCAGCGTCACGTCGGACGGGCACCCCCTGTTGTTCCCCAACGGTGCGGTCATCACGCCCAGCAACCGCACGTTGATGGTCGGCGAGACATTCGGGGGCCAGTACACCGCGTTCACCATCGACCACGACGGATCGTTGACCGAGCCGCGGGTCTGGGCCACCGCGCAAGGCACAGCGCCCGACGGCTGCACGCTCGACGAGGATGAGGGCATCTGGTACTCCGACGCTGCCGGCAAGCAGATCGTGCGGTTGATCGGGTCGGGCGACATCGACGACCCGTCGACGATTCGTCTGGGCACGCCGAACAGCACGTATGCGTGCATGCTCGGCGGCGACGACGGCCAGACGCTGTTCGTCCTCACATGCGACGACGCGAGCCCCGACCAGGCCGCGGGCACGGCCACAGGAGCGATCTACTCGACGCGCGTCGAGGTCAGCCACGCCGGCCGCCCGTGACGCGTCAGAGCTCCTCCATGCCGACCGCTGGTCACCGGACAGCCGAAAACAGCGGACGGGAATGCAACACATCGGGCTCAAGTCCGAGGCCGAGCGACAACTGAAATAGGGTTCGCTGCGGTGCCACCCGTGCACCGTCGATTTGGGGGTCTCAGCCATGTACAGAAGTCGGACGACATCCAGTTCGTTGCGAGGCCGGGTCACCGATGCAAGCTCAACCGGTCGAGGGGCGCTGGTCGGTGGCGCTCTCGCCGTGCTCGCCTTCCTTGTCACCTCGTTGATCGGCGTCGGCCACACCACATTCGCTCAACAAGAGGATGAGACTCCCGCTGTCGGAGGTGTCATCTCGATCAATGGTGACCCGGGATGGGCAGGAATCGGCCTCCAGATCGAGAAGTCCGACACCACCGGTGACCCGGTGGTCTGTGGTGACACGACCACGTCCGAGGGCGGCAGCTACCGGATCGAGATCAACGAAGAGTGCGCTGAGGGAGACACCGTGGTGGCCGTCCTGACGCAACTCAGCG
>Ga0316197_10002629_pt1 | contig 12813 bp, 18 predicted proteins | sample OudBiesiAoxic_MG_FD_204939 | JGI IMG/M metagenome (GOLD analysis project Ga0316197, IMG submission 204939) | Coastal sediment microbial communities from Oude Bieten Haven, Netherlands - site A oxic | ecosystem: Environmental > Aquatic > Marine > Coastal > Sediment | place: Netherlands...
AGGTTCCGTTGCAAGAGGCCACGGAATTTGGTGTCATCGGCATTAATACAGAAAACCGGGTCGTGTCTTTCGATGAAAAGCCGGCTGAGCCTCGTCCAATTCCCGGATCTGAAGACAGAGCGCTGGCTTCAATGGGCAATTATGTGTTCAACACCGAGTTCCTTTACGAGCAGTTGAAGCTGGATGCCGCCAATCACCAGTCGAGCCATGATTTCAGCAAGGACATCATTCCCTCCATCATTAGTGGTTCACATGTTTATGCCTGCCAGTTTCAGGATGTAGAGGCGAGCGAACAACCTTACTGGCAAGATGTAGGGACACTGGATGCATTCTGGGCGGCCAACATAGACCTGGTGAATGTCACTCCGAAACTCAACCTGTATGACGAACAGTGGCCGATTCTTAGCTATCAGCGTCAGTTGCCTTCTGCCAAGTTTGTCTTCCGGGATAAAACCAGACGGGGTCAGGCGCTGGACTCCGTCGTCTCCGGCGGCTGTATCATCTCCGGCGCCTCGATTGAACAGTCCATATTGTTCTCCAGTGTCAACGTTCACTCCTTTTCGAAGGTGGATGAGTCTGTCGTATTACCGGAAGTTGATATTGGAAACAATTGCCGTATAAAGCGCGTCATACTCGATCGCGGTTGCCACCTGCCAAGTGGCACGGTTATTGGCGAGGATCCGGAAGAGGATGCCAGGCGTTTCCGGGTAACACCAAATGGAATAGTACTGGTTACACCGGAGATGCTCGGACAAAAAGCGAAAATGTCCATGTAGGGTATCGAGTGACTTTCGATCGGCATAATACAACCCGGAAAAAATACAGCTATCCGGGTCACATGGGCCGATTGTGACCTCCAGGTAGCCTCCATCTGAGCCCACCTCTGTTTTCCATTCAACTGAGTATCATTTGCATACATATCTATCCACCGCCACTGACCTGACCAGGCACTATGTTGAGAACGCTGAAAGAGCCTGGAGCGCGTGTTCGTTACCTGATCGACAGGGCTTTCGCCCGCGAATTCGCCGGTCAGCTGCTGCTGTTCTTGGTGCTGGTGGTGACCGCCACCCTCATCAGCATGACGGCGGTCTTTTTTGGCCTCTTCTCGGAAAAAAATGCCGCCATCAGTACTTGATAGAAAGCTGGCTAGGCTGTGCCGAGAAGTTGCTCGATCTTGCCGAGCAAACGCGTGAAGTTCACCGGCTTGGTATCGTAATCATCACAGCCGGCCGCCAGCGCCTTCTGCTCGTCACCGGCCATGGCGTGTGCCGTGAGCGCAATCACCGGGATCGTTTGCGTGGCCGGGTCGGCCTTGATATGACGGGTGGCTTCCCAGCCATCAATGACTGGCAGGCTCAGATCCATGAGAATCAGGTCGGGTGACTCCGAGCCGGCCATGTTGACGCCAGCCTGACCGTCCACGGCAATGACAACCTCAAACGCCTTGCGTTCCAGTCGGCGCGACAGCATGTCGCGGTTCATCTCGTTATCTTCGACCAGTAAAATCTTGCTCATTGTCTCTCTCAATAGTTTTCTCTATACCTTTCCTGCTATCCGTCGCTGCCGGGCGGTACGATTTTGTCCTTATACAGGTCTGCCAATGGCAGCCAGACTTCCTGGAACAACAATTTATCCTTGTCGTCATCGGTATCCGTGGATTCGATAATATCTATCGCACGCCGGTACAAGTACTCTTCCAGTTCAAGTTTTGTTGCCATCTGAATTCTCCTCGCCCGGTATTACCTTGTTTACATGAACGTCGCCAGTAATTTACAGCTCAAGAGGCTACGCCAATAACAGTAAGAAAGGCGCTGGAAAGCTCACCGCGCCCTGCCCTGTCCAGGATCTGTTCCGCGGTACTGCTAATGTCCGCCAGTGGTCCATAGAAAATCACCATGCCAAGTTGCAGGGTCGCTGCAAGATCGGCAATCGGATTCTGGACGTTCGGATGTTCGGGCGGCAGAAATACCATCCTGATTTCACCCACTTCGTCGGGTATCGTTTCGCATCCACCGCCAGGTGCCACGAATGCGAAAAGCTCCTCTGGACTGTGCAGGGTGACACTTTCCTCATCAAACTCTACGTCGTTGTCTTTTGCATGGAACTCAACAGTCAGAATTGGCCTCATCGGTATTTAAACTCCTTGGGTTATGATCATCATGATATTAAGGAAGCTCAGATTAATTCGCAATTTCCTGGTATTCATGTTTTGCACTGTCTGCAGGATGCGCCGTGCGCACCATGGATCAACAGCTTGCAGGTTCTTTTCGGTGCGCACGGCGCACCCTGCAAAGGTTCGTTATATTAATCAGAGATTCATTAAATCAGGCTCTTCAGGAAAATTTGTGGGTAGACTTCCCCGATTTCGTCATTTAGGCGCAGGTCGGAATGACGTGCTAACACTATCAGCTCGTCGGCTACCGTGGGCCGTTGACGCGGTCAGCTTTCGGCCGTTGCGTCTTCCTCCGATACTGCTTCTTGCGGATTAATCCATGCTACAAACAGGGTGTAGCCCACAGCCAGTACCACGGCGCCGACAAACAGCCCGATAATCCCTGAAAGTATCATGCCGCCGATGGCGCCAAGCAGGATTACCAGCATGGGGATATCCATGCCGCGCCCGAGGAACAGCGGCTTCAGAAAAGAGTCACTGACACTGACCATAAGACTCCAGATCATGAAGATGACCGCAGGCACGGTCGGTTCGACCGAGAAGACATAGACGATAAGCGGACCGAGAACCAGCAGCGGCGGCAACTGCACGATAGCCAGCAACAGAATCAGCAATGCCCAGACACCGGCATAGGGCACACCGATGGCGAGCATTCCAACCCCTCCTAGTACCGTTTGGATCAATGCAATGCCGAGGACGCCCTGGGCAACACTGCGAATGGTGGTACCGGCAAGGTCAACAAACGCCTTGCCTTCTTTCTCACCGAGTACACGACCGACAACCGTTTCCAGCGCACGGCTGCCGCTGCGTGCGTACACCAGAAAAACACCCGCAATAATAATTGAAACAACAAACATGAGAACCCCCGCACCCGCCCCGGCCGCGGCTGACAGGAACCATTTGCCAGCGGCCTCTGCCTGTGGCTTGAACTGCACCAGGGCGGCTTCCAGGTTAGTGGAGGCAAGCGACCAGGCATTGAACAGTTTCTCTCCGACAAGCGGCCAGTCCTTAACCGATGCCGAGGGTGGCGGGATAGTCAGTGTCCCCGAGTCGTATTCGGCTGCGATTGATTGTGTACCGTCGATCAGTGAACCGGTAAGCATCACAGAAGGTACGATCAAAATCGCCAACGCAACCAGGTCAATCAGAACAGCTGTCAGCTTCTCGCGCCCGCCCAGCTTGTGATGTGCCTTCACATACAACGGATAGATGGCCACGGCCATGATCGCACCCCAGAGAATCGGCATTATAAATGGCCTCACAATGTTGAAGCACCATAACACCAGCAAGACAAGCAGTCCGATGCGGATTGCAGCATCCAGCACTCTCTTCTGGAATAGTTTGTCCTCTTCTGTGCGAGATGAATTACTCATAGTTACTCCTTGTTGTTTATTTGAGCTGCCCAACACCGGCTTGTAGCTTAATCATGCGCCCTACTACCCTCAGTCATGCGCACACCAATCAAACTGGCCACCACGATGGCCATGTAAAACACCCCGACAATCGCTTCCATGGTGACGAGAAAACGCGCCAATGGCGTGACCGGTAAAATATCACCATAACCGAGCGTGGTAATGGTCACGAAGCTGAAATAGGTTGCAGTTGAAAAATTTTCGAGCCAGGGGGCCTGGGGAACTCCATTGAAGGAACCCGGCAGGGCTTCCGCAATTAACAGGTACAGCATCGCCCAGATCATGGCCAGCAACATATAGATACAGATGGCACCGACAATCTTGTTACCATCAACTGCGCCGGTAAAGAGCACCTGGCGCAGCAGCAACCATGTCATCCACATAAAGAAACACAATAACAGGATCAGGTGCGCATAACTGAAACCGGCCTTGTCCAGCACTGCACCGGCAACGATAAACAGCAACATGAGCAGTACAAATACGATGTTGATAACAAGCCTGTTGTGCTGGCCCTTCTGGCCCCAGGCGGCAATCATGATGGTGGCGATCGTGCCTGCCTGCACAATCCTCGGCCCGAAATCGCCCGGGATGAACTCCAGCACGGAACCAATCAGCAGCAGCAGCACGAGCCCGCCCGCCAGATGGACAAAATTATTTTTTTCAGAAATAGGTTGCAAAGAGACTGTCCCGGTTCCGACTCCCGTCGCGCAAGTGTAGCATGTAGAATTGCAGGTGTTGACAGTATTGATTTTCTGGCAACGGTTGCTGCTGTCCATGGCACACGCAGTTACCCACTATTATCCCTTCTCCCTCCGGGACGCCTGCATCGATACAGGCGTCCCGGAGGGAGAAGGAACTCTTCTTTTTGGATGCCGTTAAAATGCTACCGAGTATCTTTTGCATACATAATGGTCCCCCGCCTAAAGGCGGGTGGGTTTACGGGTCCCCTATGCGGGGACTCAAAACTGTCCCGTTTAATTGGACAGCTTCATCGACGAAATCATTCTCGGTTCGGCGTTGTCATCCACAGCGGTGGAGAAAAACGCCAGACATCGTTATCCACATTGAGGTAGTTTGATGGATCAGTGAAGTCAGTAGATATAGCCGTTTTTTTCGACCACTATCGCACCTGCCCTCGGTTCCCAGGGCGCATTATCCGTGAGTTTTACCCAGTCACCGCCATTGCGTGACTTCCACACATCATTGAAATAGACACGTGTCGGCGGACCGCCAATGACAGCCAGGTCGTCATTGAACGAGCCACCCATCATGGTCTTCTCCACTACATACCTTGGCTTATTAGAGTTGTTTACTTTATTGGTAATAGGCTACAAAAATAATATTATTATTCTGCCGCCTGCACCTAACTGTAGCCCATATACAGGCCTGTGTCTTTCCCTGGCGTCGCCATTGAATTCCCGGCGCTGTTACCATGGCAACCGTTCGCCATCAAAAGCCAGGAATTCACCTGAGTGTGCCGGCGTGAGATTTTCCAGGACATTCAACATGCAATTGACGCTGTATTCGGGAGTAAACAGTTGTCCATGCGGGACATTGCGCTGAAAGGGCTTTGACAGGGCGGTATCCGTTGTACCCGGATGCAAGGCGACTAGCGCAACATTGGGCAGGGCGCGCCGCCACTCTATGGCGAGCGTCTTGATACTCATGTTGAGCGCCGCTTTTGATGCGCGGTAACTGATCCAGCCACCCAGCCGGTTATCCTCGATGCTGCCGACCTTTGCGGAGACGGTTGCAAATACCGCCGGCCGCCCATGCCGGAATTTATCGTGAAGGTGCTTGGCCAGTAACAGAACAGGCAAGGCATTGATGCTCATATTCTCCAGAAAGAAGGCGGGGTCAATCTGCCGGATGCTCTTCTCGGGACCCTGCTCCCGGGTGTGCAGGATACCCGCTGCATTGATCAACCAGTCAATCTCATCCACGTCTGCCGCCCAGTTTCTGATCGCGTCTTCATCGGTGAGATCGAGCCGATGCCAGGTTACCTGCGGATGTTCCAGCGCGGACGAGTGGCGATTGCAGGTCGCGATAATTTTATTGACCTCGGGTCGTCCGGCGAGTGCCTCAACAAAGGCACCGCCAATGCCACCGGACCCACCTGCGATGACAATATTCATCACCTGTTACCGGCAACACATTCGTCCGGACCGTGGCTGCGCCCCGCTGCGTCGTCCAAGCTGGCACCCCGGTAATTGTTACCCCCGGGCAGGACCGCGTTGCATACAAGACCACCCGGTTCTTGAAATTCCTGCCGGTATAACCGTGGCCAAAAACAAAACGCCCCGAAGGGCGTATTGTCTACAGACGCAATAGCCACTCAGCTATCCGAAGCGGCTTGCTCAACGACCACACTGCCTGTCATGGACGGGTGTAAACCGCAGAAATAGTTGTAATTTCCCTCTGCCTTGAATGTATGACTGTACTGTTGCCCGTTGTACAGAGTGCCTGAGCGCATCCCGTCGGCGTTACCACTGATGGTATGCGGCATTTGGCTACCGTGTACCCAGGTTACCGTGGTGCCCGGTTTAACAGTGATGTACTGAGGATCGAAACGCATGCCATCGATGCGCACGGTCACGGTTTCACCGGCTGGCGTGCTCGTGCTACTGGCCGCGGTCGGAGTGGACTGCACGTTATTTTTTGCAACCACTGCCGGCTTGCCAACAACCGCGGGCGTGCTGTGCTGAGCGGTCATTGGCCGGTTATAGGGCGTGGCCATCATCCGCGGATAAGGAGCCGGTGCCGGGTAATACGAGTAGGGTGTTCTCTGTCCGTACGCCATTTGAGGTCCCATCGGACTGTATGGGTTGTAGCCCTGGGACATGCGCTGATTATTCATACACCCGGGCCCGGCAAGAATAACTTGAGGCGCGATCAACGCCGCGGCAGTCAGTGAAAGGACTATGCCAGTACGCATGCGAGTCTTTACAAACTTGGTCATGATTCTCTCTCCTTTGACATCCTATGGTAAAAAAGTTACCGGCAGCATTCAGCCATGCCGGTGACATTGTTATACATTACTTTTGCATATTTGTATAGTTCTTGTATAATATGAATTCCATGCACCCATGCGCCGGTAATCTTGCGAGATTAATCCAGGGAATCTCTGATATATCTTACGAACCCGTGCAGGGTGCGCCATGCACACCATGGATCAACCGCTTGCCTGTTCTTTTCGGTGCGCACGGCGCACCCGCACGGGTTTGTCATACAGAGTAGAGGTTGCCTAGAGCTACCACTCCTCCAGTGCTAACATGCAAATCGTTCACCCAAAGAGGCACATGTCATCGGCGATATATTCCTGCAATGGATAGAAAAGCACCAGGAGTATGCGCTGTATATTGTGCCGACTATCGCATTTCTTGAAGCATGCCCCGGCATCGGCATTTTTATATCCGGCGCCATACTGCTCAGCGTTTGTACCGTGCTTTATACGCAAGGCATTGCGACCCTCCCGCAAATATTGCCGCTGGCATTTTTGGGCGCCACTATTGCCGACCACAGCGGATATTACCTGGGCAGATGGATTGGCCCCGGATTTCACCACACCCGATTCGCCATCAAGCGCAAGGCCATCTTCGACAAGACAGAGGCAATGCTGGTAAAGCATGGGGAAATAGCCATCATCATTGGTCGTCTAATGACCGCGATTCGAAGCGTGGTACCTCTACTCACCGGCATCAGCGGGCTGTCACCGGCCAGGTACACACTGTATGACCTGATTGCCTGCGCCATTTGGACAACAGGGCTCGGCTTATTGGTCATCGGTCTTGATGGACTGCTGGACTAGTTAATCCGCGAGCTTAAAGACCTGTCTGCGGCGAATTGTTTATCTCCTCGAAAGAACCAATCTATCGGTCCTGATGCTTCACCCAGTACTTGACTGGCTACAAGTACAGGCTGGCGCAATGCGCGCGATCTTCACGCACAAGCTACTCTTCGTTTTTTTCGATGTTTATCTCCACTTAATTCGTATTTTTTATATTTTTCCCGGCGACTACATTTACATCAGGCGAAGGCCTGAGTGCAGTGTAAAATAAACCGTGGAGAAAATATTATGATCTTTCGTCAACTATTCGATAAATCCTCCAGCACATATACCTACCTGCTGGCGGAACGGCACGGCGGCGAAGCACTGCTGATTGATCCGGTGCTGGATAACACAGGACAGTATGTCCGCCTCATCGATGAACTGGACCTGAAACTGGTAAAGGCGGTAGATACCCATATCCACGCCGACCATGTCACCGCACTCGGTGCACTTCGCGAGCAAACCGGTTGTGCAACCGCGATGGGCTCAGCAACCAGTATCGAATGTGTCTCGGTACATTTTCACGAAGGAGAGAAAATTTCCGCAGACAATCTGCATCTCGAGGTCATCTATACACCTGGACACACGGATGACTCCTACAGTTTCCTCCTGCCCGATCGCGTATTTACCGGGGATACCCTGCTGATACGCGGGACGGGGCGCACTGACTTTCAGAACGGTGATCCCGCAGCACAGTACGACAGCCTGTTCAACAAACTGCTCAGGCTGCCGGAGGACACACTGGTGTACCCCGCCCACGACTACCATGGCATGACGGTAAGCACCATTGGCGAGGAAAGGCACCACAACCCGCGTCTACAGGTGAGCGGCATGCAGGCCTATGTCGAACTGATGAACGGGCTTGATTTAGACGACCCGCGTATGATGGACATTGCCATCCCCGCCAACCGCGCCTGCGGCCTGGTCGATGCCGCATAAGCGTGCAGACCAGGTCCTGTTAACAGAGTCCGAATCCGCAAATACAACGCACCAGAGGACTAAACGATATGACAATTCTATATACATTGCTGTTCGGCATGGTTGCCGGTCTTGTCGCCCTGAAAATAGCTCTGCTTGCCGCTGCAACCTTACTGCTAGTGCACGTTCTGGCAGAGCGTACCCGGCGGCGCAGGTTGGCACACGCCCCGGTTCCAGTCAGACATCCAAAACTCGATAAATACACCTGAACGACGACTGAACACGGACGGCACGACGCAGATGACACAGACCCGAGCAGTGGCAATAAGGAATTTTATGGCAAGTATGGCGATACTGGCTGGCTTGTGGTGGCTAATCGTCCAGGGCCGGGCGGATGCCTGGCTGGTGGGTCTGCCGACAGTCGCCCTGGCTGCCCTGGCCAGTGTCCAGCTGGGCAGCCCTGCACTGCCGCGACTTTCCCTGACCGGCCTGTTTGCCTTTCTTGCCTTGTTCCTGCGCGAGTCGATTCGCGGCGGGATCGATGTCGCGTTCCGCACCCTCGGGAAGAGACTTCGTATCGAGCCGGGGTTCAGGCGCTACCGTTTGCATATCAGCGATCCATCGGCCCGTGTACTGCTAATCAACTGCATTGGTCTGCTACCCGGCACACTGGCCGCGGACCTTGACGGCGACCATGCAGAGCTTCATCTGCTCGATAACAGCGATAGTCCGGATCCACAGCTGTTGCAGCTCGAGCGGGCTGTTGCACGACTTTTTAGCCTGAGACTGGAGGCGCGTGATGACTGAGCTGTTATTGTTGTCTGCAACGGGCCTGATGCTCAGCCTGCTCCTCGGCCTGCTGCGGGTACTGCTTGGTCCGAGTGCCGGTGACCGTATGCTGGCCATACAGCTGATCGGCACGGCCGGTGTGGGCATGCTGCTGGTGCTCAATGTATTGCTTGATGAGCCGGCACTCATCGACGTCGCGCTGCTACTGGCGTTGCTCGCCGCGGTGGCCGCGGCCGCATTTACCGGTCAGCAGGAAGCACGCGATGATTAGTCTCGCGTCTTCCATCCTGATACTGGCGGGTCTGTTCTTCTACCTCGCCGGCAGCATCGGCCTGCTGCGCCTGCCTGATCTCTACACACGGCTGCACGCGCTTACCAAAGCCGACAACCTCGGGCTGGGATTGCTGGCAGCGGGTCTGGCTCTCCACTCTCAACATCTGCTTACCTCACTAAAGCTGTTACTGATCTGGCTGGCGGTGCTCGCCGCCAGCGCTACGAGTGCACATCTGATCGCACGACAGGCACGTCGCCAGGAGACAAGGCGTTGAATACGACAAGTCTGCTGGTCTTCGACGGGCTGTTGCTGTTCTCAATCGTGTGCCTTGCCTGGGCGTCACTCGCAACGACCGATGAACGCCGCAGCGTCATTCTATTTATGGCGTTCGGACTGGTGCTCGCCGTAGCGTGGGGTCGGCTGCTGGCCCCGGATGTCGCCCTCGCGGAGGCGGCCATTGGGGCCGGCTTGTCCGGCGCGTTACTGCTGGCTGCGGTGCGCAAGCAATCCCCCGGATCCTCGCGCACGCATGCGAACACGGACAGGAACTACAGTGGAAGCGGCGCTAAAGTCGCACTTCAATGGCTGATCACGCTGTTGTGCGCCGCACTGGCCGGCACACTCGCATGGGCCTTGCTGCATGCACTCAGCAGTGCGCCACACGACACACTGCCCCGGGCCATCTCCGACAACCTCGTGGCCAGCGGGGTCAGTAACCCGGTGACCGCGGTGCTACTGAACTTTCGTGCCTACGACACGCTGCTGGAGCTGGCAGTGCTGCTGACCGCTGTGCTCGGCATTTTTGCCCTGGGCCAGACAACCCCCGGCTACCAACCGGCCGGCCCGGTTTTCGACGGACTGGTTCGCTGGCTGGTACCCGTGCTGATCCTCACAGCCGGCTACCTGTTATGGGTGGGCGCCCATGCACCGGGTGGCGCATTCCAGGCAGGCGCCACACTTGCCGCCGCCGGTGTGGTATTGCGCCTCGCGGGCCGGTCCCGCATTGGATTGCCTGACGGTTTTATGCTGCGCATCATCATGGCCGCGGGTGTGGGCGTATTTTTACTGGTCGGTCTGACCCTGCTCCTCCTTGGGCGGCCGTTTCTTGGCTACCCACCGGCGTGGGCCGGTGCCCTGATCCTGTTGATCGAGACTGCCGCCATGCTGTCGATCGCTGCGACCCTGTTGCTGGCGTTCGTCGGGGGGCAGCCACAGTCGGCTGGTGTCAATGCAGCGGCTAACCGGCAGCATGAGGAGAATTCCCGATGCTGACGGCACAGGTACTCTATGGACTGACAGCTTGCGTGATCGTGGCACTCGGGCTGCGGGGCGCATTGCTGCATGCTTCCCTGTTGCAACGGGTGGTGGCCATCAATGTCATGGGCGCCGGTGTTTTCATGCTGCTCATCGCTGTTGCCTACCGCGGCCCGGGGCTACCGCCGGATCCCCTCCCACACGCCCTCGTGTTGACCGGGATCGTCGTCGCGGTAAGCGCCACCGCACTGGCCCTGGCGTTGGCGCGACGGCTACACGCGGAGCAGGACAATGACTGACGCCATGATCGGACTGGTCGCCCTGCCGCTGTCCGGTGCGGTCGCGACACTGCTAATGCCGCGCTCGGCAACGGTTGTTACGATTGGCACCGGACTGGCTACCACCGTTGCTGCCGCCCTGCTGCTCTTTGGCGTCGCCAATCAGGGCGCACTACACTACGAGGTGGGTGGCTGGAGCACCGGACTCGGTATCACGCTGCGCGCCGATGGCCTCTCCGCCCTGTTGCTGATGATGACGTCACTGGTCGTGCTGGCGGCCAGCGTCTACGCCAGCGCCTATTTCAGCGCAGCTTCCGAGCGCGCCCGCTTCTGGCCACTGTGGCTGTTGTTATGGACCTCACTGAATGCCCTGTTCCTGTCCGGCGACCTGTTCAACCTCTACGTCACACTGGAGCTGCTTGGCCTGAGTGCAGTCGCACTGGCCTCGCTTGGCGGCAAGCGCGCTGCAGTCGCAGCGGCACTGCGCTACCTGCTGGTCGGCCTGCTGGGCTCGATGCTGTTCCTCGCCGGGGTGAGCCTGATCTATGCCGGTTACGGGACGCTCGATCTGGCAACGCTGCCACGTGTGGTTGAGCCCGGACCGATTGCGTGGACGGCGCTGGCAATGATGACCACCGGCCTGCTGCTAAAGACAGCCCTGTTCCCGCTGCATTTCTGGCTGCCGCCGGCACACGCGAGCGCACCGGCTCCGGTCAGCGCCGTGCTGTCGGCACTGGTGGTCAAGGCCGCTTTCTATCTCGTGTTGCGCCTGTGGCTGGACGTGTTCGCGAACGTTGTCACACCGGCGGCCGCCAACCTGCTCGGGGTGCTGGGTGCCTGCGCGGTGCTCTGGGGGTCCTGGCGTGCCCTGCAGGCGGAACGGCTCAAACTACTGGCGGCCTGGTCCACTGTCGCCCAGCTTGGCTACCTGTTCCTGTTCTTTCCGTTACTGCTGGTACTGCCGCCCGGTCCGAGCCGCGATCTCGCAGTGGGAGGACTGGTCATGCTGGCACTGACCCACGGCTTTGCCAAGGCCGGCCTGTTTCTGGCGATCGGTATTATCCAGCAGCGTTGCGGTCACGACACCATCCGCGATCTGGACGGTACCGCCCAGCACCTGCCCGCCACCACCTTTGCCATCGCCATGGCCGGCGTTGCCCTGATCGGCCTGCCACCCAGTGGTGCGTTTCTCGGCAAGTGGCAATTACTTGCCGGCGCTGTCGAAACCGGCCAGTGGTTGTGGTTGCTGGTGACCGCCACCGGCTCGTTGCTGGCCGCGGCGTACATCTTCCGGGTGCTTGGCCATGCTTTCGGCCACCGTCCATATCCGAACCAGCCGGTCACGGTGGCGCGTGAGGAATGGCCGGCCCTGTTGCTCGCCGCCATGGCGGCACTGGTGCTGGGTCTCGCTGGTGCACCGGTGTGGAAACTGCTGGAGATCGGCATATGAACTGGGACGCCTGGTTGCCGGTTCTGGTAGTGGCAAGTTCGCTGCTCCCGGGGCTGGTCATTTTCTTCCTGCGCGAAGGCAGTCACCGCTTGCGCACCGCGCTCAACCTCGTCGGTGCCATCCTCAAGCTGGTGCTGGTCGGCATCCTGATCTGGGGTGTGTTTCATGAACATGTCTACGAAAGTCGCTGGACCCTGGCACCCGGTCTCGACCTGGTGCTGCATGCCGACACGCTCTCGGTGCTGTTTGTCACCCTGTCCACCGTGCTGTGGCTGGTCACCACCGTCTACGCCATCGGCTACCTGGAAAACGCACCACACCGCAGCCGCTTTTTCGGCTTCTTCAGCCTGTGCGTTTCGGCCACCGTCGGCCTGGCGCTGGCAGGCAACCTGTTTACCTTTGTTATCTTCTACGAGTTATTGACGCTGTCAACCTA
>Ga0316197_10002630_pt1 | contig 12811 bp, 13 predicted proteins | sample OudBiesiAoxic_MG_FD_204939 | JGI IMG/M metagenome (GOLD analysis project Ga0316197, IMG submission 204939) | Coastal sediment microbial communities from Oude Bieten Haven, Netherlands - site A oxic | ecosystem: Environmental > Aquatic > Marine > Coastal > Sediment | place: Netherlands...
TAGTGGGCCGCTTGAGTCTCCGTCACTCCCCACCGACCCAGGCTCGGCGAACCCCGATGCTCTTGGCTCATCCACCTTTCTGGGATCATGGAACCTCGACTTGGAACCATGCTGGTGCTATGAAAACCACGCACCTGAGGCGAACGGATCTCGGGGAATTACCTGAATTAGGCTGACACACATACCAACTCATGACGCAGAATGCCGAACACTACATCCTTTCCACCGGTGGCAAGGACACGACGCGGCTCCGGCTGCTCCACGAGGCCTACGGCCCGGAAACGCGGGCGGTGCTCCACCGTGCCGGCCTCCGTCCCGGCCTGCGAGTCGTCGAGATTGGGTGCGGCACCGGTAACACCGCCTGCTGGGTGGCTGAGCAACTCGGACCCGAGGGGTCAATTCTCGCGGTGGACATTTCCCCCGAACAGATCGAACAGGCACGTCTGCTCGCCGAGAGTCGAAATCTACGGAATATCGAATTCCAGGTAGCGGACGCCTACTCGCCCCGGCTCCCGGAAGGGACATTTGATCTGGCATACTGTCGGCTTGTCCTCATGCATCTCACAAACCCGGCCGGAGCCCTCGCAGCCATGCGGTCCCTGGTCCGGCCAGGCGGCGTGGTCGTTTGCGAAGAAATGGACCTCAGCTGTTGGCTGTGCGACCCGCCTGCCGAGGCGATGGCACAGTTCTTCACGCTGAACACCGCTCTTGGCGACTTGCGGGGGGAGAACTTCTCCCTTGGTGTTTCCCTGCACCAACTGTTCCGCGAGGTGGGGTTCACCAAACCCGAAGTTGGCTCGAATTTCCCATTGCTTGTCCGAGGAGAGCAGAAACGCGTGCTGGGTCTGACATTCGCCGAGTTCGCCCAGGAACTGGTGCGCGAGGGGCTCGCGACGCAGGAGGAGGTTGATCGAACGCACGCCGGCCTGATGAAACTTGCGGACGACGAGACGACTCTCTTCGGGCTGCCGCTGGTAGCCCAGGTCTGGGCCACACGCTAGCCCCCGGCTCCTCCTTTCACCAAGCGTCCGGTCCGGCCACAAATCTCAGAGCTAATTCCTGATCGTCGCCGTTCGGTCCGCTACCACGATGCACAACAAGACATTCCTCCTTCATGCTAGCCTCCTGTTGCTTTTTGCGGCCTTGATCGGGGCGCTTTACCCCTTGGTAAAGATTGCGGAAGAGACCATCCCGCCGCTCACCCTGACCCTGCTTCGCGCACTGTTCGCAGTGCTGTTCCTGTTGCCGGTGGTTGGGCTCCTGATGAAACGCAATCTAAAGTCTCTGCACAGGGAGTGGAAGAATTACGCGATCCTTGGGCTGATGCTGAGCGTGGTCTTTATTTCCATTTCGGAAGCCGAAGAGTACATCTCCGCCGGCCTGAGCGCGGTGCTCGCATGCGTGCTGCCAATTTCAACCTTCCTCCTCACCACCCTGGTTCTGCGCTGGGAGCGGTTTTCGTTGATGCGCCTTGCCGGGGCGCTGGTGGCATTGTTCGGGGTGTCTCTTTTCATCGGTCTGCACGAACTGTTGGGCGGGGGATCGGAATGGATTGGAGTGTGTGCCATCGCGGGCGGCTTTTTCGTCTACTCGGTCTACATGATATTCTTCAAAACCCGAGAGCTCGACCCCTTCCTGGCCGCCACCGGAACGATGATCTTTGTCGCTATTTTCATGTCCATCGCCGCATTCGCGCTGGAACAGCCACTGCAGATAGAACCCAGCCGGAACTCAATGCTCGCCGCGTTGTTTGTCGGCATCTTTGCCACGGGTCTGGGCTATGTGATCCTCTACTACCTGGTGGCCAACGCGGGTCCGGTCTTCGCCTCGACCTTTGGCTATTTCGCGCCGATATTCGCGATACTCGCCAGTCATTTCCTCATCAGCGAACCACTCAGCTGGGGACAACTCGGGGGCGTCGCGATCACCTTGACGGGCGCATGGCTGGTCAACCGGAGACCGAAGAAACCGGAAGCGACGGGGGCGTGAATTCCGAGTATGGGGTTCAAACCGTCCCCCATTTCATACCCTCCGCTAGCGCCGCCGACTCCCCTCCCTGTCGCCCGAGTAAGCCGGGTTGCATTGATTGGATAGACAGGATGCGACCGGACACAGCGGCGATGCTGGCCGCTAAACCCGATGCAAGGAATTGCTTTTCCACCCCGGCGTCCCCCGGCACCTGTCGGGCGGGGGTAGGGCGGTGCCCTCCCATTAGCACCAAGATCACCGACGCGGGTATTGAGAAACTCCAAGCGCTGTTACCCGAGCGGGAGATCCGCCGCTCTTGGGCGGCGATACCCTAGCGGCAGCCTAGCAACTCTGGAAGCAGAGCGACCACGACGCACATGGCTGCATCTTGGGGCGCTGGCGTGAGCGGAACGGGCGTGGTTGGTGAACAGCTCCCGCCTTGTTGAAGCGGGTGGATCTGCCAAGGTGGAGTGATGGAGAAACCCGATAGACACTGCAAAGATTGAAAGCTTCAAGGTCGTCATCCGTGGCCACGACCGGCGAAGCCATGCCTAGCTAGACCGCGGGAAAAGCAATCGGTGCAGAATTGGGAGTTGGGAATGGGGCATGTGTTGGGCGATCGTTCGACTAACATGCACCTAATCGGGTTAACGGTTCAGCAGCCATTGGCCAGCGTTGAGATAGGTCGCATAGCTGACCCAGAGGAGGTAGGGAATGAGGAGCGCTGATGCGCTTGGATGCAATTTGCGAAACTGGGCAATGGTGATCGCGATGGCGATCCAGAGCGCGACGATTACCACGAGCGCGAGCAACATCTGGTGTAAGCCAAAAAAGACTGGGGTCCAGGTGAGATTGAGAATCATTTGAGCTGCGAACCACCACATCGCAGTACGTTTAGACGGGCCTGGTTCGACCCGGTGCCAGACGAGCGTGAAGGAGATCGCGATCATGGCGTAGAGGGTGATCCACACTGGGCCAAAAAGCCAATTCGGTGGTGTCCCGGGGGGCTTGTTCAGCCCCGCATACCATTCAGGAATCTGGCTGCTGGTGACGGCGGCACCCAATCCTCCCAATGCTTGGATTGCGACGATGGAGAGGAGTAGCTTGATCCAGAATGGCATGGCGCAACCTCAGGGTGCGTCCGGTGAGGTGCAACGACAAGCTACGCCACTGTCCGAATGACCTCGGATACGGCAAAGCCGTGCGTGCGCGCTCGGTCGGCGGACGGTTCGCTTGGGCGCCGTGGTCTTCGTATCGATCATCTTGCAGCACGGCATCCTCTCCCTCCTCCGGTTGAACTCTCCGATCCAAATTGATCCGAGCACTGGGAAGATTAGATTCTTTTGCCGCTGGAGGTGGAAGAACACCCGCTGCGGGCCGGCCAGGGTGGCCCCAGTTAGATCGAATGCTCTCGTCGTCGAATCGCCACTGTCGCCGAGAACGCGGTCGTCGAGGCCCGCATCCCAGTTGGTCATATTGCGTGACCACTTGACTCCGTCGGCTGTTCCCTCGGTCGAGTCCCAGGTCAAGGTGAGCATGTTGTCGTCGGACGAGGATTCGATGGCCGTGATAGTGAACGACCCGGCCCGAACGCCGCGGGTCACGTCACCGAAGGTGGTGCCGACGTGGATCTCGCCCACGTAACCAACCTGGCTATCGCTGAAGTTGAAGGCGTCCAACGACTGCTGGGCTGCAAGGTCGAAGTCATCCAATATTTGGGACGCGCAGGAGATGAGACGTTTTCTGCTCCGAGGAAGTCAGGCTTTCCAAAAATTCCGTCGGGGCTGGAAGAGCTCGTGAAGGCAGAGTCTAGACCCCAATTTTGCTTGCAACAGCTCCCTTGTGGCAATGATGTCTTCTGCTAGATTCGGTCTCACTTCAGTAATTTATCCATGATCATCTGTCTGAAACGTTCTCTGATCGCCGCTTGTCTCATCTTCTCTGGGTGCATTTGTCAGGCAGTCGCTGACGAGACCAACCAGGCCCGGATCGCCTATCCAGGTTCCTTCTCCCGTCCGCCGTCGGAAGGGAAAAACTACGATACCTGGCGTGATGCCACTGGTCCTGATGTGGGTCAGGCAAAGGTCGACCCTGGTCGACTGCCGTCGCGCGTCGACAACTCCACCCGCCCGCAGTTCCCGGCGATCTACAAACAAAGATGGGGAGCCTGTGGCCAGTTCGCGTCGGTGGCCTCTATCTTCACCTACGAAATGAACGTCTTGAATGGCACCGTGGCAGACTCGGAGGCGACACGTTTCCCTGCGCACTTTTCTTGGAATATGATGAACCGCGCCGAGAACAAAGGATCGGAGGCGTATCATGGTTGGGAGGTGGCTAAACGCATTGGCGTGCCCACCGCCAAGTCCTATGGCGGCGTCCGCTTGGATAAAATCGGGGTCTGGCCAAACGGCTACGAAATTTGGCGCGAGGCGATGGAGTATCGCGTCTCCGGCTATCGCTATTCACCCGCCAACTCCGTGGCGCAACTCAACGAGGCTCGAGGTTGGCTCTTCGACCGCAACCAGCCCCAGGGCGACAGGGAAACGATTGGAGGAATCATGGCGCTGGACGGCCGCATGGGCGAGCGGAAGAAGGTCACCGTGACCATACCTGAAGGTCATCATGAGGCTGGCGAAGACATCTGGACCCGCTGGGGACCAACCGGCTACGGACATGGGATCACCTGCGTTGGGTACGACGACAATGTCGGATACGACGTGAACAGGGATGGCAGAATCACCAACGACCTCGACCTCAACGACGATGGTGAGGTAACCCTCGCCGACTGGGAGCGAGGAGCCTACATCGTTGTTAATTCATGGGGTGATAAGTGGTCGAAGGACGGCAAGATCTATCTGCTCTACAGCGCGATGATCGATCCCACCTGGAAACGCGGAAACTACCTAGGACGGGCCGAGGTGACCCGCTACCTCCCGCAGAAAACCCTGAGACTGAAAATCGAGTGCAATGACCGGACGGGCCTGCGTCTGACCATTGGAATTGCCGGAAGTGAGGAGGCCACCTCACCCGAACACGAGTTTGCCCCGCAAGCTTTCAACGGCTGGCCGCTCTTTGGCGGGAGCAATGCAGGCCATGTGCCCATGGCTGGACCTGAGGACGACACCCCACTCGAAGTCGGGATTGATCTCACTCCCTTGCTGAAAAAACTGAGCCCGGATAAGGCTGGTAAAAGCAAGCTCTTCATCAGCTTCGGCCGAGCCGAAAAAAGCAAGGTAGAGGGCACATTACACGAATGCGCGGTGCGCAGCTATCATACCGATGGCAACTTCCTAGGTGAATCGAAAATAGAGATCGAGGAAGGTACCTTTGGAAAATCTCCACTCCAATTGGAAACTGTTGTCGGTGGACTCGGGCCCAAGTAGTCATGTGTTGGAGAAGACTCCCGACAATATCGTCGATGAAGTTGAACTCCGAAGTATCCAGTCGATCGTGGAGAAGATCACCGTGAAACGACCCGAGCAGGTAGTTCCGAAAGACCTCAGCTAGTCACTTTATCCCTAATCCGTCGCCCATCGACGACACCGGAGAAACCGTATGTTTTCAAAGAAATTCAGCCTCATTATTTCATTGGCCATTGTGGCCGTAGTGAATTCCACCGCCACCGCCGGCAAACCCCTCAAGGTGTTCATTCTTGCCGGACAATCAAACATGCAAGGCAAGGCTCGTGTTCGCACGATCGAAAGACTGAACATGACCGAGGACGGCAAGCAGATGTACGAGGACATCATGGGAGAGGACTCTAGTCCGGCGCCGGTGAAGGGCGTCTATAGCATTTATTTCACCGGAGGGCGGAGTGGACCTTCAGTATTCAAGGGGCCACTTCAGCCCGGCTACGAGGGAGAGATAACTCCCGATAGTAGCTTTGGTCCGGAATACACCTTCGGCATCTACATGCAGGAGCACTTGAACGAGCCCTTCTTGATCATCAAGACGGCTTGGGGTGGTAAGAATCTTCTTCAGCAGTTTCGCCCGCCGAGCGCAGGCGAGCTCCCATTCGACGAGGCCAAGGCTAAGAAGCTAAAAGCAGAGGGGGCGCTGGATGCGGCCGTCGCCGAGCACAAAAAGAAGACCGGGGAGTACTACCGGTTAATGATGCAGCACGTCAATGAAGTCCTGGCTGATCCCGGCACCTACCACCCAGCCTACAATGACGAGGATGGCTACGAAATTGCGGGATTTGTCTGGTTCCAAGGCTTCAATGATCTGGTCGGTCCATACCCTCGTGTTGATCCAACGAAAGGGAAGAAAAGCCCGAAGGACTTCTCCGAATACAGCCGACTCATGGCCTGTTTCATCCGCGACGTCCGCAAGGACGTGAAGGCGCCAGAAATGCCCTTTGTGATCGGCGCGATTGGCATTGGCGGCCCTACCGAGGATACCGAGAACCAACAATACTGGCTTCGAAAGGCCCAGGAAGCACCGGCGGCACTGCCCGAGTTCAAAGGAGACGTCACGGCTGTTCGGACGGAGCACTGTTGGGATATGGAATTGCAGAGGATCCATGACAAGGTGAACGGCGCAGTAAGGAAGAAAGCCTTGGCCGATAATCCGGAACTCGAGAAGAAACCGGCAGCCATGAGGAACGCTGTAAGCCGGCTGAAAAAGACGATGACACCCGAGGTGTTGACTGCAGAAGAATTGAACTTCATGAAGGCGGGGCAATCCAATGCCGAGTACCATTACATGGGTTCTGCCTACACCTACGGCAAGATCGGCAAGGCTTTTGCAGATGCCTTGGTGGAAATGGGAGGAGAGAAATAGGCTCGCTCTGATGGGACTTCCTGTTCTACTTCCTCCACGAAATCCGATCAGGAATCATCTACACCGCCGTCGTCTTTCATCGCAATCGTCATCCGAGAATTGGGATGCGCAAAAGATGAGACGTTTTCTGCTCTGTAATCGTCAGACTTACCCAAAAATGCCGTCGGAGCTGAAGAATGCCGTCCTGGCAGAGTCTGAAAATATTCCTTCTTTACCCCTTTCTCTCGAATGATCTCGGATACAGCGAAGCCGCAGGCGCTCGGTCGGCTTCCTCTACCCCGTAGCGCCTAGTCAAGATGCGAGAGTCGTGCGGACTCTTGCTAAGAAATCCCTTTTCTGCCCTGGCGTCCCGAGGTGGCTGCTGGAGGGGCTGGTGGGGCTGGTGGGGTTGCGGCTTCTTCCCTCTCGTGAGGGAGACCACCGCTGGGGCAAGCGCCGTTGCGACTTTGATGAAGAGATGTCGCGGATAAACCGGAAGGCGTGTCCGGCGTCGGCTCGTCCTTCGATCCCCCCCGACCCCACGATCCAGCCGGGAGACCCGAAACCAATGCCAACCATCGGGCTGAGATCGATCCTGCTCACGGGCCCGCGACCCGAAAACCGACGAAGTTGAGTCTGAGCGTGGGGAGGCCGACGTCGCGGTTCGACGACGTGAGGTTGTTGCTATTGCCGCCCCACGAGCCGCCCCGCTGTCCACGGAACCCAAAAATATCCTGCTCGACCCACTCCCGGAGGTTGCCGCCCATATCGAAGGCGCCGTAGAAGCTCGCGCTGCCCGCACCTCCACTGCCCACCGTCGTCACGTTTCCGTCCTGGTCGTTCCAGTCTGCACCGCGGAGGTAATTGGCGATGTTGTCGGTAGCGTTGTTGACATTGCCCGCCTCATCCGCCGTTGCGACGGTCGGTTCGTTGTTGCTCCGTGTCGGATAGAGCCAGTAATCATCGGCGTCGCCTCCTTCTCCGGCGGGCTGGTAGTAGGCTGCCTTATAAAACTCATTCTCGCTCGGGAGATGATACATCGCGCCGGCGTTGCGCCCGTTGGCGCCGTGAACAGGATCGGTGCCGACCGCCACGCTCGTCACACCCGTGAGCGAATACGCACCACGCTCCGTCGTTGTCCCGTCCTGCGATCCGGTGGGGCGGCCATTGTGAAGCCAGTTGCAGAAACGCAGCGCGTCGTACCAGCTCACGTAATTGACCGGCTTATCGCCCATATGCGCTTTCACCGTGTAAGTGTAACTTCCAGAGGCGCCCGAGCGCGTGATCCCGCCGACCACGTCGCTGGCCATCTTCGCATTGTAAAGGCCGTTGAGGTCGACCACCGCTACCGAATTCAGAAATTCCGCATACTGCGTATTGGTCACCTCATACCTGCCGATTCTGAATTCGTATCCCACCGCACCGATCCCAGGAACGTCTGGGCTGTTCGACGGGTCCGCCCCGTTCCCGGGGTCCCCGACCGTCACCATCTCCATGAACAGCGGCAGGCACCGGACACGGTAGTAAGAGGCGAGGCGGGACGGCGCGGCCTCGGCCAGCGCGGTCGTCTCCGGGCCAGTTTCGGCAGCCGGGATGGGGGCAGCGCTCAGCACTTCCCATGTCCCTGGAAGCATGGTCGGCGACGTCTCGATGCTATATGACTCTCCCGGATTCGAGGTCCAGCTCAGGGTAATGTCGCCCGAACCGGGCGCACGGTCGATGGACGTGATCGCGAAGTGCCCGTCGTCAGGAACCTCAGCCGAAACCGCGTTGAGCAGCGCGAACATGCCAAAAAGACCGCCGAGTTTCCGCCGGGTGGTGTGGATCCTCATGAGGAGATTATCGGCGAAAGGCGTCAGGAATGCCAACCGCCTGTGGGGAAGGCTGCGCGGATATTGTCCTCGATTGCTAGGAGCCGCTCGGACTTGGCGCCGGCCCGACCATTTGGTAGAATCCCTTCATGCCCCGCGCGGTTTGTCTCCGTAGAGCGTAACACGCCGATGCTTCTCCCGCCCGACTTGCGGGATTGGGGGCTGGAGGACGCCCTGGTCGATTTACGAGCAGTTCCCACCCCACATGATGCTGGCGCGGCTGATCTAGAGCTCCACCAACGGCCTGTTTTCCTCGCGCAAGCTCGAGCGAGCCACCCAACGCGACGTGGCGGCCAGCGTCCTGACGTCAGTGGCCATCCCGATCACGACACGATCTGCAATTTCCGCCGCGAGAACTTCGAGGCGTTCAGCGAGAGCTCCGTCGATGCGCTGGAACTTGCCCGCGAGCTGAAGCTGATTGCTAGATGACATGGGTTGTCAGGCCGGGGTGGAAGCCGCCAACCTGACAGGCACTATGACTGAAGACAAAACAGAAACTACCAAATCCTACGACACGATCAAGCTCGGCATCGACGCCCACGCGAAGTGATAATACGTGGCCCGGCAACTCGACGGGGCCACGCCGCAACCGGTACAGAAGATGACCTTCGAGGCGCTGTTGCGCTTCGTGGCCAAACAGCAGGACCTCGTCGGCGAAGTCCACACCTGTTACGAGGCCGGGGCTTTCGGCTACTACTTGCACCGAAAACTCGAGGCGCTAGGGGTGAGCAACCTGGTGGTGCAAGCGCAGGACTGGGACGAACGGGGCAAGGGCGTGAAGACGGATAGGATCGGCGCGCTGGCTCAATGCCAGCCGCTGAACCGCTACGTGAGGGGCAACCGGAAGGCTTTCAGCGTGGTGCGGGTGCCCACTGAAGACACGAGGAGCGCGAGCGAGCCACCAGCCGCCAGCGCGGGCAACTGGTGCGGGAACGTCAGCGTCTCCAGGCCATGGGTCGCAGCTCACTGGCGATGCACGGGATCCACGCCACCGGGAAGTGGTAGAAGGGCAAGACATGGACGATGATCCGCCGCGAGGCGCCCGGGTGGGTGGTGGAGCGACTGGATGTCCTCATCAGGCTGATCGGGCCGGTGGAGGCCGAAGGGCGGAAGCTGACCGAGGCGATCCAGGAGGTGGGGAGCCAGCGCAAGATACCGAAGGGGTCGGGCCGCTGAGTTTTGAGGTGTTGCGCCGGGAGGTGGGCGACTGGTCGCGGTTCAACAATTAGCCTGAGCAAGCTCAGGCTCTGCGATGAGGCTTCGCATTCTCAGATATCGCTATCGCGGCCGGGCAGTGGCGGCGGCGAGGCAGTTGGCGGTAGACCTGTTGCGGCTGTGCACAGGGCAGACCACCGCCGAAAAACTGGGGCTGATCTACCTGCCGGAAGCGTCCTGAGCCCCGGCTTATGAAACCAGAACAGTATAGAACCTGATGACTAACAGAGTAATAACTATCTTAACTTTACCGCCTCGAATTTGTTACGAATGTCGCGCGTCTGAAAATTTCCGTGGCCATCTGAGACGTCCGTTTGCTAGATGAGACCGCATTTTCTTTCCTCGACCCGAATAGGTCACCTGGCGCTTTGCGGGCGAGCAAACGCGCGGATAGCAGGCTGTGTTCGTCGGAAGCCCAGCGGCACCCAAAGAGGAAGAAAGACATCCGTGAGAAATCGCCGGCACCACCATCAACTCCCAACCCACAAACCTGACTGACCAAAACCAAGCGCGGAAAAAACTCACACCCAGACTTGACCAACCTCATAGCAGGAAATTTCTTTTCCGACCCCGGCGTCCAAAAGACCCTGTCGGTCGAGGATGGTGTGGGACAACAATGATTGCATGTTGCGCACTCCTTACGGCGAGTAGTTGATGAAATGACACCCGCTCATTCCTCCAGCTGGCCTCCCGTCTGCGTCTACGGGCGGGGGTGAAAGAGAAGTAGTTGATTGGGAAGTTCTCCCTTTGCAAGGTCGGTTGCGGGGACCGCTCCGGCTAAGCTTTCCTCGGCTCGGTCAAGTCCGGCGATGAGAGCATCGGCCAACCTGCCGGCCCGGACGCCGCCGAGAACGGAGTCGCGGATGGTGTTAAGATCTGCCTCGGGAATCTTCTCCGCGATCGCATGGTCGCAGCGGATCTCCAGCCGGTGCTCGAACAGCGACAGGTATATCAGGAGTCCCCCGCGATCCCTGGTGCCGCCAATGTCGTGCTGGCTGAAGACCTGGTGCACTTTGCCGCCTACCTCTGCGCGCATTTCGGCATCACTGACGAAGAGCCAGCGCAATCCGTGCCAGTAGCTCGCGAGCAGCGATCCGAAGACAAAACCGGCCGTCAACAGTCCAATCTGGATGCCCAGCGAAACGGTATCCTGAGCCTCCCAGCCACCCATTCCCGCGAACTTGTTGCCCGAGATCAGAGCGATCAGGGCTACGAAAATGCCACACATGGATTCGCCCCGGTCGTAACGGCCGGATTCGGTGGCCACGGCGCATACCACTTCGGCATCGGTGCGCGCTTCGAGTGCAGCGATGCGCCCGGCGATGCGTTCGCGGTCTTCGACACTGAATTGTTTCATGGCATTCTTCATGGCTCGATTACCAACTCCCGGACGCTCCGCCTCCCCCTGAGGAACCACCGCTATATCCACCTCCGCCTCGCCCTCCTCCACCAGTGCCTCTGAGGTAAAGGACGACCAAAAAGATGACGATCCAAAAAAACAACGCGAGGACGATCAGGGCGACTCCGGTGATCAGAAGTGGCTTGCGATAGGCCGGCACAAAGATGGCTGCGATGATGCAGCTGAGCCCAACCAGAACCATTAGTATGATGATCAGAGAGCCGCCTGGCGTATTGCCGATGGGATTGTTCTCCCGGTTGAAGTTCATGACCGGGCTATCCAGGATGCGGTCGATCAATCCTGCTTCCGGCGGACCCGCCCCGGGACCAGCCTGGGCGATTTCCGAAAGGCTCGCCACCGCCGCCAGGATACCAGCCCCGTAATTTCCTTCCTTAAACTCGGGAACCATCTTCCGATCCATCAGCCGCTTCGAGAAATCGTCGAACTGGCGTCCCCAGTCGGCTCCCAGTTCGATCCGCGCCTTGCGGTCATCCCGGCTGACCAGGATCAGCATGCCGTCGTTCATTTTCTGGGTCCCGATCCCCCAGGTGTCAAACCACTGGCGGGCGAAGCCTTCAATGCTGTTTCCCGGCGCGTAATCGCTCATCCGCCGGATCGTCACGACCACGATGGCGACGCCGCATTGACCAAAGGAGCTCTCCTGCAAACGACGGATGGCCTCGGCGTCGTCTTCATCAACGATTCCGGCCAGGTCGGAAAAAAACTCCCCGTCGGCGGGACGGGGCGGAAACTCGGCACTGGCGGAGGCCATCCAGATGCACATCGCCCCGGACACCAGAAGGAAAATTTTGGCAGGATAATTGATGGCGGAAATTGCGTGCTCGCAATTCACCCTGAAGCTGTTGGAGGCAGTGGGGAGGGAGGGGATTGCCTGATTTTCAGCCGATTATGGCATTGGCGGACTTGGTTGCAAGCCTTGTTTTTGTCGATCCGATGGGCTCGATTCACGGCGCGACCCGACTCAGAGGATCACGGTCTGGCGGCTTCCACTGATTGGTTCTGGAACGATGATGGGCGGAGGGAAGGGGTATCCCACTGCATCGACGGCGTGAAGATTGTCGAGCGATTCAGCGAGGAGGCCACCTATGCCTACCGAGATCAAAAATAGTGGAGACCCGCCCCTGTCCTCGGTGTTCGCGGACGGGTCTACACCGCCGCGCATCCCTATTTGCGATTTCTGATCTGCTGAAGAATCCCGCTGGGGCACAGATACTTGGTTCCCACTTCCGACGTACTGACGGTTTTGACGACCGGCCGCTCGGGGATCTTGTGGGGCAGCCCGACTGGTTCGCAACTTCGGAAACTGCCTCGATCGCGACTGACCCTGCCGACAGCAACAGCGTTGCGCTTGATTCCAGCGCCGCACGGGATGTCTATACCGCCCGCCACTGAAATCGGCGCGCGCCTTGTATCTGCCGAGTTGCGCTGGCGGCTCCCTCGAAACGTATGAGAAATCCGGGCTAGTTCGAATGGCGCCAGTTTAAGAGCCTGTCGGACTTAGAGGATTCGAGCAAAACGTTTTAGAATTCTGCTCCAGATCCGCATGCTGGAGAGGATTTGAATGGATTCAATGACG
>Ga0316197_10002631_pt1 | contig 12810 bp, 8 predicted proteins | sample OudBiesiAoxic_MG_FD_204939 | JGI IMG/M metagenome (GOLD analysis project Ga0316197, IMG submission 204939) | Coastal sediment microbial communities from Oude Bieten Haven, Netherlands - site A oxic | ecosystem: Environmental > Aquatic > Marine > Coastal > Sediment | place: Netherlands...
GTATTTGAAATCTCATTTTGTTGTTCTACGTTAAAACCAGTTGCAATAATTGTAACTGCTATCGATTCTTCTAAGGAATCGTCTTCACCAACTCCCATGATTATATTGGCACCATGACCCGCTTCATTTTGAATATGATCATTAATTTCTCCAATTTCATCAATAGTGATTTCATGAGAACCAGAAACTATTAGCAGCAATACATTTTTAGCTCCGGTAATTTTATTGTCGTTTAGTAATGGTGAATCTAAAGCCTTTCTGATGGCATCTTGAGCACGGTTTTGCCCAGAAGCCAAGGCAGAGCCCATAATGGCCGTTCCACTATTACTTAAGACTGTTTTAGCATCACGTAAATCGATGTTTTGCGTGTAGTGATGTGTTATAACTTCAGCAATACCACGAGCGGCAGTTGCTAATACTTCATCTGCTTTTGAAAATCCAGCCTTAAAACCTAAATTACCATAAACCTCACGAAGCTTATTGTTATTTATTACGATTAAAGAATCAACAACACTTCTTAAGTTTTCAATCCCTATTTGAGATTGCTCAATACGCATTTTACCTTCAAATTGGAAAGGCATGGTAACAATTCCTACTGTTAAAATATCTAAATCTTTAGCCATTTTAGCAATAATAGGTGCAGCTCCTGTACCTGTTCCGCCACCCATTCCTGCTGTGATAAATACCATTTTAGTGTTGGAGTCTAACATGTTTGTGATATCATCAAAACTCTCTAATGCAGATTGTTCTCCGATAACTGGATTAGCACCAGCTCCTAATCCTTCTGTTAAATTAACTCCTAATTGAATTTTATTGGGCACACCACTATTTTGAAGTGCTTGTGCATCGGTATTACAGATGTAAAAATCTACACCTTTTATACCTTGTTGGAACATATGATTGATGGCATTGCTACCACCGCCTCCAACACCAATAACTTTAATGACATTTGATTGGTTCTTGGGTAAATCAAATGCTATACTTTCGAATTCCTCTTTGCTGCTCATAAATTCTGTTTTACTGGTATTAATACTAATTTTAAAAATTTTTTGTTCTTTGGATTGATTAATCTAAATTTCTTTCTATTCTGCGTTGTCTAAAAAGTCCTTAACACGTTCTGTTAATTTGTCTAGAAAAGATCTTCTTTCTTTCATTGTCTTTTCTTCAGCAGTATCTTCTGGGTTTATATCTTCATTTTTAGCTTCTTCAATTTCTTCTAATTGTTTTCTTTCATGACGTTTCAAACCGTCAAGAACTAATCCAACGGCTGTTGCATATAAGGGACTTGTTACCGCTTCATCACTATCTCCAGCCAAATGTTCATTTGGATAACCAATTCTAGTATCCATTCCCGTAATATATTCAACTAACTGCTTTAAGTGCTTTAATTGACTACCTCCACCTGTTAATACGATTCCTGCAATTAATTTTTTCTTTTGCTCTTCATGACCGTAATTTTTTATTTCAACATAAACTTGTTCAACAATTTCTACAACACGAGCATGAATGATTTTTGAAAGATTTTTTAGAGTAATTTCTTTTGGTTCTCTTCCTCTTAATCCCGGAATTGAAACAATTTCATTGTCTTTGTTTTCTCCAGGCCATGCAGATCCAAATTTTATTTTAAGTAATTCAGCTTGTTTTTCTATAATAGAACATCCTTCTTTTATGTCTTCAGTAATGACATTACCTCCAAAAGGAATGACAGCCGTATGGCGAATAATACCGTCTCTAAATATGGCTAAATCTGTTGTTCCACCACCTATATCAATTAATGCTACACCTGCTTCTTTTTCTTCTTGACTCAAAACGGCATTTGCCGAAGCCAACGGTTCTAAAGTAATCCCTTCTAGATTTAATCCGGCACTTTGAACACACCTACCAATATTCCTGATAGATGACACTTGACCGACTACTACGTGGAAATTAGCTTCTAAACGACCTCCATACATCCCTATAGGTTCTTTAATTTCCGCTTGACCATCAACCTTATACTCTTGAGGTAATACATGAATAATCTCTTCACCAGGAAGCATAACCAATTTGTGAACTTGATTGATTAACTTATCAATATCGGTTTCATCTATAACTAATTCTGAATTAGATCTTGTGATATAATCACTATGCTGCAGACTACGAATATGTTGCCCAGCAATTCCAACTGTTACGCCTTCAATTTTAATTTCAGATGATACTTCAGCTTCTTGAACAGCTTGCTGAATAGATTGAATAGTTTGTGTTATATTATTAACAACACCACGATGAACACCAAGACTTTTAGATTTACCAATTCCTAAAATCTCAACTTTTCCGTATTCATTTTTACGTCCAATCATGGCCACAATCTTTGTGGTTCCTATATCTAATCCTACTGCTATATTATGCTCCATAGTTTATGTTTTGGTACATACTACCTGATTGTCAAATTGTAAATTAATTTTACTGTAATTATTAAGTGTTTTATCCTTTAAATTTTTTTTATAAAAAGCTTTAAGATTATTTATTTTTTTATCCAAATTATCTACACTGCCTAACTTAACATCAAAATTACATTGACGAAGTTTTAAGTATAAAACCTCTTTACTATCTTGATAAATTTCAAAAACATTCTCCTTTAAAAACGCATCACTTCGAATTTTCTCTGCTACTGAAAAAACACTTTTTAAATTATTTTTATTTATATATCCTGTTACTAAAGGCACTCTCGCTGTGTAATTTTTTGACAATGGCATATAAAAACCTTCATCATCTATGTAATAAGACTCCGAAGTACTCACTCTAGCTATAGGTGTTTTTTGTTCAATATCAGCCTTAACTATACCATTTACAGTAACATACACTTCAGCTGATTTAATCATTAAATTTGAATTTAGGGACTTCTCTAACTGATTCAAATCTAAAGTTTCTTTAGGCACATTTTTAACACTAGCTTGATTTTGTATTAACAATTTACTAACAGTTTCATGCGTTACATACAGGTTGTTTTCTCCAACAAAATTTATATCTATCTCTGATACTCTTCTTGTAGCATTTCTGTTGGATGCAAAAGCAAACAAGAATACCATGACTCCGAATAGTACAAATAGCTTTATGTAGTTCCAATTAACTCGCAACACTCAATTCTCTTTTAATATGTTCAACTTCTTCTCCAATGTCTCCAGCACCAATGGTCAATAAAATTTCTGGCCGATTCTTATAAATTTCTTCTACCAATTCACTCTTACTAACAAGTTGCTTATGTGGGTTTGATATTTTTTCTAACAACCAATTAGAGGTTACTCCTTCAATAGGTAATTCGCGTGCTGGATAAATATCAAGCAACATGATATTATCAAATTGAGATAAACTTTTTGCAAAATCATCAGCGAAATCTCTCGTTCTACTAAACAAATGTGGTTGAAAAATCACTAGTATTTTTTTACTAGGATACATTTCTCTCACTGCCTGATATACCGCATTAATCTCTTCAGGATGATGGGCGTAATCATCTATAAAGATTAAATGATCATTTTTAATATGATATGTAAATCGTCTTTTAACCCCTTTATATGATGCTAAAGCCTCAGCGAGCTGGCGGTAAGGGCAACCGTACTCCACAGCCATCGCTAAGGCAATTAATGCATTCGACAAATTATGTCTACCAGGTAGGTTAAAAATTAAGTTATTGAGCATCGTTTTTGGTGTTTTAACATCAAAAATATAGGCTCCGTTTTTTATTTTTATATTTTGTATTGAATAGTCTGAGTTATCCTCAATTCCATAGGTAATTCCTTTAATAGGCAAACCGTTTTTCACGAATAGTTTACCTCCTTTTTTAACTTTTTTAGAAAAATCAATAAATGATTGTTCTAAATGTGATGCATCACCATAGATATCTAAATGATCTGCATCCATCGAGGTAATACATGCTATGTCAGGCGATAAGGTTAAGAAAGATCGATCAAACTCATCTGCTTCTACAACCGACACTTCAGTTCCATTAATTATTAAATTCGAATTATAATTCTCGCTTATTCCTCCTAAAAATGCAGTTATTGGGACATTACACGAATACATTAAATGCCCCAAAATACTTGTAGTAGTTGTTTTTCCATGCGTACCTGCAACCGCCAAACAAAACGTCTGTTCAGTTATTAATCCTAGAACTTGTGAACGTTTTAAAACTTGAAATCCGTTTTGCTTAAAATATTCAAGTTGTTTATGACTACTTGGTATCGCTGGTGTATATATTATTAACGTATTCTTTGAATTGAAAAACACGTCATCAATTAGCTCAATCGAATCTTCAAAACTTACCTTTATACCGCTTTCAGAAAGACTTCTCGTTAAATCGGTTTGTGTTTTGTCGTAACCAGCAACATACTTTTTATCTTCATTGAAATATCTGGCTAAGGCGCTCATACCAATACCTCCTATTCCTATTAAATAAACATTATGTATCTTATTAAAATTCACTTATTTGTTTAAAAGTATTATTACTTCTTGTACAATATCATTCGTTGCATTTTCTAGAGCTAATTTTTTAATATTAGCTCCTAACAGTTTCTGTTTATCTGGAGCCTGTATTAATTGAGAAAATATATTTTCAAAATCAACTTCTAAGTCTTCTTCTTTAATCAATATAGCAGCTTCCTTATCAACAATTGCTTTTGCGTTTTTTGTTTGGTGATCTTCAGCAACATTGGGAGATGGAATGAAAATAACCGGTTTCCCCACGATACATAACTCTGAAACAGAACTTGCTCCTGCACGAGAAATTATTATATCCGCTGCAGCATAAGCAAAATCCATGTTATTTAAAAAGGCATACACTTGTACATCCTTGGTGTTATTATAAATCTTATATTGATTGTAGTATAACTTACCACATTGCCATATTATCTGAACATTCTGTGTGTCAAAAAAATCGAGTTCATTCTCTATTAAATCATTAATATTCCGAGCTCCAAGACTTCCACCTAAAACTAACAAGGTATATTTACCATGTTTTAAATTGAAAAAATCTTTGGCCTCAACCGTTTTGCTATCAATATTTAATAATCCCTGCCGCACAGGATTTCCCGTTTTAACAATTTTTCCTTTTGGGAAAAAACGTTCCAGATTATCATAGGCGACACAAATTTTATCTACTTTCTTTGATAATAATTTATTCGTAATACCTGGAAACGAATTCTGTTCTTGAATTAAACAAGGAATTTTATTTGAAGCCGCTATATATAAAAGTGGACCACTTGCGAAACCACCAGTGCCTATAGCAATATCTGGTTTAAAAGTTCGAATAATTTTTTTAGCATCCCATAAGCTACTTAATAGTTTAAAAGGGAATAGCAAGTTTTTGAATGTAAGCTTCCGTTGAATTCCAGAAATCCACAAGCCAATAATTTCGTAGCCAGCTTGCGGCACTTTTTCCATCTCCATCCGATCTTTCGCACCAACAAATAAAAACTCTGAATTTGGGAACTTTTCTTTTAAACTGTTTGCAATAGCAATAGCTGGATATATATGTCCACCTGTTCCGCCTCCAGAAAGAATAATTTTATATGTCTTATTTTTTTCTAACACTTTATTATCATCATTAAATGGTTTCTGACAAAATTTCTAAAGGATTATCTTCGTTAATTTCAAACTCCTTAATTTCTTCTCTTTTAGCACTTACACTTAAAATAATTCCAATAGCTAAACACGTCATCCAAATGGATGTTCCACCACTACTTATAAGTGGTAATGTCTGACCTGTTACGGGAAACAACTCTACAGCGACTCCCATATTTATCAAAGCTTGAAAAACAATAGGAAGACCTACGCCAAGCACTAGAAGTTTTCCGAAAATGGTGTCTGATTTTTGAGCAACTATTACGATTCTAAAGAGTAGCCACATATACAGTACTATCAATGAAAAACCACCAATTAAGCCATATTCTTCAATAATAATGGCAAAAATAAAATCGGATGATGATTGGGGTAAAAAATTCTTTTGAATACTCTTTCCGGGTCCAACACCTTGAATACCGCCAGAGGCAATTGCTATTTTAGCCTTTTCAATTTGATAGTCGGACTCAGAATCTTCTCCGTTAGTAAAACTCTCTATTCTACTCATCCAAGTATCTACCCTATTTGGCATCGCTTCTGGAAATGCTTTTGCTATTAACACAAAAAACACCAATCCCATGATTCCAGACCCCATAATCAACAATAAATAACGAATAGGATAACCACCAAAAAAAACGAGCATACAAACCATAGCAAACATTATGGCCGCCGTTGAAAAATTGGCAGGAAGAATAAGCATTAATATTATAAAAACAGGTATCCACAGGGGCAAGATAGACCCCTTAAATGTGATCTCTTTATTTTTAATTTTCGACAAGTACCTCGCTATATAAACCATCAAAACAACGGAAGCTAAGGTTGATGTTTGAAAAGACATTCCAACAATAGGAATTTGAATCCATCGACTAGCATTTGCTCCTTCAATAGTCATTCCCTGAAACATGGTTACTATGAGTAAAATAAGTACGATAGGAATCATTACTAATGACAAGCCTTTAAAATATCTGTATGGTATTTTGTGTACACCATACATGATAGCAAATCCAAGAAATAAATGCATAAAATGTTTTACAAAAAATGAAAACGTATTTCCTGTTCCTCCTGTATAAGCTAAATTACTTGCAGCACTATAAACCGGTAAAAACGAAAATATAGCCAATAGCGCTACTATTGCCCATATTAAACGATCTCCTTTTATATTTTTAAAAACTGCTTGCATACTTTATTTCAAACTGTATCTATTTATAAATTTCTCACTGCCGCCTTAAATTGGCGACCTCTGTCTTCGTAATTTTCAAATAAGTCAAAACTTGCACATGCCGGCGACAACAATACGGAGTCTCCAGCTTCAGCTATTTTGTAAGCTATTTTTACCGCTTCAGACATGAACTGTGTTTCAATAATTATGTCAACCATATTTCCAAACGTTTTGAAGAGCTTTTCATTATCAACACCTAAACAAATAATAGCCTTTACTTTTTCATTTACAAACGGAAATAATTCTTCATAATTATTTCCCTTATCCTGGCCACCAACAATCCAAACAGTTGGTGTATCCATACTTTCCAAAGCAAAATAAGTAGCATTTACATTTGTTGCTTTTGAATCGTTGATATATTGAACTTTATTAATTTTTAAAACGTGCTCTAAACGATGCTCTACACCTTGAAAATTTTCCAGACTTTCCCTAATAGTTTGCTTTCTTATTCGTAACAAATGAGCTACCGTAGAAGCAGCCATAGCATTTTTAATATTGTGTTTTCCTTCTAAAGCTAGATTTGATGTTGGCATAGTAATTTGTTTATTATCTATTGTTATTGTTATCATATTATTTTTAAAAAATGCGCCGTTTTCAATGGTTTTTACCAATGAAAAAGGCAATAATTTTGATTGAACCGGATTCTTAATTAACCAGTTATGTATCACTTCATCATCGGCATCATAAATCAAATAATCTTCTTTTGTTTGATTTTCGGCTATTCTAAATTTTGAAGCGATGTAGTTTTCAAACTTGTAATCATATCGATCTAAATGATCGGGTGTAATATTTGTAATAATTGCTATATGAGGTTTAAAATCAACAATATCATCTAATTGAAAACTGCTGATTTCTAACACATAGTTTTTATAATCCTTCTCAATAATTTGTTTTGCAAAACTGTCTCCAATATTTCCAGCTAAACCCACATTTAATGCTTGTTTCAAAATATGATGTGTTAAGGTTGCTGTTGTCGTTTTTCCATTGCTACCTGTTATCCCTATTAAAGTTCCATCAGTATATTTAGATGCAAATTCAATTTCAGAAACCACTAAAATCCCACGTTCTCTGATACTTTTAACCAAAGGAACTTCATCTGGTATTCCGGGGCTTTTCATTATTAAGTCGGCATTAAGAATTTTTGAATCTGTATGATTACTTTCTTCCCATTCAATCTCATTATGTATAAGAACTTGTTTATATTTTTCCTTTATTGTTCCTTTATCAGAAACAAAAACCTCATAGCCCTTTTCTTCTCCTAAAAGTGCTGTTCCTACTCCACTTTCTCCACCACCAAGTATCACTAACCGTTTCATCTATCTTATCTTCAAAGTGACTATTGAAATGATGGCTAGTAAAATGCCAACAATCCAAAACCTTGTTACTATTTTACTTTCGTGATATCCAGATTTTTGATAATGATGATGTAAGGGCGACATTTTAAAAATGCGTCTTCCTTCACCATATTTTTTTCGCGTATATTTAAAATAACTCACCTGCATAACCACCGATAAATTCTCCGCTAAGAATATGCCGCATAACACGGGTATTAACCATTCTTTTCTCACTGCAATAGCAATAACGGCTATAATACCTCCAATAGTTAAACTTCCGGTATCCCCCATAAAAACTTGTGCGGGATAGGTATTATACCACAGAAAACCAACTAGTGCTCCTACAAATGCCGCTATATAAATAGTAATTTCTTCAACTCGAGGTATATACATGATATTTAGGTAATCGGAGAAAATAATATTACCCGAAATCCAAGCAAAGATCCCTAAAGTAAGCACTATAATAGCCGACGTTCCAGCTGCTAATCCATCTATACCATCTGTTAAATTGGCGCCGTTTGAAACGGCTGTTATAATAAAAATGGTCAGTAAAATGAAAATGACCCATGCATATTTATCTAAACTGGGATGAATCCAAGTAATAACATCCGAATAATCGAACTCATTTCCTTTTAAAAATGGAATGGTAGTTTTCGTTGATTTTTCCTCTTCGGCAAAAAGTTTAGATGGTGAAATATTTGCATCCTTAGCCAATAGCTCTTTTTGTTGATTAATTGGAAGTTTCTCTTTTATAGTAACATCTTGATGAAAAAATAAAGTTGCTCCAACTATAATACCTAATCCAATTTGACCTAATACTTTAAATCTGCCCTTTAAACCATCTTTATCTTTTTTAAACTTCTTGATATAATCATCTATAAAACCTATAGTACCCATCCATATGGTAGTAATAAGTAATAGAATGATATAAATGTTCTCTAATTTTGCAATTAATACAACTGGTATAATGGTGGCTAAAATTATTATGAATCCACCCATGGTTGGTGTACCTGCTTTTTCTTGTTGTCCTTCTAAACCAAGATCTCTAATGGTTTCACCAACTTGCTGTTTTTGTAAAAACTTTATAATGCGTTTACCATAAATAGTTGAAATTAACAGTGATAAAATCATAGCAAAGGCAGCTCTAAAGGTTATAAAACCGAATAGAGAAGCACCGGGCAATTGAAACTGTTTTTCTAAATATTCAAATAGGTAATACAACATTATTTTTGTAATTGTTTTAAAAGTTCCTTAACTATTTTAAAATCATCAAAATCAAAGCGTTGGCCATTTATTTCTTGATAGGTTTCGTGACCCTTTCCTGCTATTAGGATAATGTCATTTGGTTTTGCTAATTGACATGCCGTTTTTATAGCTTGCTTTCTATCAACAATTGCAACTACTTTTTTGATATTTTGAGGCTCAACGCCTTTTTCAATTTCACTTATAATGACTTCTGGTTTTTCACTTCTAGGATTATCACTAGTTATAATCACTTTATTACTTAAAGTGGTAGCGATGTGACCCATAGTGGGTCTTTTTGTTTTATCTCTATCACCACCGCACCCGACTACCGTAATCAGTTCTTCATTTTTAGTTCGAATACTATTTATGGTTTCTAAAACATTCTTAAGTGCATCTGGCGTATGGGCATAATCAACAATTGCTGTAATGTTATCATCTGAAATAATATATTGGAAACGACCACTTACACTTTCAAGGCTGCTTATCAACTGAAGCGTTTCTGTATTATCAAGTCCAAGTAAGTCTGCAGTTCCGTAAATAGCGAGTATATTATAAGCATTGAAATTTCCTATTAACCTTGACCACACATTGCTTTCATTTATTTTTAAAAGCATTCCACTTATTTCATTTTCAAGTATTTGAACGCGATAATCAGCATAGGTCTTTAGAGCATAAGTGAATTTTCGTGCTTTCGTGTTTTGAAGCATGACCAACCCGTTTTTATCATCAATATTCACCAATGCAAAAGCATGTGCAGGAAGTTTATCAAAAAAAGATTTTTTAACATCGCGATACTCTGCGAATGAGTTATGATAATCTAAATGATCATGAGTTAAATTAGTAAAAATGCCACCTTCAAATCTTAACCCTTCAGTTCTGAATTGATGAATACCATGAGAACTCGCTTCCATAAAACAAAACTCAACACCTTCATGACTCATTTCCTTTAAATACTTATTTATAGTTAAAGAATCAGGAGTAGTATGGGTCGCTTGATACTCTTTATGATCAACCATTATCTTTACCGTAGATAGTAAGCCTACTTTAAAACCAGCCTTTTTAAATAACTGATACAATAGAGATGCGACAGTAGTTTTTCCATTTGTGCCTGTAACACCAACTAACTTTAAATTTTCCGAAGGAACTTCAAAATAATTAGATGCCATATAGGCCAAGGCCTTTTGTGAATTATCAACCTCAACATATGTAATATTATCACGTAAATCCTCAGGTAATTTATCACAAACAATAGCGATAGCTCCCTTTTCAATAACCTGATCAATAAAATCATGTCCGTCAACAACAGTACCTTTTATTGCAACAAACACATCATTTTTAACAATTTTACGAGAATCGAATTGAATAGAATTCATTGTAATAGACGTATTTCCTACAACAGCATTTATAGTTACTTTATACAATATGTCTTTTAGTGTTCTCATGAAAATTCTAATACAACTGTTTGATTTTTCTTAATTTTTTGTCCCTTTTCTATCGATTGTTTTTTCACAATCCCATTGCCAATTAACCTTACTCTTAGCCCCATGTTTTCTAGCAATGAAATGGCATCCATGGCAGGCAAACCAATTACGCTTGGCATAATTGTTTTATACGTTTGAGCCACATTATAAAAATGTTCATATTCATTTTCAGACAATGTAAATTCTACTTCTAAAGATTTTATTTCGTCAACAATGGGCGTATCAGTAAATATTTTTTGTGCTATTTTTTTAAAAACAGGACCCGATACATCCGCACCATAATACCCAACGCTTTTATCAGGTTCATGAATGACCACAATACAAGAATACTTAGGGTTTTCAGCAGGGAAATATCCAACAAAAGAGGAGATATAATTTAATTTTTCTTTATCCCGATAATCTTTCTGACAAGTACCTGTTTTGCCAGCCATCGAGAAATTTTTAGAATATAATCTATGTCCAGTTCCATGATCTTTTTCAACTACATTTTTTAATAATTGCTGAACTTTTAATATGGTAGTTTCAGAACATATTTTTTTATTGATAATTTCTTTCTCGAATGGCACCACAACCTTATCAAATTCCTTAACCTCTTTTAAAAATTGAGGTTTTACCATTTCACCATCATTTGCAATAGCATTATAAAAAGTAAGGGTTTGTAGCGGCGTAAAGGAAACTCCATAACCATAAGCCATCCATTGCAAGGCAATACCACTCCATCGACCATTTTTTATTCTTGGATCTGGAATAATTGGACTAGGCTCTCCAATAATAGGTAAATCTAACTTATCATTTAAGTTCATTTTATAAAGCCTGTCAACAAACTTTTCTGGATTTTTTGAATACGCTTGATCGATAGCTTTTACAATTCCAGTGTTTGAAGAAACCTCAAATGCTTTCGATACCGTTATTTTTCCATAACCACCTCTTCGTGAGTCTCTTACATTTTTACCATAAAAGGAGATAACTCCTTTTTCAGTATCAACTACATCACTTGTATCTATCGCCTTATCTTCAAGAGCAGCGGTAACCGCCATCAATTTAAATGTAGAACCAGATTCATGACTTTCACCTACAGCATAATTAAGCCGTTCGTAATAATAACCTTCTTTATTCCTTCCTAAATTTGAAATAGCCTTTACTTCGCCTGTTTTAGTTTCCATAACCACAACACACCCATGATCAGCCTTATATTTTTCTAACTGTTCAAGCAAAGCATGATGTGCTATATCTTGAATATTTACATCTATAGTAGTATAAACATCATAACCATCTTTAGGGTCGATTTGATTGTAATCTACTATGGGTTTCCATTGGCCTTTCCCTATTTGCTGTTTAGCTCGTTTACCATCTTTACCTCGTAAGTACTTCACACCATAAGCCCCATCAATTCCTGCTCTAGTAACATTACCACTATCATCAAATCTTTCATAACCTATAGAACGTTGTGCTATGCCACCCATTGGATGTTCACGTTTTGTTCTTTGTTCGACAATCAATCCTCCTTTGAAAGCACCTAATTTTAACATGGGAAAATTTCGAAATCGTATATAATCAGAATACCCAATATTTCTTGCTAACAAAAAGTATCGGTTTTTGTTAGCTCTTGCTTTTCTTATTTGATTTTGGTAATAACTTGATGATTTACCTGAATATTTAGATAAGGAATCACTTAGAGACTTTAAGTATTTTTCAAATGTTTTATTTGAAGGTGTTAGCGCATCTATTCGAATATCATATTTAGGAACTGACGTTGCTAACAAATTTCCGTTTGCGGAGTAAACATTCCCTCTGTTTGCCGGGATTACAACATTTTTCACGATACGTTGCTGCGCCAAAGCTCGGTATTTATCTCCTTGTGAAAATTGTATAGTCGATAACTTAAAAACCACAGCTACACCGAAGATGAACATACATCCTGCTATAAAATACAATCGATTTA
>Ga0316197_10002632_pt1 | contig 12808 bp, 12 predicted proteins | sample OudBiesiAoxic_MG_FD_204939 | JGI IMG/M metagenome (GOLD analysis project Ga0316197, IMG submission 204939) | Coastal sediment microbial communities from Oude Bieten Haven, Netherlands - site A oxic | ecosystem: Environmental > Aquatic > Marine > Coastal > Sediment | place: Netherlands...
AGGACCAGTACAGGGAGCTGCTGGTCGCGCCCAAGTCGATGCGGCCCGGGCTCGAGGACCTCATCGACGGCGAGATCGAACGTCACCGCGAGCACGGCGACGGCCGCATCATCATCAAGTGCAATGCCTGCGTCGACCCGCAGATGATCCAGAAGCTGTACCAGGCCAGCCAGGCGGGCGTGCCCATCGACCTCATCGTGCGTGGCATGTGCTCGCTGCAGCCGGCCGTGCCGGGCTTCAGCGAGTCGATCCAGGTGCGCTCGATCGTGGGCCGCTACCTCGAGCACTCGCGCATCTTCTGCTTCGGCCAGGGTGACCGCGAGCGCTACTTCATGGGCTCCGCCGACATCATGGAGCGGAATCTCGATCGCCGCGTCGAAGCCATGACGCCGGTCAAGGACGAGGCGCTCGCGGCGCGCCTGGGCGGGATGCTGGCAATCATGCGTCGCGACGACCGCCGCGCCTGGACATTGGGCCAGGACGGCGAGTGGACCCGAGTGGAGACGACCATCGAAGGTGAGCCCACGACCGACACCTTCGAGATCCTCATGACCGAGGCGGCAGCACAGGCAGCGACGTGACCGGCACCCGTGACGGTGATGCCGCTGGTCGGGCCCTGCCGCCGCTCGGCGACTCCGAGTCGGCGCCGCGCCCGATCCCGCGCGAGGTGGAGCTCAAGTACCTCGTACGCGATCTCGAGGCTTTGCGCAGCTGGCTGGCACGAGACTGGGGCGGCGCGCTGGATGGCCTCGAGTACGGCAACGAGCGCACCGTCGAGGTGGAGGACCGCTACATCGACACCGCCTACGGCGCCCTCGAGCACGCGGGCTTCGGGGCGCGCCTGCGGCGGGAGGACAACGGGCCCTACACGGTCACGGTCAAGTCGGCCTCGCACGAGCGCCCTGGCGGCGATGATGACGCGGCCCAGGACCCCAAGGCCCTGTCCCAGCGCGTGGAGGTGGAGGGGCCGGCCAGCGAGCGCGTGGATCCCGAGACGTGGCCCTCGAGCGCGGCCCGCGAGCTCATCAATGAGGTCCGTGACGGTGCCCGCCTGCGCACGCTCTTCACCATCAACCAGCGCCGCGAGAAGAAGACCCTGGCCCTCGACGACGGCCCCGTGCAGGTGACGCTCGATCGTGTCTCGGTCTTCCGCGGCGGGCGGCCGCTGGCCTCGTTTTCCGTGTTGGAGGTGGAGGCCCCCAGCGGAAGCGGCGCCGACCTCAAGCGGCTCGCCGATCTCGTGGAAGCCACCGGCTACGTGCTGCCGGAACCTCGCTCCAAGGAGGACATCGCCCGCCACTACGTGGCCCAGGCCGCGGAGGACCGCAACCACCGCCTGCCGCGCGTGCCCAAGTCGCCGGGCATCAAGGCCGATGACTCCCTGGGCGCTGCCGGGCGCAAGGTGCTGCGCATGCACCTCGCGCGAATGCTCCACTTCGAGGCCGGCACGCGCTCGGGTGAGGATCCCGAGGACCTGCACAAGATGCGCGTGGCCACGCGCCGCATGCGCGCCGCGTGGCGCGTGTTCGACGGCGCCTATCGGCCCAAGGTCCAGCGGCGCTACGTCAAGGAGCTGCGCGCGATCGCGCGCTCGCTGGGCGAGGTCCGCGACGTGGACGTCCTCCTCGAGAACCTCGACAGCTACATCTTCGACCTGCCGGGCCTGGGGCGCGAAGCAGTCGAGCCCTTGCGTTCCGCCTGGCGCAGAGAGCGCGAGGTTGCCCGCACGCGCTTGATCTCGCGGCTCGACTCCAAGGGCTACCGCGAGTTCGTGGACGACTACCTCGACTTCACCGAGTCTCCGGGGGCCGCCGAGCTCCTGACGCCTCTTGGGCGTCCCAGCCTGGTGCGGGACACGGCCGGCTCGCGCATCCTCGCCGCCTACGAGCACGTGCGCGCCTACGAGACCATCATCACCTGGGCCGACGTGCCTACGCTCCATGCCCTGCGCATCGAGGCCAAGCGTCTGCGCTACACCATGGAGTACTTCAGCGAAGTCCTGCCCGTCAACTCACGCAAGCTCATCGCCCAGGTGACCGAGATGCAGGACCACCTGGGCCTGATGAACGACGCCGACGTCGCGGCCACGGCCACACGAGAGTGGCTCAACCTGCACGCCCCGCACCTGCCGTCCACCTCTCGCGAGGCCGTGGGGCTGTACCTTGATTCGCGCGAGGCCCAGGTGGAGCAGCTGCGGCGCAGCTTCCGACCCGTGTGGCGCCGCATCACCGGCGTCACCTTCCGCAAGGCGCTGGGGCTGGCCATCACGCAGATCGGCTGATCGCCCGGCCGGGCGCGGCAGTCGTTGCGGCCGCCGATCGAGGAGGTCTAGTCGGCCTGCTTGGTCGTGCCGGCGCGGCTCCTTGCGGCCGTCTTCTTGCGCGTGGTGGCGGTATCGGACGTGGACGCGGCCGCTGCGGTCTTCCTGGCCGCGGCCGGCGTGCCTGCCGTGCCCTTCTTGGCGGCGGTGCTCTTCCTGGCCGCAGCGGGCGCTGCTGTGGTGGCCGGCTTCCTGGCCGCTGGTGGCTTCCTGGTCGCGGCCGTCCTGGCGGCGGGTGCCTTAGCGCTGCCGGCCTTGGCGGTACTGGTCTTGGCCTTCGTCGCGCCCGACTTGGCCTTGGCCTTGTCGGCCTTGGCCTTCCTCTCCGCCACGGCCCGTTCGACCTCAGCCAGCTGGGCGCGGATCTCGTCGGCGATGATCGATAGCGCGTCCACGCGTGCCTGTGCGCGGTCGCGCTTGGTGACGGCGTGGCTGAGCTGGTCCTCGGCCTTGCGCAGGCGTTTGCGCAACTGCTTGGGCTTGGCGGTGCTCGCGTCCCGACGGGCAGCCCGCTTCTTGGCCATGTAGACGGTCCCTTTCCGTGGCCCCGGCGATCCCGGGTGCTTCTCTCCCTGGTCCGCTGGAAGGGTGCAGGGCTGCGTCATTGTCGCAGGCCTCGCAACGTTCACGAAGCGTGAGCGGATGCTGGAGCTCCTCGCGCGCTCCCCCGGCGCGCGCTAGCACCGGACCCGATCGTCGAGCGGGCCTGGGGCCCGACCACGACGGCGATCCGCGGACCGTCGCCATCCACGTACGCTGGTTGCGCTCAAGGATCGCACCCGACCCGCGTGAGCCGGTGTGGCTGTTGACCGTGCGCGGCGTCGGCTCCCGGCTGGAAACCCTGCCGTTAACAGAGCGTTAACCGGCATGCAACGGGCCGTTCACGTCTCAAGCCCAACGTCTGAAGCGTCTCCTCGGGACCCACTGGGAGGATCCCGACCCTGAACACCAGGAGGACCGTTCGTCTCATGCGAACCACTGCCCGCCTGGGCGTCGCGAGTATCACCGCGGCCCTGGCGATCACCGCCTTCGCCGGCAGCGCGGTCGTCGCGCAGGACGTCGAGGGCTTCGTCGACGTCCACGGCTCATCGACCGTCTACCCCATCTCGACCGCCGTCTCGGAGAAGTTCCAGGAGCTCAACGACGGCTTCGGCTACACCGTCGGCTTCGAAGGCAGCGGCGACGGCTTCAAGCAGTACTTCTGCCCCAACGTCTCCGACGTTTCCGATGCCTCCCGTCCCATCCAGGACTCCGAGGCCGAGGTCTGCGCCGAGAACGGCGTCGCCTGGACCGAACTGAAGATCGCCTACGACGGCATGGCCGTCCTGACGCACCCCGACAACCCGCTTGAGTGCGTCAACTTCAATGACCTCTACGCCATCTTCGGCGCGGAGTCGAACGGCATCAACTCCTACGAGGAGGCGACCGCACTCGCCCAGGAGCTCGGCTCCACGACCGATCTCGGCAGCGGCCGCATCCAGAACACGGCGCCTGGGCCCGAGTCGGGCACGTTCGACTCCTTCGGCGAGATCGTGCTCGAGGGCATCGCCGAGGAGCGCGGGGTGGAGGGCACAACGCGTGACCCCATCCCGCCCGCGTGGACCGGCGCGGCCAACGACCAGGTCATCATCGCCGGCATCAGCCAGGCACGGAACCCGAACGTCTTCACCTTCGTGGGCCTGGCTTACGCTGAGGAGGCTGGCGATGCGGTGAAGGTGCTGGCGGTCGACAGCGGCGACGGCAACTGCGTGCTGCCGAGCGCGGAGACCGTCTCGTCGGGCGAATATCCGATCAGCCGTCCGCTCTTCATCTATCCCGCCCTGGACAACATCGAGGCCAACCCGGCGCTCGTGCCCTGGGTCGACTTCTACCTCAGCGACGAGGGCCTGGCCGCCGTGCCGGAGACCGGCTACGTGCCGCTGCCGGCCGAGGAGCTGGAGCTGACCCGCGCCCAGTGGGACGCCGCCAAGGCAGGTGATGAGTCGGCTCTCGGCGCTCATACCTGGACCGACACCGAGTAGCCCGCACGCTCCTCTCCCTACTGCCGTAGAGGATCGGGCCCACGTCCCGGGGCCCGATCCTCCGGCCGCTTCTCCATCCCACCGCTCGAGCCCTGGAGCGACCAGCAGCCGATGGCGAGCCAGCAAGGACCCATACGAGTCGAGGACCTGAGGGTCGACCCGCGGCGCGCGCGGACCCAGAACATCCTGCGCCGCCTCTTCTTCGTGTCTGCCGCGCTCGCCGTCCTCATCACCGTCGGCATCATCTGGGCGCTCTTGTGGGACTCGCTGACGTTCATCACCAACGTCACGCTCGAGCAGCTCTTCGACGGCGCCTGGCTGCCACGCTCCAACCGCTACGACATCCCGACCCTGCTCATCGGGACACTCGTGATCTCGCTCATCGGCATGCTCATCGCGGTCCCACTGGGCCTGGGCGCGGCCGTCTATCTGGCCGAGTATGCCTCGCCCCGGCTGCGCGGCACCCTCAAGCCCATCCTCGAGATCCTGGCGGCGATCCCCAGCGTGGTCCTCGGCTTCTTCGCCCTGACGGTGATCAGCCCGAACGTCATCGCGCCCATCTGCGAGTTCGCTCAAGGCTGGGCGCCGTCGGTCTTCAACATGGCTGCAGCAGGCGTGGCCGTGGGTGTCCTCATCACGCCGCTCGTGGCGTCGATCTCCGAGGATGCCCTCTACGCGGTTCCCGACTCCCTCCGAGAGGCCTCCTACGGGCTTGGCGCCCGCAAGCGCACGACGACCCTGCGGGTGGTCTTCCCGGCCGCGGTCTCGGGCATCGTGGCGGCCATGATCATCGGCCTCTCGCGCGCCATCGGCGAGACCATGATCGTGTCTATCGCGGCCGGCGGCGTCGGAGGCGGCGCCCGCAACTTCGACCCCTGCCTGCCCGGGCAGACGATGACCGCCGCCATGGTCTCGCTGGCGATCGGCTCCGACCAGGCCACCACGGGCCCGCAGTACTCGAGCCTCTTCTTCGTGGGCCTGCTGCTCTTCCTCATGACCCTGGGCCTGAACCTCATCAGTGAAAGCTACGTCCGACGCATGCGCGGCAAGGGAGCGATCTAGATGAGTGGCAGCCTGGGAACGCTCGGCGGCCAGGACGTCGTCCAGGAGCAGGTCCGCCGAGCCCTGGAGGGCAGGGCCGTCGATTGGCGCAGCCGGGTCTTCGAAGGCTTCCTCGTCTTCTCCCTGTTGGTCTCCTTCTTCTTCCTGCTCTGGCTGCTGGTCAGCCAGATCGTCGCCTCCATGCCTGTGTGGCAGGAACGCGGGCTGATCGACTTCATCACCAGCCCGACCAACTCCAACCCGGACAAGGCCGGGGTCGGGCAGGGCATCTTCGGCTCGATCGTCCTCATGTTCATCGTGTCCCTGCTGGCTCTGCCCATCGGCGTGGCGGCCGCCATCTACCTCGAGGAGTACGCGCCCGACAACCTCGTCAGCCGCACGCTGAACACGGTCATCCGCAACCTGGCCGGTGTCCCGGCCGTGGTCTACGGCATCCTCGGTTTGTCGTTCTTCGTGCTCGCGGCGGAACCGATCACCGGCGGACGGACAATCATCTCCGGCGGTCTGACCCTGGCTGTGCTGGTGCTGCCCATCGCCATCATCGTGACCGCGGAGGCGCTGCGCTCGGTCCCGGCCAGCATCCGCGAGGCCGGCTTCGGCGTCGGCGCCACGCGCTGGGAGGTCATCCGCTCGCACGTGCTGCCGTATGCGGCGCCGGGTATCCTCACCGGGGTCATCCTGACCATGGCCCGAGCGTTCGGAGAGACGGCTCCGCTGCTGCTCGTCGGCGCCGTGGCGGGGTCGTTCTCGCTTCCGAGCTCGGCCACCGTGGTCGACCGACTGAGCGGGCCCTATACCTCGCTTCCGACCATCATCTTCAACTGGTCGGTGCTGCCCCAGCAGGGCTTCCGAGCCCTCACGGCAGCGGCGATCGTAGTGCTGCTGGTCATCATCCTGCTCATCAACGCGGTCGCCATCTATCTCCGGAACCGATACGCAAGGAAGTGGTAGCCCGATGACTGAACCAACGACGGACCGGGGACCGGTCGCTGCCGATGTCAAGGCCGACAGCAGCAAGGAAGCCGGCCAGCGTGTCGAGTCGATGCAGAAGATGAAGGTGGACGTCGGCGGAGGCGGTGAGCGGAGGAACCCGGGCGACGAGACCAAGGCGCTCTTCGAGGTCGAGGACCTCAGCTGCTACTACGGCGACTTCCGGGCCGTCCGCGACGTGAGCATGACCGTGCCCATGAACCGCATCACGGCCTTCATCGGACCGTCGGGCTGCGGCAAGTCGACCCTGCTTCGCTGGTTCAACCGCATGAACGACCTGGTGCCGTCCGCACACATCACCGGCTCCATCAAGTACCACGGCGTCGATCTCAACGACGACCGCGTGGATGCGGTCGAGGTGCGACGCCGCATCGGCATGGTCTTCCAGAAGCCCAACCCCTTCCCGAAGTCGATCCGCGAGAACATCACCTTCGGCGCCCGCATCGCCGGCTACAAGGGAAACATGGACGAGCTGGTCGAGAAGAGCCTCCGCCGCGCGGCCATCTGGGACGAGGTCAAGGACAAGCTCAACCAGCCTGGCACGGCCCTCTCCGGTGGTCAGCAGCAGCGCTTGTGCATCGCGCGCGCCATCGCGGTGGAGCCGGACGTCATCCTCATGGACGAGCCCTGCTCAGCCCTGGACCCGGTGGCTACGCTGAAGATCGAGGAGCTGATGTTCGAGCTCCGCGACGAGTACACCATCCTCATCGTGACCCACAACATGCAGCAGGCAGCCCGGGCCTCCGACGAGACGGTGTTCATGACCATGGGCGAGGACCGCGCCGGCTACCTGGTCGAGAAGGGGCCCACAACCGAGATCTTCACCAACCCCAAGCACCAGTTGACCGAGGACTACGTCTCCGGTCGGTTCGGCTGAGGAAGGGAGTCAATCGATGAGCGATCCAACAGGCCGACACGCGGCGGACCCTGCGGATGAGGCCCCGGAGCCCGAGGAGCATCCCGGGCTGCCGACCGACGTCACGCCCTCCCAGCCGCTCGCAGAGATCCCCCGCCCGTACACGCGTGAGGCCATGGACGCCCGCGAGCAGGAGATCAAGGACGGCATCCTGCGCATGGGCAGCGTGGTGGCCGAGCGCATCGTCGGAGCCATCGAGGCGCTCGAGCGACACGACGCCGAAGCCGCGACGTGGATCATCGAGCACGACCGCGAGGTCAACGCCATGGAGCGGGAGATCTCCCAACTCATCACGCTTACCATCGCTACACAGCAGCCGGTGGCACGCGACCTCCGGTTCCTGCTGACCCTGCTCGAAGTCGCCTACGACCTCGAGCGCATGGGTGACTACGCTGGATCGGTGGCCAAGCAGGCACGCAAGCTGGCCCCCAACCCTCCGCTCAAGGACTACGTCCATCTGCCCGAGATGGGCCGCCTGGCGGCAACGCTCGTGCGCGACGTGCTGCAGGCCGTCGTCGAAGTCGACGCCGAGCGTGCCAGGGCCGTGGCCAAGCGCGATGACGACGTCGATGAGCTCTATCACGCCATCTTCGCCGAGGTCCTCGACCTGATGCGCCTGGACCCGGCCAACGTCGATCCGGGGATGCGCATCGTGTTCGCGGCGCACTACCTGGAGCGGGTCGGCGATCGTGTCACCAACATCGCCGAGGACGTGGTCTATCTCGCTACGGGCGAGGTAGCCGAGTTGAACGAGTGAGCGGCATCGACGTCGCGCCCGGGCACGACGACGGCATCCCCAGGACCTCGGTCCTGTTCGTCTGCACTCACAACAGCGCACGCTCGATCATGGGCGAGGCCCTGCTGCGGGAGAAGGGCGGCGACGCGTACGAGGCCCACTCGGCCGGGACCGAGCCGTCGGAGGTGCGCCCGCTCACGCTGCGCGTGCTGGAGGAGGCCGGCATCGCCACCGAGGGACTCCGCTCCAGGTCGGTGCAGGAGTTCATGGGCCGCGAGTTCGACTACGTCATCACGGTCTGCGACTCGGCCCGCCAGCACTGCCCCGTCTTCCCCGGCCAGGGCGATCGCTTCCACTGGGGCTACGACGACCCCTCGGCCGTTGACGGCACCGAAGCGGAGCGGCTGGCGGCCTTCCGTCGCGTCTTCACCGCCATCAGCCAGCGCATCGACCTGTTCATGAACGCCACCGACAAGCGGTCGACCGCCGACCCCGACTGAACCTCGCCTCCTCCCCTCTCCTGCCCGAAACACCTCGGCGTCGAGGGGTTTCGGCCGTACATGGGCGCTACAGACGTGGGACCCTGTGGCCCATGCCTGCTGCTCGCTACGCCCGTTCCGGCAAGGTCCGTGTGCACCTGCTGCGTCATGCCCATGCCGGTGACGCCTTCGAGTGGATCGGCGACGACGACCTGCGCCCGCTGACAGACAAGGGCCGCAAGCAGAGCCAGCGCCTGGGCGACTTCCTCGAGGGCCACGGCGTGCGCCCCGACGTCATCGTCACCAGCCCCAAGGTGCGCGCGGCACAGACCGCCGAGATCGTGGCCGGCGCCCTGGGCATGACGGTCAAGACAGATGGCCGCCTGGGGGAGGGCTTCGGGCAGCGGGAGCTGTGGGCGCTGCTCGACGAGACCGGCGCCCGCGAGATCCTGGTCGTGGGCCACGATCCCGACTTCTCCTCGCTCCTGGCCTACCTCGTCGACACCGCCGGCATCCACATGAAGAAGGGCGCGCTGGCCACGGTCGACCTGCACACCAAGCTGGGCGACGGCGAGGGTGAGCTGCGCTGGCTGGTGCCACCCGACCTGCTGGCCGGCGGCTGATCGTTCGCTAGGCGAAGGGCAGGGAGAAGCTGAAGGTCGAGCCCTTGCCCTCTTCGGATGCCAGCCAGATGCGGCCGCCGTGGGCCTCGGCGATGTGGCGTGCGATGGCCAGGCCCAGGCCGGTGCCGCTCTGGCCGCGCTGCCGCGCCCGGTCGACCTTGTAGAAGCGCTCGAACACACGCGTCTGGTCTTTCCTGGGGATGCCCACGCCCTGGTCGGTGACCGAGATGACCACGCCGTCGGGGTGCTCATCGGTGGTGATGGTGACGGTACCGCCCTCGGGCGAGAACTTGACCGCGTTGTGGAGCAGGTTCATGAGCAGCTGGTCGAGCCGCTCCTCGTCACCTCGGATGGGCGGCAGGTCGTCGGGCACGAGCTCGATGAGCACGACCTCCTGGCGCTCGGCGAACGTGCGCAGACGGCGCATGGAAGCCTCCACCAACGGCAGCACCGCCACTTCGTCGTGACGGATGGTGGTCGACGACTGCTCGATGCGCGAGAGGTCCAGCAGCTCGTTGATCATCTGCACGAGGTGGCCGGACTCGATATCGATGGTGGCTACCCGCTCGCGCACGCGTGTCGAGACCTCTTCGTCCTCCAGGTCGTCCATCAGCATCTCCGTGAGCAGGCGCACGTTGGCCAGCGGCGTGCGCAGCTCGTGGGAAAGGTTGTCGATGAACTCACTGCGCATGCGCCGCAGCCGCACCAGCTCGCTGATGTTCTCGAGGCTGACCCACGCTCCGCCACCCTCGGCCGGCCGGGCCCGCACCATGATGCTGGTGCGCTCGACGGCGTCGGACTCGTAGACCCCGCTCTCGCCGGCCGCGGCTGCCCGCACCAGCTTCTCCAGCCGGTGATCCAAGAAGGTCTCTATCAGCGTGCGGCCGATGAGCGTGCCGGGACGCCGCTCCAGCGCGTGATGGGCCGCCAGGTTGGCCCTGCGGACACGCAGGCCCTCATCGAAGCGGACGATGCCGAGGGAGGCCTGATCGGCGACCAGTGCGAGCTCGGCCTCGCTGATGACATGCGTGTCGTCGGGCGGCATGTCCGTAGCATAGGCTGCGTCGTCGGCAGCTCGACCGGCCGCGCTATCGACCCGACCGGGGCTCAGGCCTCTGGCAGACGCAGCACGTAGCCCACTCCGCGCACCGTCTGGAGGTGCTGGGGTTTGCTCGGATCGGCCTCGATGGCGGAGCGCAGCCAATGGACGTGGACGTCCACCGTCCGCGTCTCGCCGGCATAGTCGTAGCCCCAGACCTTCGCCAGCAGCTGGTCGCGGCTGAAGACCTGCCCGGGGTTGCGCACCAGGAAGGCCAGCAGCTCGAAGGCCTTGGGCTTGACCGCCAGGTCGCGCCCGTCGCGCAGCAACCGATGCCCGGCCAAATCGACCGTGACGGAACCGAGCCGGATGGGCTCGGGGGCCGCGGCCGGAGCACCGTCCTCGGCCGGGTCGGTCGCGTCAAGCCGGCGCAGTCGGGCGCGGATACGGGCCATCAGCTCGCGCAGGCTGAAGGGCTTGGTGACGTAGTCGTCCGCACCCAGCTCCAGGCCCACGACCTTGTCGATCTCGCCGTCCTTGGCCGTGAGCATGATGATGGGCACGCTCGACTCGCGGCGGATGATGCGGCAGACCTCGATGCCGCCCATCCGGGGCAGCATCAGGTCCAGCAGCACCAGGTCGGGCGAACCCCCGCGGAATGCCTCCAGGGCCTCGCGGCCGTCCTCGGCCGATATGACGTTGAGGCCGTCCTGCTCGAGCGCCTCGGCCAGCGTGGTCCGCAGCGTGGGCTCGTCGTCGACGACGAGGATGGTGCGCGCCATCAGTCGTCGAGCCTGCTGACCGGGCTGGGCGCCAGCATCCACCATTCGCGCAGCTCGTGGCAGCGTCCGTCCTCGTCGAAGCGGCAGACGAAGATGTTGCTGAAATCCTCGTGCACGCCGTGGTCGCGGAGATAGCGGGTGGAGCCCACGGCCACGTGGACCTGGTCCTCGATGGCCAGCGGCTCGTAGGAGGCCTCCCACTCGGCGTCGGGCTCGTAGGCGGCCTCGAGCCAGTCGCGCACCACGGCCTCGCGGCCGCTGATGCTGGTCTGGCCGCCGTTCTGGCTGTAGACCACGTCCTCGCTGAAGAGGTCTCCGATGTCGTTCGCATCTCCGCTGCGCCAGGCGGCGATGTAGCGGTCCAGCCAGGCCGCGAACTGGTCACGTGTCAGGTGCATCATCACTCCTCGCTGGGATGGCGGCAGCCACGGCCTGGGCGGCCTTGAGGCGCGCGACGGTGGTCTCGTAGCCGATGGCGACCATGACGTCGAAGAGCGGCGGCGTGGCCTTGCGGCCGGTGACGGCCACGCGGATGGCCATGAACAGGTCGCCGGCCTTCCAGCCGTGCTCGTCGCACAGCGCGCGCAGTGGCGGCTCCAGCTCGTCGGCCTCGAAGCTGACCTCGCCCAGTGCTTCGACCACCTGCGTGGCCGCGGCCAGGCCGGTCACGGTGGTGGCCGCGTCCCAGCGCTTGGGCACGAGCAGCGTCGGGTCGACCTCGACGTCCTCGCTAAAGACGAAGTCGAGCATGGGCCCGATGGCGTCCAGACGCGGCAGGCGCTCGATGACCATGGGCAGCAACGGAGCCAGCGCCTCGGGGGTCGGCGTGCGCACTTCGTAGCCCTCGGCCGCGGTGGCTTCCACGGCCTCCACCAGGAAAGGCAGCGCCCGCTCGATGAGCTCGGCCTCCGGCAGGCGCCGGATCCACTGGCCGTTGAGCCAGTCGAGCCGTTCGGCGTCGAAGATCGCTCCACTCGGCTGCACCCGCGCCAGGTCGAAGCGCTGCTCCAGCTCGTCCAGGCTGAAGAGGTCCTCGTCATCCCCGCTGCTCCAGCCGAGGAGCGCGAGGTGGTTGACGATGGCCTCTTTCACATAGCCCTGCTCACGATAGGCGTCCACGGCCGTCTGGCTCTTGCGCTTGGACATCTTGGAGCGGTCGGGGTTGAGGATGAGCGGCAGGTGGGCGAAGCGCGGTGGCTCTGCTTCCAGCGCCCGGAAGAGCAGCACGTGCTTGGGCGTGTTCGACAGGTGATCCTCGCCGCGGATGACGTGGGTGATGCCCATGGTCAGGTCGTCGACCACGACCACGAAGTGGTACAGCGGCGAACCGTCCGAACGCGCGATGACGAGGTCCCCGCCGAGCTGGTCGGTGTCGATGCTGACGTGGCCGCGCACGAGATCGTCGAACTCGACGGTCCCCTCCCCGATGCGGAAGCGGATGACCGACTCGCGGCCCTCGGCCCGCCTGGCCTCGCGCTCGACCTCGGTCAGGCCGGCGCAGCGGCCGCTGTAGCCGGATCGCTCGGGGTGAGCTTCCCGGTCGGCGGTCCGCTCCTCGGCCGTGCAGAAGCAGGGGTAGGCCTTGTCTTCGGCCAGCAGCTGCTCGATGGCCTTGGCGTAGAGCGTGCCGCGATCGGACTGGCGATAGGGCCCGAACGCGCCACGGGCGGGGCGGCCGGCCACCTCGGGACCCTCGTCCCAGTCGAGGCCCAGCCAGTGCAGCCCGTCGAGGATGTCCCGCTCGTACTCGAGCGTGGAGCGAGCCTTGTCCGTGTCCTCCAGCCGGAGCACGAAGGTGCCGCCGGTCGCGCGCGCGAAGAGGTAGTTGAAGAGCGCGGTC
>Ga0316197_10002633_pt1 | contig 12807 bp, 9 predicted proteins | sample OudBiesiAoxic_MG_FD_204939 | JGI IMG/M metagenome (GOLD analysis project Ga0316197, IMG submission 204939) | Coastal sediment microbial communities from Oude Bieten Haven, Netherlands - site A oxic | ecosystem: Environmental > Aquatic > Marine > Coastal > Sediment | place: Netherlands...
AACTGCTCGTGCAGCTCGTCGGAGCTATGGACGAGGCCGGCGATGACCGCGCCGCTCGGGCGGTGGTCCTTGGGGCGACCGGGCGCTCCTTCTCCACCGGTGGTGATGTCAGAGGCTTCTGGGAAGGGAGGGATCGAATCGCCGCGTACGCCGATGAGATCGTCGGCCTGTTGAACAAGGCGATGCTGGCGATGATGCGGCTGCCTCTGCCAATCGTCGGTGCCGTCCACGGTCAGGTGACTGGTGGATCGCTGGGCCTTGTGCTCGCGTGCGACATCGTGCTGGTGTCGCCCGAAGCGTCGTTCACCCCCTGGTATGGACCCATCGGGTTCGCCCCGGACGGCGGTTGGAACGCGATCCTCCCTGCGATGCTGGGGCGGGATCGTGTGCACGACATCCTCGCCAACAATCGGTCGATCACGGCTGCCGAGTCCGTGGCGTGGGGGGTGGCCTACGACCTGGTGAGCGGCGAGATGATCCGGGACGAAGCTCTGTTGGTGGCGCAGCGCATTGCCGGCCGGACCGCCGGCGCCGCTGAAGATCTCAAGGCCCGGACCCCGGAAGAGGTAGCGGCGGTCGAAGAGCGCCTCGACCATGAACGCCGCGAGTTCGTCCGCCAGGTGACCGCCGATGCGGCTGCCGTCGGGATGGTCCGCTACCTCGGCATCGACGAGGGCTCCTGACTCAGGCTCCCGCGTCCGGCGCGCGCTGAACGCCATCCGGTCGGTCGGCTATGTCGCTGACCAGCAACAAGGCTTCTCCGGACACGACCGATCCTGCGTCGATATCCAGATCGGTCCGCAGATTCACGAGGTGCTTCGCCGGGCGCAGCCGGGAGACCTCGACCGATGATCGGATCTCGTCGCCCGCATATGCGTGACGCTGGAACCGGTAGGTCTGCTTGAGCCAGTTCGATCCCGGGCCGGGCAGCGACACACCCAAGAGGTCGGAGATTACGCCCCCCAACAAAGCCGGTGGCACGATCGGCGGCGAATCGGCATACCCCGGGTGGGGATCGCCGGTCAGGTCGACGAAGGCTTGGACGTCGCTCTCGTTCAGTGTGCGGACTCGTTCGGCTCGCTCACCGACCCGAAGTCCCTTGAAGACTGTTGCGTCGGCCGGAACGACCGGCAACGGGTAGCCGGGTGGGATCAGCTTGTCGAACCCGACCAGCGCCTGACCGAGGCACGTCTCACCGGACGTCGTGCGCATCACAAAACCGATACGCCGCCGCCTCTTGTCCTGGCCAGGCTGGATTGTGAGGTGGAGCGAGACTGCCTCACCTGCAAACGTCGGAGCCGGAAACACAAGCTGCTGCTCGTGCAGATTCAGCCTCCCGCCGATCCACCGATTGATGGCCGCATACGCAACCGCGAAGAGGAGCATCCCGTGAGCGACGGTGTGGCCGAAACGTGTCGCGGCGGCGAAGGCGGGGTCCACGTGAATCGGGTTGGTGTCTCCACTGAGCTGAGCGAAGAGGTCGAAGTCGCGTTGCGTGAAACGCAGTCCGACGTCGTATTCGGAACCGTCGGGAGGGAAGGGGTGGCCGGTCACGGTGGCCATGGTGAAGGATGTCGGTTGCGGACGCAAGTGGCGCATCTCGGGCCACGGCGCGGTGTGAGGTGTCAGCAGCAGCCCAGCCGGATAGCATCGGGCTGGGTGAGGCCGGCCGGCGGGTGAACGTGGAAGGAGGAACCGTGGCGATCAACACGCTTCTGACCCGTCACGCACGTTACCGACCCGACCACCTTGCCGTTGTGTTTGGCGAACACCGGCTCACGTTCCGTCAGTTCAACACTCGCGTCAACCGCCTGGCGAACGCGCTCAGCGGCCTTGGCCTCGTGAAGGGCGACAAGATCGCCACCGTCCTCGACAACAGCCTCGAGCTACTCGAGATCTATCAGGCAGCGGCCAAGACCGGCCTGGTCGCCGTACCACTGAGCCCCCTGCTGCGAGGCAGCGGCCTCAGCAACCTCATCAACGACTCGGACTGCCGCGTTGTCATCACCATGGACAAGCTGGCGCCCGAAATCGACCGGGTGCGAGCTGATCTGGCCAACGTCCGCAATGACCTCTTCGTGTTGATCGATGGCGACGAGCGGCCCGGCTACGTCTCGTATCGGAGTCTCACGGAGGAGGCATCGACCGAGGAACCGGCAGCGGCTCCCATTGTCGACGATGATCCGTTCAACATCATCTATTCGAGCGGCACCACCGGACTCCCCAAGGGGATCGTGCACACCCACGGCATCCGAGAGGCGTACGGGACCGGCTTCACCGCTTCCTACCGGATTCACCTGGAGAGCGTGGTGCTCCACTCTGGGTCACTTGTGTTCAACGGGGCGTTCCTGACCCTGATGCCGGCGTTCTACGTCGGGTGCACCTATGTGCTGCATGCGACGTTTGACGCCCGCCGGATGATCGGCACCATCGCGGAAGAAGGCGTCACCCACATCATGCTGGTTCCGTCCCAGATCATCGCGCTGCTTGGTCACAACGATTTCGACGAAGCTCACCTTCCGACCCTCGAGATGATCTGCTCGGTCGGCGCACCGCTGCATCTCGAGCACAAGCAGGAGCTTGCCCGGCGCCTTCCCAATCGGTTCTACGAGCTATACGGGCTCACTGAGGGGTTCGTGACGGTCCTCGATCGCGGGGACTTCGCGGCGAAGCCGGGATCGGTCGGAGTCCCGCCTCCGCTCTACGAGATGAGGATCGTCGATGATTCTGGCAACGACGTTCCTCCCGGCCACGTCGGTGAGATCGTCGGTCGAGGCCCGATCACGATGCCCGGCTACTACCGGCGGCCCGACCTCACAGCAGACGCGATCAGAGACGGCTGGCTGTACAGCGGCGATCTTGGATACGTTGACGACGACGGGTTCCTGTTCCTCGTCGATCGGAAGAAGGACCTGATCATTTCAGGCGGCGTCAACGTCTATCCGCGAGACATCGAGGAAGTGGTGGTCCAGCACCCCGACGTCGACGATGTGGCCGTGTTCGGTGTTCCCGACGAGCGATGGGGTGAGGCTCCCGTCGCGGCCGTCATGGTACGGCCGGGGTCGTCGGCGACCGCCGACGAGATTCGCGAGTGGGTCAATGAACACGTCGAGGCTCGTTATCAGAAGGTGAGCGACATCGTGGCGCTCGAGGCGTTTCCGCGCAGTGTTGCCGGCAAGACCCTCCGGCGGGTCATGAAAGACGAGTACCTGTCGCGCGAGGAGGAATCCATGGATGCATACGTTGAGACCAATGGAATACGGCTCCACTACCTCGATTCCCGAGGGGAGGGACCAACGCTGCTTCTCCTGCATGGCCTCACCGCCAACGCCCACTTCTTCGACGGGCTCGTCGCTGCAGGGCTGAGCCGAGACCTGCGGGTGGTGGCGGTCGACCTGCGGGGGCGAGGTGACAGCGACAAGCCGGATACCGGATACACCATCGCGGACCATGCTGCCGATCTTCTCGGCCTGATGGATGCCCTGGGCCTCGAGCACGTGGTGCTGGGCGGCCATTCGTTCGGTGGACTTGTCACGTACTACTTGGCGGCGAACCATCCCGACCGCTTTTCAAGGTGCATCGTGGTTGACGCTCCCGCCGAGGTGGACGAAGGCATCTTGGAGCAGATCCGACCGGGGCTGGCACGCCTCGAGCATACGTATCCTTCGTGGAACGACTATCTGGCGACGGTCAAGGCGATGCCCTACTACGAAGGCTGGTGGGATCCTGCGTTGGAGGCGTTCTACCGCTCGGATGTCATCGAACTCCGCGGCGGTGAAATGCGTTCGAAGATCAACCCCGCCCACATCGTCGAATGTGTCGAGGATGTTCTGGCGGTCGATTTCGTCGCGCTGGCCGGTCGGGTCCGGCAACCTACGCTGCTCCTGCGGGCGCCGGAACCGTTTGGCCCACCTGGGTACCCGGCGCTGGTCCCGGAGGACGTTGCGCTTCGTACTCTGGAGACGCTTTCCAACGGAACACTCGCGGAGCTATCGGGCAACCACATCACCTGTGTCTTCGGAGTGAACGCGACCGCTGCGGCTGAACTGATCACGGACTTCGTGCTCAAGGGCTGATCCGGACGAACTCGACGAGGGTGCGGCGCTGATCACGCGCCTCGTGCCCCGGTACCATCAGTTCCAATGGAGAGTGTTGGAATCCTGGCCGGCTCGGGGTGGGCGTCCGGTATCAATCTCTATCTCGTCACGTTCCTTCTCGGAGTCGCGGTTCGCCTCGGTTGGAGTGACGTCCCTGAGGTCTTTGGCCGGACCGACGTCATGATCGTCGCCGGATTCCTGTTTGCCGTCGAGTTCGTGGCGGACAAGATCCCGTATGTCGACAACTTCTGGGATGCAGCCCACACCGTGATCAGGCCACTCGGCGCCGGTGTCATCGGAGCCGTCGTGGCCGGCTACTCGCCATCGATCGGAGCTGCAATCGGCGCGGCCGTTGCGGCGGCCCTGGCTCTCGATGCCCACGCAGCCAAGGCGAGCACAAGACTGGTGATCAATACATCGCCAGAACCGGTCTCCAACGTCGCCGTATCGGTGTTCGAGGATGTGTCGGTGGCCGGATTGATCATCCTCGCAGTGAAGTACCCGGTCGTCGCGGTGGTCGTCGTCGCGGTGCTCGCGGTGGGTGCCACAGCTCTCACGGTGTGGTTGTGGAAGATGGCGCGCCGTGCGATCCGCCGAGTAGTGGGAGCCTTCACGTCGCACTCGAATACCCGCTCGAGCGGCGTCGACTGACTACTGACTACTGACCAACCCCGCCAAAGGTGCCCAGCTACCCTGCCCCATCAACACACACCGGGGGGGCAAGCCATGGCTCGATGGGACAAGCTGCGGACGAGAGGCAATGTCGAAGACCGGCGCGGTGTTGGCCGCCCGGCTGCGGCCGTCGGCGGCCTCGGAGCCATCGGTGTGGTTGTTGTCCTGCTGATCTCGATGCTTGGCGGTGGCGGTGGCGGCCTCGAGGACATCGTGGGGCAGTTGCAGGAGACCCAGGTGCCCCAGCAAGCCTCCGTTCAGCCCGAAGAGTTTCAAGGGGAGGACGACTACGAGGTGTTTGCCTCCACCGTTCTCGGATCGACGGACGAGACGTGGGGTCAGATCTTTGTGGCCTCCGAACTCACGTATGCCGAGCCGACGCTCGTGCTCTTCCGCGGTTCAACACAATCGGCATGCGGGGGCGCGAACTCAGCGGTCGGTCCGCACTACTGCCCACCCGACCAGACGATCTACCTCGACGAGACCTTCTTCGACGAAATGACCCGGAGCCTCGGCGCTCAGGGAGGTGACGTTGCCGAAGCCTACGTGATCGCTCATGAGGTGGGCCACCACATTCAGAATCAGATCGGCGTCATGGACGAGGTCAGGAAGGCCCAGCAGGCGGCGGGGTCGCAAGCTGAAGGCAACGCCCTGTCGGTTCAGATGGAGCTTCAGGCAGACTGTTTCGCAGGTGTGTGGGCCCATTCGCTTCGCGATGAGGGTGTGTTCCTCCCCAACGAGATCCAGGAAGCGATCGATGCAGCCGCTGCCGTGGGTGATGACCGGATTCAGCAACGTGTCCAGGGTCAGATCAGCCCCGAGCGATGGACCCACGGGTCGTCGGCCCAACGCGTGGAATGGTTCACGCGCGGTTTCGACACCGGTGATCCTTCCCAATGCGACACATTCTCCTGATCTGCCTGCGTCTGTGGTGCCGCTGAGCCACCGTGGACCGGCATCACCTTGAACCGACGAGGTGCCGAGCCTCCCGCCCGTAGGATGACCTGATGGAGTACCGAATGCTCGGCCAATCGGGCTTACGCGTGTCGGCGATCGGCCTCGGGATGGCGGCGATCGGCCGTCCCGGATACATCAACCTCGGCCATGGAGCTGACCTCGATGGGCTGACATCACCCGCCGAACTCGAGCGGCACGCCGGAATGGTCCTCGATGCGGCACGAGCCGCGGGCATTACCTATTTCGACGCCGCTCGATCGTATGGGAGGGCGGAGGAGTTCCTCGCCCGGTGGCTCGACGCCCGCGGCGTGGGTCCCTCTGAGGTGGTCATCGGTTCGAAATGGGGATACGTGTACACGGCCGATTGGAGGGTCGACGCCGAGGTTCACGAAGTGAAGATTCACACGCGGGAAAACCTCGATCGACAGTACGAAGAGAGCGTGTCGCTGCTCGGTATACACCTGCGCCTCTACCAGATCCACTCGGCGACACTCGAGAGTGGTGTCCTCGAATCCCCTGAAGTTGTGTCCCGCCTCGGCGACCTCCGTGACAGCGGCCTGGTCATCGGCTTCTCGACGAGCGGACCGCGCCAGGCCGACACCATCCGCCGGGCCCTTGCCGTCGAGCTGGACGGTGTGCCGCTGTTCGGTGCCGTGCAGGCCACGTGGAATCTCCTCGAACCGTCCGCCGGAAGGGCGCTCGCCGAGGCTGCGGATGCTGGGCTGGGGGTCGTCGTGAAGGAGGCCGTCGCAAACGGCCGGCTCACGTCGCACAACGCAAGCCTCGCCGAGCGTCTTGGCCGGTTGCCGTCGCAGTGGCCCCTCGACGCGATCGGCGTTGCCGCGTGCCTTCACCAGCCGTGGGCGAGCGTGGTGCTGAGCGGCGCTGCGACGGTGGATCACCTGCAGAGCAACCTGAGGGCCCTGTCGATCCCGGTTGATGTTCTCGAATCGATCCCGGACTTGTCGGAGGACCCCCACGAGTACTGGGAATTTCGCGGCAACCTCACGTGGGGATGAGCAATCCGACGCGTAGGTGTCGTGCCGTGCCTTCGTCCGGCGTAGGGTTGGAGTGGTAGCGAGCTGTCGACACGCCGAAGGAGGCATCGTGCCCGATCTGTCATCAACCGGTCTGACCAACGTGGGTGAGATTCATCACAATCTCTCGACCTCGGAGCTGTACGAGGAGGCGATCAAGCGGGGCGAAGGCCATGTTGGCCACCTTGGACCATTTGTCGTGTCCACCGGCAAGTACACGGGCCGGTCGGCGAACGACAAGTTTGTGGTCGAAGAGCCCTCGAGCGTGGACAACATCTGGTGGGGCAAGATCAACAAGCCCTTCAGCAGTGCGAACTTCGACAAGGTGCTCTACGGGCTTCGCTCCTATCTGCAGAACAAAGAGGTCTTCGTCCAGGATTGTTATGCAGGCGCCGACCCGGACTATCGGATCAGGGTTCGCGTCATCACCGAGCATGCGTGGCACAACCTGTTTGCGCGCACCATGTTCATCCGTGAACTCGATCCCGAGGTGCTCGCCGATTTCGAGCCGGATTGGACCGTCGTCCAATGCCCCGATTTCCAGGCGGAACCCGAACAGGAAGGCACTCGCAGTGAGGCGTTCATCCTGCTGAATGTCGGACGAAGGATGGTGGTGATTGGCGGGACCAGCTACGCCGGCGAGATCAAGAAGTCGATCTTTACGGTGATGAACTACCTGCTGCCGCTGCAGGGTGTGTTGAGCCTTCACTCGTCCGCCAACGTTGGACCGGACGGCGACTCGGCTGTGTTCTTCGGTTTGTCAGGAACCGGCAAAACGACCCTTTCGACCGAGAAGGATCGCGCCATGATCGGCGATGATGAACTTGGCTGGAGCGACGCCGGCATCTTCAATTTCGAGGGTGGCTGCTACGCCAAGATGATTCGCCTTTCCGATGAGGCCGAGCCGGAGATCTACCAGACGACGCGGCGCTTTGGGACGGTGCTGGAGAACGTCACGATCGACCCAAGGACGCGCCGGCTGGACCTCGATGAAGCTGACACGGAGAATACCCGTGGTGCGTATCCCATCACTCACCTCGACAACATCGTCGAGGGAAGCATGGCTGGGCATCCGAGGAACATCTTCATGCTGACGGCCGATGCATTCGGCGTGCTGCCTCCCATTGCGCGGTTGACGCCGGAGCAGGCCAAGTACCACTTCATCTCTGGCTACACCGCGAAGGTGGCCGGTACCGAGCGTGGCGTCAAGGAACCGGTGGCAACGTTCTCGGCATGCTTCGGTGCGCCGTTCATGCCGCTTCACCCTGCCGTCTACGCGAAACTGCTCGGTGAGAAGATCGCCAAACACGACGTGAAGGTGTGGCTGGTCAACACCGGGTGGACGGGCGGACCCTACGGGGTCGGCGAGCGGTTCAAGATCGCGTACTCACGAGCGGTCATCAAGGCGGCGATTGACGGTGACCTCGACAGCGTTGAGTATGTCGTGGATCCAGTCTTCGGATTCGAGGTCCCCACCAAGTGCCCCGGGATCCCGTCTGAGCTACTCAATCCGCGCACCACGTGGGAGGATCAGGAGGCATACGACTTCAAGGCGGCCGAGCTTGCGGCGCTGTTCGTCGAAAACTTCGAGGAGTTCGCCGACGAGGTAGCCGACGAGATTGTCGCCGCAGGCCCGGTTGTCGTTTGATCGAAGAGCGCCGTCCAAGGAGTTCGTGAGCGGACGTCGGGTGTTTCCCGGCGTCCGCTTCGCGTTTACGGAGACCCGAGCGGACGCACTGTGGCACACGGAACCTCAAGGAGCAGCCATACCCGACCGATTGACACGTAGGTGGCACCTCAGTTGCGAAAGAACTGATGCAGACAGCAATCCAGCATGCACGTGCACTTCGGTCGACGGCGCTGCGGGCGGATCCCCCCGACAGCCCTACCGCGCAGGCCGTGATCGCCTACCTCGCAGAGTCCGCTCTGAGCTGTCTGGACGTCTACGGCCTCTTTGATCTGGCTGCCGAACTGATCGCAGATGTGCTCGACGTCGAATTCGTCAAGATTCTTCATCAACCAGACCCCGGCGAGCTCTTGGTGCTCGAGGCCGGACGAGGATGGGACAGTTCTGTGACGCTGGGCGAGACGACCGTCCCATCCGATAGCGGCTCCCAGGCTGGATACACGCTCATGGTCGGAGGGCCCGTATTGGTGGAAGATCTCGCGACCGAGCACCGGTTCCAGGGGCCTGAGTTGCTTCTCGATCACCGGATTGTGAGCGGCATCAGCGTGGTGATTCCCGGGGAGTTCCAACCATATGGCGTCCTTGGGGCACACTCGCGCGCGTCCCGCCGCTTCACCGCCGAGGAAGGCGACTTCCTCCGATCCGCAGCCAACATCCTCGGCGGTGCACAGGAGAACATCCGAACTCGGCTCCAAATTGAACAGGACGCGATTGCGCGTGAGCGCCGGATTCAGTATCACGCAGCGCTTGCAAAGTGTGCACAGTCCTTGCTCGCGAGCGGCGGTGAGCACCGGCTCGACAATGCTGTGGATGCTCTGCTCGCGGCGTCGAAAGCGGGCTCTGTGTTCGTGGAGCGCAATTTCATCGATTCGGAGGCGGGCCTCAGCTCTCGCACTGTGTCCGAGAGTGTTGAGCCTGGCACCCCCGGCTATGGCGTGATTGACACCTACTGGAACTCGATTCCGTGGGATCGGATGCCGACGAGCCGAAAAGCCCTCGAAGCGGGAGAGTGCGTATCCCTGATTCCTTCCGAGTTGGAGGGTCCCGAATACGACGTGTACGCCGAAGATCCGATCGGTGTGATGTCGGAGATCAACGTGCCCATCTTCGTCCATGACCAATGGGTCGGACTGATCGGCCTGGCCGACCGCGAGACGCCGCGAGAGTGGACGGAAGAAGACCGGTCACTTCTCACGGCCGCAGCGACGATGATTGGGGCCTATTGGGAACGTGACGGCGCTCGCGACGCTCTCCTGGAGATGATCCGCTCGAAAGACCTGTTCCTCGCGAGCGTGAGTCACGAACTCAGGACCCCGATCACCGCCGTGGTGGGAACCAGTGAGATCCTCCGGGACGAATCGCTGAACCTGTCGGACGAAGAGCGCAGCGAACTCCTGGATATGGTTGTCTCGGAGGGAACAGATCTCGTCCACATCGTCAGTGATCTGCTGGCGGCCGCCAAGGCGGATTCTGGGACACTGACCGTCAGCTCAGTCTCGGTCAGTCTGCGCGCCCAAGCTGCGCAAGTTATCGAAGGACTGGACCAGACGTCGAATGCCCGGATCGAGATCTCAGGGGAGTCGGTACAAGGGGTCGGTGATCCGGACCGAGTGCGTCAGATCGTTCGGAATCTCCTGACCAATGCGCAACGCTACGGGGGAGACACCATCCGGCTCGAGTTGGATGCGGGGGACGACCGCGCGATCTTGCGTGTATGCGACGACGGAGCCGGTGTGCCGGAGGACGACCGCGAACGAATCTTCGAGGCCTATGCGAGCGCGCACGGCGCAAACGCTCACGCCGGTTCAGTAGGTCTCGGGCTCGCAATATCGCGCAAGCTTGCTCGCCTCATGGGTGGTGACCTGACCTACCGATATGCGGACGGCGAGAGCATCTTCGAGCTCGCGTTGCCGCTGCCCGGCTGAGATCCCTGCTCGACGGCCTTGGAGCTGCGGATTGATCGACCCGGCCGGCCGTTGCTTCGCTCAAGGCTGATAGCGCGTCGGCCCTGAAGACGGGTGCGATTCTCGGCCGAACCCTTGCCCGGTTTGAGTATTATTGCGCCATGGCAGGTTCCCCCTTGGAGCGTCCCAACTCCGCAGGCACAGAGCCTGGCATCGTGAGCGATGGGCCGGCGTTCGATCTTGCGGTCTGCAGCGAGATGGTGTTCCTCGATCTCCCGATTGTCGAGCGCGTGCAGCGAATCGACGATCTTGGGTTCCAGGTCGAAATCTGGGACTGGACGCAGAAGGACATCGGCTTGCTTGTCAACACGGGGGCGACGTTCTCATCCATGACCGGGTACGTCCGGGGCGGACTCACCGACCGGGAGCTGTCCGACGAGATGCTGAGGACGGCGCGAGAAACCATCCCGGTCGCCAAGGAACTCGGCTGCCCGAGACTGGTCGTCCACGGAACGCAACTCGATGGCGATGGCAAAGCCCTGCGGCCGGTCACGGAGGTCACCGGAGCAATGTGGATGAACGCAGCCCGTGCCTTGGCGGATCTCGCCGAGCTCGGCGAAGCCAACGGCGTGACCTTCTGCCTCGAGAACCTCAATCTCCAGGTCGACCATCCTGGTGTTCCGTTCGCGTATGCGGCGGACACGCTGGCCCTCATCGAAGCCGTCGATCGTCCGGGTGTGCGGATGATGCTCGACCTCTATCACGCACAGATCGGGGAGGGGAACCTGATCGAACTCGTTCGCCGCGCCGGTCCGGCGATCGGCGAAGTGCAGGTTGCGGACGTACCGGGGCGCTGCGAGCCCGGCACGGGGGAAGTGAACTACGCGGCGGTCGCTGCCGCGCTCCACGACATGGGGTACACCGGGGTTGTTGGGCTCGAGGCGTACGCGTCGGAGGACGACGTTGCGGCGCTGGAACGATTCCGGGCGGCGTTCACGCTGTGAAGCAAGTGCCGCTTGGAGGTATGCAGTGACAGAGCCGTTGCGGTTGGCCGTTGTGGGAGTCGGGAGGATGGGGGCGCTGCACGCCGAGACGCTCGCCGCGGTGGATTCAATCGATTTGGTGGCGGTGGCGGATGCGCGTTCGGACGTCGCCGGCCGAGTCGGCGAACAGATCGGGGCGGAAGGCTACGAATCGCTCGACGCCCTGAGCGAGCGGGACGATGTCGAAGCGTGGCTTATCGCGACGCCGACCACGACCCACCCGTCTGTTGCGGAGATGGCGCTCGACGCTGGGCTCCACATCCTGTGTGAGAAGCCACTCGCTCTTGACCTAGACGAGAGTGTGCGGTTGGGCGCGCGGGCTATGGCCAACGGCGTGGTGTTGCAGGTCGGGTTCTGGAGGCGGTTTGCCCCGCCGTGGGTTGTGGCCCGCCAGGCGATCGTCGACGGTGCGATCGGGCGGCCGCTGATGCTGAGATTGGCACAGTGGGACGCCGATCCGCCACCGGCTTCGTTTTGCGATCCGCTCACCAGCGGTGGTCTTGCGATCGACTGCGGTGTCCACGAGTTCGATCTGATCGGCTGGATGACGGCACTCGACATCGAGACGGTGACGACACGCAACCTTCCGCTCGTCGATCAGTCGATCGGCGATGTCGGCGACGTCGACAATCTCGTCGCCATGCTCGACCTCGACGGGGGAGCGGTTGCCACCGTCGATCTCTCCCGCAACTGCCGCTTCGGTGATGATGTGCGAACCGAGATCCTTGGCGAGGACGGAGCGATCTTCGTGGACCTTCTGCCGGTTGGGCGCACGAGGCTGGCCGACGCGAAAGGGGTTCGGGTCCTTGAGGGTTCAGAAACGGACGATGCCTTTGTCGATGGGATCAAGGCGCAGGCGCAGGCGTTCGTCGAGGCGGTTCGTGGGGCGCCCATCGATATCCCGGGGGCCGCAGACAGCACGCTCGCGGTGACCGTCGGGCGAGCCGTGCAGCGTTCCGCGGCGGACGGCGCTCCCGTCGCCTTGACTGCCTTCCATTCCGCGGGCTGACGGCGCCATATGCGGGGTTGAGAACCCTGGGTTCGCAGCGTCTTCCATTCCGCGGGCTGACGGCGCCATATGCGGGGTTGAGAACCCTGGGTTCGCAGCGTCTCTCGTTCCGCGGGCTGGGGACGCCAAATAGGACGTCTACAACCCTGGGTACGCGGATTCCTACAGCCCTTTGGCCGGAGCGGCGGTTGTTGCTCTGACGACGAGGGACGGTTCCAGGACGATGTGGCGCGAGTCCTTCCGCCCGTCCTCCAGACGTTCCATGAGGAGTTCGACAGCCGTGGTGCCGAGTTCGTGGCGGGGCTGATCGATCGTCGTCAGCGAGATGTGCTGCAGACCGGCGAGCCAGGCGTTGTCATACCCGATCAGTGAGACATCGTCCGGAACCGACCTGCCCGCAT
>Ga0316197_10002634_pt1 | contig 12806 bp, 12 predicted proteins | sample OudBiesiAoxic_MG_FD_204939 | JGI IMG/M metagenome (GOLD analysis project Ga0316197, IMG submission 204939) | Coastal sediment microbial communities from Oude Bieten Haven, Netherlands - site A oxic | ecosystem: Environmental > Aquatic > Marine > Coastal > Sediment | place: Netherlands...
CCTTCTGGGCCACCAACAGACCGATGCCCGTGCCCTCCGTACCCTTGGTCGAGAAAAAGTCTTCGAAGACCCGTGCGTTCATGTTTTCGGATATGCCGGGTCCGTTGTCCGCGACCTGGAAGAGCGTCGTACCGTCGCCGTTCTTGCGGCACCTCAGGGTAATGGTATGGCCTTTCTTGTCGTCCGCGGGGTCGAATCGGCACGCGTCGACCGCATTTGCAACCAGATTGCAGAGCAGGTTGTGGAGACCGTCCGCGTCAAAGTTGCCGGTGTGGAATGGCTGCTCGAGCTCAGTCTTGAGCTCGATATTGTCGCTCGCGAGGCGATCGGCGAAGAGCTCTTTCACTTCGAGCACGACCTCCTGGGGGCAGACGTCCGGTTTGAAGTTCGGGGTTCGCTCTTTGGCGCAGTAGAGGAGATCCTTGACAATCCGAGACACCAGCTCGACGTTGCGTTCGACCATCTCCCAGCCCTCGGAGATCCCCTGTTGGTCTTCCGCAGCCAGGCCCTCGTTGACGACGAAGATGCCGCCCTCGAGGCCCATCAGGATGTTCTTGACGCGGTGGGCCATACCCGCGACAGCGCGTCCCATCAGCGACAGCTGCCGCTGCAGCTTTTTGATCTCGGTGATGTCGGTGAAGACCTCCATGACCGACGAAATTTCACCGTCATCGTCGTAGATCGGACGGGTGTATACGACGGCGTTGATACGCCGACCGTCGCGGGTGATCAGTGTTTCCTCGCTGGAGTAGACCTCGCCGTCCTCGAAGGTCTGGTCGACAAGACATTCCGGGCACTTGCTACTGCGCCCCTTGCAGACCTCGTAACACAGAGACCTGTCGGTGGCGCCGAACTCCTCACGATAGAGCTCGTTGGCTTCGAGGATCGTGTGGTTGCGATCGAGGACGCAGATGAAGCAGGGCACAGAAGTGAAGAGGCGCTCATATCCGCGGCGCGTTCGGTCGAGCTCTCGCCTCAGGGTCGAGACGTTGTTCGAGTTGGGGGTGGTCGGCCGACGCCAAAAGAGTGGAATGCCGATGCCCATGAAAACGACCGCAATCCCGAGACCCAGCGCGACGGCCGGAATGCGGCCAGCGAAGATGGCGACCGCGAGGGCTATGGCGAGAGACAGCACCACCCAGGCTCCGATCTTGAGGGCGGATGGCCGCTGCGATTTCGCCGGTTCCATCTGTGTCATGTCTGGTTGAGTCCTGCGCCAAGGCGCGGGTTCCCCGATTGCAGAGTATGGCACAGCTGGCCCGGTTCCTTCAAAATGCCATTCATATCTGTCCGTGAGGGCGATGGCGTAGACACACCTGAAGTAGTACCGTGTGAGGGGAGTGCACGATGCAGTCCGATGAACCGATCGTCGCGCAGACCGTCCTCGACAGCGTTGCCGACGGTGTTTTCACCGTCGATCGCGAGTGGCGGATCACGTCGTTTAACCGCGCCGCCGAGCGCATCACCGGGGTTCACCGGGACGAGGCGATCGGAGCCCGGTGCTGTGATGTTTTTCGAGCCAGCATCTGCGGCTCCGGGTGTGCACTTCGCTACACCGTGAGTTCGGGTGAACCGGTTGTCAACAAGGCAATCATGATCCTCGACTCGAAGTCGCGCAAGGTGCCGGTGCGGATCTCGACTGCCGTCCTGCGCGATCAGAGGGGCCATGTCGTTGGCGGCGTTGAGACATTCCGGGATCTCAGCCAGGTCGAAGAGCTTCAGAAGGAGCTCGAAGGCCGGTTTTCACTCGGTGACATCATCGGTCGCAGTCGCGTCATGCGGGATCTGTTCGGTTTGATGCCGGCGGTTGCGGCGAGCGACAGCACGGTCGTGATCCACGGTGCCAGCGGCACCGGCAAGGAGCTCTTCGCGCGGGCCCTTCACGAACTCTCACCACGGCAGGGAAAGCCCTTCGTGGCGATCAACTGCGGCGCGCTCCCCGACACCCTCCTCGAGTCTGAGCTCTTCGGCCACAAGGCGGGCGCCTTCACCGATGCGAAGAGCGACAAGCCGGGACGCTTTGCGATCGCCGAGGGGGGCACGGTCTTCCTCGACGAGATCGGTGATATTTCGCCGGCGATGCAGGTGCGTCTGCTGCGCGTCCTGCAGGAAAGGGTCTACGAGCCGCTGGGCGGGGTGGAACCGCTCGAGGCCGACGTCCGCGTCGTGGTTGCGACGCATAGAGATCTCGCGCAGTTGGTCGAAGACGGGTCGTTTCGCGAGGACCTTTTCTATCGCATCAACGTCATTCGAATCGAGCTCCCGACGTTGCGTGAGCGACGCGAAGACATCCCCCTCCTCGTCGATCACTTTGTCGGCAGGTTCAACCGATTGCAGGGCAAGGACGTGATCGGGGTCTCGGACGAGGTGTTGGCGGTTTTGATGAAGCAGGATTTTCCGGGCAACGCCCGCGAGCTCGAAAACATCATTGAGCATGCCTTTGTCCTGTGTCGGGGAGGTGTCATCGAAATGCAGCATCTTCCACCGGAGCTCGGGCGGGATCAGAACGCCCGCCCTCGTCCCTCATCGTCAGGGATGACTCTCAGCACCATGGAGTCCCTGCACATCGCCGACGCTCTGAGACGGCACGACGGCAATCGGAAAGCGGCCGCGGAGGAGCTCGGGATTCACCCAAGTACGCTCTTCCGCAAGATCAAAGATCTCGGAATCGAGACGCCGGAGACAGACGGCCGCAGCCGCAGAGACTGAAGGTTTCTTCCACGAATTGGCCGTGTTTCTCGGCTCGGCCCGAGTTGCGCTGTGGAAACGGCGTCGATTGTGCCTCCCGAGCGTCGTTACGTATCCGTAACGCCCGCCCGGTTGCCCCGCCTTTCAGTCCTTTACGTTCAGTTCAAAGTCTTCTCCCGTCAACAGTTTGTGTGATCTTTCACGAGGTGGTCCTCTGGCACAGGGGTTGCACCGTTGACCTCGGGTTCGGTGTGTTTTGCGTGGGAAAGGGATAACGTGCACGAGGAACTGCAAAAACTCTGGAAGATCGAAGACTACTGGGCGGTGTGGCGGTCAACGTCCCGCTCGGCTACTTCCGATCAACCGTGGTGTTTTCCAGGTTCTGGTCGAACATCAGTTCGCTGATGTAGGGCAGAGCATGAAATTGATATTCGCCGGATTGAAATTCTAGAAACCATTGGAAAGGAGTGGCCATGACAGAAGATAAAAAGGCGTCGACGCCGCTGCTTGACGAGCTCGAAACGGGACCGTGGCCGAGCTTTGTCAAGGAGATGAAGAAGGAGGCTTTCCGCCCGATGACCAGGGACGCGTTAGCCCAACTTGAACGTTCCTACGAGGAACACATCAGCCACTGGAAACACGGTGGTCTGGTGGGAGTGATGGGTTATGGCGGCGGAGTGATTGGCCGCTACTCGGATCTCGCCGACGAGTTCCCGGCGGTGGCCGAATTCCACACCCACCGCGTCAACCAGCCTTCGGCCTGGTTCTACACCACCGACGCTCTGCGCACCCTGTGCGACATCTGGGACAAGCACGGTTCCGGTCTGACGAACATGCACGGTTCCACCGGTGACATCGTGTTCCTCGGTTCGACAACCGAAGCGATCGAGCCGCTGTTCGCCGATCTGACGAAAGCGGGATGGGACCTCGGTGGCTCGGGCTCCAACATGCGGACGCCGAGCTGCTGCGTGGGTCCGGCGCGCTGTGAGTGGGCCTGCTACGACACCCTGGATGCCTGCTACAACATCACTCAGCACTTCCAGGACGAGCTTCATAGGCCGTTCTTCCCCTACAAGTACAAGTTCAAGTTCGCGGGCTGCCCGAACGACTGCGTGGCCTCGATCGCACGCTCGGACTGCTCTGTGATCGGCGTCTGGAAGGACGATATCCAGGTCGACCAGGGCAAGGTCGCCGAGTACAACAACAACGGCACCGATGTCCAGACCGAGGTCTGCGACCTCTGCCCCACCAGGTGCATGGCGTGGGACGGCAAGAGCCTCGATATCGACAACTCCAACTGCGTCAAGTGCATGCACTGCATCAACCTGATGCCAAAGGCGCTCAAACCCGGTAAGGAGCGCGGCGCGACGATCCTGATCGGCTCAAAGGCACCGATCGTTGGTGGCGCATTGCTGTCCTCGGTCTTTGTTCCGTTCCTCGAGATGGACCCCGAGTCCGACTACGAGGATCTCAAGGAGCTCACCGAGGCCATCTGGGATCTCTGGGGTGAGCACGGCAAGGCCCGCGAGCGGACGGGTGAGTTCATCCAGCGTGTCGGTCTGTCCAACTTCCTCGAGGAAATCGGACTCGATCCGGTCCCGGAGATGGTCATGCACCCACGCACGAATCCATACATCTTCTTCGATGACGAAATCTTCGAAGACGCGGAATAGGAAGGGAGGAACACATGGCTGACGAACGAATCACTGATATTGGCCCCCCACATTTCGAGCAGTTCCTGCCCGATGTCATCAAAAAGAACTACGGCAAGTGGGACTACCACGAGATCATCAAACCCGGTGTCATGGTGCACGTGGGCGAGAGTGGCGACAAACTCTTCACGGTCCGCGCCGCTTCACCGCGGCTGCTGGCGATCGAGTCGATCCGCAAGTTCTGCGATATCGCGGACAAGTACTGTGACGGCCACCTGCGGTGGACGAGCCGTAACAACGTCGAGTTTCTGCTCGCCGACGAATCGAAGATCGAACCGTTGATCAAGGAAGTCGAAGAGTACGGCTTCCCGGTCGGCGGCCTCGGCAGCAAGCTTTCCAATATCGTCCACACCCAGGGATGGGTCCACTGCCACTCGTCGGCGTCGGATGCCTCCGGTGTCGTCAAGGCGGTGATGGACGAGCTCTTCCCGTACTTCACCGGCGAAAAGGACCTGCCGGCGAAGATGCGGATTGCCTACGCCTGCTGCCTCAATATGTGCGGCGCGGTCCACTGCTCCGATATCGCGATCCTCGGCGTCCACACCCGTGCGCCGGCAATCAACCATGACGATTTGCCCAAGATGTGTGAGATCCCAACCCTGGTCGCCTCGTGCCCGACGGGCGCCATCCGGCCGGCGACGGTCGACGGCAAGCAGTCGGTGGAGATCGTTGAAGAGCAGTGCATGTACTGCGGCAATTGCTACACGGTGTGCCCGGCGTGCACCATCAACAATGCCGAAACCGACGGCATCTCGATCTGGGTCGGCGGCAAGGTCTCAAACTCGCGGATCGCACCGCAGTTCTCCAAGCTGGCGATCCCCTACATTCCCAACAATCCGCCGCGTTGGCCGGAAACGGTCGCAGCTGTCAAGAACATCGTCGAGAAGTATGCCGAAAACGCTCGCAAGCACGAGCGCATGGCCGAGTGGATCGATCGCATCGGCTGGCCGAAGTTCTTCGAGCTGATCGGACAGGACTTCACGAAGTACCACATCGACGACTTCAAGCACGCGGGCGAGACCTTTAAGAGAACGGCGCAGCTGCGCCACTAGGAGGAGATCATGGCTGAAGTCACGATCGACCAAATCGCAGACGCCATGTTCGAGCTGGTCAAGTCGACCCATGGTAAGAAGAACCTGAAACCTATGGACGTCACCCACGCAATGATCGACCAGTTCGGTGAGGACAGTGTCGACAAGCGGATGTGCAAGAAAGCGCTTCGCGTACTCATCGACTCCGGCCGGTGCACGTACAAGTATGCCGGCGGCAGCTACGTGACGCTTCCAGAAGACTGAGCGCTGATCCACCCCTCGGGCAGAAGCCCGGGGGGTGTTTGAGCGTCGCAAGAGGACACGGAGGAAGAAATGGCCAAAAAGAAGAGGCTTTCGGGCCCGGAACGGACAAAGTTCACGATTGATGTGCTGCGCCAGTGGCAGGGCATCGAACGCGATGCTATCGAGACCACAGCTCAGATCATGGAGAAGACCGACAATCTCTTGATCCGTCAGATTATGGAGATCATCCGAAACGATTCGGTGCAGCACCATCGGGTGCAGCAGTTCCTGATTGACAGCATTACCCGGACACCGATCACGCTGTCGCCCGAGGACCTGGCCGAGGTCTGGGGTCAGATCGAGGCCCACGACGAGCTCGAGCGTCAGACCATTGCGCTTGCCAAGGAGCTCAAAGAGCAGACCACCGAGCCGATGCACGTGATTTTGCTCGACTACCTTCTTCGGGACGAGGAAAAGCACGACACGATTCTCGGAGATCTCGAGAAGTTCAAAAAGCACATGTCGAAGCTCTCTTGAGCTCAATTGTGCTGCCAGTGAGGAGGCGTGACACATGGGTCTGCTGAAGAAGAAGGACAAAGAATCATCGGGCAAGATGAAATCGCGGCTCAGCGGCAGCGGCGGCGGTGGTGGTTCACAGATTTCACCACTACGACCGCGATATGTCGAAAGTCTGCCGCCGTGTACCGGAAATTGTCCAAGCGGCAATGACATTCGCGGCTGGCTGACCATCATCAGCTTGCGCGAAAAACTCGGTCTCAGTGTTGACGAAGCCTATGCGAAGGCATGGCGAATAGAGATGGAGACCAATCCCTTCCCGTCGGTGATGGGACGGGTCTGTCCCCATCCCTGCGAAACGGGCTGCAACCGAGGCCAGAAGGATGGCCCGGTCGGCATCAACTCGGTTGAACGGTCCATTGGTGACTACGCCCTCGATCACGGACTCAAAGCAGAGATGATCGAAGGTGAGGGTGCCAAGGATGAGAAGATCGCGGTTGTGGGTGCCGGTCCTTCAGGCCTGTCGTGCGCATACCAGCTGGCCCGTCGTGGTTACAAGGTGACGGTCTTCGAAGGTCTTCCCAAGGCGGGTGGCATGCTTCGCTACGGTATTCCGGTTTACCGGCTGCCGCGGGAGGTCCTCGACGGCGAGATCCAGCGGATCGTCGATCTCGGGGTGGAACTCAAGTGCGACACCAAGATCGGCAAAGACGTCTCCTTTGATGACATTCGCAAGGAGTACGCTGCGATCTATGTCTCCATTGGCGCCCACCAAGGCAAGAACATGGGGATTCCGGGCGAAGACGGCCCTGGTATCTGGACCGGCACCGAGTTTCTCAATCACGCCAACTCCGGCAAGAAGGTCGACATCGGTACCAATGTGGTGGTCATCGGCGGTGGCGATACCGCGATTGACGCTGCACGGGTCTCGAAGAGGCTGATCGCGGATTCGGCGGCGATGGCATCGAAGATGGGGGCTGAGGTTACGATCCTTTATCGGCGCACCCGTGCAGAAATGCCGGCCATCGAACGCGAAATCGAGGAGGCGATCGAGGAAGACATCAAGATCGAGTACCTCGCAGCGCCGATCGAGATCCTCCGCGATGACGAGGGCGCCCTCAAGGCGATGGTTGTCCAGCGCATGGAACTTGGCGAGCCCGACGACTCCGGTCGCCGGCGTCCGGTTCCAATCGAGGGCGACACCTACGAGCTGCCTCTGGAAACCATGATCGCTGCAGTCAGCCAGAAGCCGGACCTTGCCGCTATGAACTCCTCGGAGCTCGGAGACGGTTGGCTCAACAGCGACGATTGGGGCTTCACGGGGATTGACGGCATCTGGACCGGTGGTGACAACATCAATCTCGGCATTGCCACGACCTCCATCGGTCAGGCGCGCAAGGCGGCGGAAGCTATTCACGCCCATCTCCGTGGTACCGAACTGCCGAACGAAACAAACGGTGAAATGATCCGTGCGGACAAGCTCAAGGTCGAATGGTACGAGGCGATCGACCGAACCCAACGCCAGGTCAAGAGCCCCGAAGATCGCCTCGCGAAGCCTTTCGACGAGGTCGATCTCGGTGTCACGGACGAGGACGCATTGATCGAGAGCTCCCGATGCTTCAGCTGTGGCAAGTGTTTCGGCTGCGAGAACTGCTGGATGTATTGCCAGAACAACGTGTTCAGCAAGGTGACGCCGCCGACACCTGGGCACTTCTTCGCGATCAAGAAGATGGAAATGTGCGACGGCTGCAAGAAGTGCTGGGAAGAGTGTCCCTGCGGTTTCATCGTGGGTGAGTGAGGACGGGATCGGGCGGTACGGCTGATGCGAGTGAATGTCCCACGGCTGGTTGTCGCCGGGCTCTCCGGCGACAGCGGCAAGACCCTGGTCAGCCTGGGTATTGCCCGTGCGCTGGCGGATCGCGGCGTCAAAGTGCGGCCATTCAAAAAGGGACCGGACTACATCGATACCGCGTGGCTCGGTGTGGCCGCTCGTTCCACCTGCCGTAACCTCGACACCTTTCTCATGAAAGACGAGGCGATGGCCAGCTCGCTCGCCACCGCCGCACGTGATGCGGATCTGATTTTGGTCGAGGGGAACCGTGGCCTTTTTGACGGCGTAGATGTCGAGGGGAGCCATTCAACCGCCATGCTGGCGCGTCGGTTGGCGGCGCCGGTCGTCCTGGTGCTCGATTGCACCAAGATGACGCGCACCGCCGCGGCCTTGGTCCTGGGCTGCCGAGCCATGGATCCGGAGGTCGATCTGGCGGGGGTGATACTCAACCGGGTCGGTTGTGGGCGTCACGAGAACATCGTTCGCGAGGCGGTGGCTGGCATTGCCGGGACCCCTGTCCTCGGTGCCATCCGCCGCATCAAAGGTGACGACCCCCTTCCGGGACGGCACCTCGGACTGGTGACAGCCGTCGAGCATCCGGACCCAGAGGAGGCGGTGCAACGTGCCGCCGAGGCGGTCACCGCCGGGGTCGATCTCGATCGGCTGTTGGCGGTTGCCCAGTGGTCTCCGGAGCTTGAGCTGATGCCGGCGGAGAACCTAATCGATCAGGTCCCGGTGACTATCGCCTACCTCGAAGGAGAGGCTTTCAGCTTCTACTACGCCGAGAACCTCGAACGAATGCAGTTGGCCGGTGTGCAGCTCGTACCGGTCGACCCCGCCAACGCTAGCGAACTGCCGGAGGCCGATGGCCTCTATATCGGTGGCGGGTTCCCGGAGGTCCACGCAGCCAGGCTCGGATCCAACACCGAGTTTACTGCCAGCATTCGGGCACGGGTGGATGCCGGGATGCCGGTCTACGCCGAGTGCGCCGGCCTCATGTACCTGGCTCGGGAGCTCGTGGTCGACGGAGTCCCGCACGCGATGGCCGGAGTGCTTGACCTTGCGGTCGAGCAACTGCCGACACCACAGGGTCACGGATACGAGGTGGCAGTGGTTGACCGGGACAACCCGTTCTTTGCCGCCGGCACCCGTCTCGTCGGGCACGAGTTCCACTATTCGCGTCTGATGAACGGCTCGGACCGCGACAAGAGCGTGCTCAGAGTTGAGCGCGGGACCGGGATCGGTGAAAACCGGGACGGTATTTCCAGTGGCAGGGTTTTTGCCTCCTATCTCCATCTCCACGCCGGGGCGACCCCGGAATGGGCGGACGGCTTCCTCTCTCTTGCCGCGCAGTTTGCGGCCGAGCGGGGCAGTTCGACGGCCGCATGCGGGTGAAGGAGGAGGTGATGGAGATGCTGCGCCAGCGCGATGCGGAGGGTCTCGAACGAATGATGGGGTACAACCCTGCCGCCGTCCGTTTCCTCCAGGGGCGACTGTGGGATCCGGATCCCGAAATCCGCGAGGAGGCGGCGATCGCTCTTGGAGCTGCGGCGGTAGCCCACCCGGACCTCGGGCGCGAGCTCCTGCGGCGTGCGCTGTGGGCCCTCAACGACGAGTCGGCCACCAATGGAGCCTACATGCTGCCTGCGATCGGCGAAATCGGACGGCGCGCGCCGGATCTGGTGGCGCCATTCGTTGGGCCGATGACCGGTTATCTGTGGGACGACGGGTTGAGGCCCGGGATCCTGGAGGCGCTCTGCCGGATCGCGGAGACGGCGCCCGAGCTGATTGACGGAGTCCGCGATCGCCTGCTGGCACTCGAGGACACAAACGACCCCGGAGAGCTGACTTCGATTGACAGGCTGCTCGCCGTGAACAGGGAGACCGTGGATGGAGAATGAAAGTCAACGCGACCGTTTGGAGCGCTGCCAGCGGGACGTGGAAGAGCACCCGGAGCGGGCCTCTGTCCATTACAACCTCGGCCTTGCCTACACGGTGTCGGGCCGGGTCAAACAGGCAGAAGAATCGTACCTGAAAGCCCTGAAGATCGATCCGACCATGTTCCAGGCGTGGGTCAATCTCGGCGGCGTTCGACTCATGCGCTGGGAGTTCAAGGGCTGTCTCGAGGCGAACCAGGAGGCGGCCAAGCTGCGGAATGATTTGCCAATCGTGCACTACAACATGGGCCAGGCGTACCTCTACCTCAATGACCCCAAGAACCTGGTGCGGTGCAACGAGAGGGTGATCGAGCTTGACAGCGACAGCGGTGCCGCGCACTACCACGCGGCGGTCGGACATCTGGCGATGGACAATCTCGGTGCCGCCGAGCGCTATCTCGGACGCGCCATCGAGCTTGGCCACCAACCGAACCAGGATTTTTACAAGGCCATGGAAAAGGCCCACGTGAAGAAGCAAAGGGAACAGAACGTAACACTTATCGAGATCAGCGGGGCTGAAACCCCGGACAAAACAAAGGAGGACTGAGATGGCACTTTTTGAAATGGGGAGCGTCTCCATCGAGGTGGACGAGGACGGTTTCATGCAGGCACCGGAGGAGTGGAACGAGGAGGTTGCGGCCGCCCTTGGATCCACCGAAGGTGTCGACGCCCTAACTGACGACCACTGGAAGGTCGTCAACTATCTGCGTGACTACTACCTGCAGTTCGGTGTTGCGCCGATGATCCGCAAGCTTTGCAAACAGACGGGCTTCCAGCTCAAGGAGATCTACGAGCTCTTCCCGTCCGGCCCGGCAAAGGGCGCCTGCAAAGTCGCCGGTCTGCCCAAACCCACGGGCTGCGTGTAATCCGAGTCGCCGCCGTCGCCGCCCCCGTGTCCGACGGGGGCGGTTCGACGGGCTCGACACGCCAAGGGGGTCGGTATGATCGACCGAGAAATTGCAGAACATCAGGACGAGATCCTGAAGCGTTGGATCGACCACACGATTGACGGTTACCCGGAAGAGACTGCGAAGTTTCTGCGGTCAAAAACAGACCGTTTCGAGAACCCTGTTGGTGCCGGTCTTCGAGAGGGCCTTGCGGTTTTGCTCGATGGCGTCTTTCGGGGAGTCGAACCGAAGAAGTTCTCCTCCGCGATGGATCGGGTCATCCGGGTTCGCGCGGTTCAAGAGCTTTCGCCCTCGAAAGCGGTCGGTTTCGTTTTCGATCTGAGAGGTCTTCTGCGCGAAGTTGTCGGTGACACGAACGCAGGGACCAGAGAATCTCTCGACACGATCGATCAGAGGATCGAGCGTCTCGGAATGTACGCTTTTGACGTCTATATGAGTTGTCGCGAACAGATGTGGGCGATTCGCGCCCAGGAGATCCGTAACCAATCGGTGGGAATCATGGAACGCGTCGCGGAATGGCGTGAGCGGCGCGAGGAGAACCCGGAGGCACATCGCCGAAGCTGATGCGGTGTATCTCCCTGCCCGAGGGGGCTGAGAGGAAGGAGGGATCGGACGCATGGGAGCGTTGATATCTCTTGTCGCGGTTGCCGGTTTGGCCCTGCTTGCTGCGGTGGGCGCGACCGCCGGCGATGGCCCGCGATTCGTGCTCGGGGTGATCGTCCCGGGGGTCGCCTTTGCGGTGTTCCTGGGAGGGATCATCTTCCGGGTGGTGCACTGGGCGAGATCGCCGGTGCCCTTCCGCATCCCCACCACCACGGGCCAGGCGAAGTCTCTGCCGTGGATCCGAAACAACGAGCTCGAAGCGCCGAGCGGGTTGCTCGGCGTGATCGGACGTATGGCATTGGAAGTGCTGGCCTTCCGGTCACTGTTCCGGAATACGAGGATCGAGCTACTGCCCGAAAAGCAGAAGCTCAATTACATAGCCGACAAGGCCCTTTGGGCCGCGGCGTTGGCCTTCCATTGGGCGATGCTCATCATTGTCCTACGCCACTTCCGGTTCTTCATCGAGCCGGTGCCGGCATGGGTCGGGATGCTCCAGAGCGTCGACGGTTTCTTTCAGGTTGGATTGCCCGTCTACTACGGCTCAACTTTCCTGATGGTGGTCGGTCTGGCCTATTTGTTGGCGCGTAGGTTTTTCGACGGCAAAGTTCGCTATATCTCTTTGCCGACCGACTATTTTGCCCTCTACCTTCTGCTCGGGATCGCGTTGACCGGCATCCTCATGCGCCACGTCGAGAAGGTCGACGTCGTGCAGGTCAAGGCAGCGATTGCCGGGTGGGCGTCGTTCCAGCCCGTGGCGCCGGTCGGGGTCGGTCTGTGGTATTTCCTGCACATTGCGATGGTGAGCGCACTGCTGGTGTATTTCCCATTCTCGAAGCTCCTGCATGCGCCAGGTGTGTTCCTGAGCCCGACCCGCAACCTCGCCAACAGCAACCGTACCCGTCGCCACATCAACCCGTGGAACCCGGATATCCAGGGCCACTCCTATGCGGAGTGGGAGGACGAGTTCCGCGACAAGTTGAAGGCGTCCGGTTACGCGCTGGAGAAGGAGTGAGACATGGCGGAAAAAACACCTCAGGAATTGATACAGATCGATCTCACTCCGCCACCAAGGAAATGGATGAATCCGGCCGTCGACTTCGAGGCACGCAGAGGAACGTGGTCTTATCCAACAGCGGTCAAGAACCTCAAATACCTCGGGATGCCCAATCCCCGCGAGTGGTCCCCTGCCGATGCCGACTGGAAACTGCCGGAAAACTGGCAGCAGATCATCCATGACGGCTTCAAAGATCTTCTGAAGAAGTACCGCACGCTCGAAGTTTTCATGGACATTTGTGTGCGTTGCGGAGCGTGTGCCGACAAGTGTCACTTCTTTATCG
>Ga0316197_10002636_pt1 | contig 12803 bp, 14 predicted proteins | sample OudBiesiAoxic_MG_FD_204939 | JGI IMG/M metagenome (GOLD analysis project Ga0316197, IMG submission 204939) | Coastal sediment microbial communities from Oude Bieten Haven, Netherlands - site A oxic | ecosystem: Environmental > Aquatic > Marine > Coastal > Sediment | place: Netherlands...
GAGCGCCATCCGAACGTTCGGAAGGATCCGATCGAGCAGCGCGCCGAGCACGATCACCTCCGGGTCGAACGCGTTGATCAGACCCGCGATGCCGATCGCCAGCCAGCGCCCCTCCTCGGCCATCGCCTCGAGCGCCGGGGCGTCGCCTGCGCTTGCACGTCGGAGCAACTCGTCGACCGCAGGGACGCCGCCGTCGACGTCGAGCCCGGCGCGGCGGAGCAGCGCCCGCTCGCCCACCTCTGTCTCCCAGCAGCCGATCGCCCCACACGAGCAACGATGGCCGTCGGGATTCACCGGCATGTGGCCGAACTCGCCGGCAAATCCCGAACGGCCGGTGAGTCGCACCCCGTCGGCGATCACGCTGCCACCCACGCCGACCTCGCCCGAGACGTAGACCATGTGATCGGCACGCACCCCGAAGGTCGCCTCGGCGAGCGCTCCGAGGTCGGCATCGTTCCCCACGAGGACCGGCAATTCGAGCCCGATCACTTCACGCACCGCCGGGCCGAGGTCGAGATCGCGCCAGTCGAGGTTCGGCGCCACGACCACGTGCTCACTGCCACTCACGAGCCCGGGGACGGCAAGGCCGACTGCTGTCAGCCGTCGCCCGTCGACGATGGGGACCCGACACCCCATCTGATCGACGACATCCGCGACGTCGGCCAGCACATCGGCCAGCACGACACGATCACGCGACCGCGCAGTCCGAAGCGATCGCACGACCGCTCCGTCGAGACCGACGAGTGCCACGGCCAACTCGTCGACGCCGACGTCGACCGCGAGCACCCCGTACCGGGAACCGTCTACGCGGACCACGGGAGACGGTCGCCCCGGACTGCCATCGGAGAGCCCTGCGTCCTCGATGACGAGACCCAGGTCGACGAGTTCGCTGACGAGTCCGCCGATCGCGCTGCGCGTCAGTCCCGTGGCAGCCACCAGCGCTGACCGGGACAGGGGCCCGGTTCGTCGAACGTGGTCGAACACCGCGGCCAGATTCGACCGTCGAACGGTCTGTTGGCGAACTGCGGCGCCACCGCTGAACGGCATCTCCGTCTCCTCCCCTCACGTCTCGTCGTCACCCCCGCCGATCCGCGGGCGTCTTGCACAGTAGAACGATGTTTGTAATAGTTGTCAACAAATATTCGCCGACCGCAGGACGTCCGCCGCCATGAGCACACCCTTCTTCGACGATGTCGAGCCCATTCGCTACGAGGGGCCCGAGTCCGACAACCCGCTCGCCTTTCGCTGGTACGACGCCGAGCGCGTCGTCGCGGGGCGGACGATGGCCGAGCAGCTCCGTTTCGCCGTGTCGTACTGGCACTCGTTCGCCGCCGACGGCGCCGACATCTTCGGCGCCGGCACACTCGACCGGCCATGGCTCGAGCCCGGTGTCGATCCGATGGTGGGCGCCAAACAGAAGATGGCAGCGGCATTCGAGTTCGTCTCCAAGCTCGGGGCTCCGTTCTACTGCTTCCACGACCGCGACATCGCGCCCGAAGGCGCGACGTTCGCCGAGTCGTGCCGCAACTTCGACGAGATGGTCGACCTCGCGGCCGAGCACCAGGAGCGGACCGGCGTCCGGCTCCTGTGGGGCACCGCCAACCTGTTCACCCATCCGCGCTTCCAGGCGGGCGCGGCGACCAATCCCGACCCCGATCTGTTCGCGTATGCCGCAGCGCAGGTGGCCCACTGCATGAACGCGACGCACCGGCTCGGTGGCGCCAACTACGTGCTGTGGGGTGGGCGCGAGGGGTACGACACGCTGCTCAACACCGACATGCAGCGCGAGCTCGACCAGCTCGGCCGGTTCTTCCACCTCGTCGTCGAGCACAAACACGCGATCGGCTTCGACGGCATGATCCTGATCGAGCCGAAGCCGTTCGAGCCCACCAAGCATCAGTACGACTACGACGTCGCAGCCGTGCACGCGTTCCTCCAGAAGTACGACCTCGCCGACGAGGTGAAGGTGAACATCGAGGTCAACCACGCCACGCTCGCCGGTCACGATTTCGCGCACGAGATCGCCGCGGCGTTCGCAGCCGGCATCTTCGGCTCGATCGACGCGAACGCCGGCGACGACCGCCTCGGGTGGGACCTCGACCGGTTCCCGGTGTCGGTCGAGCAGATGACACTGGGGATGCTGGAGATCCTGCGCGGTGGCGGGTTCACCACCGGCGGCATGAACTTCGATGCGAAGCTGCGCCGCCAATCGATCGACCGATCCGATCTGTTCCACGCCCACATCGGCGGCATGGACACGATGGCACGGGCCCTGCTCGTTGCCGCATCCATCCTCGACGACGGTGAACTCGATCGCCGACGCGACGAGCGCTACAGCGGATGGGCCGACGAACAGCGCATCCTCGACGGCGAGGTGAGCCTGCAGCAGCTGCACGACGCCCAGCTCGACTCCGACAAGGAGCCGACCCGCACCAGCGGCCGCCAAGAAGCGCTCGAGAACCTCGTCGCCAAGCACATCGACCGCGCCCGCTGACCCACCCGCCTGCTGTGCCGCCCCACCCGCCCGCTGCCGCCCCACCCGCCTGCTGTGAGCGGTGAGCGCCTCCAGCCCGCTCACCGCTCACAACGCCGCACGCGCAACCAGACGCTGTGAGCGATGCACGGTCGTGGGCCGCTCACCGCTCACAGCAGGGCGACGGGGTGGGGGGCCGGGAATTTGCACTACGGGGATAGGGAGAATTCGGGCGGCCGGTAGAATCAGCCACGTGAGCGCCGAACTGTTCCGAGTCGACAACCTCCACGCCAAGCCTGCCGAAGGGGACCACGGCGAGATTCTCAAGGGCCTCGATCTCGCAGTCGCTCCGGGCGAGGTCCACGCCATCATGGGCCCCAACGGCTCCGGCAAGTCCACCCTCGGCACCACGCTGATGGGGTCACCCGAGTACGAGGTCACCAGCGGCTCGATCCACTTCCGCGGCGAGGACGTCACCGAGTGGGCCGTCGACGAGCGCGCCAAGGCCGGCATGTTCCTCGCCTTCCAGTATCCGCAGGAGATCGCCGGCGTGTCGGTGATCCAGTTCCTGCGCCAGGCACTGTCGCAGCGCAAAGGCCTCGACCTGTCGGTGCTCGAGCTTCGTCTCGCCACGATGGAGTGGATGAAGCGCCTGGGGATGGACTCGTCCTTCGTCGACCGCTACCTCAACGAGGGCTTCTCCGGCGGCGAGAAGAAGCGCAACGAGATCATGCAGATGGCGATTCTCGAACCCGAACTCGCGATCCTCGACGAGACCGACTCCGGCCTCGACATCGACGCGCTGCGCATCGTCGCCCAAGGCATCCGCGAGGTGCGCGTCGAACGACCCACGATGGGCGTGATCCTGATCACCCACTACCAACGCCTGCTCGACGAGGTGACCCCCGACCACATCCACATCCTCGTCGACGGCCGGATCGTCGCCAGCGGCGGCATGGAGCTCGCCGAGCAGCTCGAACGCGACGGCTACGAGGCGTTCCGCCCGGCCACCGCTGGAGCCTGAATGGCCCCGAACCCGTCACACGCCGCTTTCGATCTCGAAGCCGTCCGCAAGGAGTTCCCGATCCTGTCGCGGCAGATCGACGGCAAGCCGCTCGTCTACCTCGACTCGGGCAACACGTCGCAGAAGCCCCGCCAGGTCATCGACGCGATGAGCGACTTCCTCGAGCAGTCGTACGCGCCGATCAACCGCAGCTCGTACCGGCTCGCCGGTGAGGCGACCGAGGCATTCGAAGGCGCCCGAACAGCGGTCGCCCGGCTGATCAACGCCGCGTCGTCCGACGAGGTGATCTTCACCAAGAACGCGACCGAGTCGATGAACCTGATCGTCCAGTCGTGGGGTCGGGCCAATCTTGCCGATGGCGATGTGGTGCTGCTCACGCACATGGAGCACCACGCCAACATCGTGCCCTGGCAGCAGCTCGCCGCCGAACGCGACATCGAGATCCGGTGGGTGCCGCTGACCGCTGACGGTCAGCTCGACCTCACCACGCTCACACAGCTGCTCGACGGCGCCAAGGCGTTCTCGTTCACGGCGATGAGCAATGTGCTCGGCACGATCACCCCGGTCGCCGAGCTGTGCCGGGCCGCCCACGACGCCGGCGCCCTCGCCATCGTCGACGCCTGCCAGTACGTGCCGCACAACGTCACCGACGTGCGGGCGTGGGACGCGGACCTCGTTGCGTTCTCGAGCCACAAGATGTGCGGCCCATCGGGCATCGGCATGCTGTGGGGCCGGATGGCGTTGCTCGATGCGATGCCGCCATTCCTCGGTGGGGGCAACATGATCGACACCGTGACGCTCGACGGCTTCACCACTGCGCCGGTTCCCGCCAAGTTCGAAGCCGGCACTCCCCCGATCACCGAGGCGGTGGGTCTGCGCGCCGCGGTCGAGTTCCTCGAGCAGCTCGGCATGGCCAACATCCGACGCCACGAGATCGACCTCACCCGGTACGCCCTCGACACGCTCAACGCACGATTCGGTGACGACATCACGATCTACGGCCCCGACGATGTCGATGTACGCGGCGGCGTGCTGAGCTTCGCCTTCCGCGACCTGCATCCGCACGACGTCAGCCAGGTGCTCGACGAACGCAACGTGTGTGTTCGCGCCGGACACCACTGCGCGAAGCCGCTGATGCAGGTGCTCGACGTGCAGTCGACCACCCGGGCGAGCTTCTACCTCTACAACGGGCCCGATGACGTCGACACGCTGGCCGATGCGCTCGACGGTGCCAGCGATATCTTCGGTTTCTGACGTTCCCAAGGAGACTCCATGCCCGGCCTCGAAGACCTCTACCGCGAGATCATCCTCGACCACTACCGGACCCCGCGGAACCGTGGCGAACTCGAATCGCCGCCGGCGATCGAGTCGCGCGGCCACAACCCGCTGTGCGGCGACGAGATCACCCTGTATCTGATCGTCGACGGTGAGGGCGACGATGCGATCGTGGCCGACGTGAAGATCAGCGGCCAGGGCTGCTCGATCTCCCAGTCGTCGGCGTCGATGATGACCCAGGCCGTCATCGGCAAGCCGGTCTCCGATGCGCGGGCGATGCTGCGCCGGTTCAAGACGATGATGGGCATCGACGGCATCGACGAACAACCCGGTGACGCCGACGTCCCGTTGGGCGACCTCGAGGCGCTCCAGGGCGTGGTGAAGTTCCCGGTCCGCATCAAGTGCGCCGTGCTGGGCTGGAACACGCTCGCCGATGCGCTCGATCGGGCCGCGGCCACCTGACGCCACCATCGCGCGCCGAGATTTCTCACCCGACTGCACCCCCGAGCGCAGTACGTTCTCGTCCATGGGATTCATGGACAAGGTGAAGGACACGACCGACAAGGCCAAGGACCAGTTCGACAAGAACCGTCACAAGGTGGCGCCGCTGGTCGGCAAGGCAACCGACCAGGTCGACAAGGCCACCAAGGGCAAGAGCCGATCCGTGACCAAGCACGTCGACGCCGCCGCCCAGAAACTGTCGACGACCGGCGCCGGTGACACCGCCGGCACGGACGGCGAGACGGACGGCGACGAGGCCGTATCGGACACCGACGACGCCTGAGGGCGACGATCCCTAGACGACCCCGGACCGCCGATCGAGCGCCGAGCGGTCGTCGACCCGGATTCGCGCCCGGGCGATGTCGATGGTGCCGTTTCGTTCGAGAATTCGCAACAGCCGGTTGGCGGTCGAGCGGGTGACTCCGGTCATCGATGCGATGTCGGCCTGCGTGAGCGGGATCGAACCATCCGCCGTGTCGGCGAACTGGTCGGCGAGACGGCCGAGGCACCGGGCGAGTCGCTGCTCGGCTGCGACGTAACGGGCCTCGAGCAGCTGCCGGTTCGTCGCGCCGAGGCGCCGACCGAGCAACTCGAGCAGGAAGCGGTGGAGCACTTCATCGCCGAACAACGTCGTGAACGTGGCCGCGTCGATGCTCATCGTTTCGACCACACCGATCGCGACCACGGTTGCCGAGCGTTCGCCCGCAGGGTTCAGCAGCGCCTGCTCGCCGAACGTGTCGCCCGGCTGGAGCACATCGACGATGGCGACCTCGCCGAGCGGGGTCGTCAGCTTGACCGCGACGTGTCCCACCTCGAGCAAGTGGACGGCGCCGGAGGGGTCGCCTTCGTGGAACACCACCTCGCCTCGGGCGAAGTTCCGCCGACGACACGCCGCACGGAGTTCACGTTCGGCGACGCCCGCGTCTGCTGCGGCCAGCCGCCAATCACGGCTCGACGTGGTCACCAGCGGTCGCAGCACAGGGCACCACCCTAGTTCTGTCACCGAAGTGTCGTCTTGCGCACATTCGGCGTGTGCCCGATGTGACGGCGCCGACGGGGCGATCCGACGACGATCGTGACATGACCCGCGACAGCAACCGCCGTGACGGACGCACGTCTCGACGTGCCGTCATGACGGCGACCGCGTTCGTGATCTCGGCGACCGTCGCACTCGGTTCGAGCGACGCAGCCGCCGCGCCGGCCGTGGAGCCGGTGGCCACCGAGATGACCCAGGCCCTGGTCGAGCCGACACCCGCCGCACCAGCGGCCGTCACCGTGCCAGCAGCGACCACGACATCGACGCAGGACGACGCAACCGGCGAAGATCGGACGGTGCCGCAGGAGTCGGAGCCCACCGAGCAGGCGGACACCGATGCACCCATCGACGTCGACGCCGATTCGGCGGCCGAGCCCGTCGGTGAGCCGTCCGAATCGGTCGGTCCGATCACCCGGGCGATGATCGTGCTGTACGGCGACTCGCTGGCCTGGGAGGCCCGGGAGGTCTTCGCCATGGCGTTGGCCGAACGCGCCGACGTCGTCGAGCGCACGTTCGGCGGCACGGCGATCTGCGATTGGCTCGAGACGATGGCGGCGGATGCGCTGAGCGCCCGACCCGGTGCGGTGGTGGTGGAGTTCAGCGGCAACAACTTCACCCCGTGCATGCTGGACGCAGACGGTGCGGCGCTCCGCGACGGCGAACTCGTCGACCGCTACCGGGCCGATGCCGAATCGGTGATCGCGATGTTCGTCCGCAACGGCACCCAGGTGATCTTCGCCGGATCCCCGACGGCGTCGCCCGACTCCGACCGTCCCCTGCTGAACGAGATGTACGAACGTCTCGCCGCTGCACACGACGGTGTCCACTACGTGGACGCCGGTGCGGCCGTACTCGATCAGGGCCGTTGGACCGCCACGCTGCCGTGCCTGCCGGTGGAACCCTGCGAGGGCGGCGTCGACGCCGACGGCGCACCGGTCAACGCCGTGCGAGCGTCGGACGGGCTGCACTTCTGCCCGGCGAGCAGCGATGCCGTCGACGGTGTGACCGGTGCGTGTCCGGTCTGGTCGAGCGGGGCCTTCCGGTTCGGTGCCGCGATGGCCGCACCGGTCATCGCCGGTCTCGACGCCGCCGCCTGATCCGCCGCCAATCCCGTGCGCGTCATCCCCGCGTGAACCATCCCCGCGTGAACCATTCCCGTTTGCGTTGCAGTTTCGGAGCGCATCCGCTCCCAAACCGTCACGCAAACGGGAATTGGCGGCGGGTCAACGGGCGAGGTCGACGACCTGGCCGCCGCTCGCCCGGACCAGCTCCTCGGGGGCGAGTGCGAACACGTCGTGCCAGGTCCCCGCGGCGGCCCACACCTCGTCGTACTGGAGGAGATCGGGATCGACGAACACCCGGAGTTCGGAGTCGTGACCGAACGGCGGAACACCGCCGATCGGAAAGCCGGTCGCGGCCCGCACGGCGTCGGCATCCACTCGAGCGCAGCGCAACCCACCGGCGGCGGCCGCGAGCTTGACCTCGTCGAGCTGATTCGACCCGCTCACGTATGCCAGCACGAGCTCGCCGTCCACTCCGAAGATCAGACTCTTCACGATCTGCCCGACCGCACAGCCGATGGCGGTCGCGGCATCGATCGCCGTCTTCGTACCGTCCGGAAAACCGACGGGCACCACGACGATGCCGACCCGGGCACCTGCCTCGATCACCCTGGCGACGTTGCGGTGCACGGTGTCGGCGGCATCGCCGTCGGGGCTGTCAGTCATCGTCGGGGACGGTAGCGGGCCCGCCAATCGAGAGCACCAGCGCCCCCAGCCATGAACAACACGCCGCCACGGCGTAGGGCATGCGGTAGCTGTCACCCACGTCGTAGAGCCACCCGATCAACAACGGGCCGCCAGCGGTTCCGACCACGGCGACGAACTGCGACCGACTGAACAGCCGGGGATAATCGCGGACCCCGAACCGCTCAGCGATCAGCAGCGGTTGGAGCATCAAGATGTTGCCGATCGTGAGACCGAACACGAAGATCGATGCGAAGATCAGCCAGGTCGACTGCGCAAGACCGAGGGTGAACAGCGCCGCACCCTGCAGCAGTGCGAGAAAGACCGTGAACCGCATCATCGGCACCAACTGCACCACTCGCCCACCGAGCAGACGCGATGCGACCGAGGTGGCTGCGACCGCCGTGATCGCGAACTGAGCAGTGGCCGGATCCGTCCGGTCCTCGACCAGTTTCACGAGCTGCTGGATCCCGCCGACCTGCGACCCCAGCGCCAGGATGTATCCGAACGTCACCGCCCTGAAGAAGCGCGTGCGCACGGCCTCGTCGAACCGCATTCCCGTGGGGGCCGGCGCCACCTCGCCGACCAACCGGCGTTGCCCGTCCGGAGCCCACCCCTCGGCCTCCGGATCCGGGCGGATCAGGAACCAGGCGAACGGAACCGTGCCGAGCACGAACAACAGGCCGAGCCATGGGGTCCCGGCTGCGAGCCCACGGTCGTCGAGCAGGGCCTTCGCGAACGGTGTGATCGCGATGCCTCCCACCGACAACCCCGTCGAAGCCACCGACAGCGCCACCGATCGACGGGTGTGGAACCACCGGGTCACCACCGTGGTCACCGGAACGAGTCCGGCGCCTGCGAATCCAACGGCGAAGACGGTGTACACCGCGAACAGCTGCCACTGTTCCTCGACCTGTCCGAGCACGGCCAGTGACGCACCGCCGATCAACCCGCTCCCCACGATCACATATCGCACGTCGACTCGGGCGATGAGGCGCGCCACCCAGACACCGACCAGGCCACCGACGATGAAGAACAGGGTCGTCGCGAACGAGATCGTGCGGAGTGGCCAACCCTGTTCGTTGCTGAACGCGTTGAGGTAGACCGCAAGCCCGTAGAACCCGAGCCCCGACACCGTCGTGAGCACGATGAAGCACCCCGTCACCACCCACCAGCCCGGGAACTTCCCGTGGCCCGCCGGGGCGTCGGTCGACGAATCGGAGTTCGCGCTCACGTCCGGCGGCGGGCCGGACGCAGGTTCAGCCGAGGAGGTCATCGATCGCCGCTGCGAGCGTCCGGTCGTTGTCGGTGACGACGTTTCCCGCATCGTGCGTGGTGAGGCTGATCGTGACCCGGTTGTACACGTTGGACCAGTCGGGGTGATGCGACTGGCGCTCGGCGAGCAGAGCCACCCGCGTCATGAACGCGAACGCCTCGGAGAAGTCGGCGAACCGGAACTCGCGCGTCAACCGGCCATCGGCTTCGATCCAGCCGGCAGCTTCCCCATCGCTCATGCGAGCGACGTTACGCCGAACTACAGCGCGAACAGATCGTCGAGCGCGCCCGACGATCCGCCGGACTCGTCGTCCTGGCCGGCGAACGCGGCGTACCCATCGGTCTCGAGCTGTGCCGCCAGCTCGGGGCCTCCGCTCTCCACGATGCGGCCCTGAGCGAGGATGTGCACCCGGTCGGGCCGGAGTTCGTGGAGCAGACGGTTGTAGTGGGTGATCGCGAGCACGCCGAGCGGCTCGTTGCCGCCGTTCGGCTCGTTGCTCATCGCCTCGACTCGGCGAGCACAGTCGCGGAGCGCGTCGATGTCGAGGCCGGAGTCGAGCTCGTCGAGGATCGCGATCTTCGGTGCGAGCACCGCCAACTGCAGTGTCTCGTTGCGCTTCTTCTCGCCACCGGACAGGTCGACGTTGAGCGGGCGGTGGAGGAAACGCTCCTCGAAGCCGATGCGAGCGGCTTCGTCGCGGAGCTGGGCGTCGAGGTCGGTGGTCGACCGGCCGCGCGTGAGCAGCGCCTCGGCCAGCACGTCGTCGAGCATCACGCCGGGCACCTCCGTCGGGTACTGCATCACGAGGTGCAGTCCGGCCGACGCACGTTCCCACGCCTCCATGGCGAGCACGTCGACGCCGTCGAGCGTGACCGAGCCGGCGAGCACGTCGTAACCGGGCTTGCCCATGACGACACCCGACAGCGTGCTCTTGCCGGCCCCGTTCGGGCCCATCACGGCGTGCACCTCTCCCGACGAGACGGTGAGGTCGATTCCTTTCAGGATCTCCTTGTCGCCGACGGCGGCGCGCAGGCCACGGATCTCGAGCGTGCTCATGAGGTCTCCTCGGTTGCTTCGGACGCGAGGGGCCCGACGACCACCTCGCCGTCGATCACCGACGCGTCGTAGACGGCGACGGGCTGGGTGGCTGGGAGGGTCGACGGGATGCCGGTGACGAGGCTGAACGCGCTGCTGTGCTTCGGGCATTCCAGCTCGAGTTCGTCACACCACACCTCGCCGCCAGACAGCGACACGTTGGCGTGGCTGCAGACGTCGTCGATCGCGTAGACGTCGTCGCCCACACGGACCACAGCGACAGCGACACCGTCGGCCACGAATCGGCGTGCGGTGCCGTCGTCGAGGTCGTCGAGCCGGCAGATCGTCACCGGCGTCATGCCGTCACCTCCTCGCGGGCCGAGGCGGCACCGGTTCGAGACGCATCGCTGCCGACGTCGAGCTTGTTCGACACGCGCGCTCGCAGGTCGTCGGCGAGCGGGCCGGCGGGCAGCTGGGCGATCACCTCCTCGAAGAAGCCGAGCACGACGAGCCGCTCGGCGATCTCGGGGCGGACACCACGAGACTCGAGGTAGAAGCGCTGGTCCTCGTCGATCGGGCCGACGGTGGATGCGTGGCTGCACTTGACGTCGTTGGTCTCGATGTCGAGGTTGGGCACGCTCTCGGCCCAGGCACCCTCGGAGAGCGTGAGGTTCCGGTTGGTCTGGAACGCTGCCGTGCCGTTGGCGTGCTTGCGGATCTTGATCAGGCCGGTGTAGACGCTCGCGGCGCGGTCCTGCACGGCCCCCTTGAACAGCAGATCGCTGCTGGTGTTCGGCGCGTCATGGTCCTGGATGGTGCGGAAGTCGTGCATCTGGTCGCCGCCGGCGAAGTACAGCGCGACCTGCTTGGTGGTCCCGCCCTTGCCCGACAGTCGCGCCTCGGTGCGAGCGCGCACGTAGTCGCCGCCGAGCGTGACGGTGGCGAGCAACGTGGTCGAGTCACGATCGCCGACCGCCTGCTGGTTGCCGATCTGCCACGTGCTGAGCCCGACTTCGTTGACGGCGAGGTACTTCACCCGCGCCGCTTGGGCTGACCGAACCTGCAGGACCGGGACGACGAGCGCCGTGTCGTCGTCGGCGCCGGCCGCAGCAACGAAGCGCTCGACGACGGTGACGTCACTGTCTGCGCCGGCGTCGATCACCAGCCGCGGGAAGACCGCCGTGCCGGAACCACCGATGTGGTGCGTGACCATGATCGGGTCGGCGACCGTTCGGCCGGCCGGCACCTTGATCACGATCGGCGACATGAAGGCCCGGTTCAGCTCGGCGAACACGTCGGGGGTCTCGTCGGCGAACAACTCCGGCTCGGCGTCGGCGACGATCAGGCTCTCGGCGCCCGCTGGCACGACGACGTCGGTCGTGCACGCGTTGGGGGCGAACCGGCCGAGGTCGAGCTGGTCGATACGGCTGTATCGCCAGATCTCCTCGTCGGGGGTGGGGAGCGGGGCGGTCGCGAAACGTTCGGCGGCGGCGAGGCGCATGTCCTGCCAGTCGCCGCCGAGCTTGCGAACCGCGTCAGGGGTGAACGCAGACACGCTCGAAAGCCTACTGACGACGGTCAGGAATTACCCCTACGCGGATAGTACAAATACCGTCACCGACAGCCGCCGGCGCGGCGCCCTCAGCGCTTGCGACCGAACAGTCGCTTGATCAGGTTCGGCCTGGCGTTGCGTTCCGCCTCGACCTCGGCGCGGATCTCGGCGCCGGCGGAATTCAGGATGCCTTCGGCCTCGTCGAGCAATGCTGCCGCACTGCCGTCGTCGAGGCCATCCGGCTCGGGTGGGGTGGGGGCCACCACGAGCGATCCGTGCGTCCACGCCACATCGGCCAGGCGACGTTCGTATCCGGAGCAGTTCTCCGGACACCGCCACGGCGCGTCGGGCGCCAGGTCGAGGTTGCACTTCCGCACGGTGTCACCGTTCGGGTACGACCGGCTCTCGAAGTTCTTGCACTCCGTGCGCATCGGCATGCCAGGGGATCCTACCGACGTCGATGTAACGCTGGTGTCTGACACCAGCGTTACATCAGCCGACGGAACCTTCCATCTGCAGTTCGATCAGGCGCGACCACTCGACGGCGTACTCCATCGGCAGGGTCTTGGTGATCGGCTCGATGAAACCGTTGACGATCATGCCCATCGCCTGCTCCTCGGAGAGGCCACGGCTCATCAGGTAGAAGAGTTGCTCGTCGGCGATCTTCGACACGGTGGCCTCGTGGCCGATCTGAGCATCGCGCTCACCGACCTCCATGTACGGCAACGTCTTCGACACCGAGTCCTCGTCGAGGATCAACGCATCACACTCGACGTGGCTCTTGGCGCCGGTGGCGCCCTCGTCGATGCGCACGAGCCCACGGTAGGTGGTGATGCCGCCGTCCTTGCTGATCGACTTCGACACGATCTTCGAGCTGGTGTTGGGG
>Ga0316197_10002637_pt1 | contig 12798 bp, 1 predicted proteins | sample OudBiesiAoxic_MG_FD_204939 | JGI IMG/M metagenome (GOLD analysis project Ga0316197, IMG submission 204939) | Coastal sediment microbial communities from Oude Bieten Haven, Netherlands - site A oxic | ecosystem: Environmental > Aquatic > Marine > Coastal > Sediment | place: Netherlands...
CGTGTTGGTGATGGTCGATCCGGCGGTACCGGCATCGACCGTGGCCTGAATTGTTAATGTAGCGTTTGCGCCACTGTCGATGGTTCCGATGGTCCATGTCGGTGCGGTGTAGCTGCCCTGGCTGGGGGTGATGGTGCCGGCTGTCAAACCTGCGGGCAGGGCGTCATCGATACTGATGTTTGAAGCTTGAGCGGGACCGTTGTTTGTAACCGTAACGGTGAAGATGACCGTGTCGCCTTCATCGGGTGTCTCATTATCAACGATCTTGGTGATGGCAAGATCCGTGGCGTTACCCACCGTGATCGACTCACTGGGATCATCGGGGGTGGTGTTGTTGTCGGTCTGGTCCAGGGTCACGGTGGTGACCGTGTTGGTGATGGTGGATCCGGCGGTGCCGGTATCGACCGTGGCCTCGATCGTTAATGTGGCGTTTGATCCACTGTCGATGGTCCCGATAGTCCATGTCGGTGCGGTGTAACTGCCCTGGCTGGGGGTAATCGTTCCGGCGGTAAGGCCCGCGGGCAGGGCATCATCGATGCTGACGTTTGTGGCCTGAGCTGGGCCGTTGTTTGTAACCGTTACAGTGAAGGTGACCGTGTCGCCTTCATCGGGTGTTGAGTTGTCGACCGTTTTACCAAAAACCAGATCCGTCGCGTTACCGACGGTGATCGATTCACTCAGATCATCGACAGTGGTGTCACTGTCGACTTGATCCAGGGTCACGTTGGTGACCGTGTTGGTGATGGTCGATCCGGCGGTTCCGGCATTGACCGTGGCCTGGATGGTTAGGGTGGCGTTTGAACCGCTGTCGATTGTTCCTATCGTCCATGTCGGAGCGGTGTAGCTGCCCTGGCTGGGAGTGATCGTTCCCGCAGTCAAACCCGCCGGCAGCACGTCATCCAGGCTGACATTGGTCACCTGGATCGAACCGCTGTTGGTGACCGTGACCGTAAAGGTGATGGTGTCGCCCTCATCCGGGGTTCCATTGTCGACGGTCTTCGTGACTACCAAATCGGTATCATTCTCGGTGATCGTGCCTACAGCGGTATCGCTGGCATCCACATTAACATCGGAAGCCGACAGGCTGACCGTGAAGGTTTCATTGCCCTCAACCAGGGCATCATCGAGGGTGGGCACGGTGAAGTTCTGGGTCTCGCCCGCCGTACCGGTAAAATTGAGCGTCACGGCATCATTGGCATAATCTTCCGGCTCTGCCAGGGGCGCCGCTCCGCCGGTGGCCGTGCCATCGGTCAAGCCGACGGTGACATCGAATGCGCCGGCGACCGCATTGTCTAAAGTGACGGTGAACTGGAGGCCCATGCCTTCGATCTCGGTGACATCCTCGATGGTCACGGCGGCCGCATCGTTGTCGGTGATGGTGTACGTATGCGTGCTTTGAGTGGAGGCATCGCCGGTGACATCACCAATGCTCAGTCCCCCACTGGGATTCTGGAGTGTCAACTCAATGGTTTCATCACCTTCGAGAATATCGTCATCCGTAATGGCCAGAGCGATGGCGACGGCCGTGCCTGACGTGCCGTCGTAAGTCCCGGCCGGGATGGTTACGATGGCGGTATGGGTGAAATCCTCATCGACAGTGGCCGTGCCGCCGGTGATGTTGACCTCGATCGTCTGAACCGCGGACAGAATGCCTTTTATCAGCAGCACCGGAATGTTGTCACCGACGTTCTCTACATCGCCGGCTGTGCCGGCCGAAAGCTCGATGAATCCCGCCAGGACGGTATCGTCATCCGCGGCTGAATTGTTTGAGGTATCCGGGTCATCGCCAACGGTCAGCGTGGCCGTCGCTGTGTTTGCGATTGTTCCCGTGGCGGTCAACAGGATCGGCGCTGAGACGGTGAAAGTTGCTACGGCCGAAAGGTTGAGATCGACGAATGTATCGATGTTGCCGCTGTTGGGGCCGGGCGCCGCACAGCTTCCCGTTCCACTCGTGATCGCGCAGGACCAGCTGACCGAGGCCACGTCAAATATCGCCGGGTCGAAGGTGTCCGCCACCGCGACATCGGTAATGTCCTCCGGGCCCGCGTTTGTAACCGTGATGGTGACGGTCAGGTTGGTGCCGGGAACGGCGCTGGTCACCCCGTCTGTCTTGCCCACCTGTACGTCTGATACCGGAATAAACAGCGTGTCGGTGATCGACCCCGTAGCCGGTGTTCCGAGGTAGCCGCAGCCCGGTTCGAAGTTCGATGTTGCCGTTGTCGTGATGTAGGTCGTGCCGATCGGGCTAGACGGCAGCAGGGCGGCGACGATAATTCTCTTGATCTGCCCGGATGTCATAGTTCCGGTGTCGACGGTGCCGCTGCCAGTGGTGTCGGTCAAAAGCGGATCGATCCCGTCCTCGTAGAGACCCAAGACACCCACATCTTCGTAGTACGTGTAGGATACGATGGCAAAGTCCCCGGTGTCACTGGAGGCCAGGTCGAAGGCATCGTTGGCGTTACCTGTGTTTTCGATCTGGTGGTAGAGGTAGGAGACCGCATCGAGGGCGGCGGCAACCGGTGTCGGCTCGACGCCGCCGAACTGGTTCGAGCCGGCACATTGACCGCCGCACCCACCGAGGTTGTCGTCGATCTGGTTCGGCAGGCTGCTGGCACCGGGCGTGACGTTCGTACTCGATGTGTGCCAGGCCATAGCGGATCCGGGTGTTACCCCGAGGTCGGCCCAGCTCACCGCCCACTCCATCTGGGTGCCGGTGGCATCGCCGCTACCGTCGCTCAGATCGCGGACAAAGGAGAGCGTGCCCGGCATGGTATAACCGTCGGCATAGCCGTCGGCATCGACCAGGGGATCGCCGGCCGTGTCGTCGGGTTGGTAGGCGTACATTTCCATGTCCACCGTCCCGTTGTTCCCCTGCCACAGTGCCGCAATGACCGGTTCGCCGGATTCGACGAGACCGTCGTTATCCGCGTCGCAGTAGTAGACAAAGGTCTGGGTGTTGTTGTTCTGCCCGGTACGCTGGGTGAACATGTAGAAGTTTGTGGCGTTGTAGGTAAACGAGATCCGAACCAGGTTGCGCCCGGTGGACTGGACCTTGTAATCGAGATCCGTGCTGTCGGCGGCATCGCAGGCGCTGTTGTCGAGGTCCGAAAGCACAGATGCCCAGTCGACCATGTTACCGTCGATGCTGATAGCCGTTTGCAACGGCATCCCGTTACCGTAGCCGCACTCGCAAGGTGCCAACAGGTCGTACACCAGCCCGAGGTTCCGACCGGTGACATCCGCCCCGGCCACAGTCAACGATAGCGAGCCGCTGGGCGGGTTCTGGAACTGCCAGTTGGCGGGCGCCGTCGGCGTGGCATCGGTGTCCAATGCGTTGTCGTCGGCGATGACCGCGTAGGTTCCGTTGGGGATATTCGTGAACGTGTATGCGCCGGTCTCCGAGTCGGGCTGGACCACCTGAAGGACCGTTCCTCCCTGGACCAGCTTGGCCCACACGATGTCACCCAGGCCGATTTCGTCAAAGTCCAGAGAGCTGTTGGCGTTGGCGTCGTGGTAAATGGTCCCTGAAATGGAAAACACCTCTATCGATAAATTGGACGCGAATTCGGAGGTGTTGTTGCTCGTGTCGGTCGCCGTGGCAGTTGCCGTATCACCGATGTCAATGCCACTGGCGAGCAGAACGGCTTGCACGGAGCCGGCGGTCGGGTTGGCATCGGGTACGGCACTGATATGCGGGCCACTGCAGGCGCCGTCATCCACGCAGCTTCCCAGGTAGAGATAGCCTTCGCCCGATCCACTGGGATCGGCGGTCACCGCCGGTGCGGACGCATTGTTGACCCGGAAAAACTCGACCGTATCGCCGCTACCGGCGGTGGCAGTGATCGCGAGATCGGAACCACTGAGGGCAATGCCGGTAATGACAGGAGCGGCCTTGTTGTTGTTGGCGCCGCCGCCGGTGCCCACGCCGTCGGAATCGAGATCGATCCCCAGGCCGCCGTTTTCGAAAATGGCGTTGCCGGAGATGAGGTTAAAATCAGTTGTCGATCCATCGATCCACACACCGTCGCCCGTGCTGTAGGCAATGACGTTCCCTTCGCCTGTAGCGCTGCCACCGATAATGTTATTTGTTGCCGTATTGGAGATCTCGACACCATGACTGCCATTGCCGAGTGGACTGGCACCATCGACCTGGGTTCCGATGAGATTCCCCAGTACCCGGTTGCTTGTCGTTACGCCGCCACCGATCCACACACCAACACGAGAGTTACCGGAAATGAGGTTTTCTTCTCCGGCCCCGCTTCCCCCGACCGTATTGTTGATGCAGTTGGAAACGCTGACGCCTTCCCGTTCGTTTCCGATGGATACGGTCCCGGTGCGGTCGGTTCCAATATAGTTTCCGATCACGCTATTTCCATCGGCGTGCCAGAACATAACGCCACTGCCGGTTGTCCATTCACTGCCGTTGTAGTCGTTGCCGGATATCAGGTTGCCGGCCCCCGGGGAACTGCCGCCGATGGTATTACCGGTTGATTCATAGACGTAAACTCCGCTTCCGCTGTTTCCGAGGTCAGTGGTGCCCGTGGCGTCGGTGCCGATATAATTGCCCTCAATGATGTTGTTACCGAACGATACCAGGTATATGCCGTCATAAGAGAACCGATTGATCACCAAGCCCCGAATCGTGCTGCTGCCACCGGCGACGAAAAGTCCCCTTACCGATGCACCGGCGCTGCTGCCGTCCAGCTCGACTTCCGGCCCGCGGCTGTTGGTGTCGCCGTTGTTGACGGTCTGGGTGGTGGCATCGATGACGGTGCCGGCTGCCGTTATCGCCGGCAATGCATTGTTTGGCGAGATGCGCCACCAGGAATCGGCGCCGTCACTCTGATTTCCAGGGCCGGGAATGTTAAATGAAATGGTCGTTCCCGGATTGTCGTTGGCGAAATTGATGCACTCCCGCAGAGAGGCGAAGCCCGAATCAGCCGTGGTGGTAACGACGCCACCGGGGCAAATAGACGCATAAACGTTAACCGCGAACTCGGAGGTATTGCTGCTGGTGTCGGTGGCTGTGGCGGTTACCAAATCCGTGTCGCTGAGACCGCTGGAGAGGAGAACGGCTTGCACGGCGCCGGCGGCCGGATTGGCATCGGCCACAGGGCTGATATGCGGGCCGCTGCAGGCGCCGTTGTCCACGCAGCTTCCCAGGTAGAGATACCCTTCGCCCGAACCACTGGGATCGGCTGTCACCGCTGGTGCGGCGGCATTGTTGACCCGGAAGAACTCGACCGTATCGCTGCTGCCGGCGGTGGCGATGATCGTATAATCGGATCCGCTGGGGTTAATGCCGGTAATGACGGGGGCGGCCTTGTCCTCGTTGGCGCCGCTACCGGTGCCCACGCCGTCCGGATCGAGGTCGATCCCGAGGCCGCCATTTTGGAAGATGGAATTACCGGAGACTTTGTTGCCATCAGTTCCGGAACTGTTCATGCTGATCCCGTCGCCGCTGTTGAAGGCGATAGTATTCGCTTCTCTTGTCGCAGTGCCGCCGATCGTATTGTTAAGGGCGCCTTGGTTGATGTTGATGCCTGAGGAGCCATTGCCGAGATTGCCGGTACCCGCCGCGTTAGTGCCGATCAGGTTGCCCTGGACGCCATTGTTGTCGGAGCCGCTGTTGGCAATGATCAGGCCGTTACTGATGCTGCCGGAGATGACATTTCCTTCGCCGACTGCGTTGCCGCCGATCGTATTGTTGGCAGCGCCGGCCCAGATGATAGCCCCCGTTCCGTTGGCGACGGCAGTAGTACCCAGGCGATCGGTGCCGATGTAGTTGCCTTTAACAACGTTCAGGTCGGTGCCGCTGTCCTTTATCTCAGCGCCGTATGTAGAGTTGCCGGAGATGACGTTGCGTTCGGCAACAGAGGTCCCGCCGACGGTGTTCGTTTGAGCTCCAGCCCCAATGGCCACGCCGATGTAGTTGGCGACCGCGGCGGTGCCCGCATAGTCGGTGCCCAGGTAGTTGCCGGTTACCGTGTTCCCGGTCGCCGAGGCGCCGGTAATCATGATGCCTGCCGATAGCGTACCGCTGAAGCCGTTGATGATCAGTCCTTTGACGGTATTGTTGGCGCTGTTTAGTTCCAGACCATAGGTAAAGGAGGTGGTAAAACCGCGGATCTCGACTTCCGGCCCCAGGCTGTTGGTGTCGCCATGGTTGGTGGTTTGGGTGAAACCGTCGATGGTGGTTCCGCTCGTGGCGTCATTTATGTTCGGTAAGGCGGCGAGAGGTGCTATGGATGCAACGCCATTGGCATCTAAAAGACCATTTGGAATCCGGAACTGGCTGATGTTGGCCGTCGTGCCACCGGCGCTGCCGATGGCGTTGGCGTTTTTGATGAACTGGCGCAGGGAACCCTGCTGGCTTTGCACGCTATCGGCGTTGGTGTCGTCACCGGTGTTAACGATAAGGTTGTAGGCGAAGCCGAAGTTGACGCTGCCGACATCGCTGCCGCTCACTGTCACGGTGACGTAAGTGTCCCCCGGGCCGGCATTGTCGGCGGTGGCGGTGTCGTCCACGGTCGGGCTCCGGCCGCCATAGAGGGCGCCGCCATTGGCCCAGGTCATCTCGGCCAGGGGATTGGGCCAGTTGGCCGGGACGGTGGCGTTTAGACCGCCCTTGGGGGGCGTGTCGGCGTCGCCGACGGTAGCCGAGCGCACGCGGACCTTGTAGGTGCCGTCGGCCAGGCCGGTGAAGCTGTAGCCGCCGGAGGCATCGGTGGTGACTGACGTGATGTAGGTATCGGTGGCGTTATAGAGTTCCACGTCCACGTTGGCCAGGGCCAGGTCGTTTGTGCCACCATCGTATTCGGTCGCTGTGCCGGCGAAGTTGGCGTCCTCGAAGACGGTGCCTTTGATGGTCGCCCCCAGCGGTGCGGTTTCATACGCACCGATATCGTAGTCGCCGGTGACGGGGCTATTGGGCGTGCCGTCGCCGTCGGCGCCGCGGGCCACGCCCCGCTGGTCGACGGCCGGGGCGCTGGTGGTGGTGCCGGCATCGATGGCCGGGCTGCCGGCCAGCAGCGCTTGGGTAAAGGTGGGCCCGCCGTTGTTCTGCAGGGGGCCGAGCAGGGGATTGGTGTTGATTTGGTCGCCTGTGCCGGCGAGGCTGCATTGGTTGGTGCTTTCGAGGTTGTATCCCAATGACGTCAGGGAGCCGTCGCAGTTGGCATTGCTAGAGGCGGTGTTGTTGGCAATAATGCTGTTGCGTGTATTGATTACACCACCCCCACGGCGCACGCCACCGGTTTTATTCGTGCCCGTGTTGCTTGCCAGCGTGACGTTGGTCCAGCCCACCGTTCCACCGTTGTGATACACGCCGCCTGCTTCTTGAGCCGTGTTGCCGCTCACGGTGACGTTGGTCATGGTTATGGTGGCGCTGTCCTGGTAAATGCCACCACCTTGGCCTGTTACGATATTTCCACGGAATGTCACCCGATTAGCGTTCAAGGTGGTGTCTTTGATATAGATGCCGGCGCCATTATCGGCCCGATTGTCCTTCACGCTGACCTCGGTCAGTTGGAGCGACGAATCTGTGTTCACAAAAATGCCGCCGCCATCATCGCCAGGTGGATCGCCGCCCTGAATGGTCACGCCGGAAATCGTTGTCGCGCCTGTTATGAGATGAAAGACGCGATCGATACTATTGCCATCGATGATGGTGGTCGGTGCGCCCGCGCCGGCCAGCGTGACGGCATCCGTGACATCAAGGTCCCCCGCATGCGCTGCGTCTTCGCCGGTCCCGCCAATCGCCAAAGTATATGTGTTGGCCGGCACGCTCAAGGTGGGGGCGCCGTCGATGGCGTTGGCGTTCTGGATGACCTGGCGCAGGGTCCCCTGGGCCGTGCGGTTGGCGGCGATATCGTCATCACGGTCGGCCGTGTGGCTGATCACCCGGAAGGAGAAGGCGAAATCGACCCCGGCGACGTTGCCGCCGCTTACGTCCACACGGGCTAAGTGCTGGTAGGCATTGTTAGCCGGGGAGGTGCTGGCGGTGTTGAACTCATCCGAGGTTCCCACCGTGCGGCCGCCGATCCGCGCCCCGAGATCCAGGGCCGCCGTGGACGGGTTGTCGCCGTAGGTCTGCTCGGCCCATACATCGCCCTGCACGAAGCCGACGTTGAAACCGCCGGTGGGTCTGACACTCTTAGAGTCGACCGCCACCAGGTACTTGAGTCCGGTTGTGGCCGTGTCCAGCGGCAGGCTGTAATGGCCGCTGGTATCGGTCAGTTTCTCGCGAATGAACATGTCGCCGGCGTCCACCACACCGTCGTCGTTGGTATCGGCGTAAAGGCGCACCTGCACCCCGGCGGCCGCCACCTTGTCGAACAGGTCGGCATCGCCGTCGACGTCTTCATAAACATTGCCGGAGACGTTGTCCGACGTCTGCTGGCTCTCGTAGGCACCGATGTCGGTCACGGCGATGCTGTCGCCATCTCCGTCGTACGGCCGCGGCTGCCCTCGCTGGTCAGTAGCCGGGGCGCCGCTGTTGGTCCCGGCGTCGACGGCTGGGCTCAAAAGTGCCAGGGCATGGGTCAAAGTAGGTCCGCCGTTGTCCTGCAGGGGACCGAGCTGGGGGTCGGTGTTGATCTGATCACCGGTGCCGGTCAAAAGACACGAGTTGCCGCTGTCAAGGTTGTAGCCGGCGGATGTGATATCGCCTTCGCAGTTGGGACCGGTTGGCGCGGTGTTGCCGGCGATGATGGTGTTTTTCAGACTTGTGGTTCCACCGTTGCGCCGGATGCCGCCACCTTTGTCCGCGGTGTTGCCGGTTAGGGTGACGTTGACCAACGTCAACGGATCGTTGCCGTATATACCGCCGCCATCGCTGGTCGACGAGTTGCCGCTGAAGGTGACGTTGGTCAAGGTGGCGGTGGTGCCGCCGTCGTGGTAGAGGCCGCCGCCATGGCCATTAGCGGCGGAATTGAAACTGAAGGTCGATTGGGTCACCGTCAGCGTGCCGTCTTTATTGTATATGCCGCCACCATGTTTACCGGTGTTGTTCTGGATGGCAAGCCCGATTAGGTTCACCACGGCGGCGTTGTCGATGTATATGCCGCCGCCCTCTGTGCTGGTGCCGAGGTTGCCGAACCGGACGGTCATATCTGAGAGGGTGGCGTCGGCCAGAAGGTGGAAGACCCGGTCGATGCCGTTGGTGGCGCTCGTGCCGGCCTCAATGATGGTGCTGCCGGCACCCGCCCCATTGATCGTCATATTCGAGGTGATATCGAGATCGCCGGTAGCGGCCGCGTCTTCTCCCTGACCGGCGATGGCAAGGGTATAGGTGCCGGCAGGGACGGTGAGGGTGATCCCGGAGTATTTGTTGGCTTCAATAATGCATTCACGCAGCGTTCCGGGGACTCCGGTGTCGTCCGTGGTCGCTACCACCCATCCGGGGCAGGGACCGGCCGGAACTGCGGCATTCGCTCCGAACTCGGATGTCCCATTGGTGTTATCGCTGGCTGTGGCACTCACGGTATCCCCCCCGGAGAGGCCACTGGCCTTTAAGGTCACTTGCACTGTACCGGCTGCTGCATTCGCATCGGTTACCGTCGTATCGATATGGGGACCGGAGCAATTGGCACCGTTATCCACACATAACCCCAGGTAGAGATATCCCTCTCCCGCTCCGCTCCCGTCCGGATTCACCACAGGAGCAGCGGCGTTATTGACACGATAAAATTCAACGATGTCACCGCTCGTCACGGTTGCGACGACCGTGAAATCAGACCCGCTCGGGGTGACAGAGGTTATGGTCGGTGCGGCCTTGTCGTTGTTGGCGCCGGTGCCGGTGCCCAGGCCGTCGGGATCGAGGTCGATGCCGAGGCCGGTATTGGAAAAAATAGCGTTTCCGATAATCTGGTTGTTGTCTGCATTCGCATCGGCCAGGTAAACGCCATCCCCGGCATTGAAGGCAATCGTGTTTCCCGCGCCAGTGCCAGTGCCGCCGATCCTATTGTCGTCCGCCCCCATCCAGAATCGGATGCCGGCTGCGCCGTTATTGGGCACCGGCGATGTGCCGCTGGCGTCCGTGCCGATGAGGTTACCCTGAATGATGTTACTGCTGGAGGAAGGGTCGTAGATGGAGATTCCGTCACCGCCGTTGCCGGAAATCAGGTTGCCTGCGCCGACAGCCGTACCACCGATGGTATTACCGGGAGCGCTGGCGATGTTAATGCCGTGGGTCGTGTTGCCGATGGCCGCCGTCCCCGCAGCATTTGTACCAATGTAATTTCCGAGGACGAAATTGTTGGTTGTGGGTGCCGTGATGAATAGAATCCCGGCGGCGTCGTTCCCGGAAATGACGTTCCGATCGGCGACGGTCAAGCCACCGATCGTATTATTGCCAATGGACAAAGCAATGCCATTTCCGCCGTTACCCAGATTGGCGGTACCCGTGGCGTTGACCCCGATGTAGTTGCCGGCAATCGTGTTACCGCCGGCGGTTTGGGCGACGATCCCCTGTCGAGTGAAGCGGTTGACGACGAGGCCGCGCACCGTGCTGCCGCCCCCCGTGAGGCTCAGGCCGTCGGTATTCGCAGCTGTCCCCGCGCCGTTGATTTCGACCTCCGGCCCCAGGCTGTTGGTGTCGCCTTGGTTGACGGTCTGGGTAGTGGCATCGATGATGGTTCCGGCGGCTGTCACGGTCGGCAACGCACTGGTTGGCGAGATGCGCCACCAGGAATCAGCACCGGCGCTTTGATTTCCAGGGCCGGGAATATTGAAGCTGATGGTTGTCCCCGGATTGCTGTTGGCAAAATTGATACACTCATACAAAGATCCTGCGCCGGAGTTGGCAGTGGTCGTCACCAAGCATGAGATGAGCTGATCCTCTGGCGACAGGGTCTGATAGGTATCGGGGGTGTTCTGGTTGCGAAATGAGGCCGAAATCCATTCAGGGGTTCGGGCGATCTTGGAGATGCGGACCTCATCGATGGTGCCTTTGAACAACTCTGAGGACAAACCTCTTCCGATATCTAACGGGGACGCCGTAGCGGTCGGTAGACTGGCGCTGGTGATTGTCCTGTCCAAACCACCATTTAAGTATGTATACGCCGTGGTGGTACCGGCGTCTAAAACACCAACAACGTAATACCAGGTATCTGCGGAGGCGGTGGCAGCAAAATTGGTTCGGCGGACGCTGCCAGTGCTCCAACGGTAATGAAACTGATTGTTCGGCCCGTCGTAGGTCAATAAGTACCAGTTGGCATTGCTGCTGTTGCCGTGGTTTATAATACCGTGCCAACCGCTTGCCGGCAGCGGGGCCGGGATTCTGACCCATGCCTCGAGCGTCATTGAGACCACCCGTAGGCTCGTGCTGTCAGGGACGTTTACATAGTCGTCGACCATGTCGAACACGTCGGCGCCGTCGATCTTGCCGGTGGCCGTCTGCACCACACCGTTTTGAGGAGTGCCGTCGTTATTCTGTGAGGTCGAATCGAAGTGAGTACCGGACGTCTCCTGCAGGTGCTGGACCATGACGAAGTCATTGTCCCAGGTCGCCGCCACACTTTGCTGGTTGGTCGCCGACCCGTTGCCGTAGTACATGTAGATGTCGGTGTTGACGGCTCCTGAGATGGCGGGCACCTGCACCCAGATGTACAATTCGTTGGTTGCCGGATTGTACAACTCGATCTCGTGGTTGAGCTTGGTTGTCTCGTCGGCGGCCGTAAACAGGATGTCGTCGCCGTCTGCCTGCGGAATGGAAAAAATTGGATTGGTCGGGTCGGTTATTTTTACCAGATAGGGGAAATTGGTCAGATCGGTGTCGGCCAGGGTCGGCAGAATCGTGATTTTCTGCCGGTTCGACCAGCTCGCATCATACCAGGCGGCTTGAGCCTGCAAAGGAATAATTAAAAGAGCGACAGTGATCAGGAGAAGAAGTCGAACGAATACAAATAGACTGCGACTGGAAGAATAGGCGCTGATCGCCTTTCCTCGCCGTTTATCATTCGATCGGTTTAAAGTAAAATTTTTATGTTTATTTACTTCCACTAAAGTGCATTCTTTTCTTTGGTATCTTTATGCCTTCACTTATTTTCCGCGCCGAGCGAATCAATAGAATGATTTTTTGAGAATCGCCCGACTATCGGCAGCACTGCTTTCCGTGCGCCTAACCGCACGCCGTTTGGGTCCCGGGGTGCTTCATTGAATTTTGGTCGAGCATTTTGCCCAGCACGGCTTTGGTATCCTCGACACACCCATCGACGTAGTTTATAAAGCGCGGATTCATGGAGAGGGCTTTGCCGACCGTGACGAGACGCCGATCGGGCAGAATGAGAACCAGTCGCGTGTTTGCGAAGAGATCGCCCTGCGCGATGAAGGCGTTCAGCTCTTCGGTATCGGCAGCGCAGAGAATAGCGATTTCGGGTGTTTTACCAGGCTTCTTGAACCGTCGGATCAGCTCTTCGCAGGACACGCAGGTTTCCGATTTCTCCTCCGCAGACAGTGAACAGACGAATTCCTGAAGATCTTCGACGGCCGCGGCCTTTTTCGAGGAGTAGAATAGAACACTCATTTGGGGCTTCTCCTTTCATGCTCCCTTGAGAAAGATTGCTAAAAATCCTTCCTTATAAGGGCAAAAAGAGTGCCAATTGGTGCGAGAAGTAATTAAAGTGAATAATTGAAGTGGGTTAGATTGGAATTTGCCGGTTTGGCAGTGGAGAATTAACTGCTTTTAGGAGGGTTAAATTGTCCGGAAAAGCGGATCAGTCCGGAAAACCGGATAAAAACACTAATAAAATCACGGTGTGATTTTATATAAAAATCCCGTAGACGCAGCTGCGGGAT
>Ga0316197_10002639_pt1 | contig 12786 bp, 13 predicted proteins | sample OudBiesiAoxic_MG_FD_204939 | JGI IMG/M metagenome (GOLD analysis project Ga0316197, IMG submission 204939) | Coastal sediment microbial communities from Oude Bieten Haven, Netherlands - site A oxic | ecosystem: Environmental > Aquatic > Marine > Coastal > Sediment | place: Netherlands...
TCGGTGCGAAGGCTGAAACCGACGTGAACCGACCCGGCAACCCCATCGCCAGTGTCAGTGCGCCATGCCCCCCCATCGAATGCCCCGTGATCGCTTGTCGGTCCATGTCCACTGCGAAATGCTCCGCGATCAGCGCGGGCAATTCGTCGGCGATATAGCTCCACATCTGAAAATGCGGCTTCCAGGGATCTTGGATGGCATTGACATAAAAACCCGCCCCTTTGCCAAGATCGTAGGCCTCGTCATCTGCCACATCGTCACCGCGCGGCGAGGTATCAGGGAACACCAATGCTATGCCGTGTTCGGCGGCCCAGACCTGTGCGCCCGCCTTAGTCATGGCGTTTTCATGGGTGCAGGTCAGGCCGGAAAGATACCACAACACGGGTACTGGTCCGTGTTGTGCCTCTTCAGGCAGAAAAACCGCAAAAGTCATCTCGCAGTTGCAGGTCAGAGAGCTGTGCGAATAGACGCCCTGCACACCGCCGAAGGCTGCATTTTCAGAGACCGATTTCATGTGGCAAACTCCATTCGTGTATGTATTGCCCTAGGGCTACCGGTCGGCGACGCTGGCAGCAAGGGCCGGCGAAAAAACCTGCGGCACTTTTCCAAAGCACTTCAGAGTCATGCCCCAGTGACCCAAGCGATGACGGCACTCACAGTTACGATGCTCAGCGTGGTTGAGATAAGGATGGTTGCCGAAACGCGATGCGGGGCGACGTTGTAGTGTTGTGCCAGAATATAGATGTTCCCCGCGACAGGCAGGGCGGCTGCAGAGATGATAACGCCCGCCTTGTAGGGATCGACGCCAAATAAGAACAGGGCGCCGATCGCGACAAATAGCGGGTGCAGGACGAGTTTGCAGAAGGAGAGCCAGAAAGCGATAGATAGGCGCTCAGCCGATTTAGTCGCAAGTGAAGCACCGATAGCGAAGAGGGCGCCGGGGGTTGCTGCACCGCCAAGAATGGCAAGGAAGTCATTCATTGGGGTGGGGATCGGCAGCGACAGGCCCGACCAGAGAAATCCAAGCGAGATTGAGACGATCATCGGGTTCTTAATGAGTCCGAGTCCGATGGTGCGGAATAAACGCAGGCTCATCTGCCCGTCACGTGACCCCGTGATCAGGATGACAACAAGACTTGAGAAAACGATCAGATCGACCGCCAGCGCCAGGATCACGGGTCCAATCGCTGCAGGTCCCAAAAGCAACGTCAGCATCGGGACACCCAGAAAACCGGTGTTGCCGATTGCTGCACATTGCGCCTCGATGGCATTGGTCGGCACGTCAAGTTTACGGATGAATCCCACAAAGCTCGCCACGCCGTAGACAAATGCCGTGCCCCACAGATAGGCGATCACCAATCGAGTATCCCAAACCTCTGCTAGCGAAAGGTTCGCGGAAAACCGAAATAACATCGCTGAAAGCGCAAAATAGAAGACGAACTTGGTAAGATAGGCGGTCGCTTCGGCGCTGAAAAACTTTGTCCGTCCTGCCCAGTATCCCAACCCGACGAGGGCAAAGAACGGTAATGTTTTCAGGAAGATCGCAAGCATGCGAAAAGGGTTACCGGGCCAGCCGCACTAGCGCAACACAGCCCTTGAGAAAAAGTCACTGGTCTAGCCAGAACCGATCAAAATACCCGCCGCAAAGACTAGTGCACCGCCAAGTACGACCTGAAACGCCGCGCGGAAGAATGGTGTGTCCATATATCGGTTCTGGATCCAGGCGATCGCCCAAAGCTCAAAGAACACAACGACGAACGCGGTCACTGTTGCGGTCCAGAAATCCGGGATCAGATAGGGCAGGGCGTGGCCCAATCCGCCTAATGTGGTCATGATGCCCGATGCAAAGCCACGTTTTACCGGAGAACCCCGCCCGGATAATTCACCATCATCCGACGCAGCTTCTGTAAAGCCCATGGAAATGCCTGCACCGACCGACGCGGCCAGACCCACAAGAAAGGTGGTCCATGTGTCTTGGGTTGCAAAAGCAACTGCAAAAATTGGGGCCAATGTCGAGACTGATCCATCCATGAGCCCCGCCAAGCCCGGCTGGACCCATGTCAGAATAAATTGGCGATGCGCACGTTGATCTTCTTCCTCGACCGTTTCGCCGTCCAGATGGGTTTCGGTCAGGCGATCTGCGGTATGCTGGTGCCCTGCCTCAGCGGCGGCCAAATCACCGAGCAGTTTGCGTGTTGCAGCATCCGAGGTGCGTTTGGCGGCGGCAAGGTAGAACCTTTCTGCATCCGCCTCCATGGCGGCAGCCTCTGACCGGATACGGTCCAGACCAAGGTTTTCAACCAGCCAGACCGGGCGCCGCGCGTAGTAGCCCGAGACGTGTTCGCGGCGGATCAGTGGGATCACAGGGCCAAACCGTGCTTCATGAAGGTCGATCAAGCGCCTGCGATGCTCGTCTTCCTCTGCAGCCATGCCGTCAAATACGGCAGCGCTGTCGGGAAACTCAGCACGCAGCCCTTCAGCGTAGCCGCGATAAATGCGCGCGTCGTCTTCTTCAGAAGAGATGGCGAGCGCGAGCACCTCTTGTTCAGTCAGATCCTTGAAACGTTTCCGGTTGAGAGAAAAACGCATAGAGAAAACCTTTGGAGCTTGTTGTTTAGAACGGTTCTAATCTAGTTCGTTGGCGTTGGTAAACAACATTACGGAAGGGAAGACGAAATAACACTTGGAACTGAACTGTTCAGTTTATACTCTGCCATGCAAAACCCGGAGACGAAATGACAACCAGCACTCTTCAAGTTCGCAAGGGCCGTAAGTTTGATCAGGTGTTGGAAGGTGCGCGTACTGTTTTTATGGTAGATGGCTTTGAGGGTGCCAGTGTTGACGAAATTGCGCGGGTTGCTTCAGTTTCGAAAGCGACGCTGTATAGCTACTTCCCCGACAAGCGATTGCTGTTTCTGGAAGTCGCGAATGCGGAATGCGGACGACAGTCTCGCGAAGCGCTTGCTAACATTGATATGGATGCCGCTCCGCGTCAGGTGCTGGGGCAGGTGGGGCGGCATTTCCTCAGGTTCATAACATCAACGCTGGGTCAACAGGTTTTTCGAATCTGCGTGGCGGAATCCGATCGGTTTCCCGAGCTCGGACAGCGGTTCTACAGTTCTGGACCTGCCGTTATCCGTCGCGAAATGACCCATTATTTCGAGCGCGCGATAGTACGTGGTGAATTGCAAATCGAAGATCTTTTGCTTGCCGCGGACCAATTTGGCGAATTGTGCAAAGCTGATGTCTGGCCAAGGCTGATGTTTGGCATGAGCAAATCTGTCAGCCCGGCTGAAATTGACCGGGTGGTCGACGGCGCGGTCGAGACATTCCTAGCGCGCTACGGCGTATGACTAACAAAAGCTTAGTCCGCGCGGCCTAGTCTTTCGGGCGGCTGTCTACGATCCGGACAGCTTTGCCCTCTGAACGGGCAACTCCGCCTACATCCACAACAGTGATTTCGACGCTAATACCCACCGACTGCTTTATTTGAGCCCCGAGCATCCGTGCGGCATCATCCCGAGCGTCTTGCGTCATCATGGCATCAGCGCATTCGCATAAGACTCGCAACTGATCCATCCGGTTAGGTCTGCTGAGTTCAATTTGGAAATGTGGCGCAAGGCCGGACGTCTTCATAAGGGCTTCTTCGATCTGAGTGGGGAAGACATTGACGCCGCGCAAAATGATCATGTCGTCGCTGCGACCCGTGACCTTTTCCATCCGCCGCATGCTGCGCGCAGTGCCCGGTAGCAACCGAGTAAGATCGCGGGTGCGGTAGCGAATGATCGGAAACGCCTGTTTGGTCAGCGACGTAAAGACAAGCTCGCCGCGCTCCCCATCTGCGACAGGCTGCCCGGTTTCAGGGTTGATGACTTCAGGATAGAAATGATCCTCCCAAATATGCAGCCCGTCCTTGGTCTCCACACATTCGTTGGCGACACCGGGGCCCATCACTTCGGACAGTCCGTAAATATCGACGGCGTGCATATCGAAAGCCTGCTCGATTTCCAGTCGCATGGCATTGGTCCAAGGCTCTGCGCCAAAGATACCAACCTCAAGAGAGCAGGCGCGTGGATCAAGGCCCTCGGCAGCAAACTCGTCCAGAATCGAAAGCGCGTAAGAGGGGGTTACGGTGATACCCTTCGGTTTAAAGTCGTTTATCAGCCGCACTTGCCTGGGGGTCATACCCCCTGAAATAGGGACCGTTGTCAGCCCCAAAGCGTCAGCACCCAGATGAACGCCCAAACCACCGGTAAACAGGCCATAGCCGTAAGCGTTGTGCAACATGTCGCCGGGACGTAACCCGGACGCGCGCAGAGATCGCGCAACAACTTCGCCCCAGACGTTCAGATCGTCCTTGGTGTATCCAACGACCGTCGGCTGACCGGTCGTGCCTGATGATGCGTGAATGCGGGCAAGTTGGTTCTGCGGCACCGCAAACATCCCGAACGGATAGTTGTCACGCAGGTCCTTTTTCACAGTGAAAGGAAATCGTGCAAGATCAGCCAGATCAGTCAATTCGTCGGGGTGGACGCTTGCCTGATCAAAACTCGTCTTGTAGAAGGTGACGTTGTCATAGGCATGACGCAAAGACCACTTCAGCCGCTCTAACTGAAGCGCGGCAATCTCATCCCGGCTGGCGATTTCAATTGGGTCAAGGCTATTCCTTGGTGGCGTAAGATCTTTCATCCGCTGTGTCCTCCTCGAAATGCTGGCCCTTGATTGTTCGCGACAGTCCCCTGAACAGCGCAATCTTGCGTCCGTCAGCGCCTGTGACCGTCACATCGTAGACGCCTGAGCGGCCTTCGCGCGAGGTCTCCAGCGCGGTCGCGGTAAGGCGTTCGCCTGCTCTGCCCGGTGTCAGGTACGTTACTTGGTTTTGCTGCGCGACGGTCAGCTGATTGTAGCTGTTGCAGGCAAACGCAAAGGCGCTGTCGGCAAGCGTGAAGATATAGCCGCCATGGCATATTTTGTGACCATTCAACATCTGTGGCGTGACGGTCATCGAAAGTGTTGCCTGCCCCGGCGCAATATGAACGATCACCATGCCAAGATTCTGTGACGCAACATCATTTGCCCACATGACTGCCGCCGACCGGGTTGCGCGGGTCTCCGGGGTCATTCTAAACCGCTCTTATGTTTCATAATCCATTTTTCTGAACCATTTTGGTAACGCTTTCAAGGCATTTGCTCTTCTCAGGGCTTGATTTGGGACGCGAAGAAAGCAACTGTCAATTCATGACGCTGGATATCCCGCCAAGTTTTGGACAGAACGAGCGCGCCCCCGAGCAGGTTGCCTTTCACCGCACAGAGCTTTCTGTGATCCTGTCGCTGTATGGCCGCATGGTCGCGGCGGGTGAATGGCGTGACTATGGAATATCGTGTTTGCGGGAAGTCGCGGTGTTTTCTGTATTTCGACGAACCGCTGAAATGCCGCTTTACCGTATAGAGAAACGCCCGAAGCTGCGGCTGAAACAAGGCATGTACGCGGTAATGGGTCCGAACGGTCAAGTGCTACGCCGCGGACGGGACCTGAAACCCGTGCTGCGGGTGCTTGAGCGCAAACTGATCCGGGCGGTCAAATAAAGCTCTTAGCACGCAGATGTTCAGGATTTTGGTGTCCTGTGTCCAGATTTCGGCAAGCGCTTATGCGCGGTCACCGGCCCATCCGAACTGGCAATGCGGGCGAGCGCCCCAACAATAGGCTCATGGCAGACGGACATGGCAAATGAATTTGCATGTATCAGCGTTTCTGAATCGATCACCAGCGCGACATGGCCCTTCCAGAACAGGAGGTCATTGCGTTCAAAGCTGGAGTCATTTTCCAGCGCCAAGCCAAGATCACGTTCCTGTTGGTCACTGTCGCCGGGGCACGGAATATCGCAGGCCAGACAAGCCGCCTGAATGAGGCCTGAGCAATCAATACCCCACCTACTGTTCCCACCCCAAAGATAAGGTGTTCCGACGAAGAGTTCGACGATGGCCGCCGGATCAAGGGCGGGTTGCGCGACAGGAACCAGATGCTGCACCGGAAAGTAGCCAAAGTCAGTCTGGGCGAATTTCACTGACTGGTGGGTAACAGTGAGCTTGCTGCCAAATGACAATGAGATCCGGTCAGTTGCTTTGAAATCGGGTTCTTCATAGCCGTGTGTTGCAGGGGCCATGACCATATGAGTAGGCGTGTCGGCCACCACCAAAGCCGCCTTAATGACGTACCCGCAATATCCGTCTTTCTCAGCCTGAATATAGCACCAGTCATCGCTTTCGTTCAGCACGGTGACAACATCGCCAAGCAAAAGCTGGCGATCACGCGGGCCGCCGGGTTGCCGGTTCAGATCAACAATGGCATGCCCGATCTGCGCGGCCTCTCGTTGCGTAGTTTTTTCGGGATGAGGGTCTCGGCGCCTGTCGGTCATTAGCTCAGCATCTGGCTCATCGCCGCATAGAGCGCCCGGGTTGCCTGACCCACCCCGCCTTTGGGTCTCGCAGGTGCGGGTGTTGGTTGCCATCCGTAGATATCGAAGTGCGCATAGGGGCTTTGGGTCACAAAACGGCGCAAAAACAATGCTGCAGTAATTGCGCCAGCGAAACCGCCAGATGGCGCATTGTCCAGATCTGCAATGCCGGGCTCGATCATCTTTTCGTACGGCGCGTGGAAAGGCATGCGCCAGACTGGGTCAGCCTGCGCTTGCGCGGCAGCCTCCAACGCCGTGACGAACCCCGGGTCACAACTGAAATAGGGAGCAAGATCAGGCCCCACAGCAACCCGTGCCGCCCCGGTAAGCGTTGCCATTGAGATGATTTGGTCCGGTTTGTCTTCATCCGCGAGCGCCAAAGCATCCGCCAGAACCAGGCGCCCTTCCGCATCGGTATTATTTATCTCGACTGTCAGCCCTTTGCGCGACGTCAGAATGTCCTGCGGCCGGAACGCGTTTCCGGAGACCGAGTTCTCAACTGCCGGGATCAGGACACGAAGCTGGATATTCACATGTGTCGCCATAATCATATGGGCAAGACCGAGAACCGCGGCGGCGCCACCCATGTCTTTCTTCATCAGGCCCATCGATGCGCCGGGTTTTAGATTGAGCCCACCGGTGTCAAAACAGACTCCCTTCCCAACAAGGGTCAATTTCTTGCCTGTTTTACCCCAACGCATGTCGATCAGACGCGGCGCGCAGTCGGCGGCACGTCCGACGGTATGAATCATTGGAAAATTCTGTTCGAGCAACGCCTCGCCAGTGACAACTGTGATTTCTGCGTCATGGCGCTTGGCCAGATCCCGTGCGGCGGCTTCCAGATCGGAAGGGCCCATGTCAGAGGCCGGAGTATTGATCAGATCGCGGGTCAGTGCCTCACCTTCTGCGAGCGCCACAATGTGATCCGCATCAATGCCATCGGGCGCGACCAGACGGGCTGCGAGCGGTGTCTTTTTGCGATAGCGATCGAATCGATATGACGCGAGGAGCCAGCCGAGGGCCTCAATACCCTTCACATCCTGCGGCAGACCGCTTGCGATGGCATAATCGCCTTGCGGCAATTTCGACGCCGCCGCGGCCAGATGAAAGCGTCCGCGCGCACGGCTCTTCTCGGTTCCGTATCCTGCCACGCCCATGGCAACTCTGCCACCTTCTCCGGGGATGATCAGTGCTTCTCCCAGCCCACCTTTGAAATCGTTGACTTCGACCCATGTGCGTACACTGGCCGTTTGGTTCTCCAACCAGGGCCCCAGCGCGTCCTCAGACAGCAGATGCAGTGGAATAGCATTGTCAGAGGGTGTCGCGAAACGAGCATGCATGCAGAGCGGCCTTTCGGGCAAAACCATGTTGCCCGTAGCCTAGCTTTTCTGGCGCCTCTCGCAAGCCCGTCAAAGGGTAATATCCTGCATGTCCCAGATCGCCGTGAGAGATCGCTCCCCGATCCGCAATAGCCTTGCAAGCGTTGCAGCTACAGTTGTCTGGTCCTGATCGTCAATGCAGCGGGTTACACCATTGGCGACACGAGACAGCGTGTGCATTCCGATCTGATCCGCTATTGCGATCAGAGATCGCGTGTTCTTGCGTAGATCGGTCCAGTTTTTTTCTGCATAAAGTGCATCGCAATGTGACATCCGCAACGCGAGCTCTTCCATGGCGCGGCAAACCACATCTTCGGCGCCTGCCTCTCCCAATTGCGAGTATAACGCGCCAAGCCGTTCCTGATCCACGGAGACGGGCTCCGACGGTCGCATGTGCAAAACCTGCATTTTTCTCTCACCCCTTTGGCAGCCCCCACGGCTGAGTTGGAGTATTGCGCCAAATGGGTTCTCAAATGGTTGAAGCCGCCACGCCTTTTTGCTCGAATTCGCGGAGAATTTGGGCTAGTGCAGGAATGATCGATCAAACGGAACGGGACAGTAATGGACAAGGCAAGGCCTCTGCCATCCTACCTCTTGCAGCGCTATCAAGGTTGGAAAGCAACAACTTACGCCGAAAATCAGGCATGGTATCGTCGCCTTGCCAGTGATGGACAGCATCCCCGCGCGATGGTGATTTCCTGCTGTGACAGCAGGGTGCATGTCACGTCAATCTTCGGTGCAGATCAGGGCGAATTCTTTATTCACCGCAATATTGCCAATCTCGTTCCGGGGTTTGACCCTGATGGCCAGCAACACGGCACCTCTGCTGCGATTGAGTATGCGGTGCGTGTTTTGAAGGTGGCGCATCTGATCGTATTGGGCCATTCGAATTGTGGAGGCGTCAAAGGTTGCATCGACATGTGCCAGGGCAAGGCGCCCGAACTAGAGGCAAAAGACAGCTTTGTCGGGCGCTGGATGGATATTCTGCGTCCGAAATTCGATCTGGTCGCAGATATGGACGACCCCGAAGAGCAGATGCGCCAGTTGGAAAAACACTCGGTGCTGATCTCCCTTGAGAACCTGATGACATTCCCCTGGATCGACGAACTTGTCGGCGAGGGTCGATTGACCGTTCATGGTCTTTGGACCGACATCGGTGAAGGCGGGCTGGAATATTACGATTCCTCGGAAAAAACGTTCCGACCGGTTTGAGGTCGTCATCGACGGCAACTCAAAAGTTTTGACAGCGCCAAAAAGGCGGCAATAGACAGTCGGGCAATAAGAAACAGCGGAGCAGGCCGTGGAACAGATCATCAGCCTTGCGGCGAGCAATCTTTTATCGCCCATTATCTTGTCGTTTGCGCTTGGCGTTGCGGCAGCGCTCGCACGTTCGGACCTCAGCATCCCTGAAGCGGCGGCGAAAGCACTGTCGATCTATCTTCTGTTCGCCATCGGCTTCAAAGGCGGGGTCAGCGTGGCTGCGCACGGTGTGGATGCTACGCTGGGCATGTCGTTGCTCGCGGGCATCATTTTGTCTGCGATACTGCCCATTGTCGCGTTTGGCCTTCTCAGTGTGATGACAGGCCTTAGCAGGTTGGATGCGGCGGCAGTTGCCGCGCACTATGGCTCAATCTCGATTGTGACCTTTGTGGCCGCCACCAGTGTGCTTGAAAGCCGCGGTATCGCATCTGAAGGGTTCATGGTCGCCGTCGCGGCAGCGATGGAAGCGCCTGCAATTCTGTCGGCGCTATGGCTGGTGTCGCGTGGCGCAAAGGGTGAAGAGGCACGCGGCATGGACGGTGCGTTGATCCGGGAAATCTTGCTCAACGGGTCAATTGTTTTACTGGTCGGCGCATTCATGATCGGATGGATCACGGGTGAGGAAGGACTGGCGGAAATATCAAGCTTTATCGTCTCACCTTTCAAGGGCGTGCTTTGCCTGTTCCTTTTAGATATGGGTCTTGTTGCGGGGCGCGGCCTGCGCGGTGGCGGGGGCATACTAAGTCCGAATGTGCTTGTCTTTGGCGTCCTGATGCCTGTGATCGGTGCCGCGTTCGGTCTGGCAGGGGGCTTGCTATTGGGACTGTCTACAGGCGGCCTGATGCTCTTGATGACCTTGTCGGCTTCGGCATCTTATATTGCAGTACCAGCCGCAATGCGCGTGGCACTACCCGAGGCGAACCCATCTCTTTATCTCACGCTCTCACTTGGCGTGACTTTTCCTTTCAACCTGACGCTGGGCATACCGATTTATCTTGCCGTGGCGCTTGCGGTGACCGGAGGCTGATATGAAAACCCACAAAGCAAAACGCGTTGAAATTACCATCGAGGCAGTGATGCGGTCGCGTCTGACGGATGCGCTGGAGAAGACTGGAGTAACTGGATACACCGTTCTGCCGGTCTTGGGCGGGTCGGGACGATCCGGTGAGTGGAGCAGGGCAGGGCAGGTCAGTCGTGCAAGCGGGATGGCACAGGTGATCTGTATTGTGCGGCCCGACAAGCTGGACGATTTGCTTGATGCTGCTTTTGCGGTTGTTGAGCGGCATATCGGCGTCGTCTCGGTGACAGACTGTGACGTGCTGCGAGCAGAACGTTTCTAAATTGGCGCTCGGTGGGCTGAAGCAGAAAAAAGGGCACCCTGAGGTGCCCTTTGCAATCTCGATAAATCTGCAGATTACCCCTTTTTCAGGACCTCACGGCCTAGGAGTTCTGCGATCTGAACGGCGTTGAGGGCGGCACCTTTGCGCAGGTTGTCAGACACACACCAGAGGTTCAGTCCGTTATCGATGGTGCTGTCCTGCCGGATGCGGCTGATGAAGGTCGCAAAATCGCCAACACATTCAACCGGCGTAACGTACCCACCGTCTTCGCGTTTATCGATCACCATCACGCCGGGTGCTTCGCGCAGGATGTCGCGAGCTTCATTCTCGTCAAGGTGATCTTCAAACTCGATATTAACCGCCTCGGAATGGCCAACAAAAACGGGGACGCGCACGCAGGTCGCTGTCACTTTGATCGCGGGGTCCACGATTTTTTTGGTTTCGGCAACCATCTTCCATTCTTCTTTGGTTTCGCCGGAGTCCATAAACACGTCGATATGCGGAATCACGTTGAATGCGATCTGCTTGGTGAATTTCTTGGGAGGTTTATCGTCGGTTGGATTATAGATCGACTTAGTCTGATCCCAGAGCTCATCAATGCCTTCTTTGCCCGCACCGGACACCGATTGATAAGTCGATACGACCACACGTTTGATCGTTGCGCGGTCATGCAAGGGCTTAAGGGCGACAACCATCTGCGCGGTCGAACAGTTCGGGTTCGCGATGATGTTTTTCTTGGCATAGCCGTGGATCGCTTCGGGGTTCACTTCGGGGACGATCAGCGGGACATCGCTGTCATAGCGATAAAGCGAAGAGTTATCGATGACGACACACCCGGCCTTGGCTGCTTTTGGGGCGTATTGCTTCGTAGCATCGGATCCGACAGCAAAAAGCGCCATATCCCAACCGGCGAAGTCGAAGGTATCGAGGTCCTTCGTCTTGAGTGTCTGGTCGCCAAAGCTAACCTCGGATCCCATCGACTTGCGGGATGCAAGGGCGACGATTTCGTCTACAGGGAACTGGCGTTCGGCCAGAATGTTCAGCATTTCGCGGCCCACATTACCTGTGGCACCCACGATGGCGACGCGATAACCCATCTGAGTTCTCCAATATATGCGTGTGATGGTGCGGGCCTCTTATACCCCTATGACGTTATGGGAAAGGGGCGTCGGTTCAGGCAGGTGCGCTATAGTGGCCCACGACCGCTGTGTGATAGGCTGATCGGGTACTTGAGCCGGGTAATTAGATGAGCAGCGCAGTTAATTCCGATGATTTCTACGCAACCTTGCCGCGTGTGGCAGATTTTGAGCACCTGACCGAGCATGCGCGCTATGACGCGCTGCCAGATGACTGGTTTGTCGGCGTCGCGGATATTGTTGATTCGACCGGTGCCGTTGCCGCAGGCCGCTATAAGACGGTGAACATGGTGGGGGCTGCAGTGGTCTCCGCCATGATGAACGGGTCTGGCGGGAAAGCGTTTCCGTTTGTGTTCGGTGGTGATGGGGCTGGATTTGCTGTTGGTCCGGCGCTCGAAGCGTCCGCGCGTCAGGCAATGTCCGCTGTTGCGAGATGGGCGCTGACTGAGTTCGACATGGAAATGCGGGTGGCACTTGTTCCGGTGGGCGCTGTGCGGGCTGCGGGATTTGATGTGCGTGTTGCTCGCTTTCAGGTGTCGGACGGTGCGGATTACGCGATGTTTTCGGGCGGTGGCCTGTCTTGGGCAGAGCAGCAGATGAAGGAAGGACACTTCACGCTGCCACCTGCCGCAGAAGGGACCATACCAGACCTGACTGGACTGTCGTGCCGATGGTCGCATATGCGCAGCCGCAACGGGACGATATTGTCGCTTGTCATCATGCCGGAGCCCGGTGGCGCGCCAGATGCAATTGCCGGGGCCTACAAAGATATCATCATGATTGCCCAGGGACTTAAGCGCGGAGGCCATCCAGCGCCGAGCGCTGGGCCCGGATCAGATTGGCCACCTCTTGGCGCGACGCTGGAGGCACATGCCGCCAAGGGCACCGCTTCGCTTGGATCAGCTCGGCGCAAGGCATTACTGGAATCGTTCATCGCGTGGGTGTTGATCCGCACTGGCCTCAAGATCGGGGGCTTTGACGCCCGGCATTATGCGCGTGTAACAGGTGAAAACGCCGATTTTCGCAAATTGGATGACGGTTTGAAGATGACCTTGGATTGCGACGCAGAAACGCAAAGCCGTCTTGAGGCGGTTCTGTCCAACGCGGCGCAGCTTGGTCTCTTGCGCTACGGCATTGCAAATCAGGACGACGCGATGATGACCTGTATCGTGCCCTCCATCATGACCGACGATCATTTGCACTTCATCGACGGTGC
>Ga0316197_10002642_pt1 | contig 12783 bp, 6 predicted proteins | sample OudBiesiAoxic_MG_FD_204939 | JGI IMG/M metagenome (GOLD analysis project Ga0316197, IMG submission 204939) | Coastal sediment microbial communities from Oude Bieten Haven, Netherlands - site A oxic | ecosystem: Environmental > Aquatic > Marine > Coastal > Sediment | place: Netherlands...
GGGGATTTATGGACGGTATAAAAGAGGCGGCCGGATATAACCACGTGGACATTGAAGATATCCATTGGTTCATACCTCACCAGGCCAACATCCGCATGTTTCAACATATCGCCAAATCACTGAAAATACCCTTTGATAAGTTCTATTTAACCCTGCAAAAATATGGCAATATATCCTCTGCGTCCTGCGCCATATCACTGGATGAAGCCGTTCGCGACGGAAGCATTCAAGATGACCAGCTGATCTGTATGCCGGTCTTCGGGGGCGGGCTGACATGGGGCAGTGCACTGATTAGATGGTAATTTATTTTTTAAAAAATTTCGATTTAGTGGTCGCGCGATCTACCAGACCGGTAATTTCCTGAATTTTCATGCCATAGCCGACAGACAGTAAAATGCCCCCAAATAGGGTGCTGGTTAAGATACACACCGTCAGACTCCCGAAGAATGCCGTCGAATCCAGCCAGGACAGGACTGCTGATTTAAACCATTCCAGCAATATTCCCATCACAGCTGCCAAAAACATAATTTTTACATAATATATATATACGCCGCGGCTTTCCGGATTATGGCTGTGCTTATTCCACAGTGCATATAAAACGCTCACTTGAAAAATACCGGACAGCGACACTGCCAGCGCCACGCCTCTGATGTCCAACAAGTTCATCCCCACAAGATAGAGCGGGATACTCAGCAAAACCGCAACCGATCCAAAAATTGCGGGGAAAAGGGTGTTCTGTGAAGCAAAATACCCACGAATCACAACTGTATAGGCTGCAAAGGCAAAGGCTCCGACCATAAAATAAATCAAAACATCGGCTGTCAGAGCCGTCGCCCCGGCGTCAAATCTGCCGTGTTGAAAAATCAACCGGACCACTTCGGTCCGCAGAACCATAATTAAAACCGAAAACGGAATGACCAGTGCCAGATATCGAAGGGTGCTGTTCAGCAAACGGTTCATTTCATCCATTTTCTTTTCGGCTACCAATTTGGCCATATAGGGAAATGATGCGGTACCCACCGCCTGGCCAAACACCCCCACCAGGATAAGCATGATCCGCAACCCGAAGTTCAGGACAGCGATGCTGCCCTCAGCTAAATAGGAGCCAAACAACCGGAAAAAAAACTCGGTGGAAAAGGTCATGGTCAAACCGATCATCAGGGGCAGCGTCAGAAGTAGATATTTTTTCAGATCTGGATGCCGCAGGTCAATAATTGGCAGATATTTAAGCCCGGCTTTGCGTGCGCCAAAAAACTGGATAAATAGATTTCCGGTGAAGGCGCCGATCAAGACACCCCATGCAAACCCCTCCATTCCAAGCCAGGGACCTAATATCAGGCCACCAGCAATAATTCCGGTATTATACAGTAGCGGCGCCAGGGCAGGGATAAAAAAACGTTCTTTGGAAAACTGGACCGCCATTAAAAGTCCGCCTGCAAAAAAGAAAAATTGAGCCGGCAAGATAATCCGGGTCATTTTCACGGCAGTGGCAATCGTATTTTCATTTTCAAGCCCCGGTGCAATCAGATCTATCAATTGAGGCGCGAAGGCCATGGAGATCAGAATTAAAACCGCCAATAAGCACCCAAAACAGTTTAAAATGATAGAAAATACCTTCCAGCCCTCATCTTCCTGGTCCAAAGCCAGGTATCCCGAAAAAATAGGGATAAAGGTGACCGACATAAATCCACTGGCAACGATGTGATTTAAAATTTCGGGAATGACAAAAGCCACCTGGTAGGCATCGACGGCTGCTCCGGCACCGCCGATATGGGCGATGACACTTTCTCTGAGGAGACCGATCACCCGGCTTAAAAAAACCGAAGCCATCATGATAAGAGAGGCAATTCCGACTTTTTTGTAAATTGATTTAGACATGATTGAAGTTATCGGGATCGATCGTGCGGTTGATGAATACCCATATTAACACCTAACCCTGACAAGCCGTTTGGAGCAAGGCGGAAATTCCTATTTATCGGGGAACCCAAAAGGAGAAATTTGATAGGCCTTATCAAAAAGTCACATAGAACACAAAGGCTTCGGTTGAAAGGGTCCTTTCCTTGACACCGGCCGGGAATTTCATTATTATCGGTTCTTCTGATTCGCTATTATTCGAGATTTAATGACCTCCTGACTCAGATTTATATTGAACTATAGAAGGCAGATCAGACCCATATCGCATGAATCATGTATAGATGCAATCTATACCTTGGTTAGCCTTTACTCTGAAAAATTAAATGATACCCGGAAAACAATATATACCCAAAAAGCTGACCACCCTGTTGGTGTATGGACGACCACCGCTGGTGTTTGGCGGGATGCTCTGCGCCATCGCTGTTATGTGGACCCGCAACCCGGTTTTATACACTCTGGGGGTGGTCTTCTTATTTATATCGATGACCTTCGATCTGGTTGACGGATGGTTTGCCGCCCGCTTTCATCCCCATCTTGTTATGGCGAAGCTCGCCGATCGCATAATGGATAAGGTTGTTTATTCAATCATATTTCCGCTGGTGGCCGTGGGTACCATGTGGCGCATTCATATTATTACACCTGACCCCAACCGGGCGGAGCTGCTGCATGCCATTCTGGTGCTGCTGTTAACGGTGACGGTGCTGGTCCGCGACAACTTTGCCCATTTTATGCGGGGTTTCGCCGTCCGCAACGAACAAGACCCCGAATACAGTGAATTCGCCCGGCTGAGAACCATCGTCGCCGCTCCTGTGGGTGCCCTGCTTTATGCCTATGCCTTTTATGTTCCCGAAGGCCCGGCGACCCGTATTTACTCATCCATTTCCTGGTTCGGAAACCTGCCCTTGCGGGGTCTGTTTTTCATTGAAATTATCTTTCTGGTGATCAACCTGGGTTCGATTGCCATGTACTGCCACAAATACGGTACATTATGCCTGGATGAACTCTGTCTGGGAAACGAAGGGCTGCGGCGCCGTATCCTGGCATTCTTTCCTAACGCCCTGACGGTTATGAACGCTATGATGGGATTGCTGGCAGTATTTTTCGCCTATCAGGGTCGTATCCGGGAAGCTTATCTTTTTCTGGCCGGTGCCGCCGTGTTTGACAAGCTTGATGGGGCCCTGGCGCGCAAACTGGGCCTGACAGAACCGCTGCCGACGGATAAAACAAATTCTCACAATATCAGTATAGGGGGAGTTCTGGATGATATTTCCGATGCGGTCAGTTTTTGCATTGCGCCGGCTTGGATTTTTTATATCACTCTGACAGCTTCTTCCAATCCGGCCATCCGGCAAATGCCCATTGGTTGGATTGCCTGGGGGTATGCTGCCCTCGGAATCGCGCGGCTGGTATATTTTACGATGGACAAGAACCCGATTCCCGGTTTTTTTAAAGGCATGCCGACGCCTGCCGCCGCCATGCTGTCCATGGCCCCTTTGATTATTTTCGCCCAGGCAGTTAATGAAAGTACACAGTGGGCCCAGTTCTGGGGGCTTTTCAGCTGCGGAATCATGATATTTACAGCACTTTTAATGAATTTTTATCCCGTTCGGTATCTGCATCTGGGCCGCTTTATGAGCCGGCACCCCTGGTTAGCCCGCCTCACGCTGCTACTGTCGGTTGCCGTGTTCACGCCTTACTTCGGCCACATGGCCTTTCTTTATATGTTCCTGTACACCCTCTCGCCCCTAATCACCTGGCGCATCGATCCACAAATAGCCGCCAAGGAAACCCGGATTAAACCAGCTTGAGCACCGTCTCAAATTATCCGCTACTTTTAAAATAGGCTGTCAGTTCTTTAAGGTGGTCGCTTTAAAGTAATTGATGTAGACGTTAAAATACGAAATTCGAATATCGAAACTCGAAACAAATACCAATGCTCTAAATATCAATGACCAAAACCGGCAGCCAAGTTATCTGCGTTATTTCTTTCTTGGGTTTAGCGCCCGGATCTGCGCCTTGGCTGGAATGACAGAATAGGTTTGGAACATTGGGTCATTTGATATTCGAGATTGTTTCGAATTTCGTGCTTCGTGTTTCGTATGTTTAAGGAAATCCTCTGAATAGAGTTAGGCCTCTCTACTTTCCGCCCATTGCACTTAAATTCCACATTCCTGGCTATCTTGCCTCATCGGAAGCAAATCTGGTGCGCATCCCTGTCATAACTCTCTTAATGTCATCGAGAATCAAGTATCCGCAGGGGATCAGCAATAAGGTCACAAAGGTGCCGAACAGTACCCCGAAACCCAGGCTGATGGCCATGGGAATTAGAAACTGGGCCTGCACACTGCGTTCAAGCAACATGGGGGATAGGCCCGCAAAGGTGGTCAGGGACGTAAGAAGAATAGGCCGAAAGCGCAGACTGCCGGCTTCGGTTACTGCATCGCGGGCGGTTTTACCCTGTTCGCGCATACGATTGGCAGTATAAACCAGAACCAGAGAATCGTTGACCACCACCCCGGCCAGACCGAGCATCCCGAAAAGGCTCAACAGACTGATGTCAAATCCCATGATCAGGTGACCGAGCACTGCCCCGACAATACCGAACGGAATAGCGGCCATGACAATAAAAGGTTGACTGAAGGACTTGAAGGGAATGGCAAGCAGGGCATAGATACCGAAAAGGGCAATCGCCAGGCCGGTTTTGACATCACCGAGCGATTCCTCCTGCTCTTTGCCTTCGCCCTCAACGGTGTACCGCAAACCGGGATAAAGATTTTTAAGCCTGGGCAAAAAGCTATCTGCTAGTGCGATACGCACTTCATTGGCGTTAATAACCGCTGTCTCCACATCGGCTGTAATTTTGATGACCCGCAGACGCTGGGCCCGCTCGATGGTGGCATAGCCCTGCTCAACCTTTACCTGGGCCACCTGGCCAAAGGGCACCTCATCCCCGGAAGGCGTCCGGATGCGCATGTCTTCGACATTGCCGATGGACAGACGGTCTTTTTCCGGATAGCGCACCATGACTTTTAGTTCATCCCTGCCGCGTTGCAGCCTTAATGCTTCGGCGCCATAAAACGCGTGCCGCACCTGCCGGGCGAGATCATCCAGCGTCAGCCCCAAACTGCGGGCGGCTGGCTTGAGTTTCAATTGCATCTCTTTTTTACCCGGCAAAAAGCTGTCACTGATATCAAAGACACCGGGATATCCCTGCAACTCCAGTTTTAAATCCTCGGCGGCGGCGACCAGTTGATCATTATCATCCAGGGACAAATGAATTTCGACCGGATTTCCGGCCCCGTGAATTTCACTGCGAAAGGTAATGGATTCCGCATCGGGGATGCTGCCGACCTTTTTGCGCCATTCCCGGGTGAGTGCAGCGGTACTGATCTCCCGCACCTCACTTTCGACCAGATTCACCCAGATTTGTGCCAGATGTCCGCCGCTGCCCCGTGTTGCGCCTCTGCCCGAATGGGCGCCGATCAGCATCAGGGAGTATTCCATAAGGGATGGTGCGCCCTCGAGACGCCGGCTGTCAGCCTCCTTTACCGCCTCGAGCGCCGCCTGCTCAATTTTATCGATGACCTCCTGGGTGCGTTCCACCGGTGTACCGACGGGCATCGTTAAGTAGCAGCGCATGGTATTGCCTTCCACCCGGGGAAAGAAAACGAATTTGATCCAGCCGGCCTGCCAGACTCCGAAACAGAGCAACAGCAACACAAGGGCCAGGGTCACCGTCGCATAACGCCAGCTGACGCAAAATTTAACCAGGCGGGCATAAGGTCCATGGATGATCGATTTTAGCCAGCGGGCCGCGCGTTTTTCTTTTGAAGGGCCCAATTTTTTGGCCGCCGTTTTGGCGGCGCTGCGCTCCAGATGCGCCGGCAGGATAAACAGTGATTCCACCAGCGAACCCGCCAGAACCAGAATGACCACAACCGGAATATTGCGCATAATTTTGCCCATGGTGCCGCCGGCCATCATCAAGGGCCAGAAAGCCACCATGCTTGTCAGGACCGAAAATATCACCGGACGTCCCACCTCCAGGGTGCCTTCCACCGCTGCCTTAAAGGAACCATCACCCTCCTCCTGCTTGCGGTAGATGTTTTCTCCGATAATAATGGCATCATCCACCACGATGCCCAACACCATGATAAAGGCGAACAACGATATCATGTTGATGGAAACATCCATTTTGGGCAGTAGCATAAAGGCGGCTGCAAAAGAAATCGGTATCCCTAACGTCACCCAGAAAGCCAGACGCAGGTTCATGAAAAATCCCAGCAATATGCTGACCAGCAGCAGTCCAATGGCCATATTTTTCAGCAGTAAATTCAAGCGGCTCTTTAAAATCTCGGATCGGTCGGAATAAAAAGCGATATCGACTCCGGCCGGCAGTCTGGGTCTGACCTCTGCCAGGTAATCTTTAACGGTCTGGGCCACTTTCAGGGCGTTTTGATCCGCCACACGGAACACATGGATCATGGCGGCGGGCTTGCCCTGAAATCGGGCACTCAAATCCACGTCTTCAAAACCGTCCTTAAGTGTTGCGATTTGCCCCAGGGTCACCTTGCGGCCATCGGCATATGTCAACACGGATAAATCGCGGTAATCGTCGGCGTGATAACGACGTCCTTTGGTGCGGATAAGGATCTCGCCACCGCTGGTTTTGATTCTTCCGGCCGGCAGATCCAGGCTGCCTTTTCTAACGACCTCGGCAACCTGTCCCAGGGTCAGACCGTAACGTCGCAGTGTATTTTCCGAAATTTCGATGGCAACTTCACTGGCGCGCATCCCGTATAATTCGGCCAGGGTGATTCCGGGCAGGTTGGTGATCTCATCTTTGATGTCATCGGCCAGATTTTTGATAACGGCTTCATCGGCATCACCAAAAACCGCCACATTGATCACGTTGCTGCGTCTTGTCAATGCGCGCACCTCTGGTTTTTCAGATTCATCGGGCAACGTCGTAATGCGATCGACCTCCGATTTGACTTCATCCAGCAGTTTCTTTACATCCCAGTCCTTCATAACCTCAATGGTTATCTGGCCGACACTTTCACGGGCGACCGAATCGATGCGTTCGATCCCTGCCAGACCGGCCACCTTTTCCTCGATCCGGCGCAAAATAGCTCCCTCAACCTCGGAAGGCGAAGCACCGGAATAGACGGTCGAAATGGATATGATGTCCAATTCCATTTCGGGAAAGACCTCGATTTTCATGGTCAATCCCGTGATGATGCCGGCAACCAGCAAAAAGATCATCAACAGATTGGCGGCCACATGATTTCCTGCAAACCAGGCAACAGCAGTTTTCATGATTTACTATCCTTTTTTTGCGGCATAATACGGACCTTCATACCATCGGTGACGACTTTCAGGCCGGAGGTAACCACCATTTCACCGTCCTTGAGACCTGAACGCAATATCGCCTGATTGGTTCCCATTCTGGCAACGTCTACCCGGCGAAATACCAGCTGTCCCGTTTCATCCACCACCCACACCGTGTTATTGTCTCTTAAGGCTGCCCGCGGTATAACAGCAGCATTTTCAAGGGTGCGCCCCTGAATTTCAACGGCCACAAATAATCCGGCCACCAGGGGAGGTTTTCTGGCATAGGGTTTTTGCACCCGAACCACCACTTGCACCATGCGGGTGCGCCCATCAAGCTTGCCCTCGGCACGGACCACCTCGCCGGACCAGGTCAACTCGCGGCCGGCAATGCGGGAAAGAATCTTAACCGGTGAGCCCGCACCGTTTCCCGGCGTAAATCCGGGCACATGAAACCAGAACAGGGCTTCGTCGTCGAAAGGGACGACAATCTCGGCTGCTTCGGTGGAAAACAGGGTTGCCAGCGGTTTGGCGCTGGAAACATACTGGCCGATATCAACGCTTTCCTCACTTACCCGACCGTTAAATGGCGCCTGCAACTCGGTTCGCTCAAGGTTCAGCCGAGCTTTTTGGAGATCGGCTCTGTTAGCCGCCAAGTTGGCTTTAGCAGCCGCCAGCTGCGGTTCTTTGGCCACAAGAGCCGGCGGGTCCTCATCAGCTACCCCCTTGTCCTTGTATAGCAATCCCCATTCTTCTACGGCAGCGGCCGCCTCTTCTTCGGCAACTCTCAACCGGCTTTCGGAATCTTTGACCCGGGCCTGGGCCAGGGTAACGGCCAGCTGATAATCCAACGGATCGATACGCAGCAAGGTATCGCCTTTTTTAAACTGGCCACCGTCCACCAGAACCGGCGAAGCAAATACGACTTTACCATTCACCTGGGGTACCAGCTGAATTTCACGCAGAGGTCTTACGGTACCTTCGCCGCGAACCGTAACCGATTGTGGTCCGGTTTTAATTGAGGATACCCGCACCATGGGCATGGGGGTCGGCGGTTTGGTCCGTTTAAGTTGCGGCTTGCTGGCCGTCAGGGCCAAAAAACCCGCCACACCCAGACCAAGCAAAACCAGCATGAGCCCGAAATGAATGATCCGTTTTTTTGTTTTGCTCATAAATGCTCTCTCTTTACCGCTTAATTAAAATCGAAAAAAATGCCATCATCTCTAATCTTAAGGGCTTCCGGTTCCGCCCAACTTCCGCCCAAGGCCCGGTGCAGCGCAACCCGGTTTCGAAACAGGGCCAAATCCACAAGAACCAGACTGTCTTCGGCCTGGAATCTGGTAATCTGAGCATTCAGTACATCCAGATAATTGGTCAGGCCCTTAACATAACGGTTTTGAGCCACCCGCTGGGTGGCCCGCGCTTCGGTTAAGAAGGTGAGCTCCCGGTCCCGGCGGTCGAGCTGCTGCTCCCGGATCAACAGGGCCTGTTCCACTTCACCGTATGCATCCAGCACGGTTTTGACATATTCCGCAACCCCCTGCTCATACCTGGCTTCAGCCGCCCGCTGCCCGGCCTTAAGGAACCCGGCATCAAATACAGGCTGCACAATACCGGCCGTCAGGTTCCAGATAATATTTTCGGTGCGCAACAGCTTATTCAAATCCTGGCTTGTCACGCCATACTCACCGGTCAGCGTTATCCTTGGCAAACGGGCCGCCTTGGCTACCCCCACAAGGTCATTCAAGGACCTTAAACGGGCCTCGGCCGCTCGGAGGTCCGGACGCCGTCTCAGCAAATCCGAGGGCAATCCCGGTGGTACGGGTGGTAACAGTATGTAGTAATCTTCCGGCTGCCGGCGGGGCGCCCGGGTTTCAGGATATCTGCCCAAAAGTACCGACAGCTGTTGCTGAATAATGCCGAGGTCCTGCTCGAACTGGGGAACCAGGGTTTCAGACCCGGCCAGCACACGACTGGCCTGGCGCACGTCCAGAACAGATATCAGTCCTCGCCGGTATCGGATCTGGACAAACTGGAGACTCTGCCGGAAGGCTTTAATGCTCTGTTCGGCAATCTGCAGCCTGCGTTCGACGGCTTCCATATTAAGATACAATGATACGGTTTCCGCCACCACAGCCTGGGCCACCGTCCGCCGATTTTCTTCCTCGGCGAGGATATCCTCCCAGGCAGCCTGGGAGGATTTTTTCAGCCGGCTCCACAGATCCAGTTCAAAAGATGCCGCGGCCGACAGGTCATAGGTTTCGACAATAAAATTGTCCCTGAAATCACCCCCGTCGATCTGGCGCCGGTCACCGAGGCCGCCAACATCCACCGCCGGGAATCGGTCGGAACGGACCCGGACATAGCGGGCTCGGACCTCTAAAATCCTTGCGGCGGCCTGCTTGATGTCCCAGTTGTATTTCAGGGCGCCGTCAACCAGCTGATTGAGTTCGCGGTCTTCAAAGATCTCCCACCAGCGATCCTCGACCTCCAGGGGCTGATTTTCGGCCGGCTCAAACTCATAGGATTCGGGTATCTGAATCCCCAGATCCGGTCGCTGGTAATCCGGCCCCAGATTGATACAACCGTATAAAAAAAAATAAGTCGTCAATGCCAAAGCGCAATAGAAAAACCTGCCCTTCATTAGCGGACCTCCTCTTGGCCGGCGCCGATGCCGTTTAAGGAAAACTCGACGATGTGATCAACGAGACGGTTCTTAAAGTCGCCCTCGTCGTAACCATCTAAAAATCTGGCAATCAGCGGTCGGGCCAGATTAAAATATAAAACCATGGCCAGGATACTGAAGGCATTCAAGGCCATTTGTCTATCCCCGGTAGTCTCCGGCATGACGGCCCTGAGGTCCGCCATCAAACTGGTAAACAGCGGTTTGAGGACCTGGTCGGCCACCAGCTCAAAGGCCTGGGTCGGTTGGGCAAACTCACCGAATATCAGTTTATGATGTCGCATCCGTTCGTCATCTGACATCGGGCCTTCCAGAAAGGCCCGGGCCAGAGATTCCACCACCAGATTGGGCGACGAATGGCCATTGTCTTTTAATGATTTTCTGAAGTTATTAAAAAGCCGGCTGGCCCGGGGCAGCCAGCGCGAACGAAAGACTTCCAGATATAGGTTTTGCTTGTTGCCAAAGTGATAGTTCACGGCTGCCAGATTGCATTGCGCCACCCGGGTAATTTCTCTGACACTGACGGCATGGTAACCCTTATTGGCGAACAGGGCTTCGGCTTCATCCAGGATACGCTCCCGGGTCAATTCATTTTTGTGGTTCGGATTATTCTTGGCTTTTTTCATTATAGGAAAACCTCAGCAATTTAAACGTTCGTATTAAACGAACGTTTAAATGTCAAGACAAATTTATACCCCCATCAATTTTGATGCCCGCTGGAAAAGCCATGAAGCGCAGATGCTCAAGTTTACAATAACAGTCCGGGCCAACTGAATCCTTTCCGACAGGTAACAAATGGTAACAATATGTACCTGCTGGCAATTTATTTAACTGGATTTAAGCTTCCAATCCGAATTTTTAAATATTATCAATGGACAAGTTACCGAAATAGAATTAGATTATAATCATATATTAGCCAAACCGGAAATGCCGAAATCGCTGGACCGCTCAAAATCCCGCTTTAGATGCATTCCGTCATTACCGAAAACCAGCCAATTGCATGCTTTACCTGTGAATTGATATTTGATAAGAGAACGATAATGGATTTAACAATCCGTTTGAGATAACTTTTAAATCACGTCGATTAAATCAGATCTGAGCCAGGAGTTACGATGTCCGATAAACTGAAAGCACTGGGGTTGTGCCTGGGTGCATCGACGGTGTCAATTGTTCAGTTGGAACTTGACAGGAGCCGGCCATCTGATCCGGCCGGTAAGACGAACCCACAAATTATTGATTTTTCCCTCCATCCCCATGAGGGCGACCCCAAACAAACGGTTTTAAAAACCTTTGACCGGATTGATCTGGAATCATTTGATCGAATTGCGGCCACCGGGCGTAAATTTCGTAAATTCGTCAATCTATCCTCTATTCCCGAGCCACAGGCCGTTGAGTTCGCCTATCCATACGTAAAACCTGCGGATGTGGACTGTCCCGCTGTGGTTTCCGCCGGCGGCGAAACATTCATGGTCTATGCTCTGGATCGCTCCGGTCGCATCTCCAATGTTATTACCGGCAATAAATGCGCTTCGGGAACCGGTGAATTTTTTCTTCAGCAACTGCGTCGAATGAACGTATCACTGGATGAGGCTGCCAGCTGGGCAGCGGTTGAAAATGTCCACCACGTATCCGGCCGCTGTTCGGTTTTTTGCAAATCGGACTGCACCCATGCGACCAACAAGGGGATCCCGCGCTCCCAGGTGACGGCCGGACTCTGCAGGATGATGGCCAACAAGATATTGGAACTTTTAAAAAAGGTGGATCGCCGCAACATCATGGTAGCCGGTGGAACAGCCCTCAACCACACCATGATTCAATATCTGCAGAAAGATATCCCCGGTCTGATTGTCCCTGAAGAAGCACCTTATTTCGAAGCCCTGGGTGCCGCCCTCTGGGCCCTTGAAAATCAAACATCTCCCTATCCGGGTTGCTCAAAGCTGTTGTTGACCGAAATTGCAAGCTTCGACCACCTGCCGCCCTTGCAGGATTATGCCGCCCAGGTAGAATTTAAAACCCTGGCCAGCGGCCAGATTCAGCCCCAGGACGACTGTATCCTGGGCCTGGATGTCGGCTCTACCACCACCAAAGCAGTTCTGTTGCGCAGACGCGACAACGCCCTGCTGGCTTCGATCTATCTGCGCACCAACGGTGATCCGGTGGGTGCTTCCCGCAAATGTTACCGTTCTATTTTCGAACAGATCGGGCAACAAATTAATCATGCGGACGTCTCCATATCAGGGCTGGGCGTTTGCGGTTCCGGACGACAGATTGCCGGACTGCATGCCTTAACCGACGGGGTCATCAACGAAATTATCGCCCACGCTACCGCGGCCGTCTATTTTGATCCCCGGGTCGATACCATATTTGAAATCGGGGGCCAGGATGCGAAGTACACCTATGTCACCAATGCGGTCGCTTCCGACTATGCCATGAATGAGGCCTGCTCTGCCGGCACCGGGTCATTTCTGGAAGAATCAGCGCTGGAGACCCTGGGCGTAAAAATGGAGGCCATTGCCGATATCGCGCTCAAGGGCCAACGTCCGCCCAACTTTAATGATCAGTGCGCGGCCTTCATCTCTTCGGATATTAAAAACGCCATCCATGAAGGTGTCGCCCACGAAGATATCGTCGCCGGCCTGGTGTATTCAATCTGTATGAACTATTCCAATCGGGTCAAAGGCAACCGGCCGGTCGGAGAAAAAGTGTTCATGCAGGGCGGTGTCTGTTATAATAGGGCGGTGCCGCTGGCAATGGCGTCGCTGGTAGGCAAACCAATCATCGTGCCACCCGAACCCGGTCTGATGGGTGCTTTTGGCGTGGCCCTGGAAGTGAAAAAGCGCACTGAATCCGGTTTG
>Ga0316197_10002643_pt1 | contig 12780 bp, 9 predicted proteins | sample OudBiesiAoxic_MG_FD_204939 | JGI IMG/M metagenome (GOLD analysis project Ga0316197, IMG submission 204939) | Coastal sediment microbial communities from Oude Bieten Haven, Netherlands - site A oxic | ecosystem: Environmental > Aquatic > Marine > Coastal > Sediment | place: Netherlands...
GGGCATAGGTATCGATCTGGCGTAACAGGTCCACTTTTTCCCCGGCGCCCATGGCCGCCATTGGATCGGCTGTCCCGTAGAGTGGCTTCACCTGCTGACGTTTCCAGGCCTGCATTTGCCCCTGGCGACCCTGGCTTGCAATGGCTTTTGCAGCGCCGGAAGCTCGCAGCAAGGAGGGCAGAATGATTTCGTCGGCATACGCGAAACCGGTTTTCTCTCCGGAAATTGCCCGTATCCCAACCCCCTGCTCTGCCGAATGACTTCCGCTGCGAACCAGACCGTCTTCCAACAACCAGGATTCATGCCGGGTTGACTGAAAGTAGATATCGCCGGAATCAACCGCCGGCCCCATCAGGTCACCGAGCACCCGTTCCAGTTGGCCCTGGTCCAGCCCGCCAGGCTCCAGCAATTGCAATTCCGCCAATTTCAGGCTGTCACTCATAAAAATTCCTTGTGCATATTTGTCTGATTCCTGTTCGTTACCTGACAGACGGCTTGACGGGTTCTGTCACGGCCCCCGGCTCTTCACCGGGTGTGGGTTCCGGCAGGGGCTCAACGCGCTCAACATCGACCGCCTCAAAGACCGGGGCATCCCAGTCGCCGGTGATAGTGTACTGAACCTTCGTTGCTTCGCCGATCGATTTATGCAGCAAGCCCTGAAGCGCAAGACCTGCAGCAGCACCGACAGGACCTCCAGCCAGCGCCCCGATGATCGGCAGCGTGTTTCCAAGCCCCGGCCTGATGGTCAGGAGTTGGTCGTACTGTTGGTCAACCAGGTTGGTGCTTCCAGTCATCGAAATACTGGCCGCAGAAGACTTCATCAACAGATCATCCGTGGTGGCCAGGCCATTTTCCATCACGAACGTACCGGTGGCCATGTCAAAGGAGAAACCGGAATCAAAGACATCCCGAAAATCCAGAGAAAGCCGCTTCGGCAGCGCCTGGATACTCAGCAGGCCCAGCAGGCGGCCTGTACCTGTATCTGCATCGGTAATATTGCCATCCACAACACTGAATTCAATCTCACCGTTGAGCCGTGACAGCGCAAAGGCTGCCGGTGATCCGGGCCACCAGGCACTGAAATCCACCAGTGTCTGTCCGCCCTGCATGGATGAACTGATGTCCAGCGTCTGGAGGAAATCCCCGAGTGATTCAGACGCCATACGAATTTCAAAGTCCGAACGCTGGCCCTGGACGCTCAATGACCAGTCGCCACTGGCCTGGACTGAAATTTGCTCGGACGAGGCATCCACCTTTTCAAAATGAAAGCCCGTCGCCGTTGGGTAGGCTTCGATCCGGGTCTCACCCATTTCCACGCCGGAATAACGGAATGACTTCGCATACAGATGGACTGCGGGCAATTCTGCCGGATCTGTATCCATGTCCATCCCGCTTGAAACAGGGTCTTCCAGGGCCAGTCTTTCAAATTCAGCCGAGAGGCTGCTCATGCCACTGCTGCTCGTGGTAAACCGGACTTTGCCGTCGATATCTTCTGCCTTGAAAACAGCCCGGATGTCTGTGTCTTCAACGTCGAAATCCATTTGTACATCATCGAAATAGCGGTCGAGAAAAAGGAGCTTTTCGGCCTGCAGGCTTCCTTCCTCTAACGCCAGGCCACCCAGGCCTTCACCCCCGAGTGCTCCGTCGAGGATTACGTCGATCCATCCATCCAGATCGACCTCTTCTGAAGTTCCCTCTATGCGAACCAGGCCTTGCGGCGGCATGTCCGGCAAGCCCCCACCCAGGCGAATGACCGATCTGCGCGGTGAATCGGCATCGTTGGAAAGATCAAACCTGAGTGTTGCCCGGTCAACAAACTCCACGTCCAGCAATTGCTGTTCTCCCGACAGCGGGTATCGAAGCTGTAATGGCCAGTAGTCACCGGCCGGCTTGCTTAACGGTGCGGGCAGACCCAGGTCAACGCCCTCCAGCCCGGATTCGATCTGGAGCATCGCCACACCTTCTTCACCAGCGCCGACACTGACCGAAGCACTCCAAAGGCAATCGCCTTCAACACGGGCAAGTTCGGGATAACCTTCCAGCAAGAACGTCGGGATGACGTCCCTGGCACCAAAAACGCCTGTGAGATCAGCCCGGAAACTTTCTTTTCGCCCGGTTCCTGCATCCAGGTCAAGTTGGGCTGCGTAGCCACGGAATTGTGCATCCAGCCCGGAACCACTGAATCCGGTTTCGTCATAACTCAACTCGCCGGTGATATTTTCCAGGGTTATTTCGTTGGCCGGGTCGGAGAAAAGGCCGTCGGGCAAACGTGCTCTCGCATCAAGCGTAAGTGCACCTGCACTTTGACCAATGGGTACAGTAAGCAACCCTTCGGTTTGCAACGCACCAGCAAATGTAAACCGGTTCAAATCCACCCCGATTTCAGCCCGCAGCGGTGTTTGCTGGATAAACCCCAGCATTTCGGGGAGGTCGGTGTCACCGCTGTATGAGACTTTGAGCACGGGCCTGGAAAAATCCGCAATGCCCACGCTGACTGCTTTTGCTTCGACACCACCAATATCTCCGATGGTGCCCTGTGCATGCATTCCCGCACCGACAAACCGCGCGACCAGGTCAACATCACCGGCCTCGGGCCAGTCATCAACATAATGAACCCTTCCATCCCTGACTTTGGCGAAAGCTTCAAACCGGCCCTTTCCTTGCCGGAATGGCCAGTCATCCATGTCGCCGTGGATCAGGAACCGCCCCGCAGTAAACTCTCCCGCTAACAGGCCGCTACGCAACCACGTCTTGACAGCCTCCCCCATGATCGCTTCCGGCCAGTAGGGATCCAGTCTGTCCACGCTGCCCCGGGTAATGGCGGCGTTCACGTCCACATTGGGTTTCCCTTCGTCTCCCACAATCCGCACTTCGGCCTCCAGGGCGAGGTCATCATTTTCCAGCTTGCAGTCGTTGAAACCCACCTGCCAGCCCTGCCCCCATAGGAGGTCAAGGTTACAAGTGGGCATAGACAATACCAATGGATCCCTGAACATGCGGGGCCAGTCAGCCGTGATTTGTTCGCCCCCGAGACGAATCAGTCCGGAACCTTCATTCAGCGAGACTTCAGCATCCAATCCGGTAATCGCCGGCCAACGGTCCCAATCGTAGACACTCGCCCCGCTAACCTGTCCATCGGCGCGCCTGATACGCCAACGGGAGTCAAGCACAAGATCCAGCTCCCGGACCGTCCCCGCTACGGAACGGGGCAAAAACGAGGGCCAGGCAGTGTCATAAACCGACATGACATCCCGCGCCATATTGAGTGGTGCCCTAAGCGGCAACTCATCCGCACTGATCCATAGCCCGAGATCAGCGGACGTGTCTCTTTTTACTGAAACCCGTGGCGCGGTCCAGGACTGCTCACCGTCATCATAAAGAAAGTCCGCAAAATGCAGCGCCCACCTTCCCTTACCCTGGTGCTGCCATCGCATGTGTGTGTTGACCCGGTCAAGCCTCAGATCCTGGTAATCGTTCACTAGCCGGGCCTCTCGCAGGTCCGAAATGGCTTTTACCAGGTGCCCGTCTTCGCGGGACCATGAACCCCATGCTTCGGCATTCAGCCAGCCAGTCAGGGGCAAAAACGGGCTCCGGGGCAATCGCCCCTGGAAGGCCGCCAGCATCAGTTCACGCCCGGTCGCCTGCCAGTCGGCAGCAACCATTTTCTGATCTTCATCGAACGTCAATAAAAGGGTGGCTTCGACATCACCGTAGTCAAGGCCGCTGCGCGCATCGTAAAAATGGGTCCGGACCTCGGTGGACAACTCACCCCCCTCCATCCGGAGACGACCCTGGATATCATTGAATCCCAGCAGGACCCCATACTTCTCATCCTGGTAGATCAGGCTGGAATCCTCAAGAACGACCTCGCCGATTCTTGCCAGTTCCGTTAACGAGGAACGTTCATTTGCATCGCCCCTTCCGCTGACGCCGAAGCCGGATAACTCGAACCGGCCATCCTCCGTGTGCCGTAACTCGAGGTCCGCACCGATGACACGAAAATTGTAGAGGGGGCGCCCGGGGAACAAAAAATTCATCGGCGTAAGATCCAACGCGGCAGACTCGATTACCACCGCTTCTTCACTTTCCAGCACCTGGTCAGGAAGATCCTGTTCAACCGGCAACAAGGTCAGACCCCGAAGTGACAATCTCGGGCCAAATGCCGTCCATTCACCACGGAAACTCTCCAGTTCGGTTGGCCGGCCAAACTCTTTGGATAACCAGGACTCGAGTCGCGGTTGATAGCGATCGCTGAACGGCATCAGGAGTTTTCCGATACCCACACCGACCGCTGCCAGGATGACGACAATTGAAAACGCGGTCCAAAGCAGCGTTTTCGCCCGTCTGAAGATGATTTTCGTCCTGGTCATTTCAGCCCATCAGAGCAGCACAACATCGTACTGATCCTGCGCGTACTGATCCTCCCGCTGGAACCGGATCGTCTTGCCGATCAGTTCTTCCAGTTCCGCAACGGTCCCGGATTGCTCATCCAGAATTCGTTCAACCACCTTGGATGAAGCCACTACCATCAGCTTGCTTGCTTCAAATTGCCGGCTTGAACGCATGATTTCCCGGAAAATTTCAAGGCACACGGTTTCAGAACTCTTGATCGTCCCTTTGCCCTCACAATACGGGCAAGGCTCACAAAGGCGCCGCTCCAGGCTCTCCGTGGTTCGTTTGCGGGTCATTTCTATCAGACCGAGTGATGAGATCTCGGTCAGGGTCGTCTTGGACTGATCCCTTTCCAGCGCCCGTTGAAATGAATTCATCAACTGTGTGCGATGTTCTTCATCGCTCATGTCGATGAAATCGATAATGATAATTCCACCCAGGTTTCGCAGACGGAGTTGCCGGGCGATCGCCTGGGCAGCCTCCAGGTTTGTTTTGTATATGGTTTCTTCAAGGTTTCGGTAACCCACGAAGCCACCGGTATTGACATCAACGGTCGTCATCGCCTCTGTCTGGTCAAATACCAGGTAACCACCGGATTTCAGCGGAACATTCGACTTCAGCGCATTCTCGATTTCATCTTCCACGCCGAACAGATCAAAGATCGGTCGTTCTGCAGAATACTCCTCGATCCGATCCAGCCAGTCCGGAACAAAATGGCGGGCGAAATCCTGAACCTTCCGGAAAGACTCCGGAGAATCGACACGAACCCGTTCAACTTCTTCGTGCATCATATCCCGGAGCGCCCGGGGAGAGAGCGACAGGTCTTCGAATATGCAGGTTGCCACACCAGCCGTGGCTGAACGCTCTGAGATCGCCTGCCAGACTTTGCCCAGGTAAACCATGTCTGCAGAGAACGCAAAATCGTTAACACCCTCAGCATTGGTCCTGACGATGTAGCCATGGCCGGCACTGTCGTCCCTGAGGTTGCGTACCAGGTCTTTCAGCCGGTTGCGCTCCTCTTCTTCTTCAATCCGTGTGGAGATGCCAACGACATCGCAGTCGGGAAGAAGCACCAGGAACCGTGAAGGAATGCTGATATTGGTGGTAAGACGGGCCCCTTTGCTGCCAAGCGGATCCTTGATGACCTGTACAACCACCTTGTCACCCTGTCGCAGCAGGTCTGCGATCAATGGTTCAGTGGGCGGGTCATCGCCAATCGCAACCGGATCCTGCCGGACCATATCACGGGCATGCAGGAATGCCGTCCTTTCAAGGCCGACCTCAATGAAAGCGGCCTGGAGTCCGGGCAACACCCTTGAAACCTGGCCCATGTAAATGTTGCCAATGTAGCCCGTATGGCTGGCTCGCTCGAGCCAAACCTCCTGCAACATACCATTTTCAACCAGCGCCACCCTGGTTTCCGATGGCGTTGAGTTGATGAGAATTTCTTCGCTCACACGCGAATTGCCATTTCCAAATTCATTCTAGAATAGCACCTCAGCGCGACGCAGTAATTGCGCCGTTTCATATAAAGGCAGTCCCATCACGCCATAAAAACTGCCCTCAATCCGTGAAATTTTTTCGGCCGCCTTACCCTGGACACCATATGCCCCGGCCTTATCCATGGGATCGCCGGTGTCACAATAGGTTTCGATCCACGGTAACTCCATCTTTGAAAACGTGACTCGCGTAACGTTCAGTACCTCGTAAACTTCTGCGTGGTCTACCGCCACCGCAACGGCTGAAAAGACTTCATGTGTCCTGCCGGAGAGGCTCTGCAGCATCGCCACAGCCTCATTTCTGTCGACCGGCTTACCCAGGATTCTGCCATCCAGGATGACTGCCGTATCCGAACCGAGGACCGGAAGTCCCGGAGTTTCTCTCGCCATGACTTCCAGTGCTTTCTCGCGCGCCATACGCAGCACGAACGCATCCGGCTTCTCATCCGGCTCGGGTATCTCTTCGATGTCGGCTACCACGATGCGAAAATCCACACCGATTTGATGCAGCAATTCCTTTCGGCGGGGTGATGCCGAAGCCAGTATCAGTCGCGGATTGGTCGCGTCTCCTGTTGTCATCGGTGGTTCTCAGCTGCGATGGTAGGGGTGATTCTGGGTGATGGTCCAGGCCCGGTAAAGCTGTTCTGCCAGGACCGCACGAACCAGCGGATGGGGCAACGTCAGGCGGCCAAGTGCCCAGGTGTTGTGCGCCTGATTCCTGCAGTGATCGGTCAGCCCGTCCGGTCCGCCCACCAGGAAACAGACACCATGCTCATCCTGCATCCAGTTCTCCAGTTGCTTCGCCAGTTCCAAGGTTGACCACTGCTTGCCTCTTTCATCCAGTGCGATGATCCGGTGACCGCCCGGCACTGCGGACAGCAATGCTTCACATTCGGCATTACGCAGTGACCCGAGGTCGGCATTACGGGTTCTTTTGGCGAGCGGTATTTCCTTCAGTTCAAGCGACATTCCGCGGGGGAAACGCCGGGCGTACTCTTTCCATGCCGTCTGGACCCAGTCTGGCATTCGCTGGCCGACGGCGGCGACAGTTAACTGCATGGATCAGGATCAGGTTTCGGGCTGAGCAGCTTGGGTTGGCGAACCACTGCGCTGTTGGCTACTCGCCTCCCACAGTTTCTCGAGGTTATAGAACGCCCGGGTTTGAGGAAGCATCAGGTGAACAATGACGTCATTAAGGTCAACCAGCACCCACTCGCCCTCTCTTTCACCTTCAACTCCGAGTGGTCTGGACCCTGCGGTCTTGGCATTGAGCACGAGCTTTTCGGCCATGGCCTTTACATGACGGGTTGAATTGCCGGAAGCAACGACAAACAAGTCCGCCAGCGGACTTTGTCCGGAAACGTCTACTTGTTGTATGTCGATGGCTTTCAGGTCTTCGAGAGATGAGATCACAAGATCCCGGAGTTGATCAGATGTCAACGCTTCTTCAGCGGTTTTATGGGTCAAATGAGCTCACCTGTTTGTAATGCTGCGATTTTATCCTTTCCTGGCCGCACCCGCAAAGTAAAGCTGATTTTCCTCAATATAATCAATCACCGGATCCGGCAACAGGAACTGTACCGTGCGACCGGATTCCAGGCGCTTGCGAATGTCTGTTGCGGCAATGGAAAGCTGGGTCACCTCCAGCGCATAAATCAGCCCGGCAGCCTTCGTGCGAAGCTGATCAGGGTCAACGGTCAAGCGCCGCTTAACCTCCCGCTCCAGCTCACCAGTCCAACGCACTCGGGACTCCGGTCGCCGCATGATGACCAGGTGTGCCAAATCAAACAGGTCCCGCCACATATGCCAGGTATCCAGCGCATTAGCTGCATCCTGGCCAATCATCAACATCAATGGCACATCACCAATCTCACCACGGATTTCGACCAGGGTATCCACCATGTAGGAATAGCCCTCACGCCGGACTTCGCGGTCATCAACAGAGAAGCCGGGAATAGTCGAAACAGCCCGTTCCAGCATTACGATACGATCGGCACCCGAAGCCATTGGATTGGGACGGTGAAATGGTACGCCGACCGGAAGCAATCGAAAATCTTCCAGCTCCAGAATCTCGCGGGCTTCAACTGCTGCGCGCAGGTGACCCAGGTGCACCGGGTCGAAGGTGCCGCCAAAAATGCCTGTCGCGGGGGCGGGCCTGAATTTGGAAGAGGTCATCAACCGGCCTCAGAATAGACGTACTGAACGCGGGTCACAAAGGTACCAGAGGAGACGATCCAGGGTTTGCCAGGGATCGCCGGAAGCCCTCCCTTTGCTCTGGCGGTCTATCAACGCGAGTGCCCTGAAGGATTCACCGAAATCGAAACCGGTTAGACGCCGCAAAGCCTGGCGCATCGGGCCCTGCCTGGCAGGCCAGATCCTCAATTTGCTGAAAACCGCCGATTCGCTCTGTCCGGATTCGATGGCAGACCGGACCGTGTCACTCAACACCAGTTCCCGATAAAGTGCACCGCTGACAGCCTGTATGGCTTCACCCGTTCTTTGCAGGCCTGATGCGACGCGCAGGCAATCGCCCAACTGTCCCTGCAGGGCGCATTCCACTAATCGGAAAGCATCAAAGCGTGCACTGTTCGCAACGGCGCGTGTCACATCGTCGGCGGTGACACGTCCCCCTTGTTCCAGCAGGACCAGTTTGTCGATTTCCTGCTGAGCCGCCAACAGGTTTCCTTCAACCATGTCGGTCAGCAGGGAGACAGCCTCCGGCTCAGGGTCCAGTCCGGCCATCAACATCCTGTTCTTGATCCACTGTGGGAGTTGTTGTGCTTTCACCGGCCAGATTTCAACGAATACACCGGCCCGATCCAGCGTCATCGTCCACTTGGCCTTGCGCAGCGATGCTTCCCACTTGCCACAGGAAACCATCAACAGAACGTCCGGGTCTGCTGCTTCAACCATTTCAACCAGCGCCTTGGAGCCGTCACGCCCCGGTCGACCGGTCGGCAGTCGAATATCCAGGATTTTCCGGCTTGAGAAAAGCGAAAGCGCCGATGCATCTTCGGTCAGCAGACCCCAGTCGAACGTCCGGGTAACTTCGTAAACTGTCCGTTCCGCGAAACCCTGTTTCTGCGCAGCCTGGATAATCTGGTCCCTGCACTCCTGGACCAGCAGCGCTTCAGAGCCGGCCACCAGGTAAACCGGCGCCAGCGATCTTGAAAGGTGGGAGGGCAGTTGTTCAGCTTTTACGGGCATCTCGCTTTAATCCGAGTATGCCGTCGCGGTCTCCAGGCGGGAAATCAGAATCCGGGAAAGGGTTTCTGCCAACTCCTTTTCCAGGTATTCCTGCTCTCGTGAACCGGCGAGAATTCTTTGTTCGTCGAAGCTGACCTCGCGTGCTTGTCTCAAATCCTGCCAGTCAACCAGCACATTATCTTCGGCATCCACCAGGCGGAACCTGACGGTGTATGTTATCCGGTACTCTCTTACCCGGGCGTTGTCGCCAATGGTCAGAACGTCGGTAACGACATTATTGACCGGAATTTCGAGAAAAGCAGTAGCCTGGTCGGCACCGACGAATTCCACGCCGTTCTGTTCGAGCATGATCGTGACACGCCTGGCCAGTGTGCTGTATTCGTTATCAATCACCAGTCGTGTTTTGGACATTTCCGGTGGAAGGTCCACGTCGGTGCGCAATTGAAAACCACAGCCTGTGCAAAACAGCAAAAACGTCAGTAATCCGGTGAGCAGGCGAATGGACATTGGCATTAACCTACCACGATATTCAGCAAACGATCAGGAATATGGATCACTTTGCGAACTTCCTTCCCACCCATGTGTTTTCGAATATTGTCAATCGCCAGCGCCTGCTCCAGCGCGGCTTCCTTCGAAGCGCCGGGTTCAACATCGAGACGGGCGCGTAGTTTGCCATTGACCTGGACCACCAGGGTGACCTGGCTGCGAACCCTTGCCGCTTCGTCCGTTTTTGGCCACTGCGCCTGGCACAGCGGCCCTTCTCCACCCAGTTCCTGCCACAACACGTCGCAGATATGGGGTGTGACCGGAGCCAGCAAGCGAACAATATTGATCCACGCTTCCTGCACAACAGCCCTGGATTGCGCATCTTCGGCATCGAAACGAGCCAGGTGATTGGTCAGTTCCATCACCGCCGCGATGGCCGTATTGAAGGTATAGCGGCGGCTGATATCGTCGCTGACTTTCGCGATCGTGTCGTGAAGGCGGCAACGCATTTCTTTTTGCCTGCTGTCCAGCGCATCAATTTCGAGCGCTTCGCACGGACCGGACTCGACGTGATTCATGACCTGGGACCAGACCCGTCTGAGGAATCGCGACGCACCCTCAACACCGGAATCCGACCATTCAAGCGACTGGTGGGGCGGAGAATCCGACACCGAGAACAGGCGCACTGTGTCCGCGCCATAACGCTCCATCAAACCCTCCGGATCAACACCATTATTCTTGGACTTCGACATCTTTTCCACGCCGCCGATCTGAACCGGAGTGCCATCGGAATGCAGCCTGGCACCCGCAGGCCGGCCCTTCGCATCACGGTCGATATCAACTTCAGATGCGTTGATCCAGTGGGTCCCGCCGGACTCTTCCTCCTGGTAGTAGGTATCAGCTACCACCATGCCCTGGCACAACAACCGTGTGGCAGGCTCGTCTGAATCCACCATGCCGGCGTCCCGCATCAATTTGTGATAGAAACGGAAATACATCAGGTGGAGGATGGCGTGCTCGATACCACCGATGTACTGATCCACCGGCAGCCAGTATTTCGCCCGCTCATCCAGCTGTTCGGTTGCATCCGGGCAGCAATAACGTGCGTAGTACCACGAGGATTCCATGAATGTGTCAAAGGTGTCTGTTTCGCGCTCAGCCGCACCACCACATTCCGGGCAGCTGGTTTTGCGCCACTCGGGATCGGCCTTGATCGGAGACTGCACACCCATGAAACTGACATCCTCCGGCAGCACCACGGGCAGCTGGTCTTCAGGCACCGGAACGGCGCCGCAGTCATCGCAGTACACCACCGGGATCGGGCAACCCCAGTAACGCTGCCTGCTGACACCCCAGTCGCGCAGACGATAATTGATCTTGCGCTCGCCAAGGCCTTCGTTTTCCAGCCAGGCAGTGGCCTTTTCCTTCGCCTCGGCAACTTCCAGGCCATCGAGCCAGTCACTGTTTATCGCGGGACCCTCTTCCGTGTAGGCCTCACCCTCCCAGCCTTCAGGTGGTGCGACCGTACGCACGATCGGAAGACCGTGGCTGACGGCAAAATCCCAGTCCCGTTGATCCTGGGCAGGAACGGCCATAATCGCACCCGTTCCATAGCCCATCAATACGTAATCGGCGAGGTAGAGCGGTACGGGTTTGCGGGTAAAAGGATTAAACAGGTAAGCACCCGTAAATACACCGCGCTTGTCCAGGCTTCCGTCTACCGCCAGGCGGTCTTCTTCTGTGGCCTTTCCGGCTTGTTCAACAAATACCGAAACGGCTGCTGCCTGGTCGGGGGTCGTGATTTCAGATACCAGCGGGTGTTCCGGCGCCAGTACGGCGTAGGTCATACCAAAGGATGTATCAGGCCGGGTAGTAAATACCCGCACGCTGCGGTCCTGTCGATCGAACTGGCCATCGGCCTCGCACACCCGCATTTCAAACTCGGCGCCCTCGGAGCGGCCGATCCAGTTTCGCTGCATGGTCTTGACGGCGTCAGGCCAGCCTTCAAGCTTATCAAGGCCTTGTAAAAGTTCCTCGGCATAATCGGTGATTTTCAGAAACCACTGCGGAATAGACTTACGCTCAACCACTGCCCCGGAGCGCCAGCCGCGACCGTCCACAACCTGTTCATTGGCCAGTACGGTCTGGTCCACCGGGTCCCAGTTGACCTCGGAATCTTTGCGGTAGGCCAGACCCTTGCGCATCAAACGCGTGAACATCTGTTGTTCCCAACGATAGTAGTCAGGCTTGCATGTCGTGACTTCGCGGGACCAGTCGTAGGCAAAACCCAGGCGCTGAAACTTTTCGCGCATATTTTCGATATTGGCATAGGTCCATTTCGCCGGTGCCGTCTTATTCTTGATCGCGGCGTTTTCTGCCGGCAAACCGAAGGCATCCCAGCCCATCGGCTGCAATACATTGCGGCCGCACATGCGATGGTAACGGCTTATCACGTCGCCAATCGTGTAATTCCGCACATGTCCCATATGCAGTGCGCCGGAAGGATACGGCAACATGGAAAGGCAGTAGAACTTCTCCACGCCCTCTTTTTCGTCAGCACGAAACGCGTCATCGCGCTCCCATTGCTCCTGGACTTTCGGTTCGATTTCACCAGGATTGTAGGGCGTCTTTGCCATATTTAGTTGTTCCGTAATTAAATGAGAAAGTTAAGACGGGAAGCTTAACCGACCCCCCTTGCGGAGGAAAGACCCGGGTGTGATCAGGAAGAAGTAAGACGACTCCTGATATGGCTTAACAGGCCATCAAGACCTGGAATATCGTCCGGCAGTCCGACGCCTTCGTCGTCGATTGCAGGCTGAATTGCGCTGGCCAGTACTTTGCCCAGTTCGACACCCCACTGGTCAAATGAATTGATTTTCCAGATCACGCCTTCCACAAACACCATGTGCTCATACAGCGCCATCAGCCTGCCGAGGTTTGCAGGGGTGAGCCGGTCCATCAGGATCACGATTGAAGGACGGTTGCCGGGCATGATCCGGTGCGGCGAGACCGCCTCGATCTCAGCTTCGGCAACACCCTGGCTGCGCATGATCTCAATGACTTTGTCCTGGTCCCTGCCGACCGCAAGGGCCGTGGACTGAGCCAGCATATGAGACAACAATTGTTGCTGGGCTTCCGAATCGTCGTGGTCCGGCTTGATGACCCCGATGAAATCCAGGGGTACAACGCCGGTCCC
>Ga0316197_10002644_pt1 | contig 12773 bp, 11 predicted proteins | sample OudBiesiAoxic_MG_FD_204939 | JGI IMG/M metagenome (GOLD analysis project Ga0316197, IMG submission 204939) | Coastal sediment microbial communities from Oude Bieten Haven, Netherlands - site A oxic | ecosystem: Environmental > Aquatic > Marine > Coastal > Sediment | place: Netherlands...
GTCGACAAGCACCTGCGAACCGCGATGGAGTTCTATCTCGGAAACGCGGCCACCGACGCCGTGATGCAGAACCTCGAGCCCATGCTGATGTTTGCCGAGACGATCGGCTCTCAGCCGCCGCAGGGCGATCATCGTGAGGACGCAAGCCGCAGTGCCAACCGCAAACGGGCGAGCTCGGGCGTCAGCAGGAAGCACAGCGGACATCCGCCGGAGCCCAGCACCTCGAGGTATCCCACGATTGAACCGTTGGGCTCTGCGCTACCGATGGTCTTCGTCGCCACCCGAGATCGGACGCGATGCGCAGAGATCGCAAAGAGGATAGGCTCCGCCGCGGCTGTACAGCAAATCGAGGATGTCGTTGCGTTTCTCGACAACGTCAAGGCCACCGCATCGTTGAGCCCACTGCTGGTCATCGATTGCGTCGAGGCCTCCGTCCAACCATCGACGATTGCAGCTTTGGCACACGAGCTGCCGAAAAACTCAGCCGTGTTGGTGTGGGGCGCCACCGAAAAACACCGGGCCCTGACCGACTTAGTGACGGGCGATCGAGGATGGTTTCGCTGCGGTGTCGAGGCCAAGCCTGGCGATGTCGCTGCCCTGATCCAAATGCTCCTCGGCAAACAGCCAACGTAGGATGCCGTCATCAGTGGCGGGGACGTTTGCGCTGGTGTCGTTTTTGCTTGCGGGGTCGCTCAGCCACGGCCAGTGGGGAGCTTGTTCCCTGCAACCGAGATGCCGCTCCTTCGGTCCGCAACCGACGCGGACATGAAAGTGATCATCGTGTGGTTCGCCGCGCGACGGCTGATGAAGAACCCAGGTCGCTCGAACCACGGCCTGGGACGAATGCTCATGAAGCGCGGCGTAGCGGAGGAGACGAACCTTGAGCTCATTCGAGCAGAAGAGCCATTTCACGCGGGCTTCGTCATCCATCACCAAGCTGCGGACCAGATGCCAATTGCGGGCTTCGTCGAAACGGAACGACTGGCTCGGCAGAATCGCGAGCCCAAACCCGTCGAATCGAAGCCAGGCATCCGGACTCGTGTTCAGCCCGCCGACGTCTCTCGCGAAGAACAAAAGGTCGGCGTCCCGGCCGGTGCGATGGGTTCGATGTCTCGCATGCGAGCCGCCAAGATGGGTCGATAGATCGCCAACCCGAAGCGGGGGCCCGGCTGGAAATGCGTTAGCCACTTCACGGGCCGCGCGCTCGATCGCACCAACGAGAGTCGCTGTTCCGTACTGCGTCTGGTCGCGGGGCCGGAGCCGCCGATAGCCCTCTCCTCGGTTGGCGAGCCGAACCGCATGGTGAAGGTAGCCGTGTTCGGCAGTGCCGACCGAGATCGTCTGGCCTGCCGGCAGCGGCTCGGCTACGCAGCAACAGATCACGATGATTCCCACAATCGGCAAAAGCCTCAGCATTTCAAATGCATGATAGCCTACGGTTCCGCTTGACGTCGGAAACCCGCCACGTAAGTTTCGGAATTAGTCATGTCCGAACCAATCGAAGGATTCATGGACCGCCTCAGCGCGCACCTCGACCGCGGCTGGGAGTTGGTCACGCAGGGTGACTTGAGCGGCGCGATGGCGTCAGCCGAGCAGACCCTCGAGCTCGACGGCGAATCGCCCGATGCGCACAACCTCATCGGATACATCCATGCCGCAAACGGCAATTTGGACATGGCCCTCGAGCATTACCGACAGGCCATCGACCTCGACGAGCACTACCTCGAGGCAATGCTCAACGCGGCCGAGCTTCTGATTCACCCATTGGGAAGCTTGGTAGAGGCGATTCGCGTGCTCGACCAGGCGCTCGAAAGCTGCCAATCAGCGGACGACATTGCTGATGCCTCGGTGCTCAAAGTCGACGCGCTGCTCCAGCAGGGGGACAGAGCCGCCGCTGCCGAGCTTCTCCTAGGGCTGCCCGAAGGGCCCTACGAAAACGAACAGCTAGACTTCCTGATCGGGCGCGCGCACTTCGAGCTCGACCAGGTCGATGCCGCCACTGTCTTGATCGAACGGGCAGCCGCGCGCCCCGATGCGTCCCCCGATGTGCTCTACTACCTGGGCCTGCTGCGTGACCGACAGGAGCGTAACGGGGAAGCCTCTCTCGCCTTTCTCAAGACGCGGCATCTCGACGGACTTCTACCGAGCCCTCCATGGTCGCCCACGCATGGACGCTTCGAAAAGATCGTGCAAGGCGCCCTGCGTGCGCTCCCGGAGGGACTCACGCAGCGCCTAGAGGGCAACTTGATCATGGTGAGCGATCTGCCCGGCCTGGAGGTCGTGGCCGAGGGCGTGGACCCACGAACCCCACTTCTTTTGGATGAAATGGCTACCACCGCGGGCGGCGAAGAACAGCGACGCCTCTTCGTTTACCAGCGAAACATCGAGCGGCTGATTCGACACCCGCTCGGGCTGCAGGAAGACGTGCAGGAGATCCTGCACCGCGAGCTCGAAGCGCATTTCAACAGGCCAAAGGACGAGCCCGCAGGCACGAAGTTCTCGACCAAGCGTCAGGGCTGAAGGTCCGACGCTGTCCCGCCGAGGGCATTCCATATCGTTTGCATGTCGCGTCGTGCGGGCGCGTCGAACTGCAGCTGCGCGCCGCCCGACGGCGACGGAAAGCTAAGCCTGGCACAGTGCAGCATCACCCGTCGCGCGGTGACGACCGTGCCGTTCGGCATGACCGCGCGCCGTTTTCCGCCGTATGCATGATCGCCGAACAACGGGGAGCCCGCGCGGGTGGCATGCACGCGAATCTGGTGAGTTCGACCCGTAATTGGCATCAGCCGAAGGAGAGTTGCGCCCGGGCTGCGGGCAGCCACTCGATACCGAGTCAACGCGGATCGCTCACCTCGGCCCTCGCGCGCGACACGAAGCTTGGAATTGCTCGGATCGATTGAAATCGGCCAGCCCCAGTCTCCCGACTCGACCAGCACGTCGGCGATGGTGACGCCGAGGTAGACACGCTGGTATGCGCCGGCGCGCCGCGCGTCGAGCAGCGTCCGGTTCGCTTTCGCTGTGAGCGCGAAAGTGACTAGACCGCTGACCTGAGAATCGAGGCGAGAGGTAGCGTGTGGGCGAAGGTCTACAAACCGTTGGGCCAGCCATCGAACGAGCGACCGGTCCCCGGCGCCTGGCGCGGTCGTCGGAAGGCCAGGAGGCTTGTGAACGACGAGGAGATGCTCGTCTTGGTGGATGATCTCGGGCTCGGCGCTCTCGGCCTCAAGCACCGAGGAGCTCCACGGTCCCTGCGTCCCCGTCGATCCGAACGATGTCCCCGTCACAAAGCAAGCGGGTTGCATTGGCGACATTGACCACCGCAGGCACGGCGTACTCTCTCAAAATGATCGCCGCGTGAGAGAGAGGGCCGCCGAGCTCGGTGACCACACCCGAGGCAGCCAGGAACAACGGTGCCCATCCGGTGTCCGCAGCCGCCACCACGAGCACCTCACCAGGCTCGAAGTGGGCTGCCTGGCTAGCGTCTCGGAGAACGCGCACCCTGCCCTCGGCAACGCCTCGGCTCGCCGCCAGGCCTCGCAGACGCTTGGCCTTTGCGGCAACGGCTAGGTCATCAGGGGGGAAGCCTACGAAAGTCGCAGGCGGTTCAGGCAGCGCCCGGTTGCGATCGTACTCTAAGCGGCGCCGCTGGACGCGGATCGCGACGCGTTCATTATCATCGTAGAGAACGCGCCGAACTTCCCCGAGCGTCAGGAAGAACACGGCGTTTGAACCGGCCTCTGGCTCGCGGGCTTCGATTCGGCGGGAGGCCTCCAGGGCGACTACGCGAAACATGCCAAGGACCTCGACCACGTGACCGCGCAAGTGCTCGCGCATGCGGGTGAAGTGACGCACCAAGTCGAGAATCTTTGCAACCGCAGGCCGAAGCGCGAAAGGAACGCTCTTCTTGAGCTTCTCTTCCGCCTCTTCCCGGACCGACTGCAGGTCGCGCCCCCGCTGGACAAGGTCAACGGTACCCCCGAGATGCGAGCGCAGCGTCGCGAACATGAGCGTAGGGTCTTCGGACCAGCGCGGCGCGGCGATCTCGGCTTCGCGGATGCCTCGGAAGCCATAGTCTTGGAGAAAGCGAGTCAGTGCGTCACGAGTGCGGCCGCCCGGAAGGTCGGACACGGTGAGCTCTTTGAGGTCGGCCGTCCGAATGCGCTCGGCCAGCTCGGGCTCGTGCAGTGCTAGCTGGGCAATCTGCCACAGCACGAACCCGGGACGCGCGCTGTCGACGTCCTGCAAACCGGAAAGCAGCTCGCGGTACAAGCCGGAGCCCTGACTCCGCGCGAAGGCCCTCAGCAAGCCGGTGAGCACGAGGACGGCGCTCAGGAGGTTCGCGTAGGCTGTCAGCATGATCGAGCCCGTCTCGTCCAAGAGGTGCTCGACGTCTCCGAGCATCCGGTCGAGGCCGCTGGGCTCGAGGAGCCGAGGGTCAATGCCGTTGATTCGCATCCGCTCGTCCGAGAAGTACTGCTCGAACTCCTCTACGCGCGCCTCGAGGCGGAAGTTTTCGCGGGCATATCGTGAAATGGTCTGCGGCAAACGGAGTAAGAAGCCCGTCGAGCTCCGCTCAGCCACGACTTCATCGAGCTCGGAGGCGTACTGCCCACCGCCGAGCCGAACCAAAGCGGCCGGATGAATCCAAGGGATCTGCGACAAGATCGCGCTGAATTCGGTCAGATTGATGTAAATCCGCCCGCGGAAGTCGCCGACGAGCTCAGCGTCGCGCGGGACCGCACAGCCCATGGCGCCAAACGCCCGCCGAAAGCCGAGCTCGCTGAACTGACTGAGGACAGACCAGGTAAAGGGCGTGGCGACACCGGGAAGCGCCTCTCCGACGTTCGCGTTGCTCCAGACGATCTTGCGGCGATCGACGGGGCGATCCCGTCGTGAGCTGCGTCGAGTTCGCATGCTCGGAACCACGATCGGTCGCGCTTGCAGGACATAGAGCTCGTGTTCGGCGAACGCCCACTCGACGTCTCGCGGACTGCCAAAATGTCTTTCCACTCGGATCGCCAGCTCGGTCAGCTGCAGGAGCTGCTGCTCGCTCAACGCCGGCGCTTGGCGCTCTGCCGGAGCCACCGCGACCTCACGTACGCCGCCCGAACGATCGAGCAAGGTTTGCTGGGCCTTCTCGCCGAGGACCCGGTCGCGCAGCTGGCCCGTGGCCTTGTCGACTCGATAGGTGTCGGGCGTCACGCGGCCGTCGACGACCGACGACCCCAAGCCATACGCGGCGTTGATCACGACCTCTCCGGCATCCCCCGTGAGCGGGTTGGCCGTGAACAGAACCCCCGAAACCTCGGCTGGAACCATGGCTTGAATCACTACGCCGACGAAGACTGGGATCTCCTCGCCGAGCGCGCGGAGGTACGACAGGACGCGGGGGCGAAAGAGGCTCGACCAACAGACCTTGATCGCATCGAGCACCTCGTCTTCGCGCATCAGGTTGAGCAAGGTCAGATGCATCCCCGCTGCCGACGTGCCTTCCTGATCCTCATGCATCGCCGAAGAGCGAACGGCGAAGCTGGTCGCGCCCTCGTCTCGCATCGCGAGCAGCGCATCCGTGACGCTCCGAACCACGTCCTGCGGAAGAGTCGCTTCTCTGACCCGCTCGGCGATCGCTTGCAGGCGCGCATCCGAAACGTGCGGTGCGCGAAGAAGCGCCCGCGGTCGATCCGCGATGTCGAGAACGCTGGAAAAAAACGAATCGCCAACCCAGCCAGGCATGGCGTAAGCGGCTGGAACGGGGAAGCCCGCTCGCGCAAGCGCAGCGAGGCCGCGAGCTTTCCCACCGTAGCCGGAGGCCCTCCGAGGCACGACCGATTCAATTCGCTTCAACACCCGTGGCATCGCAATCGCCGGGTTCTAGCGCACGCCCGGACCGAGGGCATGCGGGACTCATGGACGCCGGGGGGGGCCGGCGCTATGAATCCGCCGTGCAGTGGATGGACGACGATCATTTCCATGATCAATGCGGAGTCTTTGGTGTATTTGGGGCCGATGAGGCTTCGAATCTGGCCTATCTCGGCCTGCACTCCTTGCAGCATCGCGGGCAAGAAGCCGCGGGCATCGTTTCGAGCAACGGCGAACAGCTCTTCGTACACCGCGGAATGGGCCTCGTTCAAGACGTCTTCACGGCCGATCAACTCGACAAGCTGCCCGGCAGCAGCGCCATCGGTCACGTCCGCTACTCGACCGCGGGCGGCAGTCACATCAAGAACGCGCAGCCGCTTGCAGTCGACTGCGGCCACGGCTCGATTGCGGTCGCCCACAACGGCAATCTGACCAACGGACTGGCGCTTCGTGACCAGCTCGAAAAGGACGGCTCGATCTTCTCGTCCGACAGCGACACCGAGGTTCTCGTGCACCTCATCGCCCGCTCGAAAGCCGAAACCATGATCGATCGCGTCGCCGACGCTTTGCATCGAGTGGAGGGCGCCTACTCACTCGTTTTTCTCTCCCCGGACGAGCTCGTGGCAGTGCGTGACCCGTACGGGTTTCGTCCTCTGTGCCTCGGACAGCTCGACGACGCGTACGTCATCGCTTCGGAGCCACCCGCATTTCAACTCATCGGCGCAAAGTACATCCGTGACATCGAGCCCGGTGAGATGGTCGTCGTCAACAAGTTGGGCCTCCAAAGCCTCAGGCCCTTCCGCACCAGCGCAGAGCGGCGATACATGTGCATCTTCGAGTATGTCTATTTTGCGCGGCCCGACGCTTCCTTTGACGGGATCAGCGTCTACGACGCCCGCAAGCGCATGGGGCGTGCTCTGTGGAAAGACCAGCCGGTCGAAGCGGACCTCGTGGTGCCCGTGCCCGATAGCGGCGTCGCGGCGGCGCTCGGGTATGCGGAAGCTGCGGGTCTCCCGTTCGAGCTAGGACTGATCCGAAGCCACTACGTCGGCCGCACGTTCATCGAACCTGCCCAATCGATCCGACACTTCGGCGTCCGCCTCAAGCTGCACCCGGTGCAAAGCCTGCTGAAGGGGAAGCGAGTCGCGGTCATCGACGACTCGATCGTTCGTGGCACGACCAGCCGCAAGATCGTGAAGATGATTCGGGACGCCGGCGCCACAGAAGTCCACCTTCGAATCAGCGCGCCGCCCACCATCTGGCCCTGCTTTTACGGCATCGACACCCCGACCCGTGAAGAGCTGATCGCCGCGCACAACACCGTCGAAGAGGTGAACCAATACGTCACCGCCGACAGCCTCGGCTATCTTTCACTCGAAGGCTTGAAGCGCGCAGTCGGCGGTGAGGGTTTCTGTAGCGCCTGCTTCAGCGGCCGCTATCCGGTTCCGGTCACCGACAACGTGGGGCTGCGCCGCCAGTTGCCGCTAGTGGGCGTCTAGCCCCGGGCAGGCACGCCAGCTCGGACACTGGCACTGGCGCTGGCGCTGGCGCTGTCCCTGCTAGTGCCCCTCAAACCAGCGAAGAATCGCCGTATTCACCTCGCGGGGACGCTCCAAATGCAAGAAGTGGCCGGCGTCTGCGAGCTTGACCATTTCGAAAAGGGCGCTGAAGTGCTTCTCCTGGGCCTCCGCGATCTCCGGCCCGATGCATCCGTCTCGCTCGCCGTGCAGGTAGATCGTCGGAACGACGATGGGGTTTGCACCGACGATTCGGCGAACCTCGAGAATGACGTTTGGAGAGAGAAGCGCGCGGTAGTATCGGATCGGAGCGGGCATGCTCGAACGCAGGCAAACCTTGAGCTCCTCGAAATAGTCGCGGCCCGGATCGAATCCCGGTGACCAGGTTCTCCAGAGTCGCTCGATGAACCGAAAGTTGCCGAGCCCGATGATACGATCGGACAGCACAGGGAGTTGAAAGAGAACCATGTAGGCGCTTCGGCCGATCTGGCGTGGGTAGCGCTCGATGTTTGCTTCAAAGGTAAGCATGTGTGGAACGGCAAGAAGCGCTGCCGCGCGGAAGCGTTCGGGATGAAGAGCCATCGCACACTGCGCGATCGGCGATCCGCAATCGTGGCCGACAATTCGAATCGGTTCCGAAGGCGAAAGCTCGTCGACGAAGCTGAGGATCGTCCGTGCCAGCGTCGCGAGGTCGAACGGCCCGTGCAGAGACGAAGGGGCGTAGCCGGGCAACCAGGGGCTGACCACGCGATAGCCCGCGCCGCAGAGACGCTCCGTCAACGGCGCCCAGGTTCTCGGAATGTCCGGAAAGCCATGCAGGCAGAGCACCAAGGGGGCGTTCTCGGCCCCAGAGGAGAGGTACGAAAGCCCGGTCTGCTCGGAGCGAAGTCGGCGCATGAGCGCAAGCTTAGGAGAAGAAGCTCGCAAGCGCTTCCGCAAGCCGCCCGGCAAATTTGTCGTCGACGATCAGGTCTTGGCGCGCCTCGATCTCGAGCGCGCAACGGCCGAATTCCTGGGCATGGCGCACAGGTGAGTACGCGAGTCCGATTTTGCCGGACCACGGTTCGTTCGGCGCCACGCGGAAACCGGCCTCCGCGAGATGCCGGACGAGCCTGTAGGCCGGCTCCTCGTCCTCGTCGAACAGGACCCCAACCTCCAGGTGCCGCTTCTCGCCTTCGTAGTCGTCGGTAAAGGTGTGGATCGAGAACACCGTGTCGCAGGCGCTACGCTCGACGACAGAGCTGACCGCGGCGTGATAGGGCTCGTAGAAGCGCTCAATCCGGCGGAGTCGCTCTGCCTCGAGGAGCGCTTCGTTCAGGTGAACCGCCCTGCCCTCGGCATTCTCCCGAAACAAGGTATCGGAGTCGAGCGGCCGGTTGGGATCGATCAGAAGCCGCGAGAAACACGAGAGCACGGCTGGCGCGTTCATGAGGGTGGCGACCCGTCGCGTGAAGTCGGCAGCGCCAATGTCGACCGCCCAGTGCGTATCGACGAGCCAGCGGTCTTCATGTGGCCAGGTCCAAGGCTCGGGAAGCGCCGCGGAGGCGTGCTCGCAGGTGAACACCACGCGGCCCTCGAGGTCGCCGTCGATCAACTCTGCTGCGCCGGTCCACTCCATGCGTCGAATTGTAAGCAAAGTCTCGAAAAGTCGAGCTCCGCGCTGACACTGAACAATTGAGCGGTATACTAAAGAGAAGAAGCCGATGGGGGCGGTGGAGAGACAAAGACCCGTGCCGCACCCCGACGACAAACCGGAGCTCCCCGGAAAGACAAGGCGCCGACCGAGTCATTTCCGGAAGAAGCGCAAAGACACCACGACCAAAGTGGTGCGCGTGCTCCGAAACCCCGGCGCCGATCATCGTGGCGCTCCCGGCGTGGAGCGCGGTCACGTTGTCCCGAGGCCGCGGGCACGCCAAGAGCAGTGGAACGAAGTGATCAACCAAGCTCCCGCGCTTCCCGACCCGAGCCTCCGCAGGCCGATCCCGCCGCCGGCGCCGCTGCCCGCAGAGGCCGCGACACATGAGCCCACCATTCCCGGCTTGCCGGACGATCCGTCGCGGCGAAAGCGCATGGAGGACATCGTCGGCACCGTCGCCCTCGCACTGATGGTCGGCGCGATGCTCGTGGCGATGTGGCTGCGAATGACGGGGTCCTGACGCTGCCTAGAATTCCGGCCGGTCCTGGTGCTGCCCGAACACTTCCCGAAACACGTCGCAGATCTCCTGCTCGGTGCAGTACGCCTTTGCGGCTTCGATGATGCCTGGCATCACGTTGCGATCCATTCGGCAGTCGTCTGCAATCGCGGCCAACGCCTTTGTTACGGCGGCGGCGTCGCGTTCGGCTTTGACCCTCGCCAAGGCCTCGACCTGCTCTTTTTGAATCGACTCATCGACGCGAAGGGTCGGGATGTCGGGCTGTTCGTCCTGCTGGTACCGGTTAACGCCGACGACCGTCTTTTCGCCACGTTCGACTTGCTGCTGTAGACGGTAGGCCGAGGCCCCGATCTCGCGCTGCGGGTAGCCCTGCTCGACCGCCTCGACCATTCCGCCCAGCTCGTCGATCTTGCGAATGTAGTCCATAGCTTCCTCTTCGAGGCGGTTGGTCATCCATTCGACGAAATAGCTGCCCGCCAGGGGGTCGATCGTATTGGTCACCCCCGACTCTTCGGCGATGATCTGCTGAGTGCGGAGCGCTATGGTGACGGCTTCTTCGGTCGGAAGCGCGTAGGTCTCGTCGAGGCTGTTGGTGTGAAGCGACTGGGTCCCGCCGAGCACTGCGGCGAGCGCTTGAAGGGCCACCCGAGTAACGTTGTTGTAGGGTTGCTGGGCGGTGAGCGACACGCCCGCGGTCTGCGCATGTGTCCTCAACATCAACGACCTCGGGTTCTTCGGATTGAACCGCTCTTTCATCAATCGAGCCCACATCCGGCGCGCAGCGCGGAACTTCCCAATCTCTTCGAAGAAGTCATTGTGGACGTCGAAGAAGAACGAGAGGCGCGGTGCGAAGTCGTCGACGTTCAGGCCCCGCTCGACGGCCCACTTCACGTACTCCAAACCATCGGCGATCGTGAATGCGAGCTCTTGCGCGGCGGTGGATCCAGCTTCGCGAATGTGATAGCCGCTGATGCTGACGCTGTTCCAGCGTGGCACTTCTTTCGCGCAAAACTCGATCGAGTCGGTGACGATGCGCATCGCTGGACGCGGGGGCACGACCCAGGCGTGCTGCGCGATGAATTCCTTGAGGCAATCGTTTTGGACCGTGCCGCCGATCTTGTCTCGCGGAATTCCACGCTTATCGGCCAGGGCGACGTAGAAACCGAGCAGCACCGCAGCAGGGCCGTTGATCGTCATCGAGGTGGTGACCTGGTCGAGCGGGATCTCGTCGAAAAGGATCTCCATGTCGCGGAGGGTGTCGACCGCCACGCCAACCATGCCCACCTCGCCGAGCGAACGCGGCGAGTCACTGTCGTATCCCATCAGGGTCGGGAAATCGAAGGCAGTCGACAGCCCGGTCTGCCCCTGATCGAGCAGATACCGAAAACGCTCGTTGGTCTGCCTGGGCGTTCCAAACCCGGCGAACATTCGCATCGTCCAGAGGCGGCCCCGGTACATCGTTGGTTGAACCCCGCGCGTGTAGGGGAACTGACCGGGAAAGCCGAGCTCGCTCTCGTAGCCGTGGTCGAAGTCTGCCGGGGTCAGGAGGTCGGGCACCTCCAAGTCGCTGTGGGTGACAAAGCGCTCCTTGCGCAGCGGCTGACGTGCAACCGCAGGCTGCACAGACTCGGCGCGCCACTGCGCGGCTCGCTCACGCAAGCCCTGTTTGTGGTCATCTGACGGCAACTCAGCTGCCAGCTTCTTGGCGGGATCCGCTTTCATGGCAGGCTCCTGTTAGTTCTCTACGGTGTCCTCGGCGCCTGGAAAAGGCAAGACCTCTCCCCGAACGACCTGCAGCATGCCCTCGACTTCGAGGGCGACTTCCAGCTCGGGGCTCGTTTCGAGGAAACGTTCGAGATAGCGTTTCGCGGCCTGATTCTGGCCTTTTTGGAAGTGCGCCGCGCCAACGAGGAACAAGGCGTCGCCATCGTCTTGCTGACTTTGGAGCACGCGCTGACCCATGCGGATCGCGCGGTCGTATTCGCCCATCATTCGAAGCGTCTGCCCCGCCCCCAGCATCGCGCCGACGTAGTCTGGCGCCAGGTTCAAGGCTTCCACGTAGCTCTTGAGTGCCTCCGGATAGGCTTCCTTCTCGAAATAGGCGTGACCCAAGAAATGAAACGCGTATTCGTTCTTCGGGTCTTCGCGCGCCACGCGTAAGAGCTCGTCGATCGCTTGGTCCGCTTCACCGGCATGCAAGAGCTCCATGCCTTCTTCGGCAGCTTCCCAACGCTTGGACTGGGGGTCGTCCACGGCTCTCCCCTCAGTCACGGTTGCCATAGTCGATAGAGCCCGCCCGCGTTCGGTCGCGTGGCTGCACACCAGAGGCCAAGGTGCTGAGCGCAAGCACCAGAAACAACACGCCTCCGATGAGAAGCGTGATGCCCATCAGCTGTCGGTTCTCGAGCACCCAGTAGCAGATCGCCGCAATCGCCAGGGTCAAGACTGCGACTGCCGCGGAAATGCGGATCTGCATCCGACGACGCTGCTGCGCGCGCTCTTGGGCCTCACGTTTGGCTTCTTTGGACTGTTTGGCTCGCTCTTTTCGAGCTTGGCGCCGGTCACTCTGTTTCTTCGCCATCGGCCAAGCATACTACTGAATCGCTCGACGGGCCCGATCCGACAAGGAACCGCTCGGCACGAGCTCCAAATACTTCTCGTAGGCGTGCCGGGCCGCGGGGCTGTTGTCGCTCGAAAGCGCCTCGCCCAGGTAGAACCACGCTTCCGGCGGCGCGCTCGGTAGGGAAATCGACTGCCGGAACAAACGCCGGGCCGCATCCCGCTCACCGCGCTCGTAGTGGACGCGACCCATTTGATAGATCGCGGCGGCTTCGAGCCCGGGTCGCGCGTCTACACCGCGAGCGAGCTGCAGCGCACGGGTCGCGTTCTTCATCGCGTCGGGGTATTTCTTGGCCCGCAAGATGCCTCGACCCATGCCGACCAGTGCGGGCGCGTAGTCCGGATCGATCTCGAGCGCGCGACGGTAGTAGGCTGCAGCTAGCGCCGAGTGACCCTGTGCGTAGAGCTTGTCGGCGCGGGTCGTGAGCTCACGGGGATCCATCGAGATCAGCTCTGCCCGAACGACGTCATCGCTCGGGGGCTCGGGGATCGGCGGCGCAGCGGCACTAGGGGCAGAGGACCGGGTAGCAGCAGGGCGGCGCCGCGCTGGGGCAGCCTTCCGCGGAGTCACCGGCGCGGCCGCCTTGCCATCGACCTCCGGGGGCTTTGGAGGATCCGGGCCCTT
>Ga0316197_10002645_pt1 | contig 12773 bp, 14 predicted proteins | sample OudBiesiAoxic_MG_FD_204939 | JGI IMG/M metagenome (GOLD analysis project Ga0316197, IMG submission 204939) | Coastal sediment microbial communities from Oude Bieten Haven, Netherlands - site A oxic | ecosystem: Environmental > Aquatic > Marine > Coastal > Sediment | place: Netherlands...
AACTGCTAGGAATTCGCTTTTTCAACTCCGACGCTTTGACGCTGCGCTCCTGCCCTGCGGTCAGGCTATCTCCCTCCGGTCGCTTGTCACCGCGCATCGCCCCGGGTAGGAGGGGGTGCAGGGGGAGGAAGGGGTGAAAGAGCCTCATTCCCCGAAATTTGACCGCAATTCTCCCCTGTCGTCAAGACTACGACTGCTAGGAGTCTGTCGGACTCTGAACCGCTTCGGTGATTTGGTAGCCTAGATCCATGCCCGCCCGATTTGTCTCCGTAGACCGTGACACGCCGATGCTTCTGCCTCCGGATCTGCGCGAGTGGGTGCCCGAGGACGACCCGGTCCACTTCGTGATCGAGGCCGTGGACCGTCTGCCGCTGAAGAGCTTCCGCGTCAATCACCGGGGCACCGGAGCCGAACAGTTCCCTCCCCATAGGATGCTGGCGCTGCTGATCTACAGCTACGCCAACCGGCTGTTTTCCTCGCGCAAGATAGAGCGAGCCACCCACCGGGACGTGGCGATCCGTTATCTGACGGCGGGGACCCATCCCGATCACGACACGATCTGCAAGTTCCGCCGCGAAGACCTCAAAGCGTTCCGCGAGAGCTTTGTCGATGTGTTGGAGCTGGCCCGGGAACTCAAGTTGCTCAAGTCCGGAACCGTCTCGTTGGATGGCACCCACTTGAAGGCCAACGCGCCCACCTGATTCGGTTGAAATCTCGGACAGATCGTTTTGAACAACGATGTCTGCCAAACAGCGTTTTGCACCCCCTCAATCCCGCTAGGACCGACGCACTGATAAGAACTCCTTGAAAAAGCGAATTCCAATCAGTTATCTCAAAATATTACAAGACCGCTCAAGTGGAGAGAGGGGGGCGGTGCGCGAATTTCCCTATGCGATCGATCCTTCGATCAGCTCGATCGAATACCGAAATAAGGACGAGGAGTGGGTCAGCGTGGACGAACATTTTGCCACCTCCCCGGTGAATCTCGCTCCCGACTTGATGCCGGGATATCTTCGGAAAGCGGCGAAACAACTTGCCGGGGAATAGCCCTGACCCGAGAGACAATCTTCCCTTCTTGACAGCTCTCTCGACTATGATCAATGGCTGTGAATTTTCTACCCGTATGGCCATGATATCAGGATACTCAGACTGCCGTTCGTTCCTTGCCTCCGCATGCTCTGCGATTGGGTTGATCCTGGTGTCCCCTTTCGGGTATGCCGGATCAATGGATGATGATCTGGTCCTCGATGACAAGTCTGGCCTTGCCACTCGGACCAAAGGATACGCTGTACGCTACCTCGATCTACTACACGCACCAGTTCGGAGATGATACTTCGATCTTGATCGGCAAGATCAACGCTGTCGATTTGTGGCCAATGATCCTTTCTTCGGAGGCTGGGGCATCGATCGCTTCTCCAGCACATCGCTTGTCATTCCTCCCACCGCGCTTACGCCACCAGTGATAATGGGTCTGATCGGAATGCCACTGTTTTAAGCCGGTTCTCGAGAATCTACCGCCCTTACGGGGAGAGGTCGAAAGTCTTAAGGTCAACCCCCTTTCTCCCCGTCTCCAATCCCTTCAACGGCGCCCTCAAGCGCCCCACGCAAAAAGCAAATTCCTAGCAGCCAGTGGGAAGGGATGAGGAGCGTGGCGGCAGTCGAGCTGGAGTGCACGAGGGACGGGAAGACGACCCGGGAGCGGCGATATTTCATAACGAGCCTAGCCCCGGACACGGAGAAGATAGCGCACGCTGTGAGGGCGCACTGGGAGATCGAGAACTCCCTCCACTGGGTGCTCGATGTGATGTTCGGCGAAGATCGCTCGAGGGCAAGAACGAGAAACGGGGCCTCGAATCTGTCGTCGATGAGGCGCCTGAGCCACAACCTGATCAAGAACGAAAAACAGTATTCAAAATGGACGGTGAAAAAGCGAAAGCTGGCCGCCTGCCACAAGCCAGAATACCTCGAAGCGCTCATCGGCTTAAGAAAGTGATGCGTAAGCCCTGCCCCCCGGGGGCTCTTCCGGTAGGTGAAGGGCCAGAGTCTCTGCCACCCAGCGACACAACGAAAACCCGTCAGGGACACCAAGCGATCCGGCGATGAAGGCTTTCCAAAGCGATCGGATGGACGCCAAAGCATCGGGCGGCACGGAGAGAAGCCGCCGCCCATCTAGGAGGCTCGGTTCTTTGCCACACATGCGGACGAAATGGCGTTGGAATGCTCCCCAAAAACTGATCCACGTGTTGTGAGAGTTCGCGAGTGCTAGAAAGGCACGAGCGAACCCGATGAAACGCAAGAGACACACACCAGAAGAAATTGTTAAGAAACTGCGCGAGGCAGCCAAGGAGCTGGCGGGAGGCGCAAAGATCGAGGATGTCTGCAAGGGGCCGGGGGGGGGGAGCCCCCAGACCTTCAACCGTTGGAAAGAGCGCTGCGCAGGGGCCGAGGAGGGCACGGTGAAGCGGCTGAAGGAACTTGAGAAGGAGAATGCCCGACTCAAGAAACTGGTGGCCAACCAGGCGCTCGACATCGCTGTCCTCAAGGAGATAAATACGGGAAAGTGGTAGGCTCGGCGCGCAAGAGAAAGGTGGTCGCAAGCATCGTGAAAGCGGGCAGGTGATCCGAGCGCCGGGCGTGTGAACTCGTAGGCCAGCCGAGGGCGGCCCAGCGCTACAAGGTGAAGGAACCGGAGGGCGACGCGAACCTGGCAAAGGAACTGCGCGAGTTTTCGCGCAGGCGGCCGAGGGCGGGCTACCGGATGGCGACAGCCGCGCGCTACGACGCAAGGACTGGGAGATCAACCCGAAGCGCGTCCTGCGTGTATAGCGGCAGGAGGGGGTGAAAGTGCCCCGTAAGAAACGCGGGAAACGCAGGCGGGGCAGCCCATCAGAGGGAAGCCAGCTCCTGCGTGCGAGCTACCCAGACCAGGTGTTGAGTTACGATTCCGTGTTCGACGAGACGGAGGGAGGAAGGCGTCTCAAGTGGCTGCCGATCTGCGACGAGTTCACGCGGGAGAGCGTGGCGCTGGAAGTCGAGTGCCACATGACAGCGCAAGATGTGATCCGGATCCTCGACAATGCAGTCGGGAGCGGGGACGTGCGCCAGAATATATCCGGAGCGACAACGGTCCCGAATTGATAGCGAAGGCGGTGGTCGATTGGGTAGCGGAACGGGGTTTCAAAACGCTGTTCATCGAACCGGGAAGCCCATGGCACAGTTACAGCGAGAGCTTCAACAGCAGGTTTAGGGATGAGTTCCTGAACGTCGAACTGTTCGGGACGCTGCTGGAAGCAAAAGTGCTGGGCAGCGAGCTTGCCGACGCTGTCGCGCAGCGACGTTTCGACGAGATCCAACGGATGCCTGAACTTCTTCCCCCTGCTCCGGGTATTGGCAGATCGGCTGTCAGGCCCAGCTAACATTCTCATCCTCGGCAGTGCCTCATCGGATCACTGGATTCAAGGTGCAGGCAGATTGCGTGGCAGCGATCGGATCTTCGAGAGTTCAAGTTGCCGGTCAAGCGATTGGCCTGGCACTTTGAATCGTTACGGATCGACGGACACCATGCGAGCGACGCTGGAAAGTATCTGCTCGGTTGCGTTTGGTTTGAGGTATTGTTCGGCGAAAGCGTGGTCGACAACGGTTTCGTTCCGAAGCGGATTGATCCCAAATTCGCCCGGCACCTGCGCCGAACCGCCCACGACGCCGTTGTCGATGGGGAGCAACCAAGCTCCGACTGAGGTGGTGCGCATTCTCCATGACCGAATGGAACGGCAGATCGACGTGCCCCGCCCGCTCAATCAAGTTTCGGTACCGGGCGAGCGAAGCAGCCCTCAAGTCACCTCTTTCGATGCACCTTCCGCTTCCTCACATTTTCTTATTTTCCGATGAACTTGATCGGGTCGCCGGCTTGTTGGACACCAATGAAGACGCCCTCGCCAGCGAAGCCAAAGAGATAGAGGGTTTCCCCCTCCTGATCTCCATTCTCGCTACCGCTGCCATTGAGCAGGACGCTCCGCAGGCGGGTGTTCTCAAAGTGGAGCACCAGATCCATGATCCCATCGCCATTGACATCCTCGTAGCTGGCTTGGTATTCCGAATTGCCCTTCAGGTTCACTCCGGGTCCGCTCTCGCTTGGCACGTCATTGGCCCAGAGCGAGGCGATATCGACAGCGCTGACATCAAAGGTGCTACTCCCCAGGATAGCGACCGGCGTGGTGCCTTGTTTCCTGAGGTTGATCGCGCTAGGATTCGACCCCGGCTTCCAGTCGATCTCGACCTCTGCGCTGGTCAGCCCCTCATAGCTCGCCGTATCGACGGCGCGCTCGATGTCATCGATCAGAACCCGGGCGGTGTTGGTCACCAACCCTTCGATTGCCGTCTGCTCGTCCGCGGTGAGGAGCCAGGTTTCCCCGCGGGCGAGGATCATGTCGCCGTTTTCGTCCCCGCTGGTCAGGCTGATCTTGTCGCCTGTGATGTCCCCGTCGATTACTTGGAAAGAAAGGTCGTCGCTCGGGTCGAGCGGCGTCCCATTGTCATCAACCAGGAAAAGTGGATCTTCCCCGGTGCCGAGGTCGAAGTCGGAGTCGTTCCGAATGACGTAGGTGTAGATGACGGGAGCCCCCACAGCCAGGGGCAGGGGATCGCTGGGATTGTCGACGTGTTCCCCATTGACGAATTTCTCGAAGTCGAGGGCCAGGCTGACCAATCCCATGTCGATCGAAGCGACGATTTCCCCGGGGCGCAAGGTGATGACGGGCGAACAGCCGCCTACCCCGTAACCTTCGACGACAAAAAGCCGGGTCGGGTTCTCCGGATCGGGATCCTGCGTATTCGGCGTCACGAGTTCCGAGCCTCCATCGCCATTGAAGTCGGCGATGCCAACCACTCGGGCCTGCAGATCGAACAGCGTCCTGTAGTTGGAATCCCTGTCAGGGACATTCCGGCTGTATTCAAACCCGCCGCTTCCGTCGCCGAAGTAGACGCGCCCGGCAGATGTGACGACATCCGGGAACGGATCCCCATTCAGATCGCCGACCGTGATGGTATTATTTTCTCTCGATCCGGCGGCATAGCGCCCGAGATCGGTTGTCACGAGTCCACTGAATCCGCCGGCACCATCGCCGAGGGCAACCACAAAGACATTGTGCGGGTCGTCCTGGGCATCGGGGGCCGGGATGCCGCCGAACCCTGAGATGATCGCGTCCAGATTTCCGTCATCGTTGAAATCTCCGGCCGCGGTGCTCCTAGGGAAGATGCTGACCGCTTGCACGGAGGCTGCCGTCGCGACTTCCTGGATGGTCATGGGGGCGCCGAAATTACCGCTCCCATCGCCGAGCAGGAGCGAGAGGCTCAAGGAGCTGGGGTCGCTCTCGCCGCGTTGGGTGGTCCCGGTTCCCACGATCAGGTCGAGCCCCATGTCGCCATTGAAGTCGCCCAGTGCGATGGTGCCGAGTTCCTGTGACTTGGCTCCACCCGATTCGGCAAAATCGGTGATCGTCTGGTGAAGGGACAAACTGGTTCCATCGAATAGCAATACGGAAATCGAGCCTTCCGGGACGTTCGCTGTGACGATGTCGGGATAGGCGTCACCATCCAGCTTCCCGGTCTGGATGGACTCGGGCTGGGAACCCACCGTCTGAGTCAGACTCAAGGGCGCTTGACCGGAGAAGAGGATGCCGACGCTGTCGGTGTTGGAGTCGCCGGACAGCCCGACGACCACGTCATCCTTGCCATCGAGATCGCAGTCTTCTGTCGCGATGGAAATGGCAGTGTTTCCTTCGCTGATGAGCACTTCCTGAGCCACTGAGAAACGACCGTCACCGAGACCATAGACAATCGAACCGAACTGGCGGTCATCTCCGAAGAGCCGGGTGTTCACGCTGAATACATCGGGATTCCCGTCTCCATTGAAATCACCCGTGGTCGAGAAGAAGGGATAGTAGTCGCTGTCCCAGTAAGTGCCCCGATCGCGCACATAGGCTGGATCCTGGCTCTGCGTGAATTCGAAGTCGGTCAGCTCATCGAAGCAGACTTGGTACTGGAGCCCGGGTGTCAGGTCAGTGAACTCGTAATCCCCATTCGCATCGGATACCGTGGTCTGATCATACGTTCCGTCCACATTGAGATCCAGATATACCGTGACACCAGCGATGCCCGGCTCGTCCGCATCCTGGATCCCGTTGCCATTGCGGTCGTCGTAGGCAGTGCCGGCGATGCTGCCCTTGGGCGCGTCAGATCCGCCTCCCCAGGTGATCACCAGTTGGGAATCCCCGGCATCCAGCGGGGTGAAATTGTCCCGGTCGAAGATGCCGAAGACGAGACCCTTGTCGCTGTTCAAGCTGAAGGTGTATTTCAGGCCCAGGGCGCGGTTGAGAAGCTCGATGCCTGCGGCGTTGAATTGGATGTCGGTGAAGGTGCCCTCATCGGCTTCTTCATACACACGTGAGCCGAAAACGGGGCCGCCCCCGAGGTCGTCGTAAAACGCATCCAGAGTTTCAAGCTCGGCGATCCGGCAGATGGCGTCACGGATCTGGACCGTGATCCCGCCATCGGCTTCTTCGATCCCCTGAGGGGGAACAAAAAGACGCAGGCTTGCGGATGCCACATACTTTCCTTCCGGTGCCTCGGGGATATCGAAGACGAAGAAGGGTCGGTAGTCCGTGCCATCAATATTGCCGATGTAATAGGGCGAGTCTCCGGTTCCGGTGGAATACGAAGTGGTGTGGGTGTCATTGTCATGAATGACGCCACGCCCGATCGGGTTGACCTGCACGTCTTGTGCGACGAGTCCAACCTGGCTCACTAGGAGCGTTGCGGCAGCCACACCGAGGAGTCTGGCCGACCTGGCGGGTCGTCGATCGGATCGCGGCCTGGCGGAAAGCCCGCTACCTGAGTCGGACTGGGAAAGGGGAGGGGTATGATACATAATAGGCTGTTTGTTTGCGTCAGTGGACTCAATCCCGATAGGAATACTTCTGAATCGCGCTAGGCTAGTTCTTCGGGCTACTGATCGGCCGGGTGCTCAAACTTTCGCTTTTTGGTAAAAGCTGGAGGTTCGCGCCTCGACCAATTGAACGAATGCTAGCCTTCCTTCACCCTTCTGACTATGCGCGTCGCTCCCTAAAAACTTTGCATTCTATCAAGCCGCGTGGCCGGGCTTCGGAAAAGCGCGGGGAAAAATGAGGGACGATTGGGGGCGACGGGCCCCGACCACGCTGCACTCCGCTAACCCGGCGCAGTTCCCGGCCAGGTGGATGCCTGGGCGGTCGGGTTTTTCACCCTTCTATCGCTCGGACTGTCGCCAGGCCCGCGGGCTGACGCCGGTCTCGCGGCGGAAGAAGTTGCTGAAATTGCTTTGCTGTTCGTAGCCGCACTGCTCCGCGACCTGCCCGATCGACAGCCTGGGGTCGCTGAGGAGCCTTTTGGCGGTCGCCACCTTCTCGCGCTTGATTAGCTCACCTGGAGTGTGGCCAGTTCGTTCGATGCAGCGGGCATGCAGGGTTTGGGGAGTCACGCCCGCTTGCGCGGCCAGCTCACCCACGGTGATGCCATCGCAGGCTCGATCGGCGATCAGGGAGAGCGCCTTGCCGATCGGACCGTGCCCGATTGGTCCCACGGTCGACTCCCTCGCGATGACGGAGGGCGGTGAAATCGAGAGCTCGGGCGGAAATTCTTCCGCGCCCGCGAGCTTCCGATCCAGAACTTCGAAAGCGCGATAGCCGATCATTGCACCCGGAAGCGGGATCGTGGAGAGGGGCGGGCGGCCGCTGATGGCGCAGCGGAAGTCACCTAGCCCGAGCACTGCCAGAACCTCCGGAATGCGGAGCCCGAGGCCTTCCGCCTCCTCGCACACCCGCAGCCCCAACTGGTCATCGCCGCACCAGACACCGGCGGGAAGATCGAGGCCCCGCAGAATACGCAGCAGCCGGTCCGCGGTGCGCCCGCGCAGGGGACTGTCGTCTGGCTCGCCGGCTCGGTGCAGCTGATGGCTCTCCGCAGGGACGCCCAGTTGCTTCGCAAGGCGCTGGAAGTAGCGGGCTCGCTGGCCCAGGACTTCGAAACCATCGATTAGGAATTCGAGGTGGATCAGCGCTGCGGGTTTCCGCCGAGTCAGATGTTCGATGGCCATTTCCACCACCGCTCCTCCGCTGAAGGCCACGATGGGGATCTGATTCGCGGGCCAGTCTCCGCCCGCCGCCACCATCGGGATCGAGTCCGAGAGGAGGCGCTTGACCTAGACCGCTTTGGTGGTAGCCAACACCAAAGCGGCATCGAAAGGAAGAGGACCACTCCCGAAAAGTCCCGATTCGGGGGAATCCACGCTGCAGGGCAGGTCCACCAGCCTGAGATGGCGATGTTCCGCCACATAGGCCGCAGCGCCCTCGAGCAGTCGCCCAGAATACTGCATTTCCTGGGGAAGAATTGCGGCAATACGACAGAGGTTGTTTGGCATGGAGGCTGGGCGTATCGGGCACGAAGACCATCAACGGGCTTTGATAAAATGCAAAGTTATCGGTGATAGGTGAGCCTTGAATAAAGCGCGCACCGCTTAATAGTTAGGAATGCTAAAATACTTCCGATCCGCTCTCAGAGCTGTTGCCGGCCTTGCCCTCCTTCCCCTCGCCCTCACCCAGTGCACCATCAGCGAGAGTGACCTCGAAAACGCGCTTGCCCAAGCCAACGCCGGTTCCTCGTCCACCTACGGCCAGCCGCTCACCGCGGTCAATGGCCAAGGTCGGGTCACCATCATGGAAGGCGGCCGCACCGTCGCGACCTGCTACACCGCCTCGCCCAATATCGAACAGACCCGCTGGTTCAGCGAGCAGGAGCAGATCGTGGTGAAATCCCGCGGCAACCACGGCGCCGCCACCGTCCAGCTCTTCAACAGCCGCACCGGCCGCCAGGAAGGCACCGTGATGGCCTACGAACTCGCCGAAGGCGGCCCCAACTGGGCGGCCGGCATGGCGGACTGATAAGAGCTCGTCCTCATTTGAACGACCATCCACAACGTTACTCAGCATCCCGCTAAGCACCAATTACGCATGTACCTCCGTTCATTAATTACTGTCGTTGCCGCCGCTCTTGTAGCGACCCTGCCCGCCTCTGCCGACGAAACCCGCACCAAGGTGGTGAAGTTCGAGCGCGGCAAGAGTTCCGCTGTCCTCACTGGTAAGATCACCGGCCGCGAGTCGGTGATCTACAAGCTGAACGCCCGCGAGGGCCAGTTCCTCAAGGTCAGCCTGCGCCCGGACAAACAGTCCGCGGACTACAACATCTACATCCCTGGTCGCGGGCCGGGAGACGAGGCGTTATTCACCTCCGCTACCGGCGGTCGCGAGTACCTTGGCCAGCTCTACAAGACTGGCGACCACTCGATCTCGGTATTCCTCAACCGCGCAGCCGCCCGGCGCGGCGAGACCGCCAAATTCGACCTCGTCATCTCGATCACCGACAAAAAGCCGGGGCCGGCCAAGGAGAAGCCAGCCACCGGGGCGGTGCCGCGCAAAGTTATTGACGATTGTCTCGCCACCTTGCGCAAGCAACTCGGCGGGAAAAAGATGCGCGTCATCACTGCCAAGCGTGGCGAGAACTCGTTCATCGTTGATGTCCGGGTGGATGGTGTTGCCAAGCCGTGGCGCTGCTACCATGACGGCGGCAAGTGCACCGGCACCGAATACCAGGGCGAGGGCTGAGACCCAGCACCCTCCACTCTTCACCTTTGCAATCCATCATACCCCAGCCGGCAGGCGTAGGGGGAACTGCGGAGGGGAATGAGGAGCGCCTCGCAACCATCAACTTTTATTCCATCAACGCTGATACCTTGAGAAAGCCCATGAAATTGAATCGTATTGTTACCCGCGCTGGAATTGCCATCCTGTTCTTGACCCTCATTGGTAGCCGGGCTGAGGCGGCTTTGGTCGTGTCGAACCTGACTAATAGCGTCGATGGAGCCTGGACCATCGGGAGCCAGGATGCCGACCTGACAGACTCACCGGTCGCGATGCAGTTCACGACCGGATCTGGGTCGGATTGGAACCTCGATTCGGTGGAGCTCAACCTGGGCCGGTTCGAGGGCGCGGTCGGACCGGCCGGCGGGAGCATTGGTGTGGTTCTGGCCGCAGACCTTGGAGGCTTACCCGGAGCCACCCTGGCGCTCTTTCCCTCGGCCGCACCGATCGCAGCGGAGGAAGGAATCACCTTGGCGCCAACGACATTGACGATCTTGGCCCCGGACACATCCTATTGGATCGTCGCGTCGGCTGACGTCGACGACGAATACCAATGGAATTTCTCGGAAGATCTGAGCGAGACCGGTTTGCCGGGGTGGTCGATCGGGGATGCCTCATTGGGCGGATATCCGGCGGGGGATTGGACGGTTCTGACCCTCCCCGCACCACCGCCGGGCGGTCCCGATGTGATACCCGCTAGCCTGATTCAAGTGAATGCCGCGGCGGTTCCCGAACCTTCGGCGCTGGCGATGATCGGGTTGGCGGCCAGTGTCGGCTTGATGCGGCGTCGACGCCCTAACAGCTGAGGATTTTTTGCAGCCCCGCCGCTCCCTGGGAGTTCACCGGGGGATCTGAGGTGGGGAAAGGAATCGGCTGCTGCCACCGTGGCAGCCGGTGTAATGACACTGGATCCCTGCTATCGCGAGCCAACCAGTTCATCCCGATCCCTTCGTCTGCGTTGTTGGCGCCGGCGCTCCGACATGACAAACAAGAACGAAGCTGAGGTGTCCACTTACCTGGATTGGTCCACAAAAGGCAGGACGGCGATCTGGCGCTATCTACTGGGTACGTTTTTGATGCTCCTCATCTTCCTTTTCCTTTCCAGCTTCGCCATTCTTCCGCTGGCCATCCTGGCACCCGACTACAAAGAGTCCCTCCCGCTGAGCTTGACGGGAACATTGCTGACCTTCGTCATCTCGTTTCTCTCCATCCCGGCGCTCGTCAAGCTGCTGCATTGTCGTCCGTCCTGGAGCGTGGCCTTGCCAAGACTTCGCTTCGAAGGATGGAACTTCTTCACCGCGATCTGGGTCTACCTCCTCGTTGGTGCCGGCTCGACCTTGCTTCTCGCCGTAGTTGGTGTCATGCCCATCGAAACCAATCCCGGATTCTCGCTGGCTACCCTGTGGCCGGTTGCCCTGATCGGGCTCGTAGGCATTCTCATCCAGGCAGGATCCGAAGAGATGCTGTTTCGAGGCTATCTGACCCAATTTGTCCGGCGGTTCACCGCGAACCCCTACGTCTTCATCGGCATCCCCGCGCTGCTGTTTGGTTTGCCGCACATTGCCAACATTTCTCAGTTGGGTGGTGGTCTTGTGGTAGTTGTCCCTTACGCGATCTCCGGAGCGCTGTATGGCTGGGTGGCCTATAGGACGGGCTCCCTGTGGATGGGTTTGGGGCTGCACTTCATGAACAACTACTCATCGGTGCTTCTCGTCAGCACGGCTGGCGACGTGCTCCCGTCCGCTGCCCCGTTTCAGGTCGGGTTGCCTAGCCTCGCTACAGGCACCGGCGTGATCGCCGCCCAGTCGCTTGCCATGGCTGTCATCCTGCACATCCTCCTCAAGCGACGCGAAGCCCGGGTCTGAGGCATGCGGTCATACGTTGCATGGCGAAAGCGCGAGATCCCTATCCCCAGGATGGAAGTATTCGAAGAGTTCGTAGGCAGCAGTTTTGCGGCGGTCGACGGATGAGACATTGTCGACGAAGACCGCGGCCGAACCAAGCGCCACCTCCGGCGATCAGGGCGGCATGAATGATTGGTAAGACCGTAAGAATGATCAAAAACGATGGTTTGCGGGCGTTGGTCAATGCAGACTGAGCATGTGATGGGTCGGCTTACCAGTAGCCCCGGTCGTGATAGGCGATTCCAGCTTCCCGGTCGTAGAAATAGGTCGTCATGGCAGCGCTCCCCTTTGAAGGGCTATAGTAGACTCTGAAGTTGCCCAGAGGTTCCTGTCCGACAGTTTTCAAACGTTTCGCGATGCTCTCTGGATTGCCAGGTTCGCCTTCGCCTGCCATCTCTTCTCGCTTATGGGCAGAGCTGCCTTTGTCCGCTTCCCAGAGCCCGTCCAGAAACTTCATGAAATGATCTTGCTCCACCTTGTAGCGTGCGTAGTGACCGTTCCGCTCGCTGAGTAGGGAGATCTCCGTGGCTTGCGGTGGCAGCCACGGTTTGATGCGGTGATCCAACACTTCATCCGCCGTCTTGAAACGGTGGTCACCGACGAGGGTGGCCTGTTCGGCGGGCGCCTTGCCTGTCCGGGCGATCGCCTTGCCGCTTGTCATTTGCCCTGGGGGAGCATGCATGCTGTTTTGGACAAGGATCTTTCCGTCGGCGGCCACGACCAACTCGAAGGTTTGCTTTGGTTTCGGGGATTCCTCCTCCGCAGCTTGGTCGCGCAACCCGGCCGGCAAGCCTCGCTCGGTCCAGGTGATGGTTCGGTTCTCCAGGTTCCACGCTCCCTCAAACATGGTGGGCAGAACTCGGGGTTTTGCTTCGTCTGCTGCGGCGATTTTCACTGGACCGATTCGAGTCAGCATCAGGTCAAACCCGCTTTTTTGGGGGCCTGCCCCGATGATGAACGTGATCGCATGCCCCGGATCATCAGCGGGCCAGCCCCAGGCCATTTTCCAGACCGGAAGCATGCCGCTTCCGGCGTCGCCCACGATGTGCAGGCTGCCTTCCAGGGGCGTCGCCGTTTCGCCATCAGTCGTTTCCCCCTCGAACGACCAGGTGCCACGGGCATCATTGAGCCCTTCAAACAG
>Ga0316197_10002646_pt1 | contig 12771 bp, 9 predicted proteins | sample OudBiesiAoxic_MG_FD_204939 | JGI IMG/M metagenome (GOLD analysis project Ga0316197, IMG submission 204939) | Coastal sediment microbial communities from Oude Bieten Haven, Netherlands - site A oxic | ecosystem: Environmental > Aquatic > Marine > Coastal > Sediment | place: Netherlands...
ATATTTAAGGAAATTGTTTTTAAGTTTAAGGCTATCGTGTTTTACTTCTAACTCACGAAGTTCTTTCTTGTACTCCTTTAATTTGGCTACGGTAAAGTTGAGTCTGCCTACAGAATCCAATAACTGCTGAACACGATATCTGGAATCTTGTAATTCTATTTCATTTACTTCATTAAGTGCAGAAAGCCGGTCTACTTCAGTCTTCATAAGGGTTAAATCCTTTACAAGCAGGCCTTTTTCATCTTCCAAATAGTTTATTTGCGTTCTGGATTGGGCATAACTATAGTAGAAAGCTATTAATATGCCGATAATTACGGCAACTAATGCAGCAAGTATTATTTTATAGTTAAATTTATTATCTTGAATATCCATTCAGATAGGCTAAGTAAATAAGATTAGGTTTATTTAAGATTTGTACTTTTCCAAGCTATCAAATATAATAAATGATATCAACACGGTACTTCTACCGAGGTTGTGTTTTGGATGTAATGATCAATTATATCGAGGAGAGCAGCTGTTGTGTACCCTTTGTCGAAACCAAATACCACTTACCGAATACAATTTTATTGAGCAAAATGCAGTGGATACAATATTTTATGGCCGAATTGACATAAAAAAGGCCTCTGCGTTCCTTTTTTATTCAGATCAAGGGATTGTTAAAAATTTAATCCACTTTTTAAAGTATAAAAATCAACCTCAAATAGGGCAATTTTTAGGGGACTGGTATGGCCAGGTTCTGAGAGAAAGTAACGCTCTAGACCATATTGATATTGTAATACCTGTTCCATTACATAAAAAAAAGCTTAATAAACGAGGATATAATCAAGTATCCGGATTTGCAAAAAGAATTGCGAACCATCTTAATGCTAGTTATTTGGATCATATTCTTGTAAAAACAGCCAATACCCGCACCCAAACCAAAAAAAACAGATTTTATCGCTGGAGAGGTATGCCAGATCTTTACAGAGTAAATAATCCCGATTTTTTATGTAATAAAAATGTACTGTTGATTGATGATGTGATTACTACCGGTGCCACCATAGAGGCCTGTACACGGGCAATAAAAAAGGCAAAAGATGTTACTGTTTCAGTTGCTGCGATGGCGGTTGTTCCATAATTTCACAATTCTTTAAATTAGTTGTTTCTTTGCCTTATAGAAAAATCAAATGCCTCGAATACAGCGTATTTTATCCTTCTTTTTTCTAATTGCAGTTGTTCTGGCCACTTTACAATGTGCCAGGAGAGGATCTCCTACTGGCGGGCCCAAAGACAATACACCTCCAGTTTTATTAAAGGCAGAACCTGAAAATCTGACAACTGAATTCAAGGCCAAAAAAATCAGGCTTTATTTTGATGAATATATTAAATTGGAGGATGTTCAAAATCAGCTTATTGTATCACCTCCTTTAAAATATAATCCTGAAGTTACGCCTCAGGGAGGGGCCAGCAAATATGTAGAAATCACTTTAAAAGATACTTTGTTGGAAAATACAACCTATACATTAAACTTCGGACAGAGCATAGTAGATAACAATGAGGGCAATCCGAATAGCTTCTTAACTTATGTTTTTTCTACAGGTACATATATTGATTCATTAACGGTATCGGGGGTAGTAAAAGATGCCTTCAATAAAAATGCAGATGAGTTTATTAGCGTTATGTTATACGAAATAGACACTGCGTATACAGATTCAACAACCTATAATAAACCTCCCAATTATATAACAAATACGCTGGATAGTACCACGATCTTCCAACTTAAATACCTCAAAGCAGGAAAATACGCGATTATAGCTATCAAAGATGAAGCTAAAAACAATGTATTTGATCAGAATACAGATAAAATAGGATTTATTGAAGACACTGTCTATCTACCAACGGATACTGTGTTTCTTCTTAATCTTTTTAAAGAGATCCCTAATTATATTTTAAAGAAACCAAGTTATGCAGCTGCCAATAAAATTATATTTGGTTATTCTGGTGAAGATCAAAAATTAGACATTGAAGCTTTAACAGAGATTCCCGATTCTATACGTACTCTCCTTGTCAAAGATCCTGAAAAAGATACACTTAACTATTGGTTCACCCCTTTTGAAATAGATTCTATCATTTTTAAAGTGACTAATGAAAACTTGCAGAAAATTGATACGTTTACGGTAAAAACAAGAAAACTCGCTGCAGATTCTTTAATGCTCATCCCAAGTCACCGAAACACCATAAACTTTGCTGATGAATTCTATATTACATCCACTATTCCGATTGTTTCTATGGACACAACGAGGATCGCTATTTTCAACAAGGACACAATAGCGGTTAATTTCAAAGCTAAATTGGACTCCACAAAAAACCAGATGTCCATGGTATTTGAAAAAGAGACCGATGAGACCTATTACCTAAATTTGCTTCCTGATTTTATCACAGACTTCTTTGGGGAAACTAATGATACGATTAACTATAGATTATCTACCGGAGGGTATGCCGACTTTGGGAATTTGCGCTTGAATTTAGCAGGTGAAATATCCTATCCTGTCATTGTACAATTAACGGATGTAAAAGAGAAATTATACAGGGAAGTTTATTTGTCAGAAACGACAGCTATAGATTTTAATACACTAGATCCGGGAAATTATCTTATTCGGATTATTTTTGATAGCAATGCAAATGGCATATGGGACACCGGAAATTATCTAAAGAAGATTCAACCAGAAAAAGTTATCTACTACCCGGGAATTATTGAAATGCGGGCCAATTGGGAAAAAATTGAGACATTTACTGTTCTAGACTAAAATAATCCCTGTCATCTAAAAATTTAAACTGATCCCTTAAATCCTTTAGTTGTTTCAGGCTTAAAGAAGCATAGAGTACCTCATCTTTTTTAGAGAAAACAATCTGACTTCCCATAGGATCATATATGGCTGAATGGCCAGGGTATCTAAGTGCATTATTATCTTTACCTAGTCTATTAACCCCTACGCAATAGCTCATGTTTTCTATGGCTCTTGCTTTTAATAATGTATCCCAGGCATCAATTCTGGGTTCAGGCCAATTGGCCACAAAAAGCAAAAGATCATAATCTCCTTTATATCTAGCCCATACGGGGAATCGAAGGTCATAGCATATTAAAGGGCAAATTCGGAATCCTTTATAAGAAAATACTAATCTATCTTTACCAGAATCATATACTTTATCCTCTCCGGCAAATGTAAAAGTATGCTTCTTATCATAGCTCTTGGAAGTACCATCAGGATATATAAAAAAAAGTCGATTGGTAAATTTATTTTTTTCATTAAATGAAATACTTCCAACTAAGGCCATATTTTTATCTCTGGCCATTTGCTTCATCCATTTCACAGTAATTTCTCCCTCCTTAGCAGCCAGTCCTTCCGGGTTCATAGTAAATCCGGTTGTGAACATTTCCGGCAAGATAATCATATCCGTTTCGCTTGGAATCTCCTTTATCTTTTGGGAAAACATATTTCTATTCTCCAAGGGATTCTCCCATATTAATGGGGTTTGTATCAGCGCTACTTTTAGTTCACTTTGCATAATTATCCAATCTTTTCTAAAAGAGTAATCATGTCTGAAAATCCCTGCATTTTGGCATGGTCCAAAGCCGTATTTCCCTTTGCATCTTTAACCGTTTTATCCGCACCAGATTCCAATAACAGCTTTGCAAATTCCTCCTTGTTAAAAGTAGCGGCATAAATAAGGCAGGTAGCACCCATGGTATTTCTCTCATTTACGTTCGCTCCTCTTTTTATTAAATCCTTAGCTATTTCAACTAAGCCCTTAAAACTAGTTCCCATTAATGCAGTATTCCCCGAAGCATCTTTAGCATCAATTTTAGCTCCTTGCTCCAGAAGAAAATTCGATATTTCTCTAAAATCGTAATAAGTTGCAAGAATTAAAGGAGTTGATCCTCTCTGATCTAAAGAATTTACCAGGTCAGGGAATTGTGTAACCAATTCTTTAATTGTTTCAATATTTCCTTTTCTTATTTCGTTAAAAAAAGTTGTTACTGTGTCTTCCATAAGAATTAAATGTATAAAAAAACTACCACTATTAGATCATACAAATGGTTACAGATATAAATAAATTATCGAATTCCCGGTGAAAAATCTTCAGGGGCATTCTGTGGTAGTTTTATCGTTTCAGAACCACCTGTATCATTATATATATTCCATTCACTAAATGTAAACACCGCGTTTCCGCTAACAATATTTAGGTTTCTTTCTGCTTTTCCATCCTCAAATTCATGATTAGTTCTGGAACCATCTTCTCCTATGACTCCAAAGATATCAATTACAGTTCCAAAAGGGTCTATCAGCACTAAATTGTCATCCCCATTAGAATCAGCCGGGCTATTGGTACCCAATTCAAAATCGGGAGGGTAGCCGTATACTGTCTGAAATTCTGTGGCATTTGGCGAGAAAACCAGCGTGCTATTTGAATCAATTAGTATCCCTGATAGATCTATTTCTGATCCTGAAGTAACATTTGCGTTAGTGTACCTTAATAAAAACCACCCATCTAATTGAATCTGCTGGTTACCTGCGTTGTAAAGTTCAATAAATCGGGCTTCAGAATTATTATTGGGATCAGCTATCTCAGATATAAATATTTGGTCAGATGTCAAAAATATTTCTGTATCTGTACAAAGTTCATTTTTCATCGCCATATCATTTAAGTTGCGAATGATTAATTGATAATCATTTTTTTCTCTATAAAGAACAGCAGTTACAGATCCATTCCCCGAAGGTAATATTGTATTCTGAAAATCCGAATATCCACTATTTAGTAATTCAATCAAACCACCATTACAATCGGAAAGATTCCTTATGGTTTCCTCCTGCGGAAGAGCAAAAGTCAAGTTTTGTTCATCTGCTATAACTTCCAGACTTTCTATTCGAACTAAAGTGCTTACAAAATCTTCTCTAAATTCAGATATAGATATAATTTTAGGAACTAAATTACTAATAGGATCACATGAAAGTAACAGATGGTCTTCCACCGCTAAGGCTGGAAGCCTTCCTACACTTAAATTTCCAAAAGATGTGAATACTCCACCTAACTTATAAACACCTTTACTCTTCCCTAAATATAAGCCCTTCAGCTTAATATAAACCTTGCTGCCCAATTCATAAAACAAATAAGAATCCCTGAGATCTATTTCTATTTGAAAGCCAGCCGTGGGGTTTATCGGATTATCCTGTATATGAAGTGTGCTAAAAAAATTTCCGGCCTGATCTGAGGATACAATATAACCTTCAATAACTAAATCTTGCTGTATTTGAATAACTTCTCCATCAAATAAATTTTTGACCTCAATAAAAGTGCGATTTGCAATTAATTGATCATTACAAGGAGTTTCCGGGTTCTTAAAATCAGAATCTTTTACACAGCTAAAAATAAAAAACAAACAATAATATTTAAGCAAAAAAGCTGGTGTCAATTTCTTTATTCTTTTCATCCTAATAGCTATTCATATCATATTAGTTGACTCTGTTTAATTTTAGAAGCTTATGGCAAGGTTCAAAAAATAAGTTCTTCCGTATCCAAACCAGTATTTCGGACCAAATGACGGTGAGCCACTTAAATTGTCCTTAACGAATTGACCGTAGTTTCCATTCCTGTTTTGTTCATAACCTCCGGTTCTAAAATCAGTGTCAAATACATTATTTATACTTACAAATACGCTTAGGTATTTACCATTTAGTAGCCAGGATTTACCTCCAACCAGATTTAAGAGATAAATATCATCCATGGGATTTTGCTTTAAGATTCTAGCTACATTAGCCGGAGTGGCATTATCAAATGGTTGAGCCGTATCGGGATTCAAATAAAAACTCTGGGTTCTTCTTATAGTTGAAATACTAGTATAATTATCCGAGAGATAGTTAATTTTTGCACTTATCCACCAATACTTAGGATCCCTGTAATCAACTCCCAACGAAAGTGCTGTCTGAGGTCCTGTTGGTAGTTTATAGTTTTTAATTTCTGCTATTCCTAAATCTTTTGTGCCTTCAATACTTATAATATCTTCTGAATTTTCAGAGGTATCAAAATTTATTGCCAGATTGGGATCACTTGCAAAAATAAATTTACCTAAAGCAAAGGCAGCAGATAAATTTACAGAAGATGAAAGCTGATAGGATAAACCCAACTCAATTCCCATATTAAGCTTGTCAAGATTAGTAATTACTTCTTGGACAAAATCTGAGCCTACACCAGCATTAACAAAGAAAAAATTAATATCAGTAAGCTTTTGAAAACGGGTATAAAAACAAGTTAATCTTCCTATTATGTTTGGAAACCTGGTAAAGTAGTTAATATCTACACTCGTGATTTTTTCATTATTTAAATTGGGAACAATTGCATTGTTCTCCCTTGGGTTTATAAAGGTATTTACCACCAGCGGGGCTCTATTTAAGAGCATTCCATTAGTGCTAATCCATTGTCTCCCATTTAATTTATACGTAAATCCGCCTTTAATCGCATAATTACTAAATTGTACAGGGTTACTTTTGCCCATAGAATTTTCGGGGAAGCGTTCATTTAAAAAATATCCATTCCTCTGGTACCTTAAATTGGTATGGTTAGCCGCTACAAAAAAGTTCCAATTACTTTTAACGATACTCATCTGCGCAAAGACATCGAATTCTTGATAATTGAAAGTATAATTATAATTAAAGATATCTCCTTTCCCCTTTTCCAATTGACCATTTACATTATTTCGAGTATTTGAAAAAGGATCTATATCTGCATGATAATCTGCACCTAAGAGGTCATTAATTTTAGCAAAATTATTGGAATTAGTATTTCTAAAAGACAAATTCATGTCTATAGAAATCACCTCATTAGGCTTAATATTAAAGTTAGTATTTAGCGTTAATTGTTCGTCTTTAATGGTATCGTCGTATAAAACATATGTGGCCATCCCATTAGCTGAGTTTATTGAATTCGCACTATAAAGGTTTTCCCAGTCTAATTGGGGTTTTAACAAAAAAGCTTTTTTAGCCAGATCCGCATTTAAAAAATTGGCGCCAATTGGACTGTTAATATAAAAACTGGGTAAATATCTATAATAGGTGGGTTCCGGATTAGGAGCATTAAAATATCCTATCCTGCTTTTTGAAAAGTTGCCAAATTGGTAGGACAATCCCGTATTAATAACAAGTTTTCCATATTTGCCAAAATAGTTAAGCATAATAATGGGCTCCATAATTTTCCGTTCTCTGGAATTGCGATAGTTTCCGTTTTGAAATCCCCAATAAGGATTGTACCTATTACCGGCTAATTGATATACTTCCTCAGTTATAGCTGAGGAACTGCCACGGCGATTGGAAGAAAGAATTCCCGTAAAAAGTAAATTATTATTAGTATTGAATTGATACTCTAGTGCAGCATATATAGAAAAGGCATCATATAGTGTTCCGTTTATAAAACCTTCCTTGGCCCATCTTCGGGAGGCTGCAAGAGAATAGGCAAAATTGCTTTTATTCCTTTTGGAGGTATAACTTGCCATAATACGACCCGAATAAGTACGGTTAGAAAAAGAACCAGAGAATCTGAATCCCGGGCGAAGTCCTGATGGTCTTGTGTCTATATTAGTTACCCCAAGAAGGCCTCCAAACCGATAGGGAGAAGCCTGTAATCCTAAATAAAAATCCTGGTTCCTCAGCACATCATTAAGTCCACCCCAATTATTCCATTGCGGCCTCCCATCACGCAGTTTATTCATTAGTACTCCATTGATTAATACATTACCATTCCGGGAGTCGTAGCCCCTCACTTTGAAAAATACCTGCCCAAAATCAAAGGCAGCGCGGTTTAAAAAAATATCCCTCGTAGCTGTTAACATCCCCAAACTACCTCCCTCCAATTCCCCATCACTAATTTGACTATCATTCAGAGTTATTAAAATATCATTTTGATCTATTGAAATATCTTTTTCTATTAATATTCGTCCTAACTTCAATTCGTTTATAGAAATATCTATAGGAAGCCTTTTTACTCTATATTCCTTGGCCTTAACGGATAGTATGAATTCTCCTTTTAAAGTTGTGATTATTTCAAACCTCCCTTTCTTATCAGTATTTACTTTTAATGATGTACCCTCAATTTCAATAGCTGCAAAAGAAATTTCCATGAGGCTTTGTGCATCCCATATACTTCCGTTTATACTTATTTGTTGGCCATTAAGTATTTGAGAAAATAATAAGATCGCAAAAATACATTGGTTATATCGCATTCAAATCGCCATAAGGTTCAGACCTAAAGTATTCTTACTCGCTGCATTTTGCTTGCGGCACTCAGGTATAACTTGCCATTAAGTAAATCATGTAATAAGTAGAGACCATAAAAAACATTATGAAACCAAAGCATATGTTTTTTATTTTTTTTCTAATATCAAATATTGCTCAATCACAAAAAGAAAGCCGGTTTAGTATACGTACTATTGCTTTCTACAATGTTGAAAACCTTTTTGATACGGTGAACGATTCATTGTACTTTGATGACGAAATGACGCCGGAAGGAAATTATAACTGGACCTTAGATCGTTACAAGCTAAAAATATCCCATATAGCAGAAGTAATTTCAAAGATTGGCCAGTCAACTACGAGGACTTGCCCAGATATAATAGGTCTTTGCGAAGTTGAGAATTTGAAAGTAATTAAGGACTTGGTAAGGCATCCATTTCTTAGGCCCTACGACTTCAATATTATTCATTATGATTCCCCGGATGAAAGAGGAATTGATGTGGCGCTAATATACAAAGCCAGCCGATTTATTCCAGTGTCATTTAGCAGCCACAGACTTTTGTTGTTTAATGATTCTGATCAACGAGACTACACAAGAGATCAACTGGTAGTATGTGGGTTGTTAGAGGGCGAAGAATTATATATTATAGTTAATCATTGGCCTTCCCGTAGCGGGGGAGTAGCGAGAAGCAGTCCCTACAGAAAAGCTGCAGCCAGACTCAACAGAAGAATTATAGATTCTTTGGTAAGACTTAACATTGATGCCAAAATAATAAGTATTGGAGATCTTAATGATAATCCAACTGACAATAGTATAAAAAATACACTGACATCGTCTGATAAAGAGAATGCAAAAAGTCCTGCACTATTTAATCCTATGGAAACACTATACAATGAAGGTGACGGTTCTCTTGCATATAGGGACCAATGGAGTTTGTTTGACCAAATTCTACTTTCAAAAAATCTAATAAATGAAACGAGGAATTCATATACCTTTTGGAAAGCTGGTATTTATCACCCTTCATTCTTACAGATTAAAACAGGTAACTACAAGGGCTATCCGTTTCGCACCCATGTGGCCGGAAGATATATCGGCGGGTATAGTGATCATTTTCCGGTGTATGCTTTTCTAATAAAAAAAGTGCCTTAGGACCTACTCTGAAGTGGTTATTTTAATATTTCTCCATTTCACCTTTATTCCTCCACCATCATGTATTTGCAGTGCTATAGAGCCTTCACCCTCACCAATTTTATCATCGGTAATGGTAACCATTTCTACTTCGTTTAGCCATGAGGTGAGCTTATCTCCAGATAATTGAATTTTCATACTGTTCCAGGCTCCCTCTTTAAGTACGTTCTCCTTTTCTGGGCTGGGTTTAATTAACCAGCCTCTGCCATAGGATTCATAAACCCCCCCGGTATGATGTCCTTTTGGAGCAACTTCAACCTGCCAGCCACTTACCTTTGTTCCATCAATAGTAGACCTGATAAACACCCCACTGTTACCATCAGCTTCCTGAAAAAATTCTAGTGTAAGTAAAAAGTCCTTGTAATGTTCATCTGTAGCCAGATAACCATATTGAGCGTCAGGACCACTTTCAGAAACCAATAAACCATCTTCTACATACCATTTTTCCGTGCCGTAAATAGTCCACCCGGAAAGATCATTTCCATTAAATAATGATTGCTCCTGTCCAAGAACCACCAGGTTAAAAAACAGGGCTATAAGACTGCTGAATAATTTCATAATTTATCAATTATTTAGTTAAACCACTGACCCCACGGAATCCTGCTAAGGATAAGAACAAGACCTAATCCGTAAAAAATGGCTATTGTTTTAAATTTCCTTTTGGCCTCCATAAACTTTTTATGGCGAGACCATCCTATTGTGATTAAAACAATCGCTATTATATTTATAAATGGATGTTCCACCGCCAAAAGTCTTGCGGCCGATGTTAAACCACCCATACCAAGTTCTTTAATTGCGAATAACCCATTTGTTGAAACAAAAAACAAGATAAGACCCAAAACCAATTGTATATGCGAAAGTATAAGCGCAAAAAGACTTATCCTAAAATCCTTTTCCAATGTAAACATTCTGTTGCCCATTAAACCAGTAATTGCATTTGCTACTGCAAGAAAGAGAATTGCCAGAACCACATAAGCCAGGTAAGAATGAGCCGTTTGTAAAATTTCCATTTTGATTTATTTTTTCTAAAAATACGGAATTTTAGTAATTAAAAAGCCCCAACAGAAATGTTGGGGCTTTTCTATAAAGAATTAGAAAATCTTAATTAAATATATAACGCAGTCCAAGTTGCATTTGCCATCTGGAAGACTGCAATCCTGAATCGTCCAATTCTACAATATTGGGCGATCCATCATCATTTATAACACCAGAATTAATATCGAATGTTGGCGTATCATCTGTAGATACTGTAGTAAGTGGACTAACGTTTCTTTGTGTGAATTTTCTCTTACCCCAATCCTTATTCAAAAGATTAGTGAAATTAAAGATGTCTGCAGAAATTTGAATAGTATTTCGTTTCCCTCCAACATCAAATGAGAAATCCTGAAGGAATTTTAAATCTATTATATTACTCCATGGTCCTCGAGAACCATTCCTCTCGGCATACTGCCCTCTCTTATTTCTTAAATAATCTACACTGTTTATAAAAGTATCTAGTTGTTGCCATTTGGCAGCCTGTTCTGCAGGATCACCTGAAAAAACAATTTCATCTTGAGATTCCGGAATATAAATCAGTGCATTATCCCGGGAATCATCATTTAATAAGTCGCGTCCTTCTCTATATGTAAAACTATAAGGCGCAGATTGTGAACCGTCATAAAAAACACCAAAAGTAGTTTTGATATTTTCATTCCATCTCACTTCATAACTTACATTTGCTGTTACCCTGTTACCCAGGGCAAAATCTGAACGGCTAACGGGTAAATTAGAATTTTTACCATTAACAGTTTGTATGTTTCTCCATTGAGAGCTATTCTGAGAAGAGGTGCCATCAAAAACCTTAAAAGAATCTCCCCATGAATAGGATACCTGGCCTGCAAAGCCATTCTCAAAAGGTTTTCTTAAAGAGAACGTAAAGTTGGTAGCATCTCCTCCACCTGTATTTGAAGCTAAATAAATACCCCCATAAGTACCATCAATTAAATCCCGTCTATCGTAAAAAGGTCGGTTATCTGCTCCAGAATAGTTTCCAACAGGGCCTTTAAGATTTAAATTCTCATAATAGATGTCTGTAATAACATCTGTATATAAAAAGTCTGCTGTAGCTATCAATCCCCAAATTGGCAGTTTCTGATCAACTGCAATATTGTATTTAACCACTTGTGGTAATTTAAAATCTTTTGAAATTAAATCTACATTTCCTCCTACACCTCCAGTTCCAGGAAGAGGATCTTCAAACTGATTATTTACATCCGGTTCAAAAGGCTGATCAAATTCAAACATAAATCCGCCTGTTACCCCATTATTGTTATAAGTCCCTCCAGGCCATACTAAGGGAAGTCTGGATGTAAATACGCCTAATCCACCACGTATTTGCGTGGTATTGTTACCTTCAACATCCCAGTTAAAACCAACACGAGGAGCAATCATAGCCGTTGGGTTTATCCCCTGACCAACTCTGGCACCTTGTAAATTTTTACCGGCTGATTCCAATAAACCAACGGTTCTTGTATTAAAATCCTCATTTACAGTGCCATCAGACCAATAAGGCACATCAACACGGAAACCTAGAATTGTTTTAAAGTTGTCTGAAACCTGTATTTCGTCTTGTACATAAAGCCCCAGTTGAAAGGTGTCGAATTCTGAAGCACCGTCCGATTGATCCCCAACAGTACCATCTCCCACTAAAGAATATCCATGTTGGTAGACATCACTATTCTGTATAGTTAAAAACTGATTCAGACCACTGGAAAGTAAAGTGCCAGCATCATCAAATTGGTCTTCAAACGTGTAATCTCCATAGTTAAAGGCAAAAAATAAATTTTTGACTTTAGCAAATTCGAGGTTAGCGCCAAAAGTAAATGTATGCCTGCCGGCATAAACATCAAAATTATTGGTAATTGTAAAAACATCCTGATCCAGTAAGTTGGCCGTAGAAAATGGTTCAGCCCCAAAAGAAATAGTACCTCCACCATCTTGTATGTCTACAGTTGGGAAAGGGGCTCCTGCAGGGTCTCTGTCATCCCTGACACGGGTATAACCTAATACGAGGTTATTAGCAAACTTATCTCCGTACCTTGAACTCCATTCCAGGGCAGTTGAATTGGTTGTAGTGATAAATGTTTCTGACCCATTGATAAATCCGATATTTCTATTACCGGAGCTTCGAGCTTCAAGATTATCAGCCCCAACATAACTATGTCTTAAAGTGATTTTGTGGTCTTGGTTTATATTCCAATCTATTTTTGCCACCAGTTTATTACTTACTAGTGTTCTTGTATTATCATCAAAGATCCCCGGGTCATAACCATAAGTAGATTG
>Ga0316197_10002647_pt1 | contig 12771 bp, 14 predicted proteins | sample OudBiesiAoxic_MG_FD_204939 | JGI IMG/M metagenome (GOLD analysis project Ga0316197, IMG submission 204939) | Coastal sediment microbial communities from Oude Bieten Haven, Netherlands - site A oxic | ecosystem: Environmental > Aquatic > Marine > Coastal > Sediment | place: Netherlands...
CTACTGCGTCGAGATCGCGCTCAAGCTGATCGCCTATCGCGGTTCCTTCTTCCGCAACGGCTGGAACCTCTTCGATTTCGGCATCGTCGCGATCAGCATCCTGTCGATGGGCGGAGCCTTCGCGGTGATGCGGGCGTTGCGGATCCTGCGGGTGCTGCGCGCGGTCTCGATCGTGCCGAGCCTGCGGCGGGTGGTCGAGGGGCTGATCAACGCGCTGCCCGGGATGGCGTCGGTCTTCGCGTTGATGTCGCTGATATTCTACGTCGCCTCGGTGATGGCGACCAAGCTCTTCGGCGCGGATTTCCCGCAATGGTTCGGGACGATCGGCCTGTCCGCCTATTCGCTGTTCCAGATCATGACGCTGGAGAGCTGGTCGATGGGGATCGTCCGGCCGGTGATGGAGGTGTTTCCATGGGCCTGGGCGTTTTTCGTGCCGTTCATCCTCGTCACCACCTTCGCGGTGGTCAACCTCGTGGTGGGTCTCGTCGTCAACTCCATGCAGGAGGCGCATTCCGAGGAGAGCGTCGCCGCGACCGACGAGTACCGCGAGGATGTCGTCGCGCGGCTGGCCGCCATCGAGGCGCGTCTCGAGGCGCTATCGCTTGATCAGCCGGAACGCGGCGGCGGCCAGCCAGCCGGCGAGCAGCGCGACCAGAACTGACATGATGCCGTAGGCCAGCGGACGCTGCTGCGACAGGTTGAAGATCCAGCGTTCGATCCCGGCCTTCTGGACCACGATCACCGTCTGCGCCGTGCTGATGACGCTCCGGTCCCGCACGAGGAAGAACTCGGCCGCGTAGTCGCCTTCGACGATGTTCGCGGGCATCGCGATGCGGGTCTGGAAGAGCGTCTCTTCGGCGAGCGAGACTTCGCCGTCGAGAACCTCGTAGAGCTCCTGTTTTTCTCGCAGCCGCACGACGGCTTCGGTGAAGCTCGACGTATCCTCAAGCGTCGGGTGGCCTTCGACCTTGCGCACGGCCTGATCCATGCCGATCTGGAACCGCAGCCTTTGCGTCTCGGTCAGGATTTCCCTCAGCGGGCCGGTCGTGGCGATCGCGTAGAAGCTGGGCGCGTCGCGGACATCGACGGACTCGGTGTTGATCCAGATGCCAAACCGACGCTCCTTGCGGCGGACGGTCAGCGGATTGGGCGGGCCCTTGATGGTGATGACGATGTCGAGAGGGTCCACATCGGGATCGATCGGCGCGTCACGACGGATCGCCCCGAAGACGAAAAGCTCCGAGCCGGTGAAATCGGCGGTAAGCGCGATCTCTTCGGTGCTCAGCCCCGTCACGAAGGTCTCTTCGGCCTTGGCCGGAAGGGCGAGCGCGAGAACGAGTGCGAGGGCGCGCAGCATCGGTCAGTTCCGCCCGAACGAATAGAGTTCCGCCGGCACCAGAACCAGGTCGAGCGCGAGCTTGAGACAGACCCCAAGAACCAGCAGCGCCAGAAGGATGCGCAGTTGCTCCGCACGCAGCTTGGCCGCGAGCCCGACGCCGATCTGCGCGCCGATCACGCCGCCCACCAGCAGGATCACGGCGAGCATCACATCGACGGTCTGGCTGTTGACCGCATGCATCAGCGTGGTGAACGCCGTCACGAACAGGAACTGGAAAACCGACGTCCCGACGACGACCTTGGTCGGCATGCCGATCACGTAGATCATCGCCGGAACCATGATGAAGCCGCCACCGACGCCCATGATCGCCGCGAGAACGCCGACCAACGCGCCGATGACGAAGGGCGGGATGGCGCTGACATAGAGCTGCGAAGTCCGAAAACGCATCTTCAGGGGCAGGCGGTGCACCCAGCTGTGGCGTTTGCGCGGCGCCAGAAGCGCGTTGGGGTCCTTGGCGCGGCGAAGCGCCCGCAGGCTTTCGACGAACATCAGCCCGCCGATGGTGCCGAGCATCACCACGTAAAGCAGACTGATGACAAGCTCGAACTGTCCAGCCGCGCGCAGCATGTCGAAGAGCTGCACGCCGACGAGCGAGCCCAGCAGGCCGCCCGCCATCAGGATCAGTCCCATCTTGAAGTCGACGGTCTTGCGCTTGAGATGGGCGAGCAGCGCCGAAAACGACGACCCCGCGATCTGGTTCGCCGCCGTCGCGACGGCCACCGCCGGCGGGATGCCGATGAAAAACAGGAGTGGCGTGAGGATGAAACCGCCGCCCACGCCGAACATGCCCGACAGGATGCCGACCATCGCTCCGATTCCGAGGAGCAGGAGCGCGTCCACCGAAACCTCGGCGATGGGAAGATAGATCTGCATTGAGCGGCCGGATCAGGAAATGCCTCTCCGACCCTATCCGAAGGAGTGCGGCGAAACCAGCGTGACCTGCCGCGCGTCGCGCGCCCGTCAGGTCAAAGGTCGCGCAGATACCGTCGCAGGACCTTTTCGAGCTTGGCCGCGCCTTTGGGAGCCATCGCTTTGGTGTGCTCGTGGCTGATCTTCTCGTCGCTCATGCCGGCGGCCATGTTGGTGATGGCCGAGATCGCGGCGACGCGCATGCCGAAGAATCGCGCGAGGATGACCTCGGGAACCGTGGACATGCCGACCGCGTCCGCGCCGAGAAGGCGAAGCGCGTTGATCTCGGCCGGGGTCTCGAAGCTCGGGCCCGAATACCATGCGTAGACGCCTTTGCGGAGCGTCACCCGGGCCTTGTCGGCGGCGGCGCGGAGCGCTTTGCGCATGTCGGGATCGTAGGCGTCCGTCATGTTCACGAACCGCGCGTCCGTCGGCTCGCCGATCAGCGGGTTGCGCCCAGAGAAGTTGATGTGGTCTCTGATCAGCATCAGATCGCCCGGCGGCGTCTTGCGACGGAACGATCCCGCCGCGTTCGTCAGGATCAGCCGTTCCGCTCCAAGCGCCCGGAGCGCGCGGATCGGCTCGCGCATCACGCCGGGATCGCCGGTCTCGTAGTAATGCGACCGACCGCCGAGCACCGCGACGCGAACGCCCTCAAGCTCGCCCACGACCAGCTTGGGATTGTGGCCCGACACGTCGCCATGGGGAAATCCGAGCAGATCGGAATACGGGATCGCCACGCCGTCGACCTCTTCGGCGATGTGGCCGAGACCCGATCCGAGAATCAGGCCGACCCGGACCGGATCGTCGCCCACGCGGTCGGTGATGGTCTTGATCATATTGTCCATTTCAGCGCTCCTTGACGTAAGGCTGTCCGCCAGCCTTCGGGGGAACAGCCTTACCGACGAAACCCGCCAGAATTATGACGGTCAGGATGTAGGGGAGCGCCTGCATGAACTGCACCGGAACCGTGATCGGACCGAGGGTGATGGACTGGTACCGGATGCCGACCGCCTCAAGAAACCCGAACAGCAGACAGGCCCAGAGCGCGGGAACCGGGCGCCATTTCGCGAAGATGAGCGCCGCGAGCGCGATGAAGCCCTTGCCGGCCGTCATGTCGCGCACGAAACCCGCCGACATGCCGGTCGAGAGATACGCCCCCGCGATGCCGCAGAGCACGCCCGCGATCATCACCGCCGCGTAGCGCTGGCGCACGACGGAGATGCCGGCGGTATCGACGGCGCCCGGATTCTCGCCGACCGCACGCAGCCGCAGACCGAAGCGTGTGCGAAACAGGATCCACCACGTCAGCGGCACGGTCAGCAGCGCCACGTAGACGAGGATGTTGTGGCCGGAAATCAGCTCTGCGTAGATCGGGCCGAGCACGGGAACGCCCGAAAGCGCGTCGGCTCCGGGCAGTTTGATCGAGAGGAAACGCCCGTCGCCGGTCAACTGCGGCGTCTGGCCGCCCATCGAGAACCAGTTCTGGCCGATCAGCGCGGTCATGCCCGATGCGAGAAAGTTGATCGCCACGCCCGAGATCAGCTGGTTGCCTTTGAGCGTGATCGAGGCGAGCCCGTGGATCGCGGCCAGGACCATCGAGGCGCCGATCCCGGCCAGAAGCCCGATCCAGGCCGATCCGCTGACCGCCGCGACCGCGCCGGCGGCGAAGGCGGCGGCGAGCATCTTGCCCTCGAGGCCGATGTCGAAAATGCCCGCGCGCTCCGAATAGAGCCCGGCGAGGCAAGCCAGAAGCAGCGGCGTGGCGAGGCGAAGGCTGGAATCGAGCAGCTGGAGTATCGATACCAGATCCATGTCAGCCCTCCGAGGTCAGCGGCTTGAAGCCGGCGAAGGCGAAGAAACCGCCGAGCGCCGCCTCGATCCAGCGGCGCGCGTGCAGATAGCCGCGCCGCACGGGCCCGGACGAGAGCAGCAGCGCGTAGCCTCCATGACCGATGAACGAGTTGATGAAGGCGCCGAGGACGAAAACCGCCAGGACCGGCACCGGCGCGTTCTGCAGGTTTCCGAGCGCCGCGACGGCCAGCCAGAAAAAGATGGCCATGGGATTGCGGATCTGGAGCGGGAAACCGGCCAGGGCGTTCCGCAGTCCGGAACGGGACCGCGCCCGGGAAGGGTCGAGCCCCGGCGGGCTCAACGCCTTGCGGAACGACGACCAGGCGAGCCACGCGAGATACCCGGCCCCGACAAGTCTCGCGACGGTCATCAGGTCGCCCGCCTGCGCGAATACCGCGCCCGACCCGCGAACGGTCGCGATCGCGAGGCTGACCGCGCCGAAGGTGACGCCGAGCGCCGTCAGCAAGGCGGGCGCGCGTCCCTGCGAGGTCGCGACACCGAGGATCGGGGCGACGCTCGGCCCCGGAGACGGGCCGCCGGTCAGCTGGATGCTCGAGGCGGGCAGCAACTGCTGCAGGTGCCGGGCGATCACTCGCCCGCTCCGGGCGCCTGACGCGCGCCGCTTCTCATCATCAGAAACAGTCGTTCCACCGGGATGCGGACGAGGTTCTCGAGAGCGCCGGTGAAGAGGATGACGAGGGCCTGGATGACCACGATCATCTCGCGGCTGATCTTGGGCATCTCGAAGGCGAGTTCCGCGCCGCCCTGGTAGAGGATGCCGAAGAGGATGGCGGCCAGCACCACGCCCACCGGATGCGAGCGGCCCATCAGCGCCACGGCGATGCCGACGAAGCCCGCGCCGCCGACGAAATCGAGCACCATGCGGTGCTGGAATCCCATGATGACGTTTAGACCCATCAGGCCGGCCATCGCGCCGGACATGACCATGACGACGATGGTGATCTTGACCGGATTGATCCCGGCATAGACCGCCGCAGGCTCGGAGAAACCGAAGGCGCGGATCTCGTAGCCGAGCCTGGTTCGCCAGATCAGCACCCAGGTCATGAACGCGGCGAGAACCGCGAGGATCGACGAGAGGTTCATCGGAGTGCGCGACATGGTGATGCCGACTGCGCCCAGCATCTCGTGCATGAACGGCAGGAACGTGCCTTCGGAGAAGTTGCGGGTCTCGGGGGCCATCGAGCCGGGCACCTTGAGCACGTTGACCAGCAGATAGACCACGAGCGCCGAGGCGATGAAATTGAACATGATCGTGGTGATGACCACGTGGCTGCCGCGTTTGGCCTGGAGATAGCCCGGGATGAACGCCCATGCCCCGCCGAACAGCGCGCCGCCGAGGATCGCGGCCGGAAGCGCCAAGGTCCAATGCGGCCAATCGAACATAAGGCACGCCAACGCCACGCCCAGGCCGCCGACCGCCGCCTGACCTTCGCCGCCGATGTTGAAGAGGCTGGCATGGAACGCGATCGCGACCGCGAGTCCGGTGAAGACGAAGGTGGTGGCGTAGTAGAGCGTGAAGCCGATGCCGTAGCTCGACCCGAGCGAGCCCTGGATCAGCACCCGCACCGCCTTGACCGGATCCTCGCCGATGGAGATTACGACGAGCCCCGCGACGAGAAAGGCCAGGATCAGATTCAGCGCCGGGATCAGCGCGAGATCGGCCCAGCGGGGCAGGGCGGGCTTCACGCGGCGCCCTTGGCGGCGGGATCGATGCCGGCCATCAAAAGGCCCAGTTCACGCTCGTCGGTCTTGTCGACGGCGCGCTCGCCGGAGATCGCGCCGCCGAACATGACGATGACCCGGTCACTGAGCGCCTGGATCTCGTCGAGCTCGACTGAAACGAGCAGAACCGCCTTGCCCGCGTCGCGCAGGGCGACGATCTGCTGGTGGATGAACTCGATCGCGCCGATATCGACCCCGCGCGTCGGCTGGCCGACCAGAAGCACGTCCGGATCGCTTTCGATCTCGCGCGCGAGTACGATCTTCTGCTGGTTGCCGCCGGAGAAGTTCGCCGCCTTCAGCTCGGGGTCCGGCGGGCGGATGTCGAACTTGGCGATCTTCTCGCGAGCGTCCTCGCGCATTGCGGCATGGTCCATGATGCCCATCGGTCCCGCGAATTCGGGCCGGTGCTGATACCCGAAACAGGCGTTTTCCCAGGTCTGGAATTTCATGACCAAGCCGCGCCGGTGGCGGTCTTCGGGCACGTGCGAAACCCCGGCATCCCGCCGGTCGTCGGCGTTCGTTATGCTGCCGAGATCGAGGGGTTTGCCCTTGAAGCGCACCGTGCCGCCGGATGCCGCGCGGATGCCCGCGAGCACTTCGAGCAGCTCGGACTGTCCATTGCCGGCCACGCCCGCGATGCCGAGGATCTCGCCCGCGCGCAGGTCGAAGCTCACCGATTTGAGCCGCTCGACGCCGTGTCTGTCGGTCATGCGGAGGTCGCGGACCTCCAGGACCACCTCGCCCGGGGTCGCGGGTTTCTTGTCCACCTGCAGAAGCACGCGCCGCCCGACCATCAGCTCGGCCAGTTCGGCCGGGCTGGTCTCGGCGGTGGCCAGCGTGCGGACCATCTCGCCACGCCGCATGACGCTCACCTCGTCGGTGATCGCCATGATTTCGCGAAGCTTGTGGGTGATCAGGACGATCGTTTTGCCCTCGTCGCGCAGGCTCTTCAGAATCCGGAAAAGATGATCCGCCTCCGCAGGGGTCAGAACGCCCGTCGGCTCGTCGAGGATCAGGATGTCGGCGTGACGATAGAGCGCCTTGAGGATCTCGACCCTCTGCTGGAAGCCGACCGACAGGTCGCCGACGATCGCGTCGGGATCGACCTGAAGCTCGTACTCGCGCGCAAGCCGTGTCAGTTCCGCGCGCGCCTTCGCGAGCGAGGGCCGCAGCAGCGCGCCGTCCTCGGCGCCAAGGATGACGTTCTCCAGAACGGTGAAAGGTTCGACGAGCATGAAATGCTGATGCACCATGCCGATGCCTGAGGCGATGGCGGCCTGGCTGTCGGGGATCTCCGTCGGCGTGCCGTTGATGCGGATCTCGCCCGCATCCGCATGATAGAAGCCGTAGAGGATCGACATCAGCGTCGACTTGCCCGCGCCGTTCTCGCCCACGATGCCGTGGATCGTGCCGCGTCGCACCGGCAGGTGGATGTCCTTGTTGGCCTGGACCGGGCCGAAGCTCTTGGAGATGCCCACGAGTTCGATGGCGAGGGCCGCGTCGGGCGGCCCCCGTCGTTCCTGCGGTGTGGCGGCGTCCGCCACGCTTACATCACCGGGCAGCTGTCATCGGTCATGTAGTTGTGGACCTCGACGTCGCCGGCGATGATGCTCGCTTTGGCGGCCTCGACGGCGGTGATCATGTCCTCGGACACGAGATCGGCGTTGTTCTCGTCCATCGCGTAGCCCACGCCGTCATCGGCCAACCCGAGAACCTGGATGCCGGGGGTCCAGGACCCGTTCTCGACGTCCATCATCGCGTTGTAGGTCGCCACGTCCACGCGCTTGAGCATCGAGGTCAGAACGCTGCCCGGGTGCATCCAGTTCTGGTTCGAATCCACGCCGATGCCGAGGATGCCTTCGTCGGCCGCGGCCTGAAGCACGAAGACGCCCGTGCCGCCGGCCGCGTGATAGATCACGTCGGCGCCTTGGCTGATCTGCGATTTCGCGATTTCGCCGCCCACCGGGCTGTTCCAGGCCTCCGGGGTGTTGCCGGTCATGCTCTGGAGCACCTCGATATTGGGATTGGCGGCCTTCGCGCCCTGGACGTACCCACAGGCGAATTTCTGGATCAGCGGAATGTCCATGCCCCCGACGAACCCGACCGTGCCGTTCTCGGAGGCCATGCCGGCCATCATGCCCACCAGATACGAGCCCTCATGCTCGTTGAAGACGACAGAGCGCACGTTGGGCTGATCGACGACCGCGTCGATCAGCACGAACTGCGTGTCGGGGAATTCCGGCGCCACGACCTCCATGGCGGACGCGTTCGAGAAGCCCGCGACCACGACCGGATTATGGCCCCGCTCGGCGAAGCGACGAAGCGCCTGTTCGCGCTGCGCGTCCTGCTGAAGCACGAACTCGACGTATTCGATTCCGGTTTCTTCCCTGAACCGCTCGGCGCCCTCGAAAGAGGCCTGATTGAAGGATTTGTCGAACTTCCCGCCGCGATCGAAGATCACTGCGGGGTTCGAATTCTGGGCTTGGGCCGCGACCGCAACGAGCGTCAGGGCGGCGGCCGAGGCCAAGGTCGTAAGAAATCTCATCTGGTTTCCTCCGAAGGAAGGTGCAAGCATGATCCCGCAGCGCGCGACGTGGCGGGCGGTACGTTCAAGATAGTTCAGTAAAGGCGGAACGTCCGAAGCCGGTCAATGGGATTCTGGCCGCGCGCGGATCGCCGTGACCGGCAGATGGCGTCGCAGGATCAGCCCGTCGATGGCCGGTCCCGAGACCGGACGATAATAGCCGGGCCGCCGTCCGGCGAGCCCGTAGCCCGCCTCGGCGTAGAGCCTCCGGGCGGGCGCGTTGGTCTCGGCCACCTCCAGAAGCGTCTCGGTCGCGCCTCCGCGCGCGGCGCGCACCTCGAAGCGGCCGAGCAGCGCGCGCCCGACGCCGAGCCTGCGCGCCTCGGGATGTACCGCGAGCGTCAGCAGCTCCGCCTCGGGTCCGGCGAGCCGTCCGACCGCGAACCCGTCGTCGTGGGTCTCCAGAAACGTCTCCGGCTGCGCCAGAAGCCCGTCGAATTCCGCCGCCGACCAGGGGCGCGGCGTGTCGGTGAAGCAAAGCGCGTGGAGTGTCGCGAGCGTTTCAGAGGTCATCGAGGATCACCGTCGGCGGCTCGGACGGCGGCGCCGCGTCCGCCGCGCGCAGATAGATCGGAGCGGGGCGAGGCTGCGGCGTGCCGAGCCGCGCGGCGGCGACGCGGCTGAGAACGGCCGGATCGGAGGTGACATCCTCCGACCCGGCCATGAGCCCGTACCGCGCGGCGAACGCCTTGGCTTCATGGCCGACCCACGTCGCGCCGGCCGGAAAAGGCCCGGCCATCTCCGGAGGCGCGAGGCGGGCCTCCTCCATCGGCGACCCGTCGCGGAAGCTCTGAAGCATGACGCCGCCCGTCCGGTTCGCGAGGGTCACGACGACGCCGCCGCGCCGCCCCGCCGCAAGCGCCTCGAAACGCGTGACGCCGATGGCCGGAACACCGAGCCCCATCGCGAGACCTCGCGCCAGCCCGGTCCCGATCCGCAGCCCGGTGAAATTGCCGGGGCCGGTGCAGACCGCGACGGCGGCGACGTCGCGCCAGACCGCTCCGCCCTCGGCCAGGACCTCCTCGAGCATCGGGCCGAGCCGCTCGGCCTGGCCGCGCTCCATGGGCTCGTTCCGGACGGCGCGCGGCGCGTCGCCCTGAACGAGAGCGGCCGCGCAATGCGCGGCCGAGGTGTCGAAGGCGAGAATCAAAGGTCCGTCAGACGGCAACGGGCCGCACTTCGGTGACTTCCGGAATGTAGTGCCGCAGCAAGTTCTCGATGCCCATCTTGAGCGTCATCGTCGAAGACGGACAGCCCGCGCAGGCCCCCTGCATGTGCAGATAGACCACGCCGCGCTCAAAGCCGTGGAACGTGATGTCGCCGCCGTCCTGGGCCACGGCCGGGCGGACCCGCGTGTCCAGAAGCTCCTTGATCTGGCCGACGATCGCCTCGTCGGGGCCGGTGTGCTCGGCATGGCCTACAGCACCCGTGTCGCCGTCCATCACGCTCTCGCCCGACTGGTAATGCTCCATGATCGCGCCGAGGATGCCCGGCTTGATATGCGACCAGTCGGAGTCCTCGGTCTTGGTGACGGTCACGAAATCCGGACCGAAAAACACGCCTGCGACGCCGCCCGCACCGAAGACCCGACGCGCCAATGGTGAGGACTGGGCGGCGGCCTCGGACGGGAAGTCGGCCGTGCCGGCAGGCAGGACGGCCTCGCCGGGCAGGAACTTGAGGGTCGCCGGGTTCGGCGTCGATTCGGTCTGGATGAACATGGGCGCGTCTCCGTTGCTGGATCAGAAATGCGCTTCCCGAGTGATCAAGTCAAGATTGGGCTTGGAATCATTCCAGACCGGCGCTCCGCCCGAAACCGCGATCCGTCACGACACCGCGACGATCTCGTCCTTGGTCATCGTGCCGGGAACGATGGTGATCGGCACGTGGATGTCGCCCATGCGCCGTCCGGTCAACGCGCTGACCAGCGTGCCCGGCCCGCCCTTGTCCACCCCGGCGCCGAGGACGAGGATGCCGATCTCGGGATCCGCGCGGATGTGTTCGAGGACGACGTCGACCAGGTCGCCCTCGCCGATCGCGAGGGTGGGCGTGATGCCCTCCCGTTTCTCCATGCGGGACTTGAAGACCTGGAAATGGGCCTCGATCTTCTCGTGCGCCTCGGCGCGCATGACGTCGGCGACGCCCATGAAATGCTGGAACTCGTCGGCCGAGATCACCGCCAGCATTTCGACCCCGCCGCCGGTCTTGGATGCCCGGATCGCCGCGTAGCGCATCGCGTTCAGCATCTCGGGCGAGTCGTCGAGGATGATCAGGAACTTGCGCATGTGCTTCCCCCAAAGCCTTTTGCCGGATCATCGGGGAAAGGGGCGATCCGCGCAAGCGGCCTCGCCTTCCCGGTCAGCGGCTCCGGACGAGACCCACGATGTCATAGGTCTCGGCGATGATCGGCGCGGCGATCTCCGCCGCGCGGTCCGCGCCGCGCCCGAGGATGCGGTCGATCTCGGCGGGGTCGTCCATCAGCCGGTTCATGCGTTCGGTGATCGGCGCGAGATGCGCGACCGCGAGATCGGCCAGAACAGGTTTGAATTCGGAGAACGGCCGCCCCGCGAATTCGGTCACCACGTCGGCGGCGGGCTTGCCGGCGAGCGCGCCGTATATCGTCACGAGGTTGCGGGCCTCCGGGCGGTCCGCCAGTCCGTCGATGGTCTCGGGCAGCGGCTCCGGATCGGTCCGGGCCTTTCGGATCTTGGACGCGATTGCGTCGGCGTCGTCGCTGAGGTTGATGCGGCTCTGATCGGACGGGTCGGATTTCGACATCTTCTTCGAGCCGTCACGCAGGCTCATCACCCGCGTGGCGCCGCCCTCGATGACCGGTTCGGGCATCGGAAAGAAATCCACGCCGTAATCGTGGTTGAACTTGGCCGCGATGTCGCGGGTGAGTTCGACATGCTGCTTCTGGTCCTCGCCGACCGGCACGTGGGTCGCGTGATAGACGAGGATGTCGGCGGCCATCAGCGCGGGATAGGCGTAGAGGCCGATCGAAGCCGCCTCGCGGTCCTTGCCGGCCTTGTCTTTGAACTGGGTCATGCGGTTCAGCCAACCGAGGCGCGCCACGCAATTGAAGATCCAGGCGAGCTGGGCATGGGCGGGAACCTGGCTCTGGTTGAACAGGATCGAGCGGTCGGGATCGAGGCCGCAGGCGAGATAGGCCGCCGCGAGCTCGCGCGTGGCCCGCGCCAAAGCGGCCGGTTCCTGTCGGACGGTGATGGCGTGCAGATCGACGACGCAGTAGATCGTCTCCATCCCCTCGTCCTGCATCGCCACCCATCGCCGGAGCGCGCCGAGATAGTTGCCGAGCGTGAGATTGCCCGAGGGCTGGGCGCCCGAAAAGACGCGGGGGGCGTGTGTCGCGTCTGACATGGCGTGAAAACTCCGCATGGGCTAGGAACGGGGCCGCTTATCGTCGCCGTTACGTGCCGCGTCAACAGGAGGGCGGATGCCCGGAGCCGACTCGCCGTTCCAGCGCCTGCCGCCGCTCGCCGTCGGACTGGCGTCGCTGATCCTCGCCATCGAGGCGGCCTTCCAGCTTGGCGCGCGCGGCCTGCTCGGGGGACCGGGCGCGGTGGGTTGGCGGATCGAGGCGATGACCTTGTTCGGCCTGTCCTCGCCGTTGCTGCGGCAGGCGGCCGAGATACGAACTCTCGATGCGGGCGCGCTGCTAAGGCTCGGGACCTATCCGTTCATCCACCTGGGCGCGACGCATGCGGTCTTCGGCGCGGTACTGACGCTCGCGCTCGGGAAGGCGGTGTCGGAGCGGTTCTCGGCCGGGGCGATGACCGGTATTCTCGTGGCGGGGGCGTTCGGCGGGGCGCTGTCATACGTCCTTTTCTTCGACGGGAGGACGCTGCTTGTCGGAATCTACCCGGCGGTCTACGGAATGATCGGCGCCTACACCTGGTCGCTCTGGATGGAGCGCGAGGGACGCGGGCGGATCATGGCGTTCCGTCTGATCGGCGTATTGCTGGTCCTGCAGCTCATTGTGAGGTTGACCATCGGCGGAGGGCCGGAATGGATCGCGGACCTCGGCGGTTTCGCTGCGGGTTTCGCGGCGTCCTTCGTACTTGCTCCTGACGGAGGCGCGCGGCTGCGGCGCCTCAGGGATCGCGCGCGGGGACGGTGAACCCGCCGTGCGGGCGGCCTTTGCCGCCATGCGGAGCGCGCGATGCGCGCGAGTCTTTTGGTTTGGCCCGCGCCTGTTGGCGCGTGCCGACTGCTCTCCAGGCAAGCTTGTCAGTATGAAAGCCGGTCTCCGCTCAGGCCGTCG
>Ga0316197_10002648_pt1 | contig 12765 bp, 10 predicted proteins | sample OudBiesiAoxic_MG_FD_204939 | JGI IMG/M metagenome (GOLD analysis project Ga0316197, IMG submission 204939) | Coastal sediment microbial communities from Oude Bieten Haven, Netherlands - site A oxic | ecosystem: Environmental > Aquatic > Marine > Coastal > Sediment | place: Netherlands...
GATCCGCTTGGCCGCGTCGTCGCCCAGTCTGGCCTTCTCACTCGTGAGAACCTTCGATACGACATCCGCATGCTCGAGGGGGACACCATCTACGGGCGCATCGGCGACTGGCCGGGATGGCTCGGGCTCGCAGCCGTCTTGATCATGTTCATTCGCCGACGAGACGGGGCGCGATGAGCAGCCGGTAGCTGCCGTCTTCGCCGGACACGGACTCGGCGACTTGGAGAGGACGGGATCCACCGCTGCTTTGATCAAAGACGTATCCGCGGACGATCGCGTTCGGGACGGTTTCCCCGTCGCCGTTTCGAATCACCCCATCGACCGCGACCGGGGGCTCCAAACGATACTCTCGGCGGCGGTCGCCCTCATCGACGCTCATCAGCAGCTCCGGTTCGACCAGCCACGCGAAACCGGATTCCGCGGGAAGCTTGACCTGCACGTCGTAGACACCAATGTCGACGCTCATCACGAAGTCGCCGAGATCGTTCGACACGACCTCCTGAGACCTGTGGACGGAGCTGGGATCCGCCGCCGGCCGGGCGCGAGCGAGAACCGTGACCCCCGGCGCCGCCTCGTCGCGGAAGGTCGAGACCTTGCCGGAAAGTCCGATCTGCGAAGGGACCACCAAGGTGTCGATCTCCGCCCCCTCGTCGCCCACGGCGACCGCGTCGTAGTGGATGCCCCAATTGTTTGCAATGTCCTCGGGCGGCGTCACGGTGATCTCATAGAAACCGGCCAACAGCGCCGTGCCAAAGGTGCCGTCCTCGTTCGTCGTCGCGGACCCGCTGAAGGCGCCCTCGAGCCCGAGCTGAACTCCGCCAAAGATCTTCGTCGACAGAAATCGCACGGTTGCCCCCGGCACTGCCCTACCAGTTTTGTCGCGGACGCTACCGGAGACTTGGCCCGGGGCGAGCCGCGGAATGTAGATGATTTTGTCGATCAGCTCGTCCATGAACAGCAAATCGGGGTCGACGGACACCGCTGGAAATGGCGCGCGTCCTGCGCTCGACGTGATGCGAATCAAATAGTCGGACGCGTCGTTGCTGACTCGAATGGCAAATCGTCCCGCGGCGTCGGTCTCTGCGATCGACGACACGACGCGGCCGGTCTGCTTGTCGACGGCCCGGACTTGCAGCCCCGCCTCGGGCAGATCGATCTGGTCTACGTTGTCGCGACTGTAGATCTCTGCGCGAAACGTGCAGCCAATGTCGCGAGTGAGCGTGCAGTCTACGGCAAGTCCGACAGGAAAAGAGACGTCGATGCGAAAGGGGTCACTCGGATCGCCTTCCGGAATGGGAAACACCAAGTAGAGTGGGGGTAAGCTTCTTATGGCAGGCGCAGGCTCTTGCGACGGTACCATGACCATGTCGCTGCTCGGCATCACGACGAGCTCATAGATTTCGCCGGCGACCAGGATCGTGCTGAAGTCGTTGCCCTCCGATCCGTCTACGGTCGACGGATCGCGAAAGGTGTCAACCTCGATCGCAATCGGCTCGAGCGGAGCGAGACCGTCATCCATCCGGCGAACGAAACGAAGCGTCGCGGGGACCGGCGCGCCGTTCCAGCGAACCGTTCCAACGACTTGCCGAATCGCGGGCAATTGGAGGTCGCGGCTCGTCGAGGTTGATGTTTCTTCTGTAGCAAAAGCCCAGCTCGCGGGCGTGACCACTTGGGCTTCAGTGGGCCCACGCACGACCTCGATCGCAAGGGCGACCGAAGCACCGGAATCATCGACGCAGATGTTTCCGTCGCAGACTCCCTGCGAGCAGCCGGCGTCGCCCGCACAGCTGTTGTCGATCGTCGCGACCATCGCGGTGTCGAAGCTGCAGCCCATGATCACGACGAGCACCAACAGGGACCAGACTCTCATCGGCACTCCTGAAGGATGACGGGGTTGTCGGTGTCGGTTACGCGAACCCACCAGGTGGCGTCGTCGACATCTCCCTCCTCGGCTGGACGGCGCGGCTCGACGAAGCTGTCGAACTCCCCGACGACGACCAATTCGATCCGGTGGCACTCTCCCGCGGAAAGCAGATCGTAGGGAACGAACAACGCGGTCGGGCGCTCGAGGAAGCCAGAGGGCGGGATCTCTCCGCTTGTGAAGGGAACGTCCGGCTCTGGAGGCGAATCGAGAAACAGTCGATAGTCGAGCGTCTGATCGAAGTTCGGGTCGCGAACGATGATCTGGAGCGGCATCTCCGGGGTTTCGACGGGATCGTCGAGGTTGATTTGCCCGATTCGGTTGAGCGGAAACTCGGCGGTCGGTTCGCTCACGGTCGATGGCGGGAAGTTCTGAGCGGGGTCGAACTCAACCGGACTCGTCGCGATACACCCGCCGCCGGAGGCGAGGCCCAGCGCCGCGACACATGAAGCAAAGTAAAGCATCCCAGGGAAGTTAGAAGCAAAGGCCATGCCGCGGTTCCAAATCCGAAAAACCTTGGGCTTTCGACAGTGTCACATGAATTCGAGGGGTTACCTATGACATTAATGTCAGCCCTCGGCAGCTCCACCAGGCTCCGGAGCGTCGGGCTCGCGCTCGAGATATCGGAAGATGGTCCTTGGATCGACGCCCAGATCGCGCGCGGTTCGCGTGCGATTCCCGCCGTTTCGCTCGAGCGCTTCGAGAATGTACGTTCGCGTGAACTCCTCCCGGGCCTGCGTCAGCGGAATGACCGCGCGCCGTTGATCGCCACCCAGGTCGAGGTCGTCCGGGCCGATCAGCGTCTTGTCGGCGAGCACGATCGCCTTCTTGATGCGGTTCTCCAACTGACGAACGTTCCCGGGCCAGTCGTAGTTGTGCATGGCCTCGAGCGCCTTGGGCGTGAAGCCGTTTACCGTTGCGCCGAACTCCGCGGCGTACCTGTGGAGGAGGAACTTCGCAAGAATGGTGATGTCGTCTCCGCGCTCTCGAAGAGGTGGCAGATGCAGGTTCACCACGTTCAAGCGATAGTAGAGATCGTCTCGAAACGTCCCGTCTTTGATCGAAGCTTCGAGATCGCGGTTGGTTGCCGCGAGGACCCGTATGTCGACCGCCTGAGGCTTCGTATCGCCAACTTTGACCACCACGCGTTCCTGAAGGGCGCGCAGCAGCTTCACCTGAAGCGCCGGCGGCATCTCGCCGATCTCATCGAGGAACAGCGTGCCCCCATCTGCTGCTTGGAAGCTGCCCTGCCGCGTAGCCACCGCTCCTGTGAACGCGCCACGCACATGACCGAAGAGCTCCGACTCCATGAGGTTCTCGGGAATCGCACCGCAATTGACGACGATGAACGGGCCTTCGGCGCGATTGGAGCGGCGATGAAGCTCGCGGGCGAATAGCTCTTTTCCGGTGCCCGTCTCGCCGGTGATCAGGACGTTGATGTCGGCTGCCGCCACTTTCTCCACGTGGCGAAACACCTCCTGCAGGCTCGGACAGCTGCCGATGATACCGCCGAACTTCTGCGAATCCAGCTCCTCGGCGATGCGATCGCGATCGGTGGTGAGCTGGTTGAGCAAGATCGCGTTCTGCAAGATGAGCGATGCCTGGCCCGCAAATACCGTGAGCACCTCGAGGCTCGATTGCTCGAACAGGTTCACCACGTTGTCGTTGCCCACGTAGATCAATCCGAGCAGCTGACCCTGCGTAATCAGCGGAGCGACCATGACGGAGCTGAGCTGCAGGTCCATGACGCTTTCGCTCGAGTTGAACATGGTGTCATTGACGGCGTCGCTCACGATGAGTGGCTGACGCGAGTCGATGCAACGGCGAAGAATGCTGTCTGAAAGCTGGGTCACTGCATCTGGAATCGTCTCTCGGTCGACGTTGCGAGCGGCGGCGATCTCCGGGTCTCCGTCGCGCAGCAAGATGACGAAACCTTTGTTCGCGTGGACGACGTCGATCACCGCGTCGAGCAGTGCTTCAATCTGGTCTGGGATGGCTCGTATCTCGAGCAGCCGGCGATTGAAATCGCTCAGCTTCATCATCCCTTTGATCTCCGAGGTCTGCGAGGCCCTGCCGCCGACGTCCGGATCGCGTGAGCTGCCCTCGTCGTAAAGTGAGAACACCAGCTCGACGTCTCCGAGAGTCAGCTTGTCGTTGTGAAAGATCTTTGATTTCTTTCTTTTTTTCCCGTTGACCTGGAACGTCGCACCGGGATCGACGGGCGTTACGGCGAAGTCCCGTCCATCGAACACCAGCTGCGCGTGGTGCGCTTCCAAAGCCTCCGAATCGATCGAAATGTCGTTGGCCCCGGCCCGTCCGATCGAGGTGACGCGTTTGTAAATCCCAAACACACGGGGCCGCCCCTGCTGCACCATCCACTTGAGGCTCGGCATAGGGGCGGCACTCTACCAGACCCCAATTTGCGTGTCACCGTTGGGCTTCGCTTGCGATGAGCCCGGCGGCTCGCGCGTCTCGACCATTATACGATCATTGTCCAGATTGAGAACCCCCAAAGAAGGGAATCGGTGAATCGACATGTAGGCGATCTGTTTATCACCTCTTGCGGACTAGCTTTTCGTCGTGCGGCTCGGCACTCTGAAATCTCGATGGGTCATGCAAGGGCACAAAAAGATCGACGCTCGGGTCACAGGGTTGATCTGGACGGCCGCGCCATCTTGTTTCAGCGAGGCGATCGCGTCGGCCAGTACACGCTCGAGAACATCTCTGCTGGGGGTGCAATGGTGTCGGGCGATCGCAAACTGCGTCCAGGCCACCTCGTTCATCTCTTGATCGATCTCAACACTGGCGAGGAGACGATGAGTCTGACGGGCTCCATCCGTCGCGTGCGAGGTGAGAACGGTGGTGTCGCCCTGGCGATCGCTTTCCCGATCTTGTCCCCGGACCAAGAAGATGCAATTCACAATGCGGTCTTGCGCGCGCTCGTGCGGCGCGATGCGCTTGCGGCGCAGCTTCCGTTGCTGGTGTTCGAACCTCGGCGCCGTGTACGCGAGGAGATCGAAGCGGAGATTCGAAGCTTTGGCTTTCCGGTCTCAGGTGTCGATTCGCTCGCAGCCGCGGTTCGTGAGCTGGAGAGCGAAGAAACCGAGTACGCCGGCCTGATCGTTCACTCGGCTACGCACGATGCACCGTCGATGGACGTCATCGAGTTCTTCACGAAATCCGATGACCTCCGAACGATCATTTTGCCCGAGCCCAACGGAGAGCTTCACGAGCGGGCGAAAGGCTTGGCCAAGCTGCCCCAGGTCCGGGTGCCGCGCGTCTGGAGCCGCTCCGAGCTTCGGCGCGTTCTGACGAACTAAGCCCGGTCGAAGGGAACGATTTCCAACGACTTCACGCCGGGTAGACGCTCGAACGCGCTCGCTACCTCGTTTGCGGTCGCGACCACGACAATCGTGAGGTCTTTGGCCGAAATTCGGGCGCGCGTCGCTTCATTGGCTTGCTGGAGGCTGACGCCAGCCACGAGCTCGTCGTATTTCTCGACGTAGCTGCGAGGAATCCCGAGGAGCTCGACATCGAGGCGAGAGTCCAGGCGTTTGGACGGCGTGTCGCGATCGAAACAGTGGCTGTTTATCAACCAGCGCTGCGCGAAGCTGAGCTGGGACTTCTTGATTCCGCGATCGATCCAGCGCTCGAGCAAGTCCAGTTGTAGCGCCGCGCAATCCGCTGAGTATTCGGCAGCGGGCGCCGTCGACATGTACCAAGCTTCTCTTTGCTTTGCGTGCAGCAAATGGCTGTGTGCGGAGTAGCTCCAGCCTCGGACTGCGCGGACTTCCTGCATCAGCGGACCGCTGAAGGTCCCACCAAATGCAGTGTTGGACACGATGAGCGGGAAGAGCTTGCGGTCGCGCGTGCGTGCGCCGAGGGTGCCGATGTAGAGTTGGGTCTGCGTTCGCTCGGGCTTGTCGACGATGACCACATGGCGGCCCGGGCGGGTCCTAGTTGCTGGAACGACCGAGTCTTTCCGCTTCTGCCGTTTGGTGCTTGGGAAGTACGACGAGACCAGCGCGCGCGCCTCGGCATCGGACACGTCACCAGCGACTCCGACCAGGAAAGCCCGCTTCTCGATGTTTCGCGCGTAGAAGCTCTCGATCTGCTGGAGGCCGATGCGAGCAAGGCTGTCCGCCGACCCACTCTGAGCGCGAGCATACGGATGCTCGCCGAAAAGCGCCTCTCGGAAACATAGGGCCGCGAGGGTCTGGTCGTCGTCCAGTCGCGAAATCAGCGCCGCCTGCGCCTGGCGTTTGAGCTTAGCGAAGTCGCTGGCGCGGAGGGCAGGCCGCCAAACCAAATCGGCTAGAAGCCCGAGCAATGGCTCGAAGTTTCGGCGGAGCACGGTCGCGCGAATCCGAGTCGAGCGCATCGAGACCTGGACCGATACCCGTGCTCCAAGGCTTGCGAGCCGATCCTCGAAACGCTGCTGGGACAGCCCCCGCGGGCCTCGTCGCATGAGGTGCCCCGTGAGCAGTGCAAGACCCTCTCGACCCGCTGGGTCCTTGAGGCTCCCTGCTGCGAAGGCGATTTCCACATCGACGAGCGGAAGCACGTCGCTCGACTCGACCAGAACGCTCATGACGCTCTTCGCAGAATCTCGATCCGCGTTCGCCGCGAAGGACGGAGGTACTTGGCGACTGCCTGCTTCACGTCGCGGGTCGACACTTCTCGGTAAGCCTCGAGCCGCTCGAACACCGCGGCGCCGTCATTGGCAACAGTCTCGTAAAAACCGATCTGCTCTGCTTTCCCTCCCGCGGTTTCCATGCTGTGCAAAAACGAAAGCTCCAGCTGACTGATCGCCTTTTCGAGCTCGATCGGAGTCGGCCCCTCGGAGCCGAGCCGGTCGAGCTCCCGATCGAGCAACGCCAGGGCAGCGGTCTTCTTTTTTCCCTCCCGGAGAAGAATCCACATCTCGAAAAGACCGGGGTCGACGAAAGGTGAAATCGAGCCTCGCACCGAAAGTGCAAGCTCTTCATCCAAGCAGAACAGCCGGTGCAGCCGCGAGCTCTGGCCGCCGAACAGGACCTCGTTTGCGAGGACGAGCGCCGGTGTGTCGGGGTCCAGGAACGATGGCACGCGGTAGCCTAGAAGTATCTTTTCCGTCGGCGTCGGCGCTGGAAGCTGGAAGACCCGCTCGGCACGCTGCGGCGGCTCCTTGGACACCCTACGCCTTTCGACCCGCCGTACACCAGACAGGCCCCCGTAGTGTTTCTGAACCAGCGAAAGCGCTTTGAATTCGCTGAAATCACCGGCGATGACGATGGTTGCATTGCTCGGCGCATAGTGTGTTCGATAGAAGTCGCGGCAATCCTTCACGGTGAAGCCGCGAATGTCGTCCATGGAACCAATCGTCGGCCAGCGATAGGGGTGGCGAACAAACGCGTGCTCGTACAGAAGCTCGAGCGCCCTGCCCTCGACGTCATCGTCCACACGTAGCTTTCGCTCGTTGGCAACGACTTCTTTTTCCGAGCTGACTTGGGGCACACGAAGAACGAGATTCGCCATGCGATCGGCTTCGAGCTCGATGAGAAGCGGCAAGGCATCCCGAGGCGCGTTTTCGTAGTAGTACGTCCAATCTGTCCACGTCGCCGCGTTGGCCTCGGCCCCGGCCCCTTCCATCAGGCGGTCGAAGTCGCCGGGCGGGTGGTTTCGTGTCGCGTTGAACATCAGATGCTCGAACAGGTGCGCAAGTCCGGTCTTGCCTGGGCGCTCATGCCGAGAACCGACGCGAAACCAGCTGTGGTAGCTCACGGTCGGCGCGGACCGATCGACTAGCGTAAGCACGGTCAGCCCATTGCCCAAGCGAAAGCGGCGAAGCCGGAGCGCGCCGCCAAAGGCCGCATCGCCTAGGAATGCCCAGCGTGCGTTGCGCTTTTGAACGCCGCGGTTGAGTCGTTCAATCAGAACCTGAGGCGTTGCCATGAACGCGTGAGCGTGATCACGGAGCGAGTTTGGGTCAAGGCGATTCGATGCGAGTCAAATGACCAGCTCGCAGTTGGAAGGCTCGAGGCCTTACCTCGGGACCCTGGAATATCCGGAGGTTCCTCGGAGACCGAGGCCCCCAGCCGGCGAAACCAACCGTCGCTTCGCTTGACCGAGTCACGGGCGGCAGGTAGCCCTTCCGCCATGTCCGAGGTTCGCGTTCGCTTCGCCCCGTCGCCCACGGGCTACTTGCACATTGGCGGCGTGCGAACTGCGCTCTACAGCTGGCTTTGGGCGCGCCGAAACCATGGCGCGTTCATACTCCGGATCGAGGATACCGATCGCCAGCGCAGCACCGACGAGAGCATCCAGGTCGTTCTCGATTCGATGCGGTGGCTCGGCCTCGACTGGGATGAGGGTCCCGAAGTCGGCGGCGATCACGGCCCTTATGTGCAAAGCGAGCGTCTCGACATCTATGCCGCGTACGCCGAGAAGCTGATCGAATCCGGTCATGCCTATCGCTGCTACGCGACAAAGGAAGAAATCGCGGCCGCGCGCGAAGCCCATCAGAAGAGCGGCACCAAGGATGGCTTCCGCTTTGAAAGCCCGTGGCGAGACCGGAGCGACCCTCCCGCCGACCGGAGCGCGCGTCACGTGATTCGCTTCCGTGCACCTCACGAAGGAGTCACGAGCTGGGTCGACGAGGTGAAAGGGAAGATCGAGATTCTCAACTCCACCCTGCAGGACTCGATCTTGCTCCGCCCCGATGGGATGCCGCTCTACAACTTCGGCTGCGTCGTCGACGACCTGACGATGGAGGTGACACTGGTCGCGCGCGGCGACGACCACATGATCAACACCGCGCCTCAAATCCTGGTCTACGAAGCGCTCGGCGCGGCCGTTCCCAAGTTCGCACACATGCCGATGGTCCTCGCGCCCAATGGCGAGAAGCTGTCGAAACGCCACGCGGCGGTCGGCGTCCTCGAATACCGCGATATGGGTTACCTGCCCGACGCAGTGATCAACTACCTGGCGCGACTCGGCTGGTCACACGGCGACCAGGAGATCTTCACACGACGAGAGCTGATCGAGAAGTTCAGCTGGGATCGCGTCGGCTCGACGGCGGGCCGCTACGACGCGAAGAAGTTCCTCCACGTTCAGGCCGAGCATCTCCGAATGCTCTCTGATGAGGAGATCGCGCGCGGGGCGATTCCGTTCCTGGCTAGAATCGGCATCGACGTGGCTGGGGACGACCCGGTGCTTTTGAAAACGATCCCCTACGTGAGGCCACGCGCGGAGACCTTCATCGATGTAGCCGATGCGGTGACTTACTTCTTTCGAAACGTCGAGTTCGACGCAAAGGGGAAACGGAAGTTCCTCGCGCCGGCCTACGCGAAAAACCTTCAAGGTTTGGCCGACCTGCTCGAGGCGGTGGAGCCGTTCGCAAAAGAGCCACTCGAACACACCGTGAAAGCTTGGCTCGAAGAGAACGAGCTCTCCATGAAACTGGTCGCCCAGCCCGCCCGCGTGGCGCTGACCGGCCGGACGAAAAGCCCGGGCCTCTTCGAAGTGATGGAAGTGCTGGGCAAAGAAAAGACTCTCACGCGCCTGCGAACTGGCGCCGAGATCGCAGCGGCCGCGCCGATGCATTCGGATTGAGCTCGCTTTCGATCTCCCGTTTCCTTGGATCCCGACTTGCAAACTCTGATCATAATCCTCTACCTATTCACGCTCGGCGTGCTGGCGCTCTACGGCGTACACCGAAGCGCGCTTCTGCTCGCGTACCTACGCCACCGTCGTGAGCGATCGTTGCCCTCGGGCCGATTCGAAGAAACGGGCCTGCCCCTGGTCACAGTTCAGTTGCCGATGTTCAACGAGATGTTCGTGGCAGATCGACTGATCGACGCGGCGTCTCGAATCGACTACCCGGCCGACCGCCTCGAGATTCAGGTTTTAGACGATTCGACCGACGCCACGTCCTCGATCGCTCGCGCCCGGTGCGAGGCGCTGAGGGCGCAGGGACTGGACGTCGTCTATCTTCATCGCGAGGACCGCCACGGCTACAAGGCCGGAGCGCTCGAGGCCGGCATGGAAGTCGCAAAAGGCAATTTCATCCTGATTTTCGATGCGGACTTCGTACCGGGACCAGGAATCGTCCGTGAGCTGATCCAGTTCTTCACCGACCCTGCAGTCGGCATGGTGCAGGCCCGCTGGGCCCACCTGAACCAAGACCGGTCGCTGCTCACGCGCTGCCAGGCCATGCTCCTCGATGGGCACTTCGTCATCGAGCACAGCGCGCGCAACCGGTCGGGGCGCTTCTTCAACTTCAACGGCACCGCAGGCATGTGGCGCAAGTCAGCCATCATCGACGCCGGTGGTTGGCAGCACGATACGATCACCGAAGACATGGACCTCAGCTACCGTGCACAGCTCGCGGGCTGGAGGTTCGTGTATGCGCCGCAGCTGAGCGCGCCTGCAGAGCTGCCATCCGAGATGAACAGCTTCAAAGGGCAGCAGTACCGATGGGCGAAGGGCTCGGTTCAAACCGCGCGCAAGCTCCTGGGCACCATCCTGAGCGCCCCGGTGAGCCGCCAAGTGAAGGCCGAAGCTGTGTTTCATCTGACCAACAACTTCGCGTACCTCTTCTTGTTGGTGCTGGCGTTGCTCCAGCTTCCAAACATGTTGATCCGTCGTCAGTTGGAACACCCAGAGCTACTGATGCTCGATGTGCCCATGTTTCTGGCTACCTGTGGATCGGTCGCGGCGTTTTACGTCGTCGCGCATCACGATCTGTACGGCGGTCGGTGGGAAGCCATCAAACGATTGCCTGTAATGATGGCGCTTGGTATCGGCCTGTCGATCAATAACGGAAGGGCGGCGATTGAAGGCTTGTTCGGGCGGGACGTCGAGTTCGTTCGGACTCCGAAGCGCGGCGTCCTAGATGCCGGGGCTAAATTGCCTGCGAAGGGCTACCGCGGCCGCTGGCCTTGGCACAACACGGTCGAGCTCGTGTTCGCGCTCTACTGCACCGCGAGCTTGCTCATCGCAATCGCGACTCAAAGCTGGGCGAGCGTTCCGTTTCTGCTCCTGTTTTGCGCAGGGTTCAGTTGGGTCGGCTTGGCCAGCCTACGGGAAGCGCTGCTGCTCGGTCAGGGCGACGTGGAGCTCGCGGCACAAGAGCCGTCGACGCATTCCTCGCCGAGCCCGCAGTCGATGTTGAGCTGACACTCGGCGAGCACCTCGCTGCTTCTGACGCAGAGGTTCTGCTCCTCGACTGGCGCGCAGAAGCGGATGGTCGTGTCGATCCGCGCGCACTGTTCGTCGGTGTCACAAGGCGTGCGGCATTGCCCGCGAACACACACGCGGCCGGGCTGACAGTCGTTCTCGGGACAGAACTGCTCTGGACGAGTGTCCGGGATACACTGGAACGAGCTGCAGTACTCGTACTCGGCACAGTTCGTGTCGTCGGTGCAATTGGTGAGGCAGCTCTCATCGGTGCAAGGCCGGCAAGCGCCCGCGACGCATTGCTGGGTTTCCGGGCACGGACCGTCGAGACATGTGATGAGGCATTCACCATCGATGCAGATGCGCTCGTCCCCGCACTCGAAATTGAATTGACAGCTGAATGGAGGCGGGTCGGGTTCCCCTTCGAGCGGGTTCAGGCAGAGGCCGTTCTCCGCGCAGGTCGTGCCTAGTGGACAGTCGTAGGCTTCTTCGCATTCGCTGGCGCAGCCAAGCGTCGTGCAAAGCTCACCGACCGCGCAGTCGGTGTCGGCCTCGCAGAAATCCCGCTGAGGCGCCGGTTGCGGATCGCATTCGTCCCCCCGGCACAGGAAACAACCGCGCTCGCTCAGGGGCCCGTCGGCGATGCAGAAATAGCGGGAGTCCCTGTCACAGCCGGCGACTCCGAGTAGTGCGATGATGAGAATCCCAATGCGTTTCATGAGAGGTTCGACGTGCGGGCGCTGGGCATATTCATCGCCAGGATTGGCTTGAAACCCGAGCAATTTCGTTGAATAAGGGGACGGTATGAGTGGCCACAGCAAATGGTCGACAATCAAGCGGCGTAAGGGCGCTCAGGACGCCAAGCGCGGGAAACTATTCACGAAAGTCATCAAAGAGATCACCATCGCCGCGCGCTCGGGCGGTGGTGATCCGGACGGCAACGCGCGGCTGCGGCGTGCGATCGATCTAGCGCGGGGCGTGAACATGCCTGCGGACAACGTGACTCGTGCGATCAAGAAGGGGACGGGCGAGCTCGAAGGCGTTCAGTACGAGGAGCTCCTTTACGAAGGAGTTGGCCCCGATGGAACGTTGTTCATCTGCGAGGTGGTGACCGACAACCGCAATCGGACGATTGCAGAGGTTCGAAAGCTCTTCGACAAGAATCACGGACAGATCAGCAGCAGCGGGTCGGCCCTTTGGGCCTTCGAACAACAGGGCATCGTCCGGGTGGACAAAGAGGCATCGAGCGAAGAGCAACTGTTCGAGGCAGCCGTGGGCGGTGGTGCAGAGAACATGGAGCTGGACGGAGATGAATGGGTCATCACTACCCCGCGCAACGATCTCGATGTGGTGCGCGATGCAATCTCGAATGCGGGAATCACGGTACGGGAAGCGGCGCTGGAGTACATACCGAACACTCCAAAAGTCGTAGAAGGCCGCGACGCCGAGAAGATGATGCAGCTCTTCGAGGCGCTCGACGACCACGACGACGTGCAGAACGTATTTTCCGACTTCGAGCTCAGCGAGCAAGCGCTCGCCGAAATGGCGTGACCGGAATATGCGCATCCTCGGCATCGACCCCGGAAGCCGCCGCACTGGCTGGGGCGTCGTGCAGCTCGAAGGCACAAGGCTTCGTCAGGTCGGTGCAGGAACGATCGGTGTCGCTGAAAAGCTACCGCTCGCGA
>Ga0316197_10002649_pt1 | contig 12762 bp, 10 predicted proteins | sample OudBiesiAoxic_MG_FD_204939 | JGI IMG/M metagenome (GOLD analysis project Ga0316197, IMG submission 204939) | Coastal sediment microbial communities from Oude Bieten Haven, Netherlands - site A oxic | ecosystem: Environmental > Aquatic > Marine > Coastal > Sediment | place: Netherlands...
AGTAATAAAAAGACAATCTTATGGGATCAGAAAATTCGATAATCTAAGAAATTTGCTTATGCTAAGAATTTCCTAATCCCCCCATAGTTGACAAAGAGCCGAAATATTTAAATAATTTTTCTCTAACAAATTCACTTCCTCTAAATTCGTTATATTTTGTTTCTTTTAAATAAATATTAGATTTTTCTATATCACTCATTGCAATATTTTCTTTTAAATCTTTCATTAGTTCAAAAGGTGATTTTATATCATCCTCTAAAAGAATTAATTTTTTTATTGTTTGTTCAAGATGGTTTGATCCTGTAATATTTCCAATTTTCCAGTAGTCTGAAATTTTTTGAAAAAGTGTCTTTAGCTCTTCTGTTTTTAAAATATATTTCTTAATCAAATTTAATTCTGTTTTTGCATGCAATTCTGTGCCTTCTGAAAACCACTTCCAATACTCATCAGCCAATTGTTCTCTCTGCTCTTTACTCATAGGCTTCATCATTGTTGACCACCAATTTCCTTTTTCAATGCTTCTCTTTCTTCTTCTGAGAGTCTACTATATAAGCTCTTCATTTTATCTTTTGTTTTTTCTTCTTTCTCTCCTATGAAGATATCTCTATACTTTTCTCCTAATTTCCTACTCAAAACTCGTTCTCCAATTTGATCAATCACATACTTGATCTCACCTTGTTTATCTCTAATTTCACTTTCTTTAGCCTCTCTAGTTTCCTTATGTTTTTTTAACATTTCTTTCTTTTCTTTTTCAGAGTCACTCAATTTAGACTCTTCCATATTTTCTAATTTTTTTAGAAGTTCTTCTTCTCTTTTAAAGCATTCCAAAGTAGTCAAATCTTCAATAACTCCTTCATCTAATATTACAAGGAACTCATTCTTACTTTCATTGTGTGATGCATTTAGTTCATTATAAAGATTAGCAAATAATTTTAACATACTCCATTCACCGTCACTAAACCCTGTTTCAATTTCAATATACCCTTTTGACACTAGATCTATAAATTTATCCCATCGATCTAAAACTTCCTCTAATGTTATTTCGGAATAAAGATAGTTTTTTTTATCTTTTGTTCTAGTACCCTTAGTATATCTACATTTTATGGTGTCTAAAAAATCTAATGTCTCTTTAAAGTTTTTAAAGTCCTTAATTTTATCTCTCAAATCATCAATGTTTTGTTTATTTTCTACTTCGTCATTAGCATCTTTAATTTTATTTTCTATTTCATTTATCCATTCCTCTATCTCTTTAAAATTAATTTTTTTAATAGATTTGAGGCTCTTATTAAACTTTAAATTTGAATTATCACTAGAACCTTTTATTTTTAACAGAATTTTTTTATAAAATTCTTTTATAAATGATTTTTTAGATTCAGAATAATCATTATAACCCTTAAAGTTATAATGATCTTCAAAATCTAATTCACTTATATTATCAAAACTGGTCTTAAGGTTATGAGCATTAAGACTTTCATCTGTAATTGGGAAAAACAAAATTTTTATTTCTTTCAATGAATCTTTATTTTTATTTGTAACTATACCATTTAATTCTTCTAATTTATCTTCTTTTCTTACAGCACTAAACATCGTATATATTCTTTTTATATCCTTACTCCATATATCACGAAACGCATTCCTGCTAACAGTGTTTGAAAACCTTCTTTCATATGATATATCTCCCATCGTATTTATATTGGAGCTCGTCAAATAATTCCCCAAATAAGGATTATAATAGATTGGATTTAATTCATTTTCAAAATATTCAATTTTATATTCTTTTTCTTCATTTTTAATATTTATACATATCTCATTATCTAGCCTTATAAAATCATTTGTATATATTTTATAATCACCATCTTTAAATAAACACATAATTTCAAATGTTTTTCCTGAACCCTCTAAATAATCATGTTCCAAAAAATTTCTTAGAAGTGTAGTTTTACCACTTCCATTCTTCCCTATCAATGCATATACTTGATTAACTCCTCCCTCATTTTTATTTTCATTAAAAATATTAAGTTTAGATTCCTTAGTTAAAGAAATCTTTTTCTTTTTGTAATCATATTCTATACTGTATTCTTTACTAAAATTAAAATTATATTCTTTATCTTTCATCTTTACCCATACATACACTAATTCCATGTCTCCCCCCTCTGAACTCTCTTATTTAGTTATCATATACTCTTGTAGCGTTTTTGGTCAACCATAAATAGTTTAATCATGGCTGTGAGGAGTTGTTTTAATTCTTGGAGCTATCAAATTCAGTTAAATGATTGACAAAACTTCACCTAAAAGGAAAAAAGCTGAAAAAGAAGTAAATTTATATTGATATTTTACTTACTATATTAAAGTAAATTAGGAGGAAGCTTATGAAAGCAATCATATACACAAGATACGGATCACCCGATGTACTTCAGTTTAAAGAAATAGAAAAACCTACCCCTAAGGATAATGAATTACTAATAAAAATATATGCGACTACAGTGAATAGAACAGATTGTGCAACAATTAGAGGCATACCATTTTTTGCAAGAATAGTCACAGGACTCCTTAAGCCCCAAAAACAAACTCCTGGAAGTGAATTTGCTGGCAAAATTGAAGCTATTGGTAAAGGTGTATCATCTCTAAATGTAGGAGATAGAGTTTTTGGATTTGATGATCAGGGCTCAGAATCTCATGCCCAGTATATGACATTAAAAGAAGAGAACGTCATGATAATCCCAGAAAATATATCCTATGAGGAAGCAGCAGCTAGTTCTGAAGGGTTTCATTATGCTTATAACTTTATAAATAAAATCGATCTAAAAAAAGGGAAAGATGTTCTCGTCAATGGTGCAACAGGAGCTATCGGTTCCGCTGCAGTTCAACTTTTGAAATATTTTGGTGTAAATATTACTGCAGTGTGTTCGACAAAAAACATTGAGTTAGTAAAATCACTAGGAGCCAACAAAGTATTTGATTACACAAAAGAAGACTTCACAGAAGATCTACAAAGATATGATTTTATTTTTGATGCGGTTGGTAAAAGTTCATTCTTTAAGTGTAAACATCTATTACAACCTGGAGGAGGTTATGCATCTTCAGACTTAGGTTATATGGCTCAAAACATTTTTTTGCCTATCATAACACCTATTATAAAACCCATGATTGGAAATAAAAAAACTATATTTCCAATGCCTACAGATGTAAGAAGAAGTTTATTATTAATCAAAGATCTTATGGAAAAGAATAAATTCAAGACAGTAATAGATAGAAAATTTTCATTTGAAAAAATAGTTGAGGCATATAAGTATGTTGAAAAAGGTCAAAAGATAGGAAATGTTGTTATAACTGTGAATCATGATAAAGAAATTTAACTAAATTTACTAAACGAACCTTAACCTTTTAGATATTGAATATATTTTAAGTGTGATATAATAGTATGTAAAAGAACTAATCAACTAACGAGGTGAAAGATGAAAGCTGTATTAAATAATATAATGATCCCTATAGAAAAGGATCAAGATCATGCCATAAAAAATGAACTTATAAAAAAAGGGATAGATTTATCTAATGTTGTCCATATAGAATATATAAAACGTTCTATTGATTCTAGAAAAAAAACTCAGATCAAGTTTTTATATAATTTAGAATTAACTCTAAAAAAAGATATAAATTTAGAAGGTCATAAATGGTTAACTAAACCAAAGGCCCTCCTAATAAAGCCTAGAAAATCTAAGAACTTAGAAGGTCGTGTAGGAGTAATTGGTAGTGGGCCTGCAGGATTATTTGCAGCTCTTAGATTGTGTGAATACGGATATAAACCAATTATATTTGAACGTGGTAAAAAAGTAGATGAGAGAGATAAATCCATCGATAACTTCTACACAAATGACGATTTGGATATAAATTCTAATATACAATTTGGTGAAGGAGGAGCAGGGACTTATTCTGACGGGAAATTAAATACCCGTGTAAAGAGTGAATACATCACCCATGTATTTGAAACTTTCGTGCAATTAGGAGCTCAAAAAGAAATTATGTGGGATTACAAACCACATATAGGTACTGATATTCTAAAAGTTGTAACAAAAAACCTTAGATCTAAGATAATAGAGATGGGAGGAACATTCTATTTTGATACTTTAGTTGAAAATATCATTATAAAAGATAATAAAGTAGTAGGAGTAGATACAGTATCTCATGGAAACAAGGAACAAATAGAAGTAGAACACTTAGTTTTAGCCATAGGTCATAGTGCTAGAGATACTTATAGAATGCTACATAAAAATGGTGTATTCATGGAAAACAAACCATTTGCCATGGGAACAAGGATAGAACATCCTAGAGCTGCTATAGATAAGATGCAATATGGGAAATTTGCTAATCATGAAAATTTAGAAGCTGCTACATACAGTATGACACATAACAACAAATCAGAGAGTAGAGGAATATTTTCATTCTGTATGTGTCCTGGAGGAGTCATAGTAAATGCTGCCTCTGAAAAAAATACAAGTTTGGTAAACGGAATGAGTTATTCTAAAAGAGATGGGGAATTTAGTAACTCCGCTATTGCAGTAGGAATTAAAGCTAATGAATTTGGTGAGCATCTATTCAGTGGAATGGAATATCAAGAAAAATTAGAAAAAGACGCCTATAATGCTATAGGAAATTATGGAGGAGTCGCACAGAGAGTTGTAGACTTTATGAAGGATAAAAAATCTACTTCTTTACCTAAGAGTAGTTATCCTATGAGGATGAAATCTCAAAATTTAAACGAATTTTTCCCAGATGTAATAAAGAAAAACATGAAGTTAGCATTCCATCAATGGAAAAAAATGCCTAATTTTGTGTCTAATGAAGCCCTCCTAATAGGGCCTGAGACAAGAACTTCTGCACCAGTGAAGATTACTAGAAATGATGGAGGAGAGTCTATCAGCACAAATGGATTATATCCAATTGGTGAAGGTGCAGGGTATGCAGGTGGGATAACCAGTGCTGCCATAGATGGATTAAAAATTATAGATAATATATTTGCTGAAGAAATAAATTAAATGATTTTTAGTTTTCACATGATTTTCACAAACTCATTGTATATTTGAATAACTGAAAAAAAGCTATCTGCTGAATTAGTAGGTAGCTTTTTTTATATCTAGGAAATCATTTAATTTATAGTAAAAATAAAATAGAATAAAAATTATGTTTATCTAGATAAAGTATATTAATAAAAAAGGGGGAAAGAAATTGAAAAAACTAGGTTTACTTGTAGCAGTATTACTAACATGCTCTTTATCTTATTCTATGACCTTAGACGATCTTGTATTACAACTAGAACAAAATGGTTATTCTGCAAAATATCGTACTCTAGAACAAAAACAACTATCTATAGATAATGAGAAGATAGAACGGATAGATAGAGATGGTATAGATCTAAAGGGGAGTGGAAAATTTACCGATGATATGAATGGAGAGAGGTCTAGTGGGCTAATATCTGCTTCATACGATTATTTTAAGTACGAAGGGGAATACAATGAGGAGTATAATGGGGAAAATAAGCAATTTGTCGGATTAGAAAAGAACTTGAAAGATATATTTTACGGAGATAGAAAATATAATAAAAATCTATTTACTATAGATGAAGTAACTAGATTAAATTTTGAAGATCAGCGGATGGAAGGGGAAATTATATCTCTAATAGATACATATAAAGCACTTATGGATACAAGACTAGAGTTAAAATTAAAAAAAGTATTACTCCCTAGCTTAGAAGCAGATGCACTCAAACTAGAGATAGGATTTAATACTGGGCAATCTTCTAATCTAGACTATAAATATTCAAAAATGCGTTTAAAAAATTTAAATAATGATATAGATCAGCTAAATCTTGATTTGATCCAAATAGAAAAAACTTTTGAAACAGTATTTAATTTAAAAATTTATTCTGACATACAATATTCAAAATTAGAAAAATTATATTCTAGTGACATCAACAATATTGGTGACAGATCATTAGAATATATAGATTTATCTATAGAAAAAGTAGAGGAAAATAAAAAATATTCGATCTATAATACCAGTTGGCCGAATCTCAATGCAGGAACTTTTTATGATGTAAAAAATGATGGTTGGATGGTAAGACTAAGCATCGACAAAACTTTATTTGAGTATGATGATACTTCAGCTACCTATGAGGTAGAAAAAGAACGTCTCGAAATGGAGAAGAAGAAGTTAGAAAAAAAACTAGAAAATTTAAAAAATGAATATCTCAATCAATATCACTTTCTCTTAAAAGAAGTTACAAATTTAAAACTACAAAAAGAAGTAGATGAGATGACATATAATATCTATAAATTAAACTATGAACAAGGAAATGAAACTTATATAAACTATATGGAGAAGTATGAAGATTATATAGTGAATTCTATTGAACTAGAAAAAAAAGAAAACGAATTGACTGCATTTATATATGAGATGCAACACAGGAGGTAGGATGAAAAAATTTATTGTTGGTATAGTAGCTTTAATAATAATAGGAGGAGGGTATACCTATTATGGAACTATTAAAAATAAAGATGTATCCAAAGAATATCAAGTATTTAACGTAAAAAAATCAACTTTTCAAAAGATAGTAGAAGCTGACGGAGTGGTACAGGCAAGGGACACAAAATTAGTTTACGCCGATAGATCCCTCAAAGTAGATGAAGTTTTTTACACTGCTGGAGATTATGTTGAAAAAGGTGAAGTTATTATGACCTTTGATCCAGAGGACAAAAACACTGTTACTAGAAACTTAAAAATAGAACAAATAAATCTCAAAAAATTAGAGAGGAATCTTAAAAATGCAATCTCCATATTTGACGCCGGAGGATCTTCTAAAGTGCAAATAGAGGATATAGAATTTGATATAAGAAAATCTAAATTGGAGATAGAGGGCCTTCAGGAGGAGTTATCTAAGATGTTAGATGAAATTAAAAGCCCTTTTAATGGAACAATCATATCTATGATAGCAGAGGCTAACTATAGGGTAAATACTGAGGTAGAATTATTTGAAGTGGCTGACCTCTCTGATCTTATTGTTGTTGCAGATGTACCAGAGTATAGTATCCACGGAATATTATTAGGTCAAAGTGCTAGGATCAGACCAGATGCCTATAAAGATGAATTTAAAGGAGTAGTAAGTAAGATCTCTACCCTTTCTTCTGCTACAGAGTCAAACTCTTCTAATATCAGTAGTTCTACTTCAAATAATACAGAAGCTTATGTAGAGGTAGAAATTACTATCGATAATTTACCTAAAGAACTTCGTCCTGGATTTAATTCATCTGTAGATATCATCATAAACTCCATAGATAATATCATATCTATTCCTAGAGCATCTATCTTAGAGGATAAAAAAGGCTACTATGTATTTATTTTGAATAATGAAGAAAAAATAAGAAAAAAATATGTTGAAATAAAAGAAAGTAATAATAGTATGGTTATAATAGATAATTTGTCTGAAGGAATGTCTATCCTAAAAAATCCTTATATTGCCTTAGAAGAAAACCAGGAAGTTAAAATTGGAAATGGTCAAGGTAAAGGAAAGGGCAAGGAGGAGAATTAATGAGTACTCACATAAATTATAGAGATAGAGAGACAATTATAGAGATATCTCAGTTAAATAAAATATATACAACTGGTGATGTTACCCTAAAAGCATTAGATGATGTTTCGTACACTATAAAGAGTGGTGAATTTGTAGCTATCATGGGACATAGTGGGAGTGGAAAATCTACCATGATGAATATTTTGGGATGTTTGGATACTCCTACATCTGGAACATATAAATTAGACAAAATTGATACTTCAAATTTAAACGATAATCAACTGGCAGAGGTTAGAAATAAAAAAATAGGTTTTGTATTTCAGTCCTTTAATCTATTGCCTAAATTAAAATCTTGGGAAAACGTGGCTCTACCACTGGTTTATAGTGGTGTAAATGCAAAAGATAGAAGGGAAAGAGCCTTAGAGGCTCTAAAAAGTGTGGGCCTAGAAAATAGAGCCAATCATAAACCCAATGAGTTATCGGGAGGTCAGCGTCAAAGAGTAGCCATTGCAAGGGCTTTGGTAGTAAATCCAGAGATTATTATGGCTGATGAACCTACTGGAAATTTGGATTCCACATCTGAAGCAGAGATCATAGAGATATTTAAAAAGCTAAATCGTGAAGGTGCTACTATAGTTATGGTTACACACGAGGATAATGTAGGAGCAAATTGTAAAAAAATTATTCGATTCCATGATGGAAAATTAATAAAAAACGAGGTAATTGATCATGAATTTTATAGAGATATTTAAAAGTTCCATACAATCTTTGATAGGTAACAAAATGAGATCCCTTCTGACTATGTTAGGAATAATTATTGGAATATCTTCAGTAATAGCTATGTCTGCCATAGGTAAGGGAGGAGAGGAAAAGATCACAGGGAATCTAGCAAATAGTGGATTGGGGGTATATGAAATAACTGTAGATAAAGATGCTTACGAATATAAAAGTATATATTCACTAGAAAAGGAGGATATTGAATATATACAAAATAACGTAGATGGAATAACGGCCATAACACCAAGAGTTACTGAAAGAATTGCCATTAAAAATAACATGGGAAAAGATATTAGAAGGATGGCTCTTGTCAATTCTACTACCCCAGAGTTTGAGATGATAGAGAAGGTTCAGTATATAGAGGGAAGGCCCATCTTAAGTGTAGAGTATGAAGAATCTACACCTGTTATAGTAATGGATCATATTACAGCTAAAAAATTATTTAGGAACAACTCTCCATTGGGAGAAAAAATAAACTTGGAATTTAAAGCTCTAAAAATAATAAAGGAATTTACTGTGGTAGGAGTTTTTCAACATCCAGATTCTGCTATGAATGAAATTGGGCTAGCACCTATGGTTCCTACTTTTACTAGGATACCTTTATCTCAAATGGAACGTATCAAAGGAACTAAAGACTATGAAACTGTGGTAGTCATGCCAGAAGATCCCACTAAAGGGAAACAAGTTCTAGTAGATGTAATTAAACAATTAGAAAGTAGAAATCACTCTGATATATATGAATATGAAGAAAAAATATCTAGGGGAAGTGAATTAAAAAGTATCCTTGAAACATTGAATATATTTATCTTATTTGTTGCAGGGATCTCTCTATTCGTAGGAGGAATAGGGGTCATGAATATAATGCTTGTTAGTGTAACTGAAAGGATCAAAGAGATAGGTATTAGAAAAGCTGTTGGAGCTAAAAGTAGTGATATCCTATTCCAATTCTTGACAGAGTCGATTATTTTATCTTTAGTAGGAGGGGGCCTAGGAATAATAGTAGGTTATATAATATCAAATGTCATTGGCTATTTTATAAATATATCACCAATCATTTCTCCTACAATTGTATTGATTTCGGTTATTATCTCAACTTTAATCGGACTTGTTTTCGGAGTTTATCCAGCAAAACAGGCATCTATGTTAAATCCTATTGATGCTTTGAGAAACGAATAAAATAACAATAATTACCATAAAACTAAATTTATATAACATAGGTTAAAAACCACATCCAAGTCAATATTACCAAGGGTGTGGTTTTTTAATTTTTTTCTATAAAATAACAACTTTAAGACTTACTAAAACTTATATTAAGCACTATTCATATTTTAAAGCTCGAAGTTTCAGCTTTGGGGTTTTTTACGAAGAGTAATTTCTTATGATATCTCGATATCTTTTAACAATAGATCATATTGAAAGTTCTCTCTAGCTTCATCTATTTTATCTAGTATTTCCTTGGATTCATCTCCTACAGTCTGGCTATGCCCTATCTCTGTAATCTGAGATATAATATACCCAATAGAAATAATTTCTATATTTTTAGAGAGTTTATACTTTCTTTCATCACTAGATGTAACTATCTCCACTATAAAGTTTAATTTTGCCAGCATATTTAGTATGTCCTGAGTTACGCCTATGGCTATACCAAGTTTGTGGGATAATTCATGGGTACTCATTGGCAATTTATTTTCCTCATAGTTTTTTATAAGGTAGTATATACATACTATAGATATATCTCTTTTAGATGAAAAATTTAAATTTATCTCATTTATAGTGTAGGAGTACTTATAGGAGTTCTGTATGATAAAGGATAGATGGGCTCCTAATAAGATAATGAACCATACTATCTTTTGCCACATTATGAATATAGGTATAAGGGAAAAACTTCCATAGATTGCATTATAGTTTAATAAGCTAACTTGTATATGGATAAAAGCAGATTGCGTTATTTGAAATACAATCCCTGAAAATAATCCTGCTATAAATGCCGTAGATAACTTAACCTTTGTATTTGGGATGATTAAATATATAAGGGTAAAAAATATTATGATAAGGACCTGTGGAATGAAATTTAAAACCTCTATCAATTCTGGGTGTATCTTTAATATGAAAACTTGTAATATTGCAGAGAGACCATTGGATAATACTATAATCAATGGAAATAAAAAGATCAATGACATATAATCTGTAAGCTTTCTTACAAAACTTCTTGATTCTTGTACTTTCCATATTTCGTTAAATGATTTTTCCACTGCAGAAAATATCTTTATAACCGACCAAATCAAAAATAAAATCCCTGTTCCTGCTATTAATTCTCCCTTGGTATTATCCAAAGTCCTTTGGGAAAAAATCAAGATTTGATCTAAAATTTCATCCTGTAAAAAAAAGGTTTTATATAATTCATCTTTAATTATTTTTTCTACTCCGAACCCCCTAGTAATAACAAAGGCTATGGCTATTACAGGTACAATAGTAAGAAGGGAATAAAATGTCAGTGCAGATGACCAGAGATCGGATCTACTTTTTTTATAATTTTCAAATGTAAATAAGATCAACTTCAATATTTTAAAGATTAATTTGTTACTCTGGCTAATTTGCTTTCTTATACCTTGTATAAAATTTCTTATAGTTAATTTCACTTTTACCAACTCCTAGTTGTAATTTTTCATCCATGTTATATGGTAGGATTTATAATTATTTATGTGTATACCTAATAATATACCTTACTAATTATAACTATATATTCCTATAAAAGTATATAGTTTTTCAGAATCAAATTAAAAAATCAACTTATATCAGATTAAAATAAACACAATTCATATTTTTATAATTTTATCCATGAATTATCTTAAGACCCTTGATTTTTTAAATAAATAGGGTTTTTACTTTCAATAAGATAGCTATTAAACTTCTTTAAACTCAACAAAAATAACCATTTTAGAAAAAAGTGATTATTTATAAGACTTTAGTTACAAAATTAACAATAATTTTTAAATTACAACAGTTATTTAATAATGGTAGATAATATAAATTACCTTGTAAATATAGCAAATATTATGATAAACTAATTAAACGGAGGTGTTTAATAAACATGATAATTAAACCAAGAGTAAGAGGAAGTTTAGCTCTAAACTGCCATCCCATGGGATGTAAAAAAATAGTTGAAGATCAAATTAAAATTGCAAAAAATAGTAAGCAGTATGAAGGTGCTAAAAAGGTACTAATTTTAGGAGCTTCTTCAGGATATGGACTATCTACTAGGATTTCATTAGCATTTGGCGGAAGTAAATCTGATACCATTGGAGTTTCTTTTGAAAAGGAAGGTTCAGAAAAAAAAGTTGGAAGTGCTGGTTGGTATAACAATATTTGGTTTAAAGAAGCAGCAGAAAAAGAAGGATTAGTTGCTAAAAACTTTATTGGGGATGCTTTTTCCCATGAGATGAGAAAAGAAGTTATTGAATATATAAAAAAGGAATTTGGAGGTAAAATAGACCTTCTAATATATAGTGTCGCTTCTGGAGTAAGACAAGATCCTGATACTGGTATTGTTCACAGATCTTGTATTAAACCTATAAATGAAGAGTTTGGTGGATACACATTAAATATTCAAAAAGAAGAAATTGAGTATATGAGTGTTGACTCTGCAACAGATGAAGAAATTGCAAATACTGTAAAAGTTATGGGTGGAGAAGATTGGAGCCACTGGGTAAATGCTTTAGTAGAGGAAGATGTTTGTAATGATGGTTTTAAAAGTGTAGCCTACTCATATATTGGAGGAGATATCACTCGTGCAGTATATAGAGATGGAACTATTGGTAGAGCAAAAGAACATTTAGAAAATAGCGCTATAAATTTAAATGCTTTGGTGAAGGATAAATTAAATGGAGAAGTGTATACTGCTGTCAATAGAGCAATTACTACAAAAGCTAGTGCTTTTATTCCGTGTTTTTCAATCTATGCTTCAGTACTATTTAAAGTAATGGCAGAAAAAGGACAAGAAGAGCCGTGTATGGAACACACTCATAGACTTCTTGCGGATATGATATATGGAGATTCTCCTAATTTTGATGCACAAGGTAGAATGAGACCAGATTCTTTAGAATTAAACAAGGATATTCAAGAAGAAAGCGTAAATATATACAAAGACATTACAGAAGAGAACTTCAAAGAGTTATGCGATTTTAAATTATATAAAAAATATTTCATGAATTTAAATGGTTTTGAAGCAGATGGAATTGATTATGATGAAGATGTAGATTTAGAGTGGTTGTCAACTTTAAGACCTTAAGTTCTGTTTACGGATAATGTGGGTTTTATGGACATGTTTTAACGAAATTATTTGCACTTTTTTTTGAATTATGATATTCTAAATTTGTAGAAACATTTATTCAAATTATTAGGAGGATTAAAAAAAATGGCAT
>Ga0316197_10002650_pt1 | contig 12762 bp, 12 predicted proteins | sample OudBiesiAoxic_MG_FD_204939 | JGI IMG/M metagenome (GOLD analysis project Ga0316197, IMG submission 204939) | Coastal sediment microbial communities from Oude Bieten Haven, Netherlands - site A oxic | ecosystem: Environmental > Aquatic > Marine > Coastal > Sediment | place: Netherlands...
CCCGCCATCGGGTGCGTGCCACGACGTTCGCCACCTACCACAAACAGCTTCGGTTGGTCGACGAGGGCCTCGGCTCGATCCCAGCGCGCCAGCTTCGTCCCGAACAGATCGCCGGCTTCATTTCCGACCTCATCGATCGCGGCTCGGCGTGGCGGGCACGCAACATCCGAACGCTGCTCGTGCAGGTCATGGACCAAGCCGTCGAACTCGGCCTCGCCACCGAGAACGTCGCGAAGCGGGTGAAGACCCCGAAGGTGACGCGGCGCACGGTGACGCCCGACGAGACGCGCCGACTCCTGATCGCGTCTGATCCTTGTTTCGCGGCCGCAATCGCGCTCTGCTACGTCCAGGGCTGGCGAGTCAGCGAAGCGCTCGGCCTCGCGTGGCAGGACATCGATCTCGACACCGGCTCGGTGCGACTCCGACGTGGAGCGACGTATGCCGATGGTGTCGGCATGGTGCTCGGGCCGACCAAGACCGAGCGGACCGCTGGCGTTCAGATGATCGGCCCGACCGTGATCGCACTCCTCGAAGCGCGCCGCAAGGTTCAGAACGAGGATCGCGAGCAGTTGGGTGGCGCCTGGCCGACGATCGAGTACGACGGCGAGCAGCTCGACCTCGTGTTCACCGCAGCGAACGGCAACCCGATGCTCCGACAGAAGGTCGACAAAGCGATCCGAACCGCGGCCGAGAAAGCGGGCGTCGACCCGAAAGGTCTCGGCACGCACGCCGGGCGCCGGTCAGTCGTGACCAACCTGTTTGCATCCGGCTCGCTCGATCTCGAAGACGTCGCCCGCTTCGTCGGCCACACCGACACCGCGACGACTCGCGGCTACGTCCAGCACGAAGGCGACCGCCCTCGTCAGATCAGTGTGAAAGCCCTCGAACTCCTCGACCCGAACTGGACTTCCGAGGCGCCCGACGGTTGAGGGCGCAACCCGACCTTGATCGGCCCCTATGAGGCATATATGCTCCACTTTGTGGACACGGCCATGATGGTTCGAAGATGGCGCAACGAGGCGGGTCTGTCCCAGCGCGCGCTCGCTCGTCGATGCGGAGCGTTCGCCTCAACCATCCGACGAATCGAGGACGGCTCGTCCGACCCGACGATCACAATGCTCGAACGCATCGCCGCCGCCTCCGGGCGGCAGTTGACGATCGGTTCGGCTGCACCGGCCGAGACGTCGATCGCCGGGCTGGTCGCTCGACTCGGCATCGACGAGTACGGCGAACCGGACTGGACCGCGATCCGGTCGTTCGCTGACTGGGTCGACCAGCATCCCGAGGCAGCGCTCGATTCGATCGCCTCGCCGCCGATGCGAACCGGATCGGATCGCATCGACAACCTGATCGCAGCGATTGCCGAGACGATCGCCGACGTCCACGGTGCTGAGCCTCCTCGTTGGTGTACCCCCGTGGATGCGCCCGTCGATCCCTGGTTGGCCCCGGGAACGGCTGCGATGCGGGAGCGACATGCGGCCGAAGTGCCGCCACGGTTCGCCAACCGGAACATCCGTCTCCCTGTCGGCACCGTTTGGCGCTCGGGCACGACGGTGAACGCATGAGCGCTTCCGATGAACTCGGTCCACGCGGCAAGGGCGATGAGCCGGAGGTTTCCGAAGGAGCGGCGCCCGCACGTCCGATCGACTGGACGGAGATGAGGCAGCTGCTCGAGCAGGTCGCCGAGCGACTTGACCCCGACATACCCGTCGACATGTGGATCGCTGGAGGGTCAGCGCTGGCATCTGCTGAGCTTCGCCTGTCGACGACCGATGTCGATGTCGTGTCCGATGTGCCCGAAGAGGTCTACGAGGCCGCCCGTGATCTCGCGAGCGAGATCGCCCTGGCGCCTGGATGGCTCAACGCAAGTGCCCGGTCGTTCTTGCCGCGGGGCGCCACGGCCACGACGGTGTTGCAGGCCGGTCCGCTCACTGTTCGGCGCGTCTCTCACGACGATCTCTTCCTCATGAAACTTGATCGGGGACTCAGCGGTGATGTTGCTGACATGAGAGTGCTGTGGAAACACTGCTCCTACGTCGAGCGTCACTATCTCGCGCCGATTCAACGTGATCCTCACATGGCGAAGTGGATCGACGACGAGATCGTTGGACGCCGATGAGGGTCGGCGGAAGCTCGAACTGATCGACAGCGGCTGCTGCGCTCGTCAGCTGTCGCCAAGCCGATCGGCGACGAACGCTTCGAGGTGCTCGACGGAGAACCGGACACTGCGCCCGATGCGGATCGGCGTGAGCTCGCCGTTCCAGATGAGTTGGTAGATCGATGATCGGCTGAGCGAGAGCATCTCGGCGGCCTGGACCACGCTCACGAGGAGGGGTCGGGCGCGATCGATCCTGTCTTCGGTGAGTTTCGGGCACTTCAGGGCCCCGCTGTCGGGTCGATGGGTCTCGACCGTTTGGCTGCATCGCCGAGTGTGTCGGCGGTCCTCGTGGCGCGAGCGAGCTGCACCTCATCGCGCTCGCTCGGTTGTCGTGCCGCTGCGCTCCGTTCGCCAGTCGGCGCCTCGCGTCGTCGGTGTCGTTGCGCCGTTCTCCCGGTGCTGTCGTCGCTGCGCTCGTTCCCGGTGGCGCCTCGCAGGCCGGGTGGCCCGTTGGCAGTCGCCGGGCGGGTTCGCCCGGGAGAGTTCGTTGCCCGCAGGGCCGGTCCTGGAAGTGGGTTCGACGCTGACGGTGTCTTTGGTGTGCGGTTTCGGCATCGCGCGAGCCGTGCGTTGGATCCGCAACTTCATGATCACGTCCTCGTTTCGAATGCGGTCCGCACGGTGTCGGATGGTGACTGGCGCACGCTCGACGCCCGCGGTCTGTATCGCAATGCGAAGGCGGCGGGTGTCGAGTTCCAGACGTTCCTCCGAGCAGAAATGACCGCTCGGCTGGGTGTTGAGTTCGAAGAGGTCGACGCAAATGGCCAGGCTGACATCGTCGGTTTCGATCAGGAGTTGCTCGACAAGTTCTCGACTCGGGGTGTCGATATCGAGGCGTCGTTGGGGGAGTGGGCGGCCGGGTTCGTGGAACGCGAGGGCCGCAACCCGACACCGACGTTCTGGATGATCTCGATGCGAGCCAGGCCGACGCAGTGACCGCAATGCTGGGCACGACGCGTCCGGTCGTAGCAGTGGTCGGCCCGGCGGGTGCGGGCAAGACACGGATGCTCGCAGCTGCGGTCGACTCATGGCGCCTCGCGGGGCTGGGGTGTTCGGGGTCGGGCCGTCGGCATCGTCGGCTCAGCAGCTCGCCGACGGGGCTGGGACGTCTGCGGACACGCTCCACAAACTCGTCTACGAGCACGAGTGGGAAGCGGACGCCTCACTCCTCCTCCGCGAAGGTGACCTCTCGGTAGTCGAGGCGTACGAAACCCGCGACCGGATCCACGGGTACGCCGACGAGAAGGCGGCGATCGAGGCAGTCATCGACGCAGCGGTCGTTGGCAACGTCGAGGGCTGCGATGTACTCGTGATGGCTCCGACCAACCGGCTCGTCGAGCAGATCAACGAGGCCATGACCGAACGGCTCCTCGATGCAGGCAAGCTCGACCCGGTCGACTCGATCGAGATTGGCGGGCATCGGTTCCATATCGGTCAGCCGGTCGTGACTCGGGCCAACGACCGCCGACTCACTCGCGGGGCTGAAAACGATGAGTGGGTACGTAACGGCGACCGCTGGACCGTCCTCGCCGGAACGAGGGATGAGCTGTATCTGCAGCATCGAGAGACGGGCGATCGCCAAGCGCTCCCGGCCGAGTACATCGCGGCAGGTCACCTGAGCGTGGACTACGCGTCCACGATCAACAGAGCCCAAGGTGCCACCGTCGATGAGGCTCACGTGATCATCGACGAGCGGACCAACTCCAAGCAGATGTACGTCGCCATGACCACGCGGCCGGAACGCAAACCACGTCCACGCAGCGCCGCCGGCGTTCGACCTCGAGCAACACGGCCCGACCCACACCGCCGAGCAATGGACGCCAGCGGGAGCTGTGGCGGGAGCACTGCGACGACGTCCCGATCAGGTGAGTGCACTCGCGCGTCGCCGACAGCTCAGAGAAGTCGCCGACGGGTGTTTCGAGCAGCTCGGCAGTCAGCCAATCGCGCAGCCGTCGGATCGTGCCGCTGCCGCGAGACGACGACTGCAACACCTGTCCCGCCGCCCCGCTCAAGGTTTGGGGCGATGACCTCCGGTCGCGGAGTCTTGCCGTCGTGTCGGGTGTGCCGACGCAAGGGTCAGGCGATGTCGATTGCGTTCTTCGTGGCCAGGTCAGTGATCATCGAGTCGAGCGGGATATCAGCGCTGGCGGCGGATGCCCGGACGATGGCCACAGCGGCGTACAGCGCGTAGGTCCAATACTGCTCGATCCAATACGTGACTTCGTCGAGCAGGTCTGGCTCGAGACCGCCATGCACGGCATACGCAGTCAGGACCGAGTACTGGATCCGCCGATGCTCCTTGCCCCGAAACGCGACCTCGGGCAGATGCGTCGACAACAGCTCCCGGTACACGACACCCGGATCACGCTCGACGCCAGCAACAGTGAGCGCATCGGCGGCGAGTTCCAAGAACACTTCGCCCGGAAACGTGTTGTGCCGCACGTGCAGATCAGCGATAGCCGCGACGAGCTGGTTCGCGTCATCGCCGTGCAGCAACCCGCCGAGGAGTCGACGCAGAGCCTCGACGCGATCGTCGTCAGTCGGCCTGCCCATGCGAACACAGTACGCGAGCGGCGTTCGAGCATCTCTCGGTCCATCGCACCAAGCACGTTATGGCGCAGGCGATTCCCCACATATGTCGCTCTCCTGCGTCGTGGTGACGGGCGGGCTCGGGTCGTGCAGGCCGATCCGGATCTGAAGTGCCGACACACCTGTGCAGTCATCGAACCCCGAGGCGGTTCAACCGACTCGTCCAGGTTGTCGGTGAGCGACAACCGACTGTGTGAGCTGGGCTACGCCCCTGAGATGTGTATCCAGGTCTGGTCCCCCACAGACACTCCACAATCGTCTTCGGCGATGGTGCGGACCGCACCGATCGGCCCTAGTGGATTATCGATCGCCGGGGGCACCTGATTCCACTGGACCTGGTCCCAGGTCAGCGTCGAGCCGGCCGCACATTCGCTCGTGCCGTCGCTTGTCATGACTATGGTTTCCAGTTCGCCGTCGCCCTCCGGTGTCACGAGTAGGAAGGTGCCTCGGTCCTCTGGGTCGGTCACCACGTCGCCGGTGTCGCTGCGGGCATAGGTGCCGTCGGTGTGGAACAAGACGACTTCACCCGTTCCCTCGCGGAGCCAGATTCCTTTCAAGAGGGTTGGGAACATCAGGGTGTCGTCGAACTCGCCGTCCGGCGGGGTGATGGCCGCACCTGCCGAAGACGCTGGCGACAGCCGTAGCAGGGACCGGGACGTCCCGACCCCGCCGCCACATACGCCGCTTTCGAGCACCTCGGTGTCGATCTGGCCGTCATCGACGGTGGTGACTGCCCAGCGATTCTGGCTATCGACAATTGGGCACGGGCCATCGACGATCTCGTTGTCTGCGAACGTCACGACATCGTCGACGAAGGTATAGCGACCCTGAAACACCGGAGCGGTGAGCTGCGCTCGGCCATCCAGCACGAACAGATCCCCGGGACCGAACTGGATTGTGATCGGGAAGTCCAAGGGCAAGTCGGGGTCGGTTGGCTTCCACCAGATTCCATCCAGCTCACCAGCCTCCGTCTCCGATTCTGACGCCACCGTCGTGCTCGCGTCGGTTGGAGGAGCGGGCGCATCGTCCTCTTCACGAGATGTGGAGGTCGCGATCGTGGTGGTGTCGACGGACTCTGTCACTGGGGTCGTGTCGCTTGATGAACAGCCCGCGGCCAACAGCATCAAGCTGATCACGGCTGCGTAACCCATTCCCATCACGTCAAGCTAGGTGACTTCTGTCGACCGCCGTGACCGACGAGAACGAGACGAAGCGTCAGGCAATGGCCGACCGGCTCTCGGGGACGGGCAGCCCCGCTTCGACGTAAGCGACCACGAGGCCAGCGACGACGAGGATCATCGCCCACCGCTGCCACAACGGGAGTGCCTGGAATCGGGCACCCAGTGCCCGATATCACCGCACAGAATCATCACCCAATTGCTCATTGCCGCGCAACAGAAGGGCTCAAGTGCGGTGCCCGATAATCCCGGCGCCGCGACGGCCACCCAGTCCACGCGATATCCGGCAGCGAAGCGTGCCTCGGTGAATGCGAGCGCTCGCCGCACGATCTGATCGGGTGTGACCGCTCGAGACGTGCCGTTTCCGGACGGTCTGCGCGCGACGGTTGGCCTGTTGATATTGGCTGTCTGGCGCACCGGGAGCGCAGCAAGTGAGACGATTGCAGCCGTGTGCGGGGCGGACTTGACAGAGAATCTTCGAACAGCCGGATGGCTGCGGTTAAGTACTAGACATGAGATCGTTCCCTGCGGACGAGTGGCGGGCTACGAGCGGCTGGTCACGGTCAGGTTCGCTGCTGCCGGAGAAGTTTGGCTGGGGTGCCTGGTGGGTTGCGTTGTCCGGGGGTGGCGTCGGGGTTGGGGACGCAGACTTCGGCTTCGAGTCCATCAGGGTCGGTGAAGAACAGACTGAGGACGGGGCCGAAGTCGGTGATGAATCCGTCGGTTGCTTCTTGGTCGATGAGACGTTGGCGGATCTCGATAAATGCGTCGATCGACGCGGCGCGTACGCCGAGGTGGTCGATTCTTCCGCGTTCGAACATTGGTGTTTGGTGTTCGGCCTGGTGGTTGTCTTCGATCTCGAAGATGTTGAGTTCGGTGCCGGGTCCGATGTTCAGGAAGGTCAGCCGGACCGGGCCGTCGACGGTGGAGTCTTCGACGACAGCGTCGAAGATCGACTCGTAGAAGCGGATCAGGCGATCGGTGTCCGAGGTGAGGATCGCGACGTGGTGGATGCCGTCGAGCAGCATGGCTCCATTCTTGCCGACGTCTGCCGAGGCGTCACCTGGGTCTCGCTCGGCCGACGAACCGCGTCGTCGCGTTGAGAAGACAGTGGCGTCGGTCATGGCGTTGTTCCTTCGGATTGGTCGTGATGGCGCCACCAGGCTGCGAGGTAGGCGGCGGCGGCGAGATAGAGGTGTGGCGCGGTCGGGTCGTTTGAGCCGGCGTCGAGGCAGGCGAGGGTGTACTTGGCGAGGTGCGCGTCGCGGTGCGGAGCGGCATGGTCGATGAGTTGCTGAACGATGAGGCCTCGCTGTTCCGCTGTGGCGTGCCATGCGGCCGAGGCGGCAGTCGACGGGTCGAGCGCCGTGATGGCCTCGATGTCGGCTGCGGCGGGTGGGTCTGGTTGCCAGTTCGGGTCGATCGGTGTCGAACTCTGCGTTGCCCGGTAGCCGAGCACGTAGGTGGCGGCGATGTCGACGGCGCGTTGCGGATCTGTAGACCTGTCGGCGATGGCCAGTGCCGCTTGCGGCAACGTGAGGCAATGCGTCCATCCGTAGGGTGCGTTGGCCGGGTCGTCTTGGAGCATCGACATCGCGGCGATCGCCAGCAGTTCTCGGCGAGCTCGTTCGATGGACATGCCGTGGGTGACGTCGGCAAGGGTCCGGTGTGCGAGGCCGGTGTCCTCGATGAGCGACATCGTTGGCTGGACGAAGTGGCTGGCCGGCTTGCGTTCGGCCCTCGGGGCGAGGAGACGCTCGGTCAGCGATCCGTGTCGAAGCGGCGCAGTCCGTGGTTCGTCGAACCATGAGAGTCGCGAGGCGGGGTGTTCGGCGAGATCACGAAGCAGGGTTCGCCCCATCAGCGCACCGTTCGTGCCGGCCGGTCGGAAGCGGGGGAGCAGTTCGAGGAAGATCGATCCGTGTGCGGCGCCGCCGAGGTGCGGCAGCACGATGTCGGCCAGGTCGCCGACGATCTCCTCCTGATTTCGAATGGCGCACAGCGAGACGAATGCTCGATCGACTGTTTCAACGTCGCCGTCGCGGAGCGCTTCGACAAGTGCCCGAATGGGTTGCCCGACCGGCGCGTCGTCCGCTGTCCCGGTCGTTGTTCCGGTCGACATCCAGGTGGCGGCGATCTGGGCGATGCGCTGGCGGGCTGATCGTCGCCGATGTGGTGACACCGACGGGAGCAGCTGGGCTCGGGCCATCAGTTCGAGCGGTGCGTGGAGTGTGAACGAGTCCGCGGATTCCTCGTGGGGAATCGTGAGGAGTTCAGACGCGCTGGCGAGCAGGTCGTCGTCGGTGATCCGGTCCAAGTCGTGCCGACTCCATGTGGCCGGGAAGTCATCGAGGTCGAGTCGACTGAGCGGGTTTCGCGTGGTGTTCTGCATGGTCGGTCCCTTCTGGGTCGGGGTTTCTGTGTGTGGAGTTGTCAGGTCGTGATGACGGTTCTGCCGGTGTCGTGTCCGGTTTCGATCTGTCGGACGGCTTCGGCGGTGTCGCTGAGGTCGAAGGTTCGGCCGACGATCGGTCGCACGGCGCCCTCGGTGACGAGTTGGGCGAGAGCAGTGAGGTCGTCGCGGTGAGGGGTGGACAGGAGCGGGACGAGTCGCTGCTTGCCGAACGGCGACATGACCGCAGCGGCTGCGAAGCGTCGCATGCCGGCGAGTGAGTGGGGGTTCTGGCCGCCGACGACGACGAGGGTGCCGGTCGGCGTGAGCGCGCGTCGCAGCTTGCGGAGGCGTTGTTGTCCGACGAGGTCGACGATCACGTCGTAGCGGCGGGTGTGGTCGGCGATGTCGTCGGTCGTGTAGTCGACGATGTGGTCGGCGCCGATCGATCGGACCATGTCGACGTTGGTCGGGCCGACGACGCCGGTGACCTTGGCTCCGTCGGCTTTGGCGATCTGCACGGCAAACGTGCCGACGCCGCCGGCCGCACCGATGATCGCAACGTGCTGGCCGGGCTGCACCCGACCTGCCTTTCGGATCGCCTGGAGTGCAGTGATGCCGGTGGTCGGCATGGAGGCTGCGTGCTCGACGCTGAGTTGATCTGGTCGGGGGATCAGCATGGATGAGGGGACCGTCGCGAGTTGGGCGAAGGCACCGGTTCCGATGCCGATGACCTCGTCGTCGATGTCGACGCCGACTGCATCGGCGCTCAGTGCGACGACGCGTCCGACGATGTCGGTGCCGAGTACGGGGCGTGTCGGACGGTGCACGCCGAAGCCCATCAGCCTGGCGAGGTAGGGCCAGCCGCGCAGCTCGAGGGCGTCGCCTCGATTGACGCCTGCGGCATCGACGCCGACGAGAACGTGGCCGGTCGGGATGGCGGGTCGGTCGATGTCGTGGAACTGGAGGACGTCGGGTGATCCGAACCGATCTCTGGTGATGGCTTTCATCGTGGTCTCCGGTCTTGGGTTGGCCCGTGTGGGGCGGTGCGTGGTGGTCGTGGTCATGCCGGGGCGCCGATCATGTGGCGCTCGCCGGTACGGACGTTGCTGTGTGCGTTGGCAGGTGTTGAGAGGGTTTCGAGCCGGCGGCCTCTGGTCAGGAGCCACAGGGCGAACCAGATCTCGGCGACGAGTGCTGGTGCGAGGACGATCGGTGATGCCGATCCGTCGTAGCCGGGGATGAGGAAGTAGCTGAAGGTGTCGATCAGATAGCCGGCACCGGCGAGTCCGAGGAGCACACCGAGCGGACGGGGCATGTGCTTGGAGGTGAGCGCCATGTAGCCGACGATGAGTGTGCTGACTCCGAAGAACGCCAGGCCGAGGATGTAGCCGTACTTGTGGGCGTCGAGGTACAGCAGCGCCAGGGTGTCGGTCTGGCCGGTGCCGAAGGCGTCGAGGTAGTCGGCGTCGTCGATGATGCGGACGGCCTGGAACATGTTGAGCAAGTTCAGTCCGATGACTGCGGTCTGGGTCATGCGGAACGCTGCGGCGAGCAGCGACAGTGTTCGGCTGATGGGTTTGAGCAGCTGGTAGAGGACGACCGCAATGGCGACATCGGCGATGAACATCACGATGTCGGCGGCCAGTCCAGCTCGGAATAGCATCGGAGAATCGGCGATGTTGCGTGCCGTGGCGGCGGGGTCGCCCGTCTCGATGAGTCGGGAGCGGACGCCGATCTCGGCGAAGAGGCCGCAGGCGATGATGATCACGTAGAGGGTGCCCGCGGTGCGGGCTGTGGCGAACCGTCGGCCCGGCGTGGCGGGTGTGGTTGGTTCGGCGTGTTGGGTTGTGGGCAGAGTGTTCATGTCAGGGTCTCCATGTGTGGTTGGGTTGGTTGGGTTGGTCGGCTGGCAGTTCGGTGGTCGGGTGTTAGATCGTGATGACGACCTTCCCGCGGCTGTGTCCGGCCTCGACGTAGCGGAGGGCGTCGACCGCACCTGGGAGGTCGTAGGTGGCGTCGATCACGGGGAGCACCTTTCCGGTCTCGAGGAGCTCGCGAAGGACGACGAGGTCGTCGTGGTTCGGCGTGGAGAACAGCGGGCGGAGGCGACGTCGCAGGAGCGGACTGAGTAGCAGCGCGGTCGCGAAGCGGCCCATGCCGGTGATCGAGTCGGGGTTCTGTCCGCCGACGACCACGTACGTTCTGTCTCGTTTGAGGAGTCGTCTGGCTTGTCGTAGGGGTGCGGCCCCTGCGAGATCGATGACCTGGTCGTAGCGATCGTTGCCGTCGGTCGGGTCGTCGGTGGTGTAGTCGATGACGTGGTCGGCCCCGGTGGAGCGGACCAGCTCGAGGTTTCGGGTGCTGGCGACGCCGGTGACCGTTGCTCCCAGGGCCTTGGCGATCTGGACGGCGAGTGTGCCGACGCCACCGGACGCACCGAGGATCAGCACGGAGTCTCCGGGTGTGACGCTGCCGACGTCGCGCAGCGCCTGGAGTGCGGCGAACCCGGCGGTGGGGACTGCGGCCACCTGCTCGAACGTCAGGTGGTCCGGCTTGAGTTCCAGGGAGTTCTCTGTGGAGATGGCGTATTCGGCGAACGATCCGGGAGCCCAGCCGAAGACCTCGTCACCGGGTCGGAATCGCCTGGTGCTCTGGCCGACGGCCTCGACGCGACCGGCGACGTCTTGGCCCGGCACGGGCTGCTTGGGTGTGGTGAGTCCGTATCCCATCAGTCGGGCTGCGTAGGGGACGCCGCGGATTGCGTGACGGTCGCCGGGGTTGACCCCGGCCGCTCGGACTCGGATCAGTACTTCGCCGGGACCGGGCGTCGGTGTCTCGATGTCTCGCGTCTCGACGAGGTCGAGTGACCCGAACCGGTCGTGGTAGGTGGCTTTCATCATGGTGCTCCTCTCTGTGGTGGCTCTACTGTGAAGCGCGGATGTTGTGTCGTCGCGGGAACCTGGTTGAGCCGCTGTTGTGGCCGCTTGACGTCGGTCTGGACTCGAACTCGTCGGGACACGTCAGCGGGCGGACGCGGTGATGGTCGACGGCACCGTGACGGTTCGGCTGTGCGGTGGCGTCGTGGTCGCCGTCGACGGGGAGGTGGTCGATGTGGGGCCGGCCAAGTGCCAGGAGGTGCTCGCGTCGCTGGCCCTCACGCCGGGGGTGCCCGTGTCGCAGCGCCGGCTCGTTGAACTGGTGTGGGGCGTCGACCCGCCCGCGAGTGCAGAGCGCACTCTGCAGTCGTACATCGCTCGCATCCGCAAGGCGCTCGGTCCCGCCTCGATCCTCCGAGAGGGCGGCAGCTACCGGCTCGCCGTGGCGACCGACGCCGTGGACGTGGCGCGCTTCGAACAGCATCTCGACCACGAACGGACTTCTGAGGCATTGACCGAGTGGACCGGCCCTCTCCTCGACGGGTTGGACGCTCCGGGCCTGGAGCCGGCCGTGGCAGCACTCACCGAACGTTGGCTCGACGCCGTCGAAACCGACCTTCGTCGGCGGCTGGAGTCCGAACCCGCCACAGTGATCAGTCGACTCACCGAACTCACGGCCCAACATCCGTTCCGCGAGCAACTGTGGGCGCTGCTCATGACCGCGCTGTACCGGTCAGGTCGCCAGGCCGATGCCCTCGCCGCCTACCGCTCAGCTCATCGACATCTGGTCGAGCAGCTCGGGCTCGAACCAGGCCCCGAGCTGCGCGAGCTGGAACAAATGGTGCTCGGACACGACGAACGACTCGGCGCTGTCCGATCGCACGAGCAGCTTCGCGGTCGACACGACGCGGACCACGCCGACTCCCCAACCACAGGCCCGGCGGACCGGCAGCGCCGAGGTAACGCTCCGGCGATGCCCGGCCACCTCGTCGGGCGCGACAACGCGATGGCGACCATCAACGACGCCGTCGCGAACTATCCGGTGGTCACACTGGTCGGTCCGGGCGGCATCGGCAAGACCAGCCTCGCCGTCGCCTTCGCAGCACGGTCGGCGGCGGACCGTGAGGCGTGGGTGGTCGAACTCGCCGACGTCCGGTCGGGCACGCTCGTCGAACGGGTGGTCGCCGACACACTCGGCATCTCCGAAGGCGAGACTCGGGCCGAGCGCACGCCCGTTGTTCGGGCCCTTGCGCACCGCACTGGGCTCGTGGTGTTGGACAACTGCGAGCACGTCCTCGCGGCCGCAGCCGAAATTGCCCGCCTCGTCGTTGCGCACTGCCCGGGGATTCGGGTGCTGGCCACGTCGCGAGAACGACTCGGGTTGACCAACGAGCGCGTGGTCTCCGTCGAGCCGCTCGACTCGGCGACGACCGCTGTCGAGCTGTTCAATCGGCGCGCGTCGGCACTCGCCAACGGGTTCGACGTCGAGGCGAGTCGGGTCGACGTCGAGGCGATCTGCCGGCGTCTGAGCGGCATCCCGCTCGCCATCGAACTCGCCGCCGCTCG
>Ga0316197_10002651_pt1 | contig 12762 bp, 7 predicted proteins | sample OudBiesiAoxic_MG_FD_204939 | JGI IMG/M metagenome (GOLD analysis project Ga0316197, IMG submission 204939) | Coastal sediment microbial communities from Oude Bieten Haven, Netherlands - site A oxic | ecosystem: Environmental > Aquatic > Marine > Coastal > Sediment | place: Netherlands...
CCAGCAACTCAATGGTGAGTTCCAAAAGGCTATGGTGAATCACCGGCTTGCCTTACAGCGCAACTCACAGCGGCAGTTTAGTCATTTTGAGCTTGATCTCGAAGTAGCCATTGCTGCGTACGACGTATCTGCTGGTCATTACCCTTCGTCTCCGGGATTGAATGAGGATGCCCTTGTTGAGGCACAGACCACCTGTGATCTGTTGGAAAATGCTATACGACAATGGCTGGATTCAAGACCGGATTTTGCCAGCCTCGATGCCGGTCAGATAACCCGTTACAGCAATGCCTGCTATAACCTCGCTTGCGTCGACACCAACCGCTACATGGGACTGGAACGTGCCCTGGGTTATCTGCGTGAAGCCCTGCAAATAAACCCTGCTCACCAATCGGCGCGCACCAATAATCTCCTGATTAAAAACTACGATCCGGACATGAGCGATGGGGAGGCCTCCGAGTCAAGCCTGGCGAGCGGATCGGAATTGCGCCGCCAACTCGGTGCTCCAGAAACAACATGGGATAACGACCCGAACCCTGATCGCAAACTGCGTATCGGCTATCTTTCCTCTGACTTTCGCCGTCATTCGGTTGTACATTTTATAACACCGGTTCTGGAAGCCCATGACCGCGAACGCCTGCAGGTTCATGCCTATTATACGGGCCGAAACCGTGACGAGTGGACCGAGCGCATAGCGGCCTGCGTTGACCAGTTTATCCTGGCGGGCACGATGACCGACCGGCAACTGCACCAGAAAATCGTCTCCGACCAGGTCGATATCCTGGTTGACTTGAATGGCTTTACCAGTGGTCACAGGGTAGAGGTACTGATGCGGCGCGCGGCACCTGTGCAACTAAGCTGGATTGGATATCCGGGCAGCACCGGTCTGGATGTGATGGATTACCGTATCGTTGATGCAAACACGGACCCACACCCTGAATCGCAACAGAGCAGCAGCGAGAAACTACTGTACATGGAGCCGGTTTTTTCGGTATATCTACCCGATTACCCGTTACCTGATATCGGGCCGGATACACCTGCGCTGGAGAAAGGTTTTGTTACATTCGGCTCATTCAATGCCCAGCCAAAACTGAATTCAAATTTATTTGAAATGTGGGGAGAAATTCTATCCCGTGTCGATGGTTCGAAACTGCTGATTAAAAACAAGATGCTGGATCAACCCTCGGTACGAAAAGATGTTGTCGAAGCCATGGAAGCAGTGGGAGTAGACCGGCAACGGCTTATATTAAATGGTCGTACCCCATCCCCGCATGATCACCTGAAAACCTACCTGCAGGTTGATCTGTGTCTGGATACCTATCCCTATAATGGTACGACCACCAACTGCGATAGTTTCATCATGGGTGTACCTGTTCTTACGATGACCGGTACCCGGCATGCAAGCCGGGTAACGACAAGCCAGTTGCGCGCACTGGATATGGATAGCCTGATTGCACGTGACCGTGACCACTATGTTGATATTGCTGTGCGCCTTGCATCAGACATCAGCATACTGAACTCCATTCGCCAGGATTTACGTGGTCGTTTAACGCGTTCTGCTTTGATGGATTACCAGGGTTTCACCCGGCAACTCGAAATAAAATACCGCGACATTTGGCAAAGTTGGTGTGCCGATGCCAGAGGCCCGAATAGTCATGTCGTGTGAGTAGCCTGAATTATCGGCTAAGTTACGTATAATTAGTTTAAACTGAAATTTGATATTGAAGTCTGTTAAAGTTTTAAAATAAAGGACTCGTTTGAATCCAGACCGGGACGTCGTTTACCAGTTCGAAACACCTGTTCATTCAATAAGAGGAGTCAATAATGAAAATTCTCAAAATGGTCGGAATAACCGCAGCAATTGTGGCAGGAGCTACCGTTTGTGCACTGGCTTTAGGTGGATTGGGGATCATGGTGATCAAAAATCCAATTCCGCAGAAAGCGACCATCGGTTTAACGGAATCCGGGAATGAATTAGTCGTTTCAGAAGAATCAGGCAACCGCGGCAAGTGCGTGCCACCCGGTCAAGCGGGTTGTGTCGGGGTTTCCAAGTGGAGAAGAGCCAATATAAAATTTCGCCTGGTGAATATGGATGACTGGACTTTCAAGCAGATACAACTGGTTGCGGAACCTCTTGCGAAACTGGATTTTGGACCTCAAAACCCCGCACTCACATCTGAAATGAAGGCCGACTTTTATGTCAAGATTAACAATACAAAAACCCATCCAGATGACCATGGCATTATTAAACTTGATGGCCTGCAGAGTGGTTACAAATTCAAACTGGTGGACCGCAACAATTTTAAGCAAACCTACTCGTACCAGATAGAAGCCTGCAAAGGGGCCGTGTGTAAAAAGATGGACCCCAGGATTCAAAATGGAGGGGACGAATAAATATTGAGATCAATTCTGGGCTTTACATGTGAACCGGTATCACTATAAGGCCTTCATCAGCTATAGCCACCAGGACGAACCCCACGCGGCCTGGTTACACCAAGCACTCGAGTCCTACCGCGTACCTCGGCGCCTGGCAGGACTTAAGAGCCAACATGGAGTTGTACCTGGTAAATTGACACCGGTTTTCCGGGACCGTGACGAACTCTCATCAGCAACCGATCTCAGCGAAAAAATCACCACTGCCCTTGACGAATCTGAATCCCTGATCGTCATTTGTTCTCCTGCTTCAGCGCAATCACCCTGGGTCAACGAGGAAATCCGCCTCTTCAAAACTTTCGGAAGAGCCGAACGGATATTTTGCATCATCGTTGATGGCGACCCTCAATCTGATGAACCCGGCAAGGCCTGTTTTCCACCCGCATTGCTTGAAAATGAAGGTGGCCTGAAACATGAACCCCTGGCAGCGGACCTGCGCAAATGGGCGGACGGAAAATCCCTTGCAAAGCTAAAATTGGTGGCGGGCATTCTTGGTATCAGACTGGATGAACTACGCCGCCGTGATCTACAGCGCAAACGTAAGATTCAGGCCGTGGCTGGTTTCGCTATCACCGCAGTGATTGCACTCGCCTTATTTGCATTCCAGGCCCGCCTGTCCGAACTCAAAGCCAAGGATGCCCAACTGCGAAACCGGGAAAATGCCGAAACCATGCTCACACAGTTTATTGCGGCGACCGAAAACCTTGAACAAACGGCCGATCTGCAGACCCGTAAAGCCTTTAATGATGTGGCATCCAATTTTCTGCAAAAGCTGGACCCGGATGACCTGACTCTGGAGTCCAAACGCAGCCTGGGTAAAATATTGCAAAAACAGGGAGAGATAAGTTATGGCGAGGGCCACAATCAAATCGCCTTCGACCTGTTTGTCGAGTCCAAGGAAATCCTTGCCAGCATTTATCGAGAAAGCCCGGGGGACCAACAAGCCATATTTGACCTGAGCCAGGTAGAGTTCTATATCGGGCAACTACACTATTACCGGGGACGGTATGAGGAAGCCTACAATTCATTTTCCGCTTACCGCGATGCAAGTGAGAAACTCATCACGATTGATCCCGATAATGCGGACTGGGTCATGGAGATGGCATTCGCATTGAGCAATCTCGGATACATAGAGAAACACAAGAATCCGCCGGATTTACAAAATGCGCTCAAATTTTACCAGGATGCGCTGCAGTACTCGGAGCGAGCCATCCTGCTCGATGAGACATGGCGGTCTGAACTGGCCAATTTCCACGCGGATCTGGCCGACACTTCGATAGAAGTTTGTGACCTTTCTGCAGCACTTTCCTCACGTGTGCAAGCTGCTCAACTTGCGGAACGATATTACATGGCAGACCCGGCCAATAACAATTTGAAGAGAGTACATGCTCTCGCCCTGAGTGGTCTCGCAATCGTGCAACGACTGACCGGAGCTATTGAGCCCGCATTGTTCAGTCTGCAAAAATCTGTGGAACTGTTGAATCAACTGTACCTGGAAGACCGGACCCATCTCCTGAATCGATGGCATTTACTCACCAAATCCAGCCGCGTAGCTTACTTGTTGTCATTTAACGGCCAGATGGACGCAGCCTGGGACTGGTACCTGCAAACTGAGGATATGGGTCAGCAACTCATTGAGGACGACAAGGACATCAGCCAGAGTCATATCAGACAATACTCAATATTCCTGATTCGTTTTTCAGAAATGGCATTTAGAAGGGGAGTAAAGCAAAAGGCTAAAGACCATCTGGATGAAGCTACAGGGCTATTGCAAAGCATACTGACCACACATCCGCAGGACTATGATGCAATTGAGCTCCTGGGTTTTGCTGATTACTACCGATGGGTTCAGAATGATGGCGAGAAACCTGTCGGCACGGCACCACCGATACCCGTGACCAAAGCAGAGACCGAGATCCTGCAAAATTGCACTGAAATTAACCTGCGTGCCAGGCAGGCAGTGATGTCCGGTGATCTGGACCGTGCCAGGCAGTTTACCGCCCAGTTATATGCCAAGGGCTATTATGAGCCCGAATTTATGCAGTTTTGTGTAAAATTTGAGGTCTGTGGACCATAAGCTGGCTGGCTTGTGCGCCTGCGTACTCCATAAGAAATGACATTGTTCGTTATTTGATTCGGAGTCCCCTCCTCAACCATCTGTCACCTTGCCTTCCTCCCCTGGCTGGAAAAGGATTGGAGTGTATAGTTTTTTTTGAATTATAGACCCAACCAGCCCTTCTAGACCCTCCAGATTACCAGCTAAAATTCATAAAAATATTAATGTGTTAGACTAACCTGCGGGAGACAAATAAATAAACCCGCCACATTTGCGACAAATGAGCACAAATGTGTATAAATATAATCAATCCCCGGAGACGATATTTATGACCACCCCAAGACGCTATCTATTGGTTCTAATCACCTCATGCTCAATACCATTTAACCTGGCCCTGGCCCAGGAGGAATACGACGATTCACTGGAGGAGGTTCGCGTAACCGGCAGTCGCGCTTCTTTCTCCACAGCAGACGATGCGCCGGTGCCTATATCAATATTATCAAACGAAACGCTGACCAATACCGGCGCCACCGAATTGGGACGGGCCATCCAGATGGCTGCCCCTTCATTCAATTTCTCAAGCTCATCCATCAGTGACGGCACCGATGCCTTACGCCCCGCGACACTGAGGGGACTTGGTCCCGATCAGACCCTGGTATTGATCAACGGAAAACGCAGACACACCAGTGCATTGATTCACGTCAACACCTCGGTTGGCCGTGGTGCTGCCGGTACGGATATGAACGCAATTCCAATCTCGGCGGTAAAACGGGTTGAGGTGCTGCGTGATGGTGCGGCTGCCCAATACGGTTCGGATGCCATTGCGGGTGTTATCAATATCATTCTCAAAGATTCGGCCACAGACGGGTTGGCCACGCTGGAATACGGTTCGACCTTTGAAGGTGACGGTGATACCTGGGTTCTCAATGCCAACAAAGGCTTTGCACTGGGAGAAGGTGGATTTCTTAACCTGACCTACCAGTATCGCGACCGGGGTGCGACCAATCGTGCCGGTCTGGATGGCAGTCGCCAGTATGCCTGTACGGATGGCGTCAATATTGATTACAGTTGTTCAACTATCACGACACTGGATCCCCGTGAAGCGACATTCGACCGTGAGAGCTTCCGGATTGGTGATGCAGACTCCACGCAGAATTCGTTCGTTGCCAACGTGGGTTTCATGGCGGGTCCTGGAGAAATTTATGGATTCCTGACGTATTCTGACCGGGATAATCAGTCGGGCGGGTTTACCCGTACTGCCAGTAACTCAACCGGTACCGTACTTGAAATTTATCCGGATGGTTTTCTTCCATTGATTAACTCAACCATTAAAGACCTGAGCTATTTTGGTGGCTATCGGTGGGAAACTGGCAGCGGTTGGGACATGGACCTCAGTGGAGGTTATGGCAGAAATAAATTCGAATTCCTGATCAGCAATTCACTCAATGCCTCGTTTGGTCCTTCAAGCCCAACCCGTGCAAAAGCCGGTGACCTGGTCCTCGACCAGACGACATTTAATTTTGACGCCAGCAAGCTATTTGAAGCCGGCAATACGCCGATCAATGTGGCCTGGGGTGGTGAATACCGCAAGGAAGGATACGAGATCAAACCGGGTGATCCGGTCTCATACGAAAACGGCGGGGCCCTGAACCCTGTGACCGGTGGTGCATACTCCCCCGGCTTCCAGGTATTTAGAGGGTTCTCACCCAACGAGGAGGTTGATGAAGACCGTGATAGCTGGGCGCTCTATGTCGACCTGGAATCCCAGGTCACTGACCGCCTGTTGTTGACCGGTGCCCTGCGTTATGAGGACTTCAGTGACTTTGGCGGTACCACCAACTGGAAGCTTAGTGGTCGCTACAATGTCACCGATACGTTTGCAATACGTGCCGCAGCCAATACAGGCTTCCGCGCACCCAGCATGCAACAGCAGTTTTTCAACAGTATCAGCACACAGTTTGTTTCACGGGTTGGTAGTGAGGGCCTGTTCCCTGAGGAGCGCGGAACGTTCAGAAATGACAGTTTAGTTGCCGCAGCCCTGGGTATTCCCCAGTTAAAGGAAGAGCAATCCGATAATTACTCTGTTGGCTTTATCTGGGACCCACTGGAAAACCTCAGCATTACTGTCGATTACTTCAAGATCGACATCAAGGACCGCATCGTCATATCGGGCGCCATTTCTGCATCCAACCCTGCCATACCGGAGAGCATCAGGGATATTCTGGAGGCCAACAGCATTGGCGCGGCCCAGTTCTTCACCAATGCGGGTAAAACCAAGACCGATGGTATTGAAGCCGTCCTCAGTTGGTCGGTGCCAACCGATAGCGGTATCTTCAGACTGGACGCCTCGGGTGCATTCATCAACACAGATGTTTCGGATGACGTGAATACCGATGGTTTACTGGAAGGTCTCGAGGACGTGATTTTCACAGCGCAGGATCGCTCCATTATCGAGGAGTGGCAACCGGACAACCGTGCATCCGTGACCGGTTCTTATGGTTTTAGCAACTGGATGTTGCTGGCACGCATCAATTACTTCGGTTCTTACACCGTCCAGGAAGGCAATGGCACACGGCAGACGTATGGATCTAAAGTGTTTCCCGATGTATTGGTTGAGTACACCTTTGGCGATTCCGGCTTCTCCCTGCAGGCTGGCGCCAACAACCTGACAGATACAAAACCGGATAAAAACCTTATTGGTCAGTCGCGGAGTGGCACCATTCCCGGTATCGTGGATTCGCCCGGCGTGTTCACCTATTCACGCCGTGCGGCTCCGTTTGGATTCAACGGCGGGTACTGGTATTTGAAAGCACTTTACCGGTTCTAAGCTCTATAGGGTTCCACAACAAAAGCCTCTTCCATCCGGAAGGGGCTTTTTCGTGTCTCTTATCTTTAATCACCCGAATAATCGGCGGATCAATAAAACAACACCGCTTCAGAGACTGAGAAAAACACCTATCAACAGTACAATTACTGTCACGGCGAAACCAATGTAGATGACCCACCGTGAGGTCTTCTTGAAACTGCGGAAGCCCACCATCCAAAGACTCAGAATTGAAGCCAGTATGATGGTAAACATGTTTATCGTGAACAACAGCAGGGCATTACCGAACAGAACATAGTCCCCTTGTGACAATGCCAGCCCCGAGGTCGCAATGGGTGGTACCAGTGCAGCCGCAATCGCCACACCCGGCAACGCAGCCAGCAGACCCGGTCTGGACGAGGCATAGGCTGCCGCCAGACCGGATGCAAAAGCGACAAACAGATCAAGTAAACCGGGACCGCCTCGCGCCAGCATTTCTTCGGTCGGCTGATCAAACCCGGGTATTGCCACCCCGACCAGGTAACCGACCAGCAACGCGACACAAACTCCGACGGAAACAGAACGGGCTGATATTTTCGCCAACATGACATTGCCTTGTACAAGGGCAAGGCCTAAACCCAGCAAAGGCGTCATGAGTGGCGCAACCAACATCGCTCCAATCACGACCGCAGTCGAGTTCTGAGCAAGACCGATGGCCGCAATCGTGGTTGCCAATACCATCAGTGCCATGAAATCGAAATCCAAATTGGAATTGGATTGCAACCTCTCTACCAGGGCAATACGGTTTTCACGTTCAATTTGTGGCACCAGCCTTTCAAACTGACCTTCAATGGCACCCACAAAACGTCCTTTGATGGGTGCCCCGGCACTGACTACCACAACAGCCCTATCCTTATCACACTTGTATACCTTTGCGCCGTAACTGCCCGTAATTTTGCTTCCCCACATACCAACGCGTGAAGCGCCCATCACGATCATGTCGTAGTGACTTGATTCCCAATAACGCTGGATTCCCTGGTAGTAGTTATTGTCTACCAGCACATTGCGTTGAATTCCGACAGTATCCGCACCCAGCGCCCTGCCAAGCAATGTATCCAACCTCCTCGCACCCACCCGCACAGAATCGGGTCCGATGTCAGGATTTACCCGGGTGGCGGTCAGGCTTTCACTGGACGTTGTTGAGATATCATGGGCAAACTTTATTGCAGCAGCACCATGAGTTCCGCTGGCGACCGCGACCGTAATTTTCAGATCTTCCTTGTCTTCCACCAGGCCAAAACAGAATACGACCTCGCAAGGTGCATATCTCAGAAACTGGCGGCGCTCCTGCACGACTTCAGCATTCTTCGACTCATGCTCTTTGCGCGCCAGCGTGAGTACTTTCAGCTTGTCCTGGCGCACTTCGTTGATCATGAGATCACGAAACGCACGCGGTGTGGCCGAATGGAGTTGCTTTAGCTGAACAGTAAAAATTTGCTCATCAGTATTGTCTGGCGGGACTTCGACGTCATCTTCCGGAGTGCTGACACACAGCTTGTCGGATGACTGGATCAGGCTTTGCACCTCAGCGACCAATGCAGACGTGTCGGTATTTGCGGTTTCATTCAGGGGTACCTCAACCGTCTTGCTTTCGTTGGCCTGGACATGCTCATAAACCACCAGGTTCATTTGACGCGCCCGGGCCAGTCGCCAACCCCAACGTAGTTGCAGTGCAACGTCGAGGTCATTTCCTATCCAAACGCCTATGCTTTCGTCAGCCACTTTTACTCCTGATCTGGTTTTAAATAGTGCTAAGAACTGCTTTGGATGTTTATTACCGCTGTCAGCTCGTCAATAGCCGGGTCATTATATGCTTGTAAACCCGAGCCAAAGCATCGAGGTCATCCACGGGTGTGTTTTCATCTATCTTGTGAATGCTCTTATTCAGCAGGCCCAGTTCCAGTACCTCGGTTCCTAGGGGTGCGATAAACCGGCCATCCGAGGTACCACCACCGGTATTCAAGTCCGGCCGGACCCCCAACTCGTTTTGCAGTGTCTCAACCACGGCGGTTCGCAGCGCACCGGCGGCAGAACGGAAAGGTTCACCGGAAACCCGCCAACTCAGTTCATAACGCTCAATACCCAACTGCTTCAGCAGAACCTCTACCCTTGACTTGATAGCTTCACTCGGTGAAGCCGGCGAGTTGCGGAAGTTGAACCAGGCTTCAGCATGACCGGGGGTGACATTCTCAGCTCCGGTTCCAGCGTGAATATTGGTTACCTGGCAGTGGGTTGGCGGGAAATTCTCATCGCCTTGATCCCACTGAATTTTCGTCAGCGCATCCAGAAACCCGGTCAGACGATGAATCGGGTTATCCAGTGCCTGCGGGAATGCGCTGTGTCCCTGAACACCATGAACCGTTAAGCGGGCATGGGTTGACCCGCGACGTCCGATACGCACCGTGTCACCCAATCGTGCCTGGCTGCTGGGCTCACCCACCAGGCAATATGAGGGTGCGCCGTTGCGTTGACTGAGTATCTCCGCAACGCGCTTGACCCCATCGACAGCTTCGCCCTCTTCATCACTGGTCAGCAGGATACCAATCTGTCCGACATGACCAGGATGTTCACGTACCAGGGCTTCAGCCGCTACGACCATGGCTGCCACCGCGCCTTTCATATCAGAGGCGCCACGACCGTATAAAATATTATTTCTGACTTCTGCCTTAAACGGCGGTGACGTCCAGTCCTCGAGGGGCCCGGATGGAACCACATCGGTATGGCCCAGAAACCAAAGCGATGGCTCATCCGGTCCGCTGGCATGACCATGGGTAAAAATCACGTTGTTGACGTTGTTGAACGGTAACCATTCAGTCTCAAACCCCAGTGCCTCCAGTCGCCCGGCCAGCAAAGACTGACAGCCCGCATCATCGGGGGTCAACGAAGGCAACTCGATCAGGGCGCGTGTCAGGTCCAGTGTTGCACTCATGATTTACAGACCTTCCAGCTCTTTTGGATTAAAACCGATGGCCACAATTTGTTCTTGGACAAATACCGGCCTTTTTATCAGCGTCGGAAACTGCAGCAGCAAATTCAGCAAGGCTTCGCCCTCTGACTGGCGTTGCGTTTCACTCAATTGCCGCCAGGTGGTGCTGCGGCGGTTGACCAGCTTGCCGGAAAAATCCGAGTCCAGCCAGGTTTGTAGCAACTCCGCTGTCAGACCATCGCTTCGAAAGTCATGAAAGCGATGTTCGATACCCCTTTGATCCAGCCACTTGAGTGCCTTGCGTACGGTGTCACATTGCTTGATACCATAGACCGTCAACATCTCAGGACTCCACGCTTGCTCTCAGCAGCTCATTCACACTTGTTTTCGAACGGGTTTTCTCATCGACACGCTTGACGATGATGGCGGCATACAAGGCATAACTACCGTCTTTGGACGGCAGACTACCCGGCACAACCACCGAACCCGGCGGTACCCGCCCATACATGATTTCACCACTTTCACGATCATATATTCTTGTGCTTTTACCAATATAAACACCCATTGAAAGCACGCTGCCTTTACCGATGATCACACCTTCGACCACCTCTGAACGGGCGCCGATGAAACACCCGTCTTCAATTATCGTCGGGGTTGCCTGCAGTGGCTCAAGCACACCGCCAATACCGACACCACCTGACAGGTGTACGTGCTCACCAATTTGCGCACATGAACCCACCGTTGCCCAGGTATCAACCATGCTGCGCTCACCAACGTAAGCACCGATATTGACATAGGACGGCATCAGCACCGCGTCATGCCCGATATAGGCACCTCGTCTAACCGTAGCCGGCGGGACGATACGTGCTCCGCAAGCGCTGATGTCTTCATCACTACCCTGCGCCCAGCGCAACGGAACCTTGTCAAAATAGCGTGATGCCGAGCCGTCGATCACCTGGTTGTGGCGAACCCGGAAATATAGAAGCACCGCTTTTTTCAACCATTCGTTGACCTGCCATTCACCATCGACGGGTTCGGCAACCCGTAAAGCACCCTGTTCCAGTCCGGCAATACAGGCTTCGATGGATGCAAGGACTTGCGGCTCTGCATTTTCCGGGGTGATGGAATGACGTTCTTCAAACGCAGTCTCGATAATTTCGCGTTGGTCGTGCAGATCATTCATGGTATTCATGGGTTAATTCTGTCCCAGTTTCTTAGTTAATGTGTCACGCAACAGCGCTCGAGCCTCCCGATCCAAAGGTGCATTTTGTTTGTCGCTTAGAATAAAAGCATCTTCCACGCGATCACCCATGGTACTGATTTTTGAGTCATGTATACGAATACCGCACTCGATAAAAACGACGGAGATATCTGATAACAAACCCGGCCGGTCTGAGCAAGCGAGATCCATCAGGGTTTTTTCACCACCCTGTGCCGCTGAGAAATGAATCTCCGGTGTGCTTTTAAATGGACGTAGTCTTCGTGGCAACCTGCGAACCACTCGTTTGGGCACCCTGGTATCGGCCAAAACCTTGCGTAACCGGGTTTTCAGACGTTCACAATCGACACTGTTCAAGCTCTGAGCGTTACCATCCATCAACTGGAACAAGTCAAAACTTTTACCTGAACTGATACCTCCAATCCGAGCAGACAGCACATCGAGTCCAATCTCATCGATAACTGTGGTGACAGCAGAAAACAGGCCATCATAGTCGGGTGTGTGCACCAGTAATTCACTGATGCCCCGTTCTTTTACTTCACGTATCGCCACCAGCACCGGACAGTCAGGCGGGGAATTGATGACAGTTACTGTCGTCCATTCCAATTGATCAATGGAGTAACTCAGGAAAACATCATGCGACAAGCCGGCCCATAAATTATCAACGGCCTCAATATCCAGCCCTTTTTCCAGCAAACTCTCACGTACTTCATCTTTGGATTGTTGAATGTGCTGCTCGCGATCAAAGAGGTTCGAACTGCCTTCAGCCAGTGCCCTTGATGTAAGCGTATATAACTCCCATAACAGGCTGCCCTTCCAGTTGTTCCACAGCTTGGGACTGGTCGCGGCAATGTCAGCAATCGTGACGAGATAAAGGTAATCCAGCCTTGTCTGGTTACCTACAATGTCACAAAACCCCTTGAGTGTTTCAGGATCAGTGATATCCCGGCGTTGTGCAGTCTGTGACATCACCAGGTGTTGCTCAACCAGCCAGGCCACACGCTGCGCATGCTCTTCTTTCATGGGTAAGCTCTTACAGAACGTGATCGCATCCACTGCACCAAGCGTGGAATGATCACCTTCCCTGCCCTTGGCAATATCATGAAACAGGGCCGCAAGGTAGAGGATTTCAGGATGGTCAATCTGTCGGAAAATATCTGAAGTATGGGGAAATTCAGAACTATATTTTCCGTAGGCAAAGCGGCGCAGGTTTCTCACCACGAACAAAATATGCTGATCCACCGTATACACGTGGAAGAGGTCAAATT
>Ga0316197_10002653_pt1 | contig 12758 bp, 5 predicted proteins | sample OudBiesiAoxic_MG_FD_204939 | JGI IMG/M metagenome (GOLD analysis project Ga0316197, IMG submission 204939) | Coastal sediment microbial communities from Oude Bieten Haven, Netherlands - site A oxic | ecosystem: Environmental > Aquatic > Marine > Coastal > Sediment | place: Netherlands...
CAGCCAGTCGATGACCGATCTCAACTCGGCATTCTTCTCGTAGACCGCCTTGGGTGAGTAGCCGCTCGCATGCAGGGCATCCACCTCGTCGACGTTCATTCCGCAAATGAAGATGTTGTCGTCGCCGACCGCCTCGCGGATCTCGACGTTGGCACCATCCATCGTGCCGATCGTGAGTGCGCCATTGAGTGCGAGTTTCATATTCCCGGTGCCCGAGGCCTCTTTGCCGGCCGTCGAGATCTGCTCCGAGAGATCTGCGGCGGGGATGATCTTCTCGGCGAGGCTGACGCCGTAGTTAGGGAGGAAGGCGACCTTGAGCTTGTCTCCGATCCGCTTGTCCTGGTTGATCTTCTCCGCCACCAGGTTGATCGCGAAGATGATCTCCTTCGCGAGCACGTACCCGGGAGCGGCCTTGGCGCCGAAGACGAAGACGCGCGGGGGGATGTCCAGGTCCGGCTTGTCCAGCAGGCGTTGGTAGAGTGTCAGGATATGCAGCAGGTTCAAGTGCTGACGCTTGTATTCGTGGAGGCGTTTGATCTGCACATCGAACATCGCGTCCGGGCTGACCTCGACCTTGCAGAGCTTAGAGATCACCTTGGCGAGGCGTTCCTTGTTGAGCCGCTTGACAGCTAGGAACGAATCCTGGAAGGCGGTCTCGGTGGCGGCGGGCTCGAGCTGCTTGAGGAGATCGAGGTCCCGCACCCAGGCGTCACCGATCCTCCCGGTAATCAGGGATGAGAGATCCGGGTTGCACGCGCGCAACCAGCGGCGCGGCGTGATGCCATTCGTCTTGTTGTTGATCCGGTCGGGGAAGAGTTGGTTGAACTCCGGGAATAGCCGAGATTTGAGGAGCCTGGTGTGCATGGCGGCCACGCCGTTGGTCGAGAAGCTGCCGAGCACCGAGAGCTGGGCCATGCGCAAAGATTTCGGGTGGTTTTCCTCGAACAGCGACAGGGCGCGCATCTTCTCCGCATCCCCCGGCCACTTCTTGTCGACGATATCGGTCAGGAAGCGGAGGTTGATCCCCTCGGCGATCTGCAGGTGGCGTGGCAGCACCCGACCGAAGAGATCCACCCCCCAGACCTCGAGAGCCTCGGGCAACAGCGTGTGGTTGGTGTAGGCGAAAGTGCGCTGGGTGATATCCCAGGCCTTGTCCCAGTCCAGCCCCGACTCGTCGATCAGCAGGCGCATCAGCTCGAGGATCGCGACTGCCGGGTGGGTGTCGTTGAGTTGGACGGCGGCCTTCTCCGGGAGCGCCTCCCAGTCGTTGCCTGCCTTGAAATGGCGGCGGATGATGTCGCTCAGCGAGCAGGCGACAAAAAAGTATTGCTGGACTAGCCGCAGCTCCTTGCCCGACTCGGTGTTGTCGTTCGGATAGAGGACTTTCGAGATCGTCTCACTGTCGACTTTCTCGCGGACCGCCTCGACGTAGCCGCCCTGGTCGAAGGTGGCGAAGTCGAAGTCTTGGGTCGCCCTGGATTCCCAGAGCCGCAGGAAGTTCACAGTCTCGCAGCCGTAGCCGACGATTGGAATGTCCCAGGGCAGGCCGATGATCGTCTTGGCCGCTTTCCAAATCTTGCGTTCCCCCCCGGGCGGGTTGTCGGGGTGCGGTTCGACGTGTCCGTAGAGGTGGACCTCTGTCGAATACTCTGGTCGGACGATGGCGGAGGGGTGACCGTGTTCGTGCCACGCGTCCGGGTGTTCGACCTGTCTGCCATCGCGGAGCTCTTGGCGAAAGAGGCCGAACTCGTAGAAGATGCCGTAGCCGATCGCCGGGTACTCCAAGGTCGCGAGAGAGTCGAGGAAGCAGGCTGCGAGCCGCCCGAGGCCGCCATTCCCTAGCCCCATGTCGTTCCCGTGCTCCATGACCTCGCTGATGTCCTGCCCCAGTTCCGCGAGCGCTTGTCTGGCGATGTCGTAAAGGTCGGTGTTGATGAGGTTGTTCACCATCAGTCGGCCCATGAGATACTCTAGGGAGAGGTAGTAGACCCGCCGGGGGTTGGTGATCCGGTAGGTCCGCTGGGTGCGGGCGAAGCGCATCACGATCCACTCGCGGGCGGCGAGGCTGGTCGCCGCCCACCAGTCGCGTTGGGAGGCTGTGACGCGGCCATGCAGCAGGTCGGCGCGCAGGTGGCGCACGAGCGCGTACTTGAAGCCCTCCACATCCGGGGCAGGGGGCGCGTACTCCGGGATATCTAGCGGACGGGTGATCTGGGGGTCGAGCTCGTTAGATGACATGCTCTCCCATAAGTTGGTTTGGTCGGCAGTGCCAAGAATTTCCGAAGCGGGTATTACATCGCGTCCGGTCGGAGTCAGTGGGTAGATTGGGTGGCATGGAGCCGATTCGTAAAGCAGGTGCCATGCCAGCCACGGTTCGATTGGAGCAGGGAGAAGGCGGCGCGGTTCGGGGCACCGGGGGGCAGTGATCTACTCGATCGCCTGCCAGCCGCCGAGCTCACAGAGTTTCCCCTCGATTGCCTTTGCCCAGATGGCATAGCCCTTCTCCTTCGGGTGGAGGAAATCAGGCATGACCTCTTTGCTGAGCCCTCCGGCCTCGTCTAGAAATGCGTCGTTGATATTCAGGTAGTGGACATGTTGGCCGTCATCGAAATCCTCGATGAGGGCGTTGACCTCCGCGTTGCGGGCGCGCATCTTGCCGTCCGGCTCCGGATCGCGGGGGAAGATGCCGAGCAGGAGGATCTTCGTATCGGGCCGGCGGTCGCGGAGGATGTTGACAACGCGTCCGATGCCGGCTGCGGTCTCGTTGGCTGCCTGCATGACGTGGCCGGTGTTGTTGGTGCCAATCATGATGACCGCGACTTTTGGATTCACGTTCTCTGGCAGCTCGCCATTGATAAGGCGCCAGTTGAGGTGCTGGGTGCGGTCGCCCCCGTAGCCTAGGTTGAGGGCATTGCGGCCGGCGTAGTAGCGATCCCAAGTGGCCTTGCCGGCGCCCTCCCACCCATGGGTGATCGAGTCGCCGAGGAACAGGAGGTCGACCTGCTTGGCGTCGCGCGCTTCTTTAACCTTCTGAGCGTGGCGCTGCTTCCACCAGTCGGTGTCCGTCTTCCCACGTGGGATCGTCGCTTCGCTGACCTCGAACTTGGCGCGCTGGTCGATATAGACCGCTTTCATGTCCGAGAGGATCCCGGCATAGGCTGGGTCGGCGTGGACCGAGCGCATCTCGCCCGGATCCTTCTCGAGGTCGAACAGGTTCCACTCGTCGGTGTCCGGGAAGCGGATCAGTTTGTGCTTCTGTGTGCGGACGCCGTCATGCGGGGCGACATTGTGGGTGCGCTCGCCGTAGTAGGTGTAGTAGACGGCGTCGCGCCAGCCGGGGGGGGGGTGCGTCGGCTCGGCGAGGGCAGGGACGAGGCTCTTGCCCTGCATGTCCGCCGGGATTTCCGCACCGGCGATATCGAGGAATGTCGGGGCGTAGTCAATGTTCTGGATCAGAGTCTTCGAGCGCTTGCCAGCTGGGATCTTGCCGGGCCAGCGGGCGAGGAATGGCATCTTGAGAGACTCCTCAAACATCCAGCGCTTATCGTACCAACCGTGTTCACCGAGGTAGAACCCCTGGTCGGAGCTGTAGACGACCAGAGTGTTCTCGGCGAGGCCTTCCTCATCCAGATAGTCGAGGACGCGGCCGACATTCTCATCCACCGCGCGGATGCAGCGCAGGTAGTCCTTGATGTAGCGCTGGTACTTCCAGCGGGTGATGTCGTCCCCCTCGAGTTTGCCCGATTTGATATCGGCGATCAGCTGATCATTCTTCGGCTGGTAGGCGGCGTCCCAGACCTTCTTCTGCTCGTCGTCGAAGCGCTTGTATTCCCCGTTGGCGAGGCCCTTGAGAAAATGTTCAGGGAACAGCGATTCCCCGTGGAACTTCATGTCCCATCCCCAGAAGAAATGCTTCGCGATCCCCATTTCGTGTTCGGCTAGCGTCTTTGAGCGATCGCCACCGTAATCGTCGAAGAGGGAATCAGGCTCCGGCATTTCGATGTCGTCGAAGAGCGTGTAGTGGCGCGGGGCGGGCGACCAGTTGCGGTGCGGGGCTTTGTGCTGGCACATCAGGACGAAGGGTTTTGACTTGTCCCGCCCGTTCTCGAGCCAGTCGATCGAGCGGTCGGTGACAATGTCGGTGACGTAGCCCTTGTAGCGCTTCCTCCCGCCCCCCTGCTGGATGAGGTCGGGGTTGTTGTAGCTACCCTGTCCGGGGAGGACCTCCCAGTAGTCGAATCCCGTCGGGTCGCTATTGAGGTGCCACTTGCCGACGATGGCGGTCTGGTATCCAGCCTTCTGCAGGATCTTCGGAAAGGTGGTCTGGCTGCCATCGAAGCGGGAGCCGTTGTTGTCGAGGAAACCGTTGATGTGGGAATGCTTGCCGGTCAGGATGTTCGCCCGCGAGGGGCCGCAGATCGAGTTGGCGCAGAAGCTGTTTTCGAAGATGACACCCTCCTTCGCGAGGCGGTCGATGTTGGGGGTCGGAGCGGCCTCCTGGAGGTGGCTGCCGTAGGCGGAGATGGCGGCGCAGGCGTGGTCGTCCGTGAAGATGAAGACGATGTTCGGCCGGTCTGCGGCGGCGGCAGTGGCGATGGCGACCGCGCTGACTGCGGATAGGAGGCTGGCTAGTCGTTTGATCATGGGATGGGTTCGCTTGGGTTGAGAAGCTAGGAGTCTGGCGCATCCGTCACGGGCTGACGACAAAAATCTGGGTTGCGTAGGGGGCTCCACTGAGGCGGAAGGTATCCATCAGTAGGGACTCGAGCGCTTCAGTCTCCGACTCCGGAGCGGCGATCTTGAAGTCGACCCCGATGAATTCGACATCGCCTTCGGTGCCGGTGATCTCCTCGAGGGTGATGGTCGATGCGTAGTTGGCAAGGGCTCGGTTCAGGTTGCTGAGATACTGGGCTTCCGCGGTCTCCCTCGGCTGGGATTCGTGGAGTCTAGCGTAGAGGTAGACGAAGTGCTGCGCTGCGTCTAGCTCCGGCTCTGCTTGTCGCTCTGTCTCGGTCGGTGCCGGGCAGCAGCTGTTCAGGAGCAGCCCCAGGATGAGCAGGCGTAGGGTCATGGGAAAATCAGGCGGTAGAATTTTCGCGCCTCCTCGGTGAGGATCGGGAACGGGCTCTCGGCATCGGTGGAGATCCAGTCGACGAGGTCGCCCGTCTCTTGCAGGACGGCATCAGGATCGGTCCAGAATAGGTAGGAGGAGGCCGGGAGCCGGACCAGTTCGAAGACCTGGCTCGAGCTCGTCGCTGTCAGCTCGAGGTCGAAGCTGAGATCGCTGGAGCCGAGACTCGACTGGTGGACCTCGACGGCGAGCAGGTTCTCACCTGGTTGGAGCAATGTTAGAGAAGAGGCTGGAAGCGGGATCTCATAGTAGGTGTTCTCCTCAGTCGAGTTCCCGGCCGACCCGGCGGCGAGGGTGGAGTAGTCGACAGCGCCAGGATCCATGTTGCTGCGGGTGACCTCGACGCCATTGATGTAGACGACGGCCCCGTCGTCGCGCTGGAGGGTCAAGGTGAGGGAGGAGATGGCGCCCGGGTCGGCAACTTGGAATGCCCGGCGGAAGTAGACAGCCCTGGTGCGGTCGCCGTCTGGACCGATCTCGGCCGCGCTGAGTTCGGTCGCCTCGTCCCCATCCCCGTAGCCGATCGGCGCCGGCCCGGATTTCCAGCCGGAATCATCGAAGGGCGAGCCCTCCCATCCAGCGGCCGGCTCCGCCCGATCGGCGCTGTATTTCCATCTGGCACTCCTCCCGATCAGCCGGGGATCCGGTGCGCTATCCGAGCCGAGGAACCAGACCTCGCCACCGGTGTCCGCGGCATTGCTCGCCGCGCCGAGCGCTAGGCGGACGAGCGCATACTCGCCAGCCGGGAGTGGGAGGTCGAGCAGCTTGCGAGTCTCGCTGGGCTGGAACGTCAGCGTCCCTGAGCGGAGGGTGGTCTCGGCGTTATCGGTCGTGCCTGTGGCGCTCAGCCGGTAATCGACGGTGACGACGTTCGAGCTGAAGGTCGACAGCTGCACGGAGAACGCCTGTGGGTAATCGGCAAGGCTAGACTGGGAAGGAGTCCCGGTGATGGCGACGCCTACATCCGAGCCCGGGACAGGCATGTAGGGAGCGATCAGCGCCCCATCCGTCAGCGGGTCGAAGGCGTTGTTCCCAGGATGGCGGGCGAGGTCGTCGGCCATGGTCATCTTGGTTCCTGACACCGTCATCTTGTCCGTATTGTATGTCCACGAGGCCCAGTCGTAGCCCCAGATATCGTGGTAGAGGTTGTTGAGCAGTAGGCTGTCGGTGACCGTTAGATGGTTGTCAGTGTAGTCCCAGTCGTAGTTGTCACCGAATCGCGCGCCGACCATGTTGGCGACCGCGAGGCAGCGCAGCATCATCGAATGCGGGCCATCGTAGCCGCACTCGATCGTTTGCCCGCAGTTGAAGAAGACGGTGTCGATTGCGTTGGCATTCTTCTCGCCTGAGTTCGACATCCCCTCATGGAGAATCGATTCGAACCAGCAGAATTGGACTGTCGATTCGGTCGTGTAGCCGCTGGGTGAGCCGCCAGTGTCAATGCCGTCGTCTTGCGTATAGCCGATGACCGTGTTGGTGAAGAGGTGCTGGCCCGAGGTGAGGTAGATAGCGTCGTTGTCCCCGTCGGCAAAGCTCGGGTCGGCGCCCGGGAAGAGGAGTAGCGCAGAGCGATCGACCGTGACACTCCCGCCCGTAAGCTCGCCACAGGTGGTCGCCCCCTGCAGCAGGCAGCGCGAGATGGTGATGTCGCCGCCCTCATCGTTGTGCAGGAGTTGGCCGGTATTCTCGATCAGGTAACAGTCGGTGAGGTCGAGCCGTGCACCTTCCGGTCCGACGAGGAAAAGCGCCTGCTCGTCCCGGTGCGAGGCGAAGCCCGAGTTGGTATCAAACCAGTCCTGGTCGGCGCCGCTGCCGTGGAGGATCACACCCGTGAGATCGACCACCGATGTGCTCTCCTGTAGGAAGAAGCCCCCCCAGGCACTGCCGGGAAGCGTCGGGGCAAAGGTGGTCGGGCTCTGTGGCGTGGCGCTGACGACGAAGCTCCCGTCGACGTGGATATCAGTTCCCGGGGCGAGACGGATGATACTCCCGGCCCCGATGCGGAGCGTGGCCCCAGCGGCGACGGTGAGGTCGCTTTCGAATTCGAGCCTAGCGTTGTCGCCGAAATCGACATCGCTCGTGATGTTGCCGCTGACCGGCGTGTAGGGCGTCTCTGCCCCCTCGGCGCTGATCGGTTTGTTGGAGCTGAGGCCGGCAGTGCTTGCGTGCAGGTCGGTGTCGGCGTCCAGCGGAGCGAGCAAGCTGTAGCCGAAGCCGCGCCGCAGTTGGAGAGTGTGCTGAGGTCGATCCGCGAGGCGGACCGCTGTGTTGAGCCAGAGCGGGTCGCCGTTAGGCTTCTGGAGCAGTCCGATGACCGGCAGCGGGAGGTCATCCGGGTAGGCCTCTGGCGCGATCGTCACCAACTGGCCGGAATCGATGGCTGAGGGGGCATCGTTGATCAGCGGCACCGCGGTGAACGGGGGGAGGCCAGTCTCGGTACTGCCGCGTCCGGGTTCGCGGATCACGAACAGGAAAGTCTCGCTGCTCGTAGCCCCGCCGCCCTCCGGAGTCTCGGTGACCTCCAGTTCGTAGAAGCCGGCGCGCTCGGCACTAATAGAGATACCGACAGCCACCGACTCGCCATTGAGTGTCGCCGTGGTCACGAAGCCGGCGGGCGCGGCGACCGTGAATGAGCGCGAGCCTGTGTAATTGCTCTCGTTGGAGAGGCCGCTGACGGAGATCGCGGCGTGGGAGTTCGCGCCACCGAAGGTGTAGAGGGCGAGTGGCAGTAGGAGATGGAAGAATCGATTCATCGGGCGGAGGAGCGAACTTTTTAAAATACTTCGAGGGTTGAAGGATTGCGGGATTTGCGTTGAGAGATTTCGACGTGATGCGGTACCTTTACGAGTAAGGGGGTGACGGGAACGTCCCCCCAATCGACGCTCACTAGACCAACCGGGGGAACAATGACTACATGCTTACTATAGCTTCTGAAGGGAGCGAGCGCTTTTGCGATGGCGTTTCGCGGCGAGGATTTTTACGCATTGGGGCTCTTGGGCTCGGTGGGGTCGCACTTCCGGATCTGCTCAATGCCGAGAACCAATCGGGTGCACGCACCCAGAAGTCGGTGATCATGGTGTTCTTGGCGGGAGGACCGCCGCACCAGGACATGTTCGACATCAAGGTCGATGCGCCATCTGAGATCCGCGGCGAGTTCTCGCCGATCAAGACCAATGTCCCAGGGATGGAGATCTGCGAGCTGTTCCCACAGTTGGCGAAAATGGGGGATCGGCTGGCGATCATCCGGTCGATGGTCGGTGCCCACGGCGGCCACGATGCGCACCAGTGTCTCACGGGTCATAGTCCCCGCAATGCGCCTCCGGGGGGCTGGCCATCGATCGGGGCCGTGATGTCGAAGCTGCAGGGCTCCGCGGATCAGGCGGTGCCACCTTTCGTCGGGCTGTCACCGAAGTGCGGGCACGACGAGTGGGGAGATCCCGGTGCGACCGGATTCCTCGGGCCGGCCTTCTCGCCGTTTACGCCTAACCGTGGTGGCGGCAAGGAGGACATCGTGCTGAAGGACATCAGCATCGAACGACTGGCCGATCGCAAGGCCCTGCTCGGGAGCTTCGATCAGTTCCGCCGCGAGGTCGATGCGAACGGGGTGATGGATGGGATGGACGCCTTCAACCAGCAGGCCTTCGGCGTATTGACCTCGAGCAAATTGGCCGACGCCATGAACCTCGACAATGAGGATCCGAAACTCAGGGAGCGCTACGGCAAGGGGACGGAGAAGCTCACCGCCGATGGACCATGGAAGCGGCTCGATCAGTTCCTGATGGCGCGCCGTCTGGTGCAGGCGGGCGCCCGCTGCGTGACGATCGGCTTCAGCCGCTGGGACTGGCACGGTGGCAACTTCAAGCGCGCCCGAGAGGACTTCCCGATGCTCGACCAGGGCCTCAGCTCGCTATTGGACGATCTCAAAGCCCATGGCATGGACAAGGATGTGTCGGTCGTGGTGTGGGGCGAGTTCGGGCGCACGCCACAGATCAACAACAATGGCGGCCGCGACCACTGGCCGCGGGTCTCCTGCGCGCTGCTGGCGGGCGGAGGGATGACCACTGGCCAGATCATCGGTGCGACTGATCGCAACGGTGGCGAGGCGGTCGAGCGGCCGGTCGATTTTCAAGAGGTCTTCGCGACGCTCTACCACAACGTCGGCATCGATGTGCGTTCGGCGACGGTGGAGGATCTCAACGGGCGCCCACGTTACCTGGTCGACCAGCAATTCGGCCCCATGCAGGAACTCGTGGGTTGATCCGAAGCAGCCGTCCCACCAGCCCACCAATCAACCGACTCTCGCCGCCATGATCCGATCCTTTTCAGTTTTCCGAGTCGCCCTCGCGACCGTTCTCGCTGGCATCGCCTCCGCCGATGCGCTCCAGATCCACCTGGTCTCCAGCCCAGATCGCGAGCCGACGCTCGTCGGTCCTGACGCGACCTTGCAGCTGGTCGTCAGTGAGGGGCAGCAGGACCTGACCCGCAGCGCAACCTACACCCTCGAGCCGGCGGGGATCGTGGCGGTCGATGCCACTGGGCTCGTGCGGCCGCTGGCCGACGGGGTCACGACGCTCACCGCCAGTCGGGATGGGCTTTCCCCGGCCAGCGTGCAGCTGCGGGTCGAGCAGTCGTCCACACCGCAGCCGATCAACTTCCCCAACGAGGTCGTGCCGATCCTCACCAAGCACGGCTGCAACGGGGGTGGCTGCCATGGCAAATCGGAGGGGCAGAACGGCTTCCGTCTGTCACTGTTAGGATTTACGCCGCAGGAGGACTATGGCCACCTCGTCTATGAGGCGCGCGGGCGACGGCTGTTCCCAGCGGCGCCCGAGCACAGTCTGCTGCTACTGAAGGGGACCGGGGTGATGCCGCATGGAGGTGGCGGTCTGATCGAGGAGGGCGGTCACGATTTCCGCACCATCGTCCGCTGGATGGAGCAGGGGATGCCGTATGGGGAGGATAGCGATCCGGTGGTCGAACGTCTCGAGGTGTTCCCAAAACACCGGCTCGCAGAGCCCGGGGCGCTGCAGCAGATCGCGGTCGCGGCGCACTACAGCGACGGGTCGGTGCGCGACGTGACCGGGATGGTCGGCTACGAGTCGAACCAGAAAGAGATGGCCGAAGTTACGAAGTCGGGGCTCGTCGAGGTAAAGCCCGGCCACACCGGCGACCTCGCCGTGATGATCCGCTTCCAGGAGCTGGTCGGTGTGTTCCGCGCGACCGTGCCGTTGGGCGCGCCAGTCGAGAACCTGCCACCGGTGAAGAATTTTATCGACGAGCTGGTCTACGCCAAACTCGAGACCCTCGGGTTACCGCCCTCGGAACCCTGCGGTGATGACACTTTCCTGCGGCGCACGACCCTGGATGTTGCGGGCCGCCTACCGACTCCGGAGGAGGTACAGAAGTTTGCCAGCGACATGCACCCGGACAAGCGCGCGCGATGGATCGACGAGCTGCTCGGCAGCCAGGATTACGCCGACTACTTCGCGAACAAATGGGTCGGTGTACTGCGCAACAAGCGCTCGGATCCCAACTACGCACGTGGCACCCAGAGCTTCCATAGCTGGGTTAGGGACAGCCTGTACGCGAACAAACCGTATGGGCAGTTCGTCAGCGAGCTCCTGACCGCGAGCGGGCAGATGGATCACAATCCGCCGGTGTCCTGGTACCGTTCGGTAACCAAGCGGGAGGAGCAGCTACAGGATGTCGCGCAGGTTTTTCTCGGAGTGCGCCTGCAGTGTGCGCAGTGTCACCACCACCCGTACGAGCGCTGGAGCCAGGACGACTACTACGGGTTCGCCGCCTTCTTCTCGCAGATCGGCAAGAAGAAGACCGACATGCCCGGAGAGGAGGCGATCTTCCACAGGCGGGGCGTCGCGACCGCGAACAACCCGACCACTAAGCAGAACCTCAAGCCGTCGCCGCTGGGCGAGGGAGAGTTGGAGATCGCCGCGGAGATCGACCCGCGCGGCGAGCTAGCGAACTGGATCGTCGCCGAAGACAACCCGTTCTTCGCGAAGATGTTGGTGAACCGGTATTGGAAACACTTTTTCAGCCGTGCGCTGGTCGAGCCCGAGGATGACATGCGTGTCACCAACCCGGCGACCAACCCGGAGCTTCTCGAAGCCCTGGCCGCGGACTTCACCCGCTCTGGCTACGACCTCAAGGAGCTGGTGCGCACGATCTGCAACTCACAGACCTACCAACTCTCGGCGATTCCGAATGCCCACAACGCTGGCGACCGCCAGAACTACTCTCGCTACTTCCCCAAGCGCCTCAGTGCCGAAGTCCTTCTCGATTCGATCGATCACGTGACGAACTCGCCGACGAACTTCGCAGGCCAGCACGTTGGCACGCGCGCAGTTCAGCTTCCTGACGACAGTTTCAACAAGTCATCCTATTTCCTCACGGTGTTTGGCCGGCCGGAGATGGATAGCGCCTGCGAATGTGAGCGCGCCGACGGGGCGAGCCTCGCACAGACCTTGCACCTGTTGAACTCGAAGGGCATCCAGGACAAGCTGGCGGACGCGCAGGGGACGGCTGCCCGGTTCGCTTCCGACGGGGACCGGGCGGTCGCCGACAAGCTCGGCGAGCTCTACCTGCGTGCGTTCTCGCGCGCGCCGCGAGCTAGCGAGATCCAGATTGCCCAGGACTACGTCGAGGGGAAGCTGAAGCAGGCTGCGGAGAATCAAGAGGATCCCGCAGTGGTCGAGAAGCAAGCCTACGAAGATCTGGTGTGGGCGATCCTCAACACGAAGGAGTTCCTGTTCAATCACTAGAGCACCGGCTCCGACCGCGCGATGCGAGCCCACGATGCGAGCCCACGATTCGAAGCTGATGAAACTTAGACGACTCCTCCTCGCTCCGCTCTGGGCCATCGTGGCAGCCCCGGCGGCACTCGGCCAGCTCCCGGGGGCGAAGCTCAACTACGTGTTCCCACCGGGGGCGCAGGCGGGGAGCTCGCTGGAGATCTCTGTCGATGGGGGCGACTTGAACGGTGCGCGTCTCTTGGAGTTCTCCCATCCGGGCATTCTTGGCGAGCCGGTGATGGCGCCGGGAGACGAATGGATCAAGCGCCCGCAATGGCAGCGCAATCGTTTCACGGTGACGGTCGCTCCGGACGTTCCGCCCGGTGTCTATCATGCCTGGTTTGTCGGGCGCTACGGCATTTCCAATACGCGTGCATTTGTCGTCGGTGATCTGCCACAGCTAGCCGAGTCCGTCGGCAACGACACGCGCGAGAAGGCTGCTGAGATCAAACTCAACTCGGTCGTCGTCGGGAGGGTCGATGGCGGGAAATCAGATTGCTTTAAGATCGCGCTCAAGCCGGGTCGGATGGTCGTGTTCGATTGCCAGGCCAAGCGTCTCGGATCGCGGCTCGACGCCCAGTTAGCGATCTTCGATCCGTCCGGCAAGCCGCTCGTCCGCAAAGCCGGCGCCGGCGATCGCGATCCGGTGATCGTATTCGACCCGCCTGCGGAGGGCACCTACTTCGTCGAGCTGAGCGATTTCCTCTCGGCGGGTGGCGCAGACCGTTCGTTCCGGCTGGTCGTCAGCGATCGTCCATTCATCGAGTCGGTGTTTCCGCCCGCCGGCATCCCCGGCTCGAGATCGCTTTACCGCCTCA
>Ga0316197_10002654_pt1 | contig 12758 bp, 10 predicted proteins | sample OudBiesiAoxic_MG_FD_204939 | JGI IMG/M metagenome (GOLD analysis project Ga0316197, IMG submission 204939) | Coastal sediment microbial communities from Oude Bieten Haven, Netherlands - site A oxic | ecosystem: Environmental > Aquatic > Marine > Coastal > Sediment | place: Netherlands...
ACTTTGAGTCGGGGGACACCTCCGCCTGGTCCGTCACTGTGCAGTAAAACCGGTCCGTGAGACCAACAGTCAGTCACCCGCTGCCTCCGGCGGTTGGGGTGAAATGGGCTGGTGCGCGCCAACTGCCAACCCCACAGATCCCTCCGCTCGGGCCCGTTAGGCCCTCGGTCGGGATGACAGGTTGAGGGTCGCTTCGCTCCTTCGGTCAGGATGACATTCATGATGTGTCATTCCGAGGGAGGCCGAAGGCCGAGTCGAGGAATCTATGGACTGGGCTGGAGCACGCTCGCTGCCACTCCCACAGATCTCTCCACTCGGGCCGTTGGCCCTCGGTCGGGATGACAGGTTGAGGGTCGCTTCGCTCCCTCGGTCGGGATGACGGTTTGGGGTGAATGCAAATCCGAAATCCCTGGCTCTGAAATCCTCCCCGAAGTAGCCGGGCGGAACTCCTCACTTCGCCATCCATCGACAAAAATCCTCGCTACAAGGTCCACTTTGTTGTCCTCGATCACAGAATTCGCGGACACCCGCGATCCGTTGTGACTCGGGTCACTGGGGATGCATTGCGCATCTGAGCAATGGGAACAATAGTTGAGGGGGGAAAATATTGTTTTATGAGAAACGCTCTCATATCAATGGCTCGATTCAGCAACAGGTGGCAGTCGAGACCTCTTTACAGCATCGTTGACGGGCTGAAATTGACGTTTCCGGCAGCCTGCTGCAGCGAGTCTCCCCATAGTTCGCGGACTAAATGCGAACGACCGGATCGGATTTCGAAAAGGAGCCGCGTATGAGAAACATCGATCGACGATCGTTCCTGAAGTACTGCATCACCTCGGCGACGGTTCTGGGGCTCGACGCCACGGTAGTGGCCAAGCTCGAGGCTGCGCTCGCCAAGAATGGCGAAGGGTTGCCGACAGTCATCTGGCTCGCTTGTTCTAACTGCACCGGGTGCACGGTCTCGCTTGCCAACCTCATTGGTGGCAGCGCGCCCACCGATGTGGGCGACCTTTTGTTGAACACGATCTGGCTCGAGTACCACCCCAACCTTATGGGCGCCGCCGGCGATCTGGCGGTTTCGACCCTCAACAGTGCGGCGGCGGGCGATTACGTACTGGCGATCGAGGGTGGTATCCCGACCGCCTTTGGGGGCAACACCTGCATGCTGTGGACCGACGCCACCGGTCACGACGTAACCGCGATGGAAGCGGTGTCGTGGCTGGCACCGGGCGCCCTGGCCGTCCTTTCCATCGGCACGTGCGCGTCGTATGGCGGAATTCCGAAGGGCGACCCCAATCCGACCGCGATCGTCAGCGTTGAGGATTTCACAGGTCTCCCGGTCATCAACATCCCGGGTTGTCCGACCCATCCCGATTGGATCGCGTGGACGGTCGCCCAGTTCCTCGCCGGAGCGTCGATCGAGCTCGATAACCAGCGGCGACCGCGTCAGTTCTTCTCAAAGGAGATTCACGAGAATTGTCCCTACAAAGAGCGTCAAGAAGCGCATTCATTCGGCCAGCACAACACCTGCCTCCAGGAGCTCGGCTGCAAGGGCGAGGAGACCAGGTCGGACTGTTATCTGCGTAAATGGAACGGCGGCACCAGCTGGTGCATGGAGGCAGGCTCGATCTGCCTCGGGTGTACGGAGAGCAGGTTCCCGGACGGATTCTCGCCGTTCTACGAAAAAGAGGACGACTGATGACCGGTGCGAAACCGCTCGCGGGCAATGACCGGTTTCTACAGGGTGCGGTCGAGTATGGGAGAGGGAGAAGATCATGCCGACAATCACAGTGATGGACCCCGTGACAAGGATCGAGGGGCACCTCAAGGTCGAAGTGACCATTGATAGAGTGGGAAGCGAGGACCAGATCGTCGATGCCCGCTGCACGGGCACGCTTTTTCGCGGATTCGAAACAATTCTCGAGGGTCGAGCGCCGACCGACGCTCCGATTCTCACCCAGCGGATCTGTGGCGTGTGCCCGGTGTCGCACGGGATGGCCTCGGTCATGGCTCTCGAACAGGCCGCCGGTTTCCAGCCTCCGGGGAACGCTCGCGTCCTCCGAAACCTGGTTCTCGGAGCGAACTTCCTGCAGTCGCACATCCTCCATTTCTATCTCCTGTCGCTGGTGGACTTCGTTCAGGGCCCGCAGGCTCCGCCGTGGGCGCCGGCGTGGGATATCGATCTCAGATCTGACGCCAGGTTGGACGACCACATCGGCCACATGGTGATGTCTCTCGAGGCTCGTCGAAGGGCTCAGGAGATGGGCGCCATTTTCGGCGGCCGGGTGCCGTCGCCTCACACTTTTCACGCGGGCGGCTTCACCGCCGTTCCGACTGCAAAACGGGTGCGCGAGTTCCGCAACCAGCTCGAATACGTCAAGACCTTTATCGAACGGGTCTATCTGCCCGATGCAGAGGCTCTCGCGGAGGTCTACGACGACTATCGGCAGATCGGCGCGGGCCACCGCAATCTGCTCGCGTATGGGGTCTTCGATCTCGACGCCCAGGGTTCGAACAAGCTGTTTGCGTCGGGCCAGGTGACTGGCGGGTCGAGCGACGTACAGCCGATCGCGCCACAGGACATCACCGAAAGAGTGCTCAACTCGTGGTACGAAGACGCGACCGATGATCTCAACCCTTCGGGCGGAGAGACCACTCCAATCTACCCCAAGACGAACGGCTACTCCTGGCTCAAGGCGCCCCGATATCGTGACCAGCCATTCGAGGCGGGACCGCTGGCTCGGATGTGGGTGAACGGCGACTATAGGGATGGGATCTCGGTCATGGACCGACACCTCGCCCGGGCCTACGAGGCCCTCAAGGTGGCCAAGGCGATGGGAGATTGGCTCCACGAGTTGGACGGCGGTGAGCCGGTATTCGCAGATTACGGCGATCCAGACAGCGGTGCCGGAGTCGGACTCACCGAGGCGCCTCGAGGCGCCCTCGGCCACTGGGTGAGCATCGACAACGGGCTCCTGTCCCACTATCAGGTGATCACGCCCACCTGCTGGAACGCCTCGCCCAACGATGGCGTCAGCTTTTCGGGACCCATGGAGGAGGCGCTTGTCGGCACCCCCATCATCGATCCGGACCGGCCGGTCGAGGCACTGCGCGTCATCCACTCCTTCGACCCGTGCCTGTCGTGCGCGGTCCATGTCATGCGGCCCTCCGGGAAACCAACCGTGATCCGCACCGGCATGGCGAAATAGGGGCTTTGCTATGAAGACGTTGGTTCTCGGTCTCGGAAATCTCCTGTTCGCTGACGAAGGAGTGGGCGTGCATGTAGCGCAGCGGCTTCTTGACGGTGAAACGATCGACGATGTCGTTGTCCTCGACGTGGGCAACGCCGTGCTCGACGCGATGCCGGCGATTGCCGCTGCCGACAAAGTGATCTTGGTGGACGCCATGAAAGGCGGTGGGGTACCCGGTACCGTCTACCGTCTATCGATCGAAGAATGTTCCTGTGCCGGTCCGATCGGCTCGGTTCACGGGTTCGATATGAAATCTGTGCTGCACCTGGTCGGCCGCAAGGAGCCGCCTGACGTGACCGTCATCGGCGTCGAGCCTGAATTCATCGGCTGGTCGACAGAGCTTTCCAGCGCGGTGGCGGAGGCGCTCCCCGACGTCATGGCCGCGGTGCAGCAGGAGCTGTCGTGGTGACGCGTCGTGAATCCTCGGTTGCACCCCACTCTCGTTCGGAGGAGAAGGGAATCGCTATGAATTCTTTCATTAATGATCCGATTGCCTGTTCCGCGGCAGAAATTCAGACGCCTGCATCGCCGAATAGACGCCGCGTTTCGGCAGTACTGGTTTTTTCGATTTTCGTCGTCTTTTTGTGGTGTGCCGGCAAGGCCCTCGCAGAAGTTGCCGACAGCGGCGGAGCGACTTCGAACGGGAAGGCCGCCGCGGTTCAGGTTGTAGACGTCGATCTGCGATCGCTGCCGGGTGTCGTTGCTGCGAAGGCCGGCAACGCGGTCGGAATGGCGCCGAAGCCAAGAATCGACGGTGGCGGAGATTCCCTGGTTGAACCGAGCTCATTCCAGGATCCCTTGGTGTCTGAACAGCAGCGCGCCGCGGCCAAGGCCGCGGGAGGCGTAAACGTCGATATCAATGTCGGCGGTATTGCCTTCACCGGCGCAGTGCCGGCCGATGCCGTGGGCGAGGTCGGCGGTGGGCACTTCGTGCAGATGGTGAACGCGCCTGGAGGGGCGGTTTTTGCGGTCTACGACACAGCGACGGGAAGTCTGGCTGCCGGACCTGGCGTGCTCGACACCCTATGGCAGGGCGCTGGTGCCTGCGCCGAGGGATGGGGCCACCCGGGCGTGGTCCACGACTCCCTTGCTGACCGTTGGGTCCTCTCCGAACTTGGCGCGGGAAACCACCTCTGCGTCTACGTTTCGAAGACCGCCGATCCCGTCGCAGGCGGCTGGTACGCGTACGATTTCGAGCTCCCGAAGTTCCCGGACTTCGCGAGGATTGGGGTGTGGGCCGACGGGTACTCCGTGACCACCAATGAGGACCTTCCGGCCGTCTACGCCCTCGAACGTCAGGCGATGCTCAGTGGTGCCTCCGCCCGCTGGCAACGGTTCACAATACCCGCGCTCGGTGGTTTCGGCTTCCAGGCCCTTGCGCCCGCCGATCTGGATGGAGACAGTCTCCCGGCCGTCGGCGCCGGTGGCCTTTTCGTACGTCATGCGGATGGCCAGGCGCACGGCGGTGGCGATCGTCTGGAGTTGTACGAGCTCGACATCAACTGGGGTTCGCCCCAGAACTCCAGCCTCTCCGGACCGGCAGCCGTTGCGATGGCGTCGTTCGACTCGAGCCTGTGCGGCTTCACGGCCCGCGGGTGTGTGCCGCAGCCGGACAGCGCCGTCACGCTCGATCCAATGCGTGAGGTCGTCATGGGGGCGGTGCGCTACCGCAGGTTCGACTCTCACGAGAGCCTGGTGGGCAACTTCGCCGTCGACACCGACGCCTCAGATCATGCTGGAATCCGGTGGTTCGAGCTGCGTCGAAGCAGCGGCTCGTGGGTGCTTCACCAGGAGGGGACCTACAGCCCCGATGATCGCCACCGCTGGATCGGAAGTGCGGCGATGGATCGTGACGGCAGCCTCGCGCTTGCATTCAACATCTCGGATGGATCGTCCACGTATCCGTCGATTCGCGTGACCGGGCGGGAGGAGGCTGATACGCCCGGCGTCATGACCGCGTCTGAGCTAGAGCTCCAGGCGGGGACCAGCGCCCAGACCTTTGGCCACTCGCCCGAGCAGTGGGGTGCCTCGAACTCGTTGTCGGTGGATCCGGTCGACGACTGCACTTTCTGGGTGACGGCGGCCTTTGCCGATGATGGCGGCTGGAACACCCGTATCGCATCGTTCCGTTTCCCGTCGTGCAATACCGTGGCAACCGATCTGATCTTTGCCGACGGCATCGAGTCCGGGGACACCTCCGCCTGGTCCGTCGTCGTGCCCTAGCTAGCGCGCTCCGGTCCGCACATCCAGGCTCGCCCTGAACGAGCGGAGCGAATCGAATAGATCCCTCCGCTCGGTCGCTCCGCTCCCTCGGTCGGGATGACATCTAATTTGTGTCATTCCGAGCGAGGCCGAAGGCCGAGTCGAGGAATCTGTGGAGTGGGCTGGAGCGCGCTCGCTGCCACTCCCGCAGATCCCTCCGCTCGGGCCCGATGGCCCTCGGTCGGGATGACAGGGTGGTTGTCGCTTTTCTCCCTCGGTCGGGATGACAGCGAAACGAGGGCCACCTAGGTGTGGATGTCATCCCGAGTGAGCGAAGCGAACCGAGGGATCCATTCGACTCGGCCTTCGGCCTCGCTCAGGACAAGCCTGTGGGGAATTCATTCAGCGCGCTTCTCCTCTCCCCAGAGATTAGTCCATTCGCTCGCTCTGTACTCTCGGTCGGAGCGATGAGGTGGGGTGGATGGCAAATTCGAAATCCGAAATTCGAAATCCGAAATTCCTAGTTCCTCGATCCTCATTCCTAATTCGTATTGACCCCGCCGACGCGGTATGACAACGTGAATTGTGTGAGCGACATCGACCACGCCCAGCTCGTCGAGGCCCTTTCAGATCCAGCCTTCTATCCACACCCGGTTAAAGAGGTACAATTCCTCCAAACCCACATCTCTTCCGTCTTCCTGACCGGTGAGTTCGTGTACAAGCTCAAAAAGCCGGTCAACTTCGGCTTTCTGGATTTCTCCACCGTCGAACTGCGCAAGCTCTACTGCCGGGCCGAGGTCGAGCTCAACAGCCGGCTCGCACCGTCGGTCTACCTTCGAGCGGCGCCGATAACCCTCGACGATGGAAGCCCGAAGCTGGAAGGGGAGGGTGAGGTCGTCGACTGGCTCGTCGTCATGCGCGAGATCGAACAGGACTCACTCGGCAGCGAGGTGCTGGCGAGGGGCGAACTGAGCGAGGCCCACATGGACTCCCTGGTCGACGTTCTGGTGCCCTTCTACCGTGACGCGGCGACGGGGGAGGGGATCGATCAGTACGGGACCGTTGACGCGGTGAAATTCAACACCGACGAAAACTTCAGCCAGACCAAGGCCTATGCCGGCAAGCTCCTGTCGAATGAACGCTACAAACACATCCGTCGCTTCACCAACACCTTTTACGAAGAGAACGAGGATCTTTTCGAGCGCCGCATCGCCGAGGGCCGAACCCGCGAGAGCCACGGCGATCTGCACCTCCGCAACGTCTTCCTCAAAGAGCCGCCGATCGTTTTCGATTGCATCGAATTCAACGAGCGCCTTCGCTGCGGTGACGTCGCGGTCGACCTCGCATTCATGGCCATGGACCTCGACTTCAACGAACGGTCCGATCTCGCAGAGCATTTCATCGACCGTTACGTCGAGGCCTCGGGTGATACCGAATTGGTTCGGCTGCTCGACTTCTACAAGTGTTACCGCGCCTATGTGCGCGGCAAGATCGCCTGCTTCACATCCTCCGACCCGGCCCTCGACAACGGGGCTCGACGGGCCGAGCGCAACCTGGCACGGCGCTACTTCGGTCTCGCATACCAATATGCGGGCGGCACTGAGAGACCCTCGATGGTCGTGCTCTACGGGCTGATGGGCTCGGGAAAGACAAACGTCGCACGCTATCTTCGTGAGCATTTCGGCTGGCACATGCTTTCGACCGATGCGGTGCGGAAACAGATCGCCGGGGTGGGGGAGAACACTCGCGTTTACGTGCCCTACAACGAGGGCCTGTACTCCCCGGAGATGAACCAGAAGACCTACGCCGAGGTCTGCCGGCGGGCAGAAAATCTCCTGCAGGGCGGCTTCCCGGTGGTGGTGGATGGCGCCTTCAAATACCAGGAGGAGCGGGTACCAGTAATCGAGGTGGCTGAACGCGCCGATGCCGGTCTCGTTTTCATCCAGACCGTGTGCGAGTCAGATGAGCAACGCCGCCGGCTCGAGAAGCGCCAGCAGCACGACACCCGTTCCGACGGTCGAGTCGAGCTGATGGAGCACCAGCGCGCCGACTTCGAGGGCCCGAACCCGGATTACGAAGAAATCTTCCACACGGTCTCCACCGACGGGCCGAAGCCACAGACCCGCAGCATCGTCGAGGAGCTCCTGCGCTCCGAGGGGCTCATGCCCGAGCGACGCAGCCAGAGCCGGTCCTCCGACTTCACGCCGTGACCGATCCATATCGCAGAATAGCCCGTTTCTACGATGCGATTGTCGAACCGTTCAACGCGTCTCTCCGGCGTTATGTCGCGAAGGTGGCGGGGCCGAAAGAGGGAATGAATGTCCTCGAGATCGGCTGCGGCACCGGCTCGAACCTGGAGCTGTTTGCCGAGGCCGGGTGCGAGGTCTCGGGCGTCGATCTCTCACCCTCGATGATGGACCTCGCCAGACGGAAGCTGGGAGATCGTGCGGACCTTCGCCTCGGTGACGCCGCCGATATGCCGTTTTCAGACAACTCCTTCGATCTCGTGGTCTCATTCCTTACCCTGCACGAGATGCCGCCTGCCGTGCGCTCTCCCGTCATGAACGAAATTGTTCGAGTTACCGGCGCAGACGGGCGTGCCCTCTTCATCGACTACTACGCGGGCCGGTTCAGCTTCCCCAAGGGTTGGTTCTATCGAGCAGTCATTCTGGCCATCGAGTTCGGTGCTGGGTGGGAACACTTCCAGAACCACCGGGACTTCCTCGCCCGCAAAGGCCTCCCCCAACTCATCGACGCCCACGGCCTGACCGTCACTAAAGAAAAAATCCTCGCCGGTGGGAACATTCAGGTTGTCCTCACCAGCCAGCAACGGGCATGAGTTTTTCGTAGGGGCGGGGTTTATCCCAGCCCGAGCAGGTTGGATCCGAGATCATGGAATTCCATGCACGAAACCACCCGCCGCGGTTGTGGCCGGGGCATCCAAAAACCTGTCATCCCGAGTGAGGACCCGGTCCGAATCGAGGGATCCCCTGAACCCGCCGCCAACAGCGACCCGTGGCCGAGGCCGAAATGGTGGTGCGGTTGGCAGTCGGCCTTCGGCCACTCGCCGGTGACGGTGCGTCACGACGCCCGAAGGGCGTCAGTAAGTCTGAGAGTCGTCCGTGTTCATCACTCTCCGGAGAATTTGGGGGGTCCTTCGACTCGCTCCGGCCCTAATGGGCCTTCGTTCGCTCGGGATGACAGCAATGTGGGGCACGTGGCAGGTTTTTCTGGAACCCAACCCGCCTTCAGGATCGAGAGCTGCGGAGCGGCGACAGATATTTAGCCTGGGGCCGTGAGCCCCAGGAACAAGAGCCAAAAAATTTGCAGAGCCCCGGAGGGGCGACAGAAAAAGTCTGCCTTACAGCATCTCTCGCGACACCGCCCTCTGCGCCCAGCGCCCGCGAGAGTTAAACAGGGCCCGAAAAATCTGAAATCCGAAATCCGAAATCCCCCAGGGTGTGCGGCCGGTAAATCCGAAATCCGAAATCCGATATTCCTAATTCCTAATTCCTAATTTCCTCAGTACCGATACCAATCCGGCTTATACGGCCCCTCGACCGGCACATCGATGTACTCCGCCTGCTCTTGCGTCAGGGTCGTCAGCTTGGCGCCGAGCTGATCGAGGTGCAGCCTCGCCACCTCCTCGTCCAGCTTCTTCGACAACGTCGTCACACCGATCTCATGCTCGTTCTGCCACAGATCGATCTGTGCCAGCACCTGGTTGGTGAACGAGTTCGACATCACAAAGCTCGGGTGCCCGGTGGCACAACCGAGATTGACCAGTCGCCCCTCGGCGAGCAGGAAGATCGAGTGACCATCTGGGAAGGTGTACTTGTCGACCTGAGGTTTGATCGTCTCCTTGACGACCCCCGGCCACTCCTCGAGGGCCTCCACCTGGATCTCGTTGTCAAAGTGACCGATGTTGCAAACGATCGCCTGGTCCTTCATCCGACTCATGTGGTCGGCGGTGATGATGTCCTTGTTGCCGGTGGTGGTGACGTAGATGTCGGCGTGGGGGAGGGCCCCCTCAACGGTCTCCACTTTGTAGCCGGCCATGCAAGCCTGCAGCGCGCAGATGGGGTCGATCTCGGTAACCCAGATCCGGGCGCGCTGGCCCGCGAGCGACTCGGCCGAGCCCTTGCCGACGTCACCGAATCCACAGACCAGGGCTACCTTGCCAGAGATCATCACGTCGGTGGCGCGCTTGATACCGTCGACCAGTGACTCGCGGCAGCCGTAGATATTGTCGAACTTGGACTTGGTCACCGAATCGTTGACATTGATCGCCGGCACCAGCAGCTCGCCACGCTCGGCCATCTGATAGAGACGATGGACTCCGGTGGTGGTCTCCTCGGAGACCCCCTTCCACTCGCTCACCAGATCGTGCCAGAAACGAGGGGCTACACCCTGGGTCTCCTGCAGGAGCTTGTCGATGATCTGCAGCTCTTTGTTATCGGAGGTCTTGGTCAGCAGCGACGAATCGTCCTCCGCCTGATAGCCGCGGTGGATGATCAGCGTCGCGTCGCCACCGTCATCGACAATGAGCTGCGGGCCCTTGCCATCCGGCCAGGTCAGTGCCTGCTTCGTGCACCACCAGTACTCCTCGAGGGTTTCGCCCTTCCAGGCGAAGACCGGCACACCCGCCTCGGCGATGGCCGCAGCAGCGTGGTCCTGAGTGGAGAAGATGTTGCACGAGCACCAGCGGACGTCGGCGCCGAGATCTTTGAGGGTCTCGATGAGCACCGCAGTCTGGATGGTCATGTGCAAGCTGCCCATCACGCGGACCCCTTGCAGAGGCTTCTCCGGACCGTAATTCGCGCGGGTCGCCATCAGCCCCGGCATCTCCTTTTCGGCGATCGCCATCTCGCGGCGTCCCCAGTCGGCGAGGCCAATATCTTTCACCTTGTAATCGGTGGTGGTTGCAGTAGTCATGAGTCGTCCTTTCTCGACGAAAATCGGCCGTGACGAGTGCGAATCGCGCCGGCCGATTTTATTCGCGGGGCCCGATTCTATCGCATCATCGACATATGAGATAATCACTATCAATGAAGTGCAATTCCGGGATTTTTCCGGTGGACGTCGAGAGTGTTCCGGATCAGTGGCTGGTGGTGCGAACCAAGCCGCGCCAGGAGCGGGTTGCGGTTTGCCACCTGAGCCAGCGAGAAGTCGAGCCCTACTGCCCTCTCTTCCTCGAGCCACCGTGGCACCAAAGGGCTCCGAAGGGGCCGACACCGCTCTTCACCGGCTACATTTTCGTCCGCTGCAACCCGATCCTTCAACTCAACGCCGTCAGCTACTGTCCGGGAGTCCTACACCCCGTGCGATTCAATCGCGAAGTGGCGACTGTGGACCAGGAGATCATCGACGCCCTCAAGGCCCGCGAGGCCGCCCGAGGGCACGTCGTTCCGACCGAGCTCGAGCTTGGAATCGAAAATGGGCGCAAAGTGCGTGTGATGGCCGGTCCGCTCAAAGACATGGAGGGAGTCTTCCGCGGCTACCTCCGTGGCGGACAGCGCGCAAGAGTCCTGATGGAATTCCTCCGCCAGCGAAGTCTGGTGGAGGTCGATACAGAGTTACTCGCAGTCGTGCGAGCCTGACGAATCAGACGGTTCTTTACTTCTGATTCGTATAAATTACTACGTATCAATAGGTTGCAACTGCAATCATAGAGCGGTAGCTAGGCAAACAGAGTAATTTTGAATTCTCAATTTTCAATTTTGAATGTCCGTCGCCCTCCCGGAGAACCGGGGTCGGTGGAAGGGAATTGAGAATTGAAAATTAAGAATTGAGAACTGAGAATTGACCGCGAAGTGGTCGTCTGGTTGACAACATGTACATAAAAGCGTACATTTATTTCAGGAGCATCAAATGAACATGGTCACTGCAACCGAGGCGAGGAAGGAGCTGTTCAACCTCATCCGGCGTGCACTTCGCGCGCACGACCCTGTGCGAATCCAGCACCGGGAGGGTGGGGTAGTCCTCGTTTCGGAGGAGGATTACGAGGGTCTCCTCGAAACCCTCGAGCTGCTCTCGATCCCAGGTATGCGCGACAGCATCGTCGAGGCCGAAGCCGACGTCGCCGCCGGCCGAGTCGCTTCCATTGACGAAGTCTTTGGTGATGACTGAGAGCCCGTTTCGAGTCCAGATCACACGCCGTGCGCAAAAGGACATCTCTACTCTGACCCCGAAGCTCAAGGAAAAGCTCCATGAAATCTTGGTCAATCGAATTGCGGTCAACCCATTCGACGGAAAGAAGCTCGTAGGAGATCTCAAAGGCTGCTGGTCGGTGCGCCTGAAACTGAAAGACCGCGTTGTTTACTCCATCGACGAAGAGAACCGCGTCGTCAATATCCTCCGTGCCAGAACGCATTATGAGTAATAAGCTCTCGAACACCTCAGTTCCGCCCGTCTCCTGCCTATCATCAAGCGGCGTTGCGCAGAATTTCGTCGTGTGACGGCTGGAAATCCGAAATCCGAAATCCGAAGTCCGAAATTCAAAGGGTGTGCTTTCTCAATGACAGACAAACAAAACAAGCCAGTATTGGTTACCGGCGCCGCCGGCTTCATCGGCTACCACCTCGCCGAGCGCCTCCTCGGTGAGGGTCGCCAGGTCATCGGCCTCGATATTCTCAACGACTATTACGACCCGGCCCTCAAGGAGGCACGGCTCGAGCGGCTCGAAGCGCGTGACGCCTTCGTCTTCGCCCGCATCGACCTCGCCGACCGCCGCAAGATGGAAGCCCTCTTCGCCACCTATGGTTTCGGCATCGTCGTCCACCTCGCCGCCCAGGCCGGGGTCCGGTACTCGATCGAAAACCCTCACTCCTACGTCGACTCCAACCTCGTCGGCTTCCTCCACATCCTCGAGGGCTGCCGCCATACCGGGGTCGATCACCTGGTCTACGCCTCGTCGAGCTCGGTCTACGGCGCCAACACTGCCATGCCGTTCTCGGTTCACGACAACGTCGACCACCCCATGTCGCTCTACGCCGCCACCAAGAAGGCCAACGAGCTCATGGCCCACACCTACTCGAACCTCTACGACTTGCCGACCACGGGCCTCCGCTTCTTCACCGTCTATGGTCCGTGGGGCCGCCCCGACATGGCGCTCTTCAAGTTCACCAAGAATATTCTCGCCGGTGAACCAATCGATGTCTTCAACTTTGGCAACCACCGCCGAGACTTCACTTACGTTGACGACATCGTCGAGGGCGTGGTGCGAGTCATGGAAAAGACGCCGGAACCAAACGCCGACTGGTCCGGCGACGCGCCCGACCCCGCCACCAGCCGCGCCCCCTGGCG
>Ga0316197_10002655_pt1 | contig 12757 bp, 7 predicted proteins | sample OudBiesiAoxic_MG_FD_204939 | JGI IMG/M metagenome (GOLD analysis project Ga0316197, IMG submission 204939) | Coastal sediment microbial communities from Oude Bieten Haven, Netherlands - site A oxic | ecosystem: Environmental > Aquatic > Marine > Coastal > Sediment | place: Netherlands...
AACACCGACCAGGAGTTTGCGGCGGTCTACTGGATCCGCTGGATCTACCTGTGGTTGATCTGGGGAACGATCGGCGGGATGTTGGTGCACAACGGATTGGACTTCTATCGCAAGTTCAAGAACCCGCTTCCCCGCCCGCCCGCGGACGCGAGACCGACCCGGATTCGCATGCTGCTGGGATTCCGTATCGCGCACGTCAGCCTGATGATCAGCTTCTTCGTCCTGGTCTGGACGGGATTCGCCCTGAAGTACCCGGAGAGCTGGTGGGCCTCGCCGCTGCTGGCCTTCGAGGGCACCTTTGGTTTTCGCGGTTGGCTCCACCGAGCGGCGGCGATCGTGATGATCGGTGCCTTCGTGTGGCACCTCGTCCACGTGATGATCGACCGGCGCGCTCGGGGCTGCATCATGAAGATGATGCCGACGATGCACGACGTGACGGAGTTCCGTCAGCGTATTCAGTGGATGCTCGGATTTCGCAAGGAGCCCCCGAAGTGCCCCACGCTCGGCTACCCGGAGAAGATGGAGTACATCGCCCTGATGTGGGGCACGGTCGTGATGGTCGTCTCGGGCTTTGCCTTGTGGTTCGAGAACTGGTCGCTGCGAATCTTCCCGTCGTGGGTCGGGGACGTGGCCACGGTGATCCACTTCTACGAGGCGATCCTGGCCACGCTGGCGATCATTGTCTGGCATTTTTACTTCGTCATCTTTGATCCGGTCATCTACCCGATGGATACGGCCTGGATCACCGGCAAAGAAGTACCGGCACGGACGATGGAGCGTGAGGAGGATCAGGAGTCTCAGCCGCCTCTGAGTCCGGATGTTCCTGCGACCACGGAGTCGGGGGCTGTCGGTCGGACCCAGCGACCTGCTGCGGGTTAGATCTCTCGTTGGAGATTGGATCGGGCTCCGAGTTTCGGGTTGGGCTGCTCCGCGCGCTCTGGTCCTGTCGCTCGGCCCACGCTGCGCGGCGACCCCGCAACGGCCGCCTGACAGGACCAGAGCGCGCGGAGCAGCCCACCCCGAAACTCTCGAGGTTGATCGTCCGGTTGGCTAGCTGCTGAGTTGTACGAGTTCTTCGAGCTGCGGCAGGACAACTGATGGGCTCTTGAGACCTATGTGGCCCACCTGCACATTCGCGATCATCTCTTCCGAGTAGCCATCTCCGAGCGCGTTGTCGCCGATGTGTCGCTCCAGGGCGAGGTCCGAGTCGGCAAGATCATCGGTCCCGAAAATGCAGCGGACGTGCCGCACACGCTCTACCGCCGTCCGAAACAACCTGAAGAAGCTGTCGTCGGTCGCGGACTCGATGTAGGTTCTGGCAAAGTCGCGGAGCGCCGCGGTGTCTGTCTGGAATTTGCCGAACGCCCGGAGCAGATAGTCATGGATGATGAGCCATTCCGTCAGGTTCTCCGCATAAGCCGACATGGTGCCAAGCGTGCTGAACGTGTCCGCCGGATCGCCCGTCATGCGCGAGTATGGACCGCTCATTCGGCCCTCGCCTGACACCACAGCCGGCCCGAGAAGCACGACGCCGTCTGGCTCGAGTCGTTCGCCGAGCGGCGAGGCGACGACTCGCAGGATCTGGTCCGCGCCGGACGAATGGCCCATCAGCAACAGCGTTTGCGGGGCAATGGACCGGCGGATCTCCTCGATCAGGAAACCCGCGAGGAGGTTGTGATCGGCGTAGGAAAGCGGTGGCCGCATCCGAGCCGTCGGCCCGAAACCATAGAGCGAGAGGGAAACCGCCCGGTACGGGAGTCGTCCCAGGACCTCCTCGAAATCGCGCTGATCGGCGCCGATGCCGTGCAGGCAGATGACGAGCACATCCGAACGGCGCTCGTTGTCGAGGTAGGTCATGGCATCACCGACCATGCGCGGGATCCGGGTGGACAGTTGCCGCACGTGTTCGGTCGTGATCGTCATTTGACGTTCCACGGGTGAGCCGGGCTCCGCCGACTGGACCGGGAAAGAATCGGAGTCCTCCTTCCGGATTCCCGCTCGGATATCCTCGAGTTCGTTGTAAACATCCCGCACTGTTTGCATCCGTCGGTCGGCCTTCTTCTCCAGGCAACGCCGTATCACGCGGGCAAGATCCGCGGGCAAGTCGGGACGTCGTTCCCGCAACGAGACCGGTTCGTCATGCAGGATGGCCGAGCTTACGCCGACGGCGCTGTCTGCCACGAAAGGTCGGCTTCCGGTCGCCAACTCGTAGAGCATGACGCCCAGCGAGAACACGTCGGCGCGCTCATCGACGGGGCGTCCCTCCAGTTGTTCGGGCGCCATGTAGCTGAGGGTTCCCATGATCGTACCGGCGGTCGTCAGAGTGTCCATCGTCGTCTCCGGGCCGGCATCCGATGGTATCTGCCGCAGGGCCGCCAGGCCGAAGTCGAGAACCTGGATCCGTCCGGAGGCATCCCACATGACGTTTGCGGGTTTCAGGTCTCGATGAATCACGCCTCGGGCGTGGGCAAAGGAGATCGCCTCGGCGAGAGGAATCCCGATCTCGAGCAGGCGGTCGAGGGCGAGGCCCTCCTCGGCGACATTGGTTTCCACCGTGCTGCCGGAGATGAGCTCCATGGCAATGAACTGCACGCCTCCCTCGTCGTGGAACCCATAGACGGTCGCGATGTTGGGATGCTCCAGAGAAGCGAGCACCTTGGCTTCCCGCTCGAATCGGCGAACGCGCTGAGGATCATCGGACCCGGTCTTTGACAGCACTTTGAGCGCCACATCGCGATCGAGCCGCTGGTCGCGCGCACGGTAGACTTCGCCCATGCCGCCCTTGCCGATCAACTCGGTGATCCTGTAATGGGCGAGGGTTTTTCCGATCAAGGTGTCGCTCCTGGAAAGGGGCACTCCGCCTCAGGGCTCGATGATGATCTTCAACGCGTCGGTGGCTTCCTGCATTAGCTGGAAGCCTTCCTGCGTCTTCTCCAGGGGCAGGCGGTGGGTCACCATGTTGGCCACATCGACCCTTTTCGCTGCGATCAGGTCCAGGGCGGTTTGCATGTCGGCCGGGGGGCCCGCGTAGGAATGAACGATGGAGATGCCTCGCTTCCACAGGTCGTGGGCCGGGTAGTCGAGAGTCTCTTCGGGTAGGAGCGGGGCGAAGAAGAGGACGCTTCCTCCCAGATCGACGATCTCTAGTGCTAGTTCGAGGGCGCTTCTTGCCGCGGCGCAGACCAGCACTCGGTCGATGTGGTTGCCTCGGTTGGCCTCGATGATTTTCTCTGCGATGTTCGGCGCGTCGGCCTTCAGTGCTACGTCGGCTCCGAATCTCATCGCGAGTTGGAGTCTTGGCTCGCTGATGTCGGTGGCGATGATGCGGCCGGCACCGGTGGCCCGCGCCAGCTGGATCTGCAGGATGCCTGACACTCCGCTTCCCAGGACGGCGATGCTGTCGCCGGGGCGCACTCCGGTCAGGCGTTGGCCACGGACGACGCAGGCCAGCGGCTCGACGAAGGATCCCTCGTCGAAGGTCACGTTGTCGGGCAGGTGGAACGTCCCGCGTTCGACGTTGATGGCGGGTAGCCTGACGTACTCGGCGAAACCGCCTGGGTCGAAGGTAGTGGAGTGCAACGTCGGGCAGACGCTGTGGCGGTCCGTCAGGCAGTAGCGGCATCGGTTGCAGGGGACGTGGTGTGTGGTGACGATGCGGTCGCCGACGGCGAAGGCCTCGACACCTTCGCCGACCTCCTCGACGACTCCCGCGACCTCGTGGCCCAGGACGATGGGTGCCTTGGGCTTACGGTACCACTCCATCAGGTCCGACCCGCAGATGCCGCTTGCTCGGATGCGCATCAACAGTTCGCCGGGGCCGATGGTCGGACGAGGGCGCTCCTCGGGACGAACGTCGCTGTTGCTGTAGTAGACCGCTACCTGCACGCGTCTAGCCCTTCTCGGTCTCGTAGATCTCGATGGCCTGCTTGACGTCGAGGTTGTCTTGCACGACTCCACGGACGGCTCTGATCATACCCACGGGGCAGTCGGACTGAAAGATGTTGCGGCCCATGTCGACACCCGAGGCTCCGGCCGAGATGGCGTTGTGGGCCAACTGGATCGCTTCGCGCTCGGGGATCTTCTTGCCGCCGGCGATGACGATGGGGACGGGCGTGTTGCGGACCACGTCCTCGAAGCCCTCGCAGTAGTAGGTCTTGACGAAGTGGGCGCCAAGTTCGGCGCAGATGCGGCAGGCAAGGCCGAGGTAGCGCGCGTCGCGAGTCATCTCCGTACCGACCGCGGTGACGGCGAGCACGGGGATGCCGTACTGGTGGCCGTAGTCGACCAGCTTGGACAGGTTGAGCAGCGTCGTGCGCTCGCCCTCGCCACCGACGAAGACGGACAGCGTGATCGCCGCGGCGTTCAGCCGGATCGCGTCCTCGATGGCCACGGTCAATCCCTCGCCCGACAGCTCGCGCAGGATGCTGGTGCCGCCGGAGACACGGAGGACGATCGGCGCACTGGAGGTGGGCGGGATGCACTGGCGCAAGACGCCACGCGTCAGCATCAACGAGTCGGCGTACGGCAGCAGCGGCTCGACGGTCTTGCCCGGCGCCTCGAGGCCCGATGTCGGCCCGAGAAAGTAGCCGTGGTCGATCGCGAGCATCACCGTGCGACCGGTCTTCGGATTCAGGATCCGGCTGAGACGGTTCTTCATTCCCCAGTCCATGCTGTTGACTCCTATGTGTCGGTATTCGACGCGCGTCTAGTTTCGACCTACCACGGGTTGGACCAGCGCGTACCCAGACCCGGTCCGTAGAGTATCGCGTTGACCAGCATTCTGCGCGTGCCGAGTGTCCAGCCGCGGAACTCGGGCTCGTTGAGGAACAGGATGACCTGGCCGCGGCCCTTGCCCTCGCGCGTGGCGTAGGCGGTGTTCGCGAGACGCCCTGCGGCCTCGGGCCACAACAAGCCGCCGAGCTGCAACTGCTCGACGTCGGCGAAACGCGCGGCGACCTGGACGGGCGGTTGGGCCACGAGCGTGTCGTTCGAACGGATCAGTGCGGGGAGCGACGCAGGCATGCCCCAGGCCAGCCAGACGTTCTTGTCGGTTTCGACCTTCAGGAAGACTCCGCGCGGAGAGAACTGTCTCAGGCGACGGTCGGCTCTCTCCAGGTCCTCCTTCTTGGCCTTGCTCTGGCCGGGCGACAGGAAGGGTTTGACCCAGTCGGCGAGATCGACGGGTTTGATGGCGGCCGCCGTTCCCTGTTCGTGGCCTTCGGCAAACGGCTTCGCGCCCGGCCCGAGGATGGGGGCGACGTCGTAGGGCGACGCGGCCTCGGCGGGTGCGTCCTCGATGGACTCGTCGCCCGCGCGCAGGCCCACGGCGCGGAAGGAGCCACCCTGCTCGACCTTCGCGGCGCTCGGGCCGAGTACGACGGGCGGGAACTTCTCGATCGCCTGGCGTCGCAGACGCGTCTGTGTGAGCTCGGTGTCGACGTCGGCCAGGAAAGCGGCGCCCGACCCGACACCGATCGCCGTGCCTCCGGCCTCGATCCAGCGCTTCAGTTTCTCGACGCCCGGCTTGCCGATGACGCTGCGGTACGAACCCGCGCCGCGGCCAGCCGGCGGGAAGATCAGAACGTTGTAGCGAGACAGGTCGTGCGAGCCGAAGCGACCGAGGTCGAGCGCGTTGAAGCGCAGGCCCAGGTCCTGGTCCAGCATGTGCCACAACGCACCGTATGACGTCGGCGACACGGGCCAGCCGGCCATCACTCCGACCTTCGGAGCGATCAACTGCTTGTACCGACGGCTCCCGAGGTCGGGTCCGTTCTCGGCCTTGGCGGTAGGAATCGCCCTGATCGTCACATCGTGGCTGCTCGCGACCTCGGTCAACTGGGCTTCGAGATCGTCCGGGTTGCCCTCGCCGATGATCAGCAGGGTGCTGGTCGGATAGTCGTGACCGTCGACCGTGAACGGTTTTTCGGCCACGTGAGGCCGGATGCCGCGCTGGAGCAGATCGACCAGCAACGGAAGCGTGCGGTCGGAGATACCGTCGATGACGAAGCCGAACGCATCGGCTGTCGATTCAACCTTGCCATGGGCCTCGGGCACCTGGGCCGCGACCCATTCACCTGCGGGCTTCGTTTTGGTCCAGTAGGCCTCGACGTCGTAGGCCAGTACGAGCGACCAGGCCGTCACCTCGTACAGACGCGATCCCTTGCCGCGTTCGATGTACTCGCGTTCCTCGCGCAGGAATCCACTTTCCATCGGGATGTGCGGGTCGAGAAGCTGGCGCACCAGTGGGCCGGCCGGCTGGTCGAGCGGAACGACGTAGACGTCGTCGGGCAGGTCGGCCGCGTTCACGCTTTGCCCGGTGCGCGAGTCGATCAGACCCGAAAGCTTCGACTTGCCTCCGTCGTTCTGCATCACCTCGATGCTCTCGCGCTGGAGCAGGTCGACCAGGTGATCGGTGCGTTCTGGATGGCGGCCGCGCGGAAGGACCCACGCCGCCGGCCATTCGCGGCCGGCGCGCGCCATCGCGGTCTTGCGGTCCTGGACGTAGTCGGTCAGGACCTCGGTACGGTTGTCGGCGAGCGTGGTCAGGTTGGCGATCGAACTCGTGGCCTGGTGGTGTATCGCTTGCGGGTAGGTCCTCAGGCGACCATCGCGAGTCTTGACCAGCGTACCCTCGGTACCGGACATCTCGTAGAGGATGCCCACGGCGCCGAGGTACGAGGACCACGACGAGCCGTAGCCCGGAAAGAACTCCTCGTTCCACTCGCGCGTGTAGTAGGGGTAGCCGTACTGGTCGAGCGCACGCGCCTGATCTGCTGCGAATCGGTCGGCCCAGTCGAGATTCGTCGGGGGCAGGTAGGGGTTGAACGGGTGGCGCGGTGGCGAGAACAGATAGGTGTCGTGCGAGCCCATCTCGTGGCTGTCGACCACCAGTTGCGGGTGCCACGAGGCGATCACCTCGGCGCGGCGGCTCTCGGGCTGGACCATGCTGAACCAGTCGCGGTTGAGATCGAACAGGTAGTGATTGCCGCGTCCCCAGGGCCAGACGGTGGTGTGCGACAGGTCGTCGGTGTCGGCGTTGGGCACCTTGTGGGCGAACGACGAGGTCTGTGCGAGGAAGCGATCGCGACCGTCGGGGTTTTCCATGGGGTCGATCAGGATCAGCAGTTCCTTGCGAAGCTTGCTGCTGAGGTCGTCGGTGCCGGCGACGAGGCGGTAGGCCACCGTGACGGCGGCATCGCTGCTGCTCAACTCGTCACCGTGGATGCCGTAGGCGATCCAGGCCACGGCCTTGCCGTCACCGACTGCCGAGGATTCGCTCGTACGCGGGTCGACCGCCTTGACGTGTGAGGCCTTGAACGACTCGAGATCGCGGATGGTGGCCTCGTCGCTGACGGCGAAGTAGACCAGTTCGCGTCCTTCGTGGCTGCGAGAGTATTCCTGGATCGTCGCGCGTGGAGAGGCGTCGGCGAGCGCCCTGAGGTAACGCATGACCTCCTCGTGCCGCAACGGCCTCGCGCCCGGGTGGAAACCGAAGATCTCGTGCTGGGTCGGGATCGACGCGTCGAAGGTCGCGCCGGGGAACAGTTGCTCGACGGGAGCACCTTCCATCCGTTCGAGAGCGGCACCGGCCGGTGCGACTGCCAAGGTGAAGATCAGAGAGGCGAAGACGAACCAACGGACGCGCGAGGATCGCATGAGCACTCCTGGTGGGGCTGGTGGGGTCAGGTCTTGAAATGCAACATTCTTAAAAAGTCAAAATGGGGACATTCCTGATTTCCTGAATCATGGAGACACGATCATACCGCCGTCGCGGGATCAGGAAATCAGGAATGTCCCCATTTTGACTTTTTAGGAATGTTGCATTTCAAGACCTGACCCCACTAGTCCTTGGTCGTGTCGATGGTTTGGGCCAGGTAGAGGGCGTTCATGAACAAGCGATTCGTTCCGTACCAGATTCCCCTGAAGTCGGGATCGTCGGCCAATCGGATGACGACTCCCTTGCCGACCCGGCCGGCCACGATCGCCGCGCTGCCCCGTAACTCCTCGAGGCGCTCGGAGCCGATGTAGCCGCTCATCAGTGGATCGTCGGTGTAACGAGCGACGGTCTCGTAAGGGTTCTCGCTGGGCTCGAGAAAGACGGTGCCGTTGCGGAAGACCGGGAGAGTCGTGGCGGCAAAGCCGTATCCAACGGGATGCGTGGTGTCCAGGTGGATCTCGAAGATCGCGCCGCTGATCGTGCGTTTGCTGCGATCATTTCGAAACGACGCGTAGGACCGAAAACGATCGTCGTCCGCTTCTTCGGACTCCTTCTCTTTTCCTTCGCCCTCGTCAGCCTCTTTCTCTTCCCCGTCACCCTTCTTCTCGACGTGCAGACCCTTGTCGGTAACCCACTTGGCGCCCTTCTGGGTCGCGACGAGGACCCCGCCCGCCGACACCCAGTCCCGGATGCGCTCGGTCTGCTTGTCCGCGATCTTCTTGTAGTCACCGTCGACCAGAACGAGGTGCGTGTATTCACGGAGGTCGATGCCGTCGAAGCGTTGGATCTCGACCATGGTCAACGGCAATCCGACTCGTGTGTCGAGCAGGTGCCAGATCTCGCCCGCGGCTGTCGCGCGGACGCCGGGGCCGACGAGCATCAGCGGCTTGATCGGCTTGATACGGCGCACGCTGGGCGACCCGAGGTCGATGCCGTCCGCCATCAGTCCCGTGGTCAGCACGCGAACGTCGATCCCGTCGTCCCGCGCGATCGTGGGGAGGATCGCGTCGATGATCTCGCGCTTGTCTTGCTGGATGCCGGCAGGCACGACGACCGTCCCGCGACGGAACGAACGGTCGCCGTCGGCACTCGTCGTGGTGAACGGCTTGGTCGCCACGAACGCCTTGACCTCTTCGGCCAGCAGGCGCTCGAGTGCTCGCGGGGCGTAGTAGCCATTCCACTCGAAGACGTAGGCGTAGGGCTCGGCTGCGGCGACGAAGGTACCGCGGGGCTCGCGCGGCGCATCGATCGCATCGCCGAGCGCTTCGGAAATCTGGCGCTGGTCCAACCGTGCAAACGGAAGGTTGAAGGACAGCGGCAGCGTCCAGGCCGAAACGTCGTAGAAGGTGCTGTCGGCGAAGGTCGTGCTCGTTTCCATCAGCGCCTTGACCAGCAGGTAGCGACGCTGCTCGGTCGGGACGACCCACGCCTGCCCCGGTCGATAGGTCTCACCGTCGATCTTCGCCTGCCGGGCAAGGCCGTGAACCTCGATTCCGTGACGCCGCAACAGATCGATCAGCTGGTAGGCGCGTGCCGGATCGCCACCGTCGCCGACGACGTAACCCTTGACGGGGTCCTTCCCGGCCTGCTCCTCGGAGTCTCGATAGAACCCGGCCTGGTAGGCGCGAAGCTCGTCGGCCATCTCGTGCGCCGCGCGCAGCGTGGATATCGCCGTGGCGAACTGATTCTGGATCGACGCCGCGAAGTCAAGCTTGCCGTAGTCGGTGTCGATGACCTGGCCGCGGGTGCTGGCCTGCTCGAACAGGATCCCGATGGCGCCGTTGACGTCGGGGTAGCTCGAGCCTTTGCCGTAGTAAAAGTCGTCGAAGACTTCCTTCGTGAAGTACAACCGGCCGAGGTCCTCCAGGGCCGCCGCGTGGTACTGGCCGATCTTCTCGGTCAACTCGGCGTTGCGGTCGGGGGTCAACGGATTGACGCGCTTGGGGACGCCGGGCTGGAAGAAGTAGGTGGAGTTGCTCCACATCTCGTGATGGTCGGTCAAGACGTGCGGGCGCCACTGGTGGAACTGAGCGACTCGCGCACGGGATTCGGGATGGACCAGCAGGATCCAGTCGCGGTTGAGATCGAACCAGTAGTGATTGGTGCGGCCGTTGGGCCAGACTTCGTGGTGGACCCGGTTAGCCGGGTCGGGGTTGGGTGTGCGCGCGCGGTAGCTGTTGGCCCACTGGCTGAACCGCCCCTGGCCGTCGGGATTCAGGCTCGGGTCGATGAGGATCACCGTGTCGTCGAGCACCTGGTCGATCCATTCACCCTGCGCGGCGGCAAGGTAGTAGGCGAACAGCAGCGACGCGTTGGCGCCGCTGGCCTCGTTGCCGTGGACGGAGAACCCTTCCCAGACGACGAGCTTGCCCTGGTCCGGATTCGTCTGGCGTTCGGCCTTGATGGCGTCGATGTTCGCGAGATTCTCCGGCGAGGAGATGGTCAGCAGGAGCAAGGGGCGTCGTTCATGGGTCAGTCCGGTCCGTTCGATCGAGACTCTCGGGGACGCATCGGCGAGCGCGTTCATGTAGGCGACAAGCTGATCGTGTCGGACGTGCCACGCTCCGACCTCGAAGCCCAGAATCGATTCGGGTTTCGGAATCGACGAGTCGTAAGTTTCGGGTTTCGGCAGGAAGTCTTCCAGCGAGACTGCTGCCGCCGGCGCCGCGATGGCGGTCGCCAACAGAAGGGCCAGGAGTCGCATGCGATTCTCCGTGAAGTCCGGACCGGTGCTCGAATTGCGAATTAAAGCACAGGTCTGGGCCGGGTTCGAATTTCCCACCCCTGCAAGACTATCGGCCCCAAACACATTCGCGGTCGCAGGTCCAAGAGAGGAGAGATCGATATGAAACTGAAGACGTCGCTCGCCTTCGTCGGAGGGATGGTCGGCACGCAGGGACACACCTCGCCCGAACAGTTCGGCAAGGTGATGTCGCTCGTCAAGCCACGACTCGCCGTCGGTTACCACTTCTACAACGACTTCGACACCGAGCCCGAAGTCCGTGACCGTGCTCGCAAGACCTACGACGGCCCGCTGGCCCTTGCCACGGATCACATGGTCTTCAACGTGACCAAGGACAGAATTCGAGTGAGAATGTCCGCGGTCGACGAGGAGATCTGGCCGAGTCCGCCGCTCAAGGCCAAGATCGCGCCGGACACCGGTAGCGCCATTGCGTTCTCGGATTTCACCAAGTCCGGGGTGCTCGCTTTCCCCGAGGTCATCGCCCCCATCTACGCCGAGATCAACGAGATTTACGGGACCAACGTCGAGCCGATCTTCAAGGAGTAGAATCCAGCGGTGCGGGGTTTCATCGCCCCGCAGAGACTTCGACGCCGGGCTCGGGGACCGCTGGAAATCCGTCGCGTTCCATTACACGCCATTGCCGACGGCAACGGATCACGTCCCAGAACGCCTTGACCTTGAACAGCGAAAGCAACTGCCGATAGCCGAAGTTTTCGACCACGCTGAACACGAGCAGTTTGCTCAGATCGACCCAACCGGGGTAGCGCCGGAGGGAGAGCTCCTCGAGCAACACGGCACTGATCGACAGAAAGATCCCGTAGAGGATGGCCACGGCGAGGAACAACAGGAAGAACTCGAGGTCGAGGATCCCAAGGGCGAAGGACAGGATCACGGCGAGGTAGCCGAGTGTCTCGACGAACGGGCCGAGCACCTCGAACAGGAACGCGTGCGGGAAGGCCAGCATGCCCAGCGTGCCGTAGCGCGGGTTGAACATCACGCCGCGGTTGGCCCACAGTGTCCGGATCAGCCCGCGGTGCCAGCGGTTGCGCTGGCGGCGCAGGTCGTCGAGCCGGCGCGGCGCCTCGGTCCAGCAGACGGTGTCGGGAACGAAGACGACGCGGTATTTCTTGCCCTTGCGGCGCATGTGCCGGTGCAGACGGACGACCAGGTCCAGGTCTTCGGTGTCGGTATCGCTGCGGTAGCCGCCGATCTCGATGACCGCCTGCTTCTTGTAGACGCCGAAGGCGCCGGAGATGATCAGCAGGCTCTGCAGAACGCTCCAGCCCACGCGGCCGGACAGAAAAGCGCGCAGGTACTCGAGCACCTGCAGGATCGGCAGAGACCGGTCCGGAAGCTCGACGCGCACCACCCGGCCGTCGCGCACCTCGCAGCCGTTGACGATGCGAACGATGCCGCCCGCGGCGATCGTCTCTTCCGGATACTCCATGAACGGCTTGATCACGCGCAGCAACGCATTGTCCTCGATCACCGAGTCGGCATCGATCGAGCAGAACAACGGGTAGCGGCAAAGGTTGATGCCCACGTTCAGCGCGTCGGACTTTCCTCCCTGCTCCTTGTCCAGTACGACGAGCTGGGTGTGCACCAGCGACGCGTAGACGCCACGCACCTCGCTGGTCGGGATCGCGCGTTGGTAGATCCGGTCGGTGCGCGTCAGGTCGAAGGCGCGGATCAGGCGCTGCAGGGTCCGGTCGTTCGAACCGTCGTTGACGACGACGATCTCGAATTCGCCGTAGTGGACCATCATCAGCGAGCGGACGGTCTCGACGATCGTCTTTTCCTCGTCGTGCGCGGCGACGATGATCGAGATCGGCCACGTCATCTCGGACTGCACGATCTGTGGGTCGTCGGAGAAGAAGGAGCGCCGCGCGAACTTGAACGCGGCCACGAGCGAAAGCAGGAGCAGCAACAGGTAGGTCGTGTTGAGCACCAGGAAGTAGCCCAGCACGAAGCGGTTGAAAGCGTGGATCAACCAGGCCAGTGTTTCGACCCAGGTCAAATGCCGGCCTCCTGTTGTTGCAGTCCGATCTCCGGCAACAACTCGAGCAAGACCTCGCGCAACTCGCCGCTACCCGCGGCCCCGGCCAGGGCCCGCAGCCTGCCGGTCTGTTCGAGGGCAATCAGCCGTTTCACGAAGGCCTCGGCCCGGACGCGATCGTTTCCGCTCGCGCCGATCAGACCCCGCGCGCGACGGTCCACCACGCCCATCTGCTCCAGCATCACCACGGCCTGATGCGCGGCGTAGGTGTCGTCACAGTCCAGCATCCTTTCGAGCGCCT
>Ga0316197_10002656_pt1 | contig 12756 bp, 13 predicted proteins | sample OudBiesiAoxic_MG_FD_204939 | JGI IMG/M metagenome (GOLD analysis project Ga0316197, IMG submission 204939) | Coastal sediment microbial communities from Oude Bieten Haven, Netherlands - site A oxic | ecosystem: Environmental > Aquatic > Marine > Coastal > Sediment | place: Netherlands...
AGACGAGGACCAGCGGGACACCGAGCACGACCGCGACGATCCACCGGCGGCGCAGGTCGGCTTCGCGGCGTCGCTCGGCCTCGTCGTGATCGCTGGTCTCGGGCGCCTGGTAGCCGAGCCGCTCGATTGCGGCGCGCAGCCGGGCGTCGTCGACAGCGGGATCGTGCACCACGGTGGCACGCCCGTTGGCAAAGTTGACCTGTGCCGACTCGACGCCGTCGAGCCTGGTCAGGGTGCGTTGGATCCGGTTCGAGCACGCGGCGCAGGTCATGCCCTCGACGGCGATGTCGGAGCGAACGGTCATGCGCCGATCACCTGGCATCGGTTCGGGTCGGTGCACTCCGCTGGATCGAGTCGGCCGGCCCGGTCGGCGAGCGCGACGAGCTCGTTGCGGGCAACCTGCAGCCGGGCGATGTGGTGGTCGATCTCGGCGACGTGTCGTTCCAGCAGGGCGATCGTGTGGTCGCAGCTGCGGGCGCCGACGTCCTTGAGCTCGAGGATCGACTGCACCTCGCACAGTGAGAGGCCCGAGGCCTGCGCGTCACGGATGAACCGGAGACGTTCGACGGCATCGTCGCGGTAGTCGCGGTAGCCCGACGGGGTGCGATCGGGATCGTCGAGCAGGCCGATCGACTCGTAGTACCGGATCGTCTTGGTCGTCAGGCCGGCCCGGTCGGCGAGAGCTCCGATTCGCATGCTCGCATGCTACCCGAACATTCCAGTCGACTGGAATGTTGACGGGAGGACGACTGGCCGGGCCCGAGGGACGCGAGGTCGGACGTTCAGGCCAGTTCCCGCAGGGCCGCCGCCGCAACTTCGGCGGTGAGATCGCGTTGGCGACTCGCCAGCAACTCGTAGCTCGCGGGGATCTTGGCGACGTCGGCCGACCGCAGCAGGGGCGGGTAGTAGTGAGCGTGCAACTGCCAGGCGTCGTCGCCCCCGCGAGGAGCATCGTGCCACCCCGAGCAGTACGGGAACGCGGTGTCGAACAACTCGTCGAACGCGCGCAACATCGTGCGCAGCGATTCGGCCAGCGCCGCGACCTCCCCAGCGTCGAGATCACACAACGACGACACCGCCCGGCGGGGCAGCACCAACGTCTCGTAGGGCCAGTACGCCCAGTACGGCACGACGACCACCCAGTGGTCGTTGGCCGTGACGACACGCTCGCCGAGCGCCACCTCGCGTTCCGCGTAGTCGACGAGCAGTCGACGTCCGTGCTCGGCGAGGTACCGCCGCTGGTTGTCGAGTTCGCAGGCCGCCTCGTCGGGCAGGAACGCGGACGCCCAGATCTGTCCGTGCGGATGCGGGTTGGACGCCCCCGACATCTCGCCGCGCGTCTCGAAGAGCTGGACCCATTCCCAGCGTTCCCGGAGTTCCGCCAGCTGCCGCTGCCACAACTCGATCACCCGCACCACGTCGGGGTGTTCCATCTCGGCCAGGCCGAGGTCGTGGCGTGGCGAGAAGCAGAGGACGCGGCACTCACCCACCCCGGTCGCCGACCGGAACAGTGCGTCGTCGTCGCCGACGGGTGGCTCCGGCACGTCGGGGAGCAACGCCGCGAAGTCGTTGGTGAACACGAACGTCTCGGTGTAGTCGGGGTTGCGGACGCCGCCGGCGCGCTCGTTGCCCGGGCAGAGGTGACACGTCGGGTCGTGGATGATCCGATCGGCCGCCGCCGACTTGGTCTGGCCGTTCCAGGGGCGTCGGGTTCGCTGCGGCGACACCACGACCCACTCGTCGGTCAGCGGATTGAACCGACGATGCGGGTGACGGGCGGCGTCGAACGGCACGCCGCGCAGCGTAGGTCGATCGAGAGAAGACGACGCACCTGCACCCGCTCGACTCAGAGGCGGCGGATGTCGGGGTTGAACGAACGCGGTCCTCGCCGGGGTACTGCCACACCGACGGCGAACAGCAGCCTCACGATCCGCTGACGGTGCCCCGCCCATGGCGCAAGATGCGCGCACATCAGCTCGTCGCCGCCGGCATCCGGATCGACGCGGCGGGCGTCACCGGTGAAGGCGTAGTTGACCATCGTCGGCAGGCCGTAGTCGCGCAGCACGACCGTGTCGGGGTCACCGTGGCTCGCGGTGATGACCGACGTGGCGGTCCAGGCTCCCATGCCGGGGAGCGCCGACAGCCGCCGGAGCGCGTCGGCGGTCGCCATCGTTGCGGCCTCCTCGAGGCGGTTCGCCCGGCGGGCCGCGAGGAGGATGGCGTCGGCCCGACGGCGCTCGACGTTGAACCGGTGCAGGTCGACGTAGGTCTTCGCGGCGACCACCTCGGGAGTCGGCGGGAGCCGGAGTTCACACGGACCCGGTGCAGGCTCACCCCACTGGTACACGATCCGCTGCCAGCTCTTCAGCGCCTCCTCGGTGGTGACCCGCTGGCCGAGGAGCACCAGGAGCAATTCCTGCCAGACGACGCCCGCCGCCGCGAGACGCAACCCGGGATGGCGGCGCCACCACTCGGCGATCGTCGGATGCAGGTCCGGGCGGAACCCCGTGAGATCGTCGTGCAGCCCGACCCAGTGCGGTGCGCGTTCGAGGAGCCAGTCGGCGCCGCTCCCCCAGGCTTCGGCCGTCGTCGTTCCCGATGCGTCCCACGTGAGGCGCATCGTGCCCGGCCCGCTCGGCGTGAGCACCGTCTTCGCGAAACCCGACGACGTCCACCGCGTCGTCGGGTCCCGGGAGTAGGTACCGATCGTTCGCATCGTCGCCCGCAGGTCGATTCCCGCGGTGGCGAGCGAACGCCCCCGGGTCACGGCCACTCAGGCGCCGACGAGGCGACACCAGTCGGCGGGATAGAGCCCTGCCGCCCTGGCGGGAGCCATCTGCAGCGTCGCCTCCGGCACCATGTCGGCCACGAGACGGGCCTCGGTGTAGTGGTGGCCGACGAAGCGCAACCCCTCGAACAACTTCCCGCGCAGCTCGACGAGTTCGGCCGGTGGGGCCTCGTCGTAGAAACCCCAGATGGTGAACGCGATGTCGAGATCGTGAACGACCGGGGCACGCGAATACAGCGACGCTCGGCGCAGCGCCACACCCAGACAACCCTGGATCGCGTCGTCGACGTGCTCACCGGCCTGCAGGCGGAGCTTCGGTCGCAGTTGGGCGGCGATCCGCAACGCGAAACCCTGGTCGGGGCCCTGGGCCCCGAGCGACGGTCCCGATGGCTGGAACCCGTCGATCTCGCCGGGACGGTCCGGGACCCATGACTCGGGCACGTGATCGGGTGACTCGTAGTACCGGGGACGTTCCGTCGGCGGGACCGGGCTGAAGCGGGGGGCGGCCATCGATGTCTTTCTAGCAGCAGAGTCGTCGTCGGCGACCGTTCAGTCGGTCGAGGCGAGCGAACGGTGCAGCAGGCCGTACACCAGGCTGTCCTCGAGCGCCCGCCAGGACGCCTCGATGATGTTGGGGCTCACCCCGATGGTGGTCCAGTCGCGGTTGCCGTCGGTCGCCGACAGCAGCACCCGCGTGGTCGACCCGGTGGCGCTCGACCCGTCGAGGATGCGCACCTTGTAGTCGGTGAGGTGGATGTCGGCGAGTTCGGGCAGGACGGTGCCGACGGCTCTGCGCAGCGCCGTGTCGATGGCGTTGACCGGACCATTGCCCTCGGCCACCCACACGCGCCGCTCCGCGGCGTCGTCCTCTCCGACCCAGACCTTCACGGTCGCCTCGGTGGAGAACTCACCACCGGGCAGCTCATCGGTGATGACGCGCATCGATTCGACGCGGAAGAACTCGGGGACCTGTCCGGCAGCCCGTCGCATCAGCAGCTCGAGCGACGCATCGGCAGCCTCGAAGTGGTAGCCCTCGTGCTCGAGCCGTTTCAGGTCGTCGACCACCTCGTTGATCTGGGCGCCGTCCAGTTCGACACCGATCTCGTCGGCCTTCATCTGGATCGTCGCCCGCCCGGCCATCTCCGACACGACGAATCGTGTGCCGTTGCCGACCAGCTCCGGATCGACGTGTTCGTAGGCGTCCTTGGCCCGCACGATCGCCGACACGTGCAGCCCGGCCTTGTGGGCGAACGCCGACGAGCCGACATACGGCGCCTGGGGATTGACGGCGCGGTTGAGGGTCTCGGCCACGTGATGGCTGACCGCGGTGAGCCGCTCGAGGCGCCCTTCGGGCAGGCAGGGATAGCCCAGCTTCAGTTGCAGGTTGGGGATCACGGTCGTCAGGTTCGTGTTGCCGGTTCGTTCGCCGAGCCCGTTGAGGGTTCCCTGGACGTGGCCGGCGCCCGCCTCGACGGCCGCGATCGAGTTGGCGACGGCGCAGCCGGTGTCGTCGTGGCAGTGGATGCCGATGATCGCATCGTCGCCGACATGGGCCTTGACGTCAGCGACGATGCGCCCGACCTCACCCGGCAGCGTGCCGCCGTTGGTGTCGCAGAGCACCAGGTGCGAGGCGCCCTTCACGACGGCGGCCTCGATGGCGCGCAGCGAGAACTCGGGGTTCTGCTTGTAGCCGTCGAAGAAGTGCTCGAGATCGACCAGCACCATGCGACCCTCACCACGCAGGAACGCAACCGAATCGGCGATCATCGCGGCACCCTCGTCGAGGGTGGTCTGCAGCGCCTCGACCACCTGGTACTCGGAGCTCTTCGCCACGATGCACACCGCCGGGGTGCCGGCATCGACGAGGTTGCGCAGGGTCGCGTCGTCGTCGACCTTGCCGCGGGGTCGGCGTGTCGAGCCGAATGCGACGAGCGTCGAGGTCGACAGGTCGAGTTCCGTGCGCGCCCGGGCGAAGAACTCGATGTCCTTCGGGTTGGCGCCGGGCCATCCGCCTTCGATGAAGTGCACGCCGAGCAGATCGAGCTGCGCGGCGATGCGCAGCTTGTCGTCGACCGTCGCGGAGACGCCCTCCACCTGGAGGCCGTCGCGCAGGGTGGTGTCGAAGACTTCGACGTGTCTCATGAAAGCTCCCGAGAACCGAAAGAGCCGCCCGGGTGGGCGGCTCGACGAACACGTGGGGACCCACGTGTTCTACAGAATGATGATGATGGCGGCGCACTGGTGGTTCGACATCGCCGTCCATTGAAGCCCGATCGGCGGCCGGATTCAACCGCACGGGCGAGAAACCACGCCGGACTGCGGAAGGCTGTGCACGACCATGTGCACGAACGGTGGGCAACGGGTGGACGGCGAGGGGAATCCTGGGGGTAAACGGAAAGTTCCGTGGATAACCCTGTGTTTTTCGAAATACCTCTTGACCAGGGGTTTTGCGACGTATTTACTGATGCTCGTTCCGGAGAGCGCACGCCGACCGGGGCGGTGAGGAGGGGGCTTCGGCCCAGCCCACACCGCTCACGAGGCGCAGCGGAATCGGAGCATGGACAGTGTTCACGGCCATCCCGGACCGGGTTGTCGGGCTCTTCGGAGTGCGACGGCAACGACGGGTCGGCGGACGTCACGGGAGACCGGGGCGGTCGTCGGGTCAGACCGGGCCCACGGTCACCTTCGGGTGGTCGAGGGAGACGGAGGCCTGCCGGGACGTGCGGTGGTGACGGGGCAACCCGGCATCGACGGGCGATCCGGCGACGCAAACCGGGTCCACAGGCCGCCTTCGGGCGACTGGTGGGCGACGGAGCGGTGGTGAGGAGCCGAAGGAACTGGGGCCACCCCAACTGGACTCAGCGAGGTCGGTTTCCGATTGGCACCAGGACCGAGGGCTCGGGCAACCGGGTCAGCGTGAAACGGTGCCGACGGGTTCGTGACCGGGCAACCGGAATCGAGTCCGAAAAGCGGCATCGCCCGCCACGCCATGCGGCGCGACGGGCGATGTGAACAGGTCGAGTCGAAGGTTAACGCCCGACATTCGAGCTGTGGTGGACCTGTCCACGAGACGCCCCGGAAGGCGCGTCGGCGAGAGCCGGCGAGCCGACCGGGGCTCTTTCGTCTTCTCCGCCTCTCGCCGGTGAGGGCGTCAGCGGACGGGTTCGCACCAGTGCGCGTAGCGGGGGTCCCTACCGCGGATGGCCTCGTGGTAGACCTCGGCGATCGCCGAGGTCATCGGGCCGGGACACGGGATCTCACGATCGTCGATCGAGTTGATCGAGCTGACCTCGGCCGCCGTGCCGCACACGAAGGCCTCCTCCGCGATGTACAGGTCGCTGCGTGCGATGTTGTCGACGAGGACCTCGAAGCCGAGATCGGCGGCGATCATCGACACCGAGCTCTGCGTGATGCCCTCGAGCGCGCCCGCCGACAACGGCGGCGTCAGCAGCTTGCCGTGACGGGCGACGAAGATGTTCTCCCCGGTGCACTCGGCGATCAGGCCGTTGGGGGCGAGCATGATCGCCTCGTCGTAACCGGCGCGCAGCGCCTCGACCTTCGCCAGCGACGAGTTGACGTAGTTGCCGGTGGTCTTGGACGCCGGGGGCATCGTGTTGTGGTCATGACGGGTCCACGACGAGATCTTCATGCGCACGCCCTTCTCGACGGCGTCGTCGCCCAGATACGCACCCCACGGCCAACAGGCGATCGACACCTCGACCGTGCACGGGAGCGTGTTCAACCCCATCTCGCCGTACCCGAAGTAGGCGATCGGACGGATGTAGCACGAGTCGAGACCGGTCGACGCCACGGTCTGCTTCGTCGCGGCGACCAGCTCCTCGACCGTGTACGGGATCTCCATGCCCATGATCTGCGCCGAGCTGAACAACCGCTCGATGTGCTCGGTGAGGCGGAACACGGCCGGGCCGTCGGCGGTCTCGTAGGCACGGATGCCCTCGAACACACCGGTTCCGTAGTGCAGCGTGTGCGTGAGCACGTGGACCTGGGCCGCGTCCCAGTCGACGAGCTCGCCGTTCATCCAGATCTTCGGGGTCGGTGTGATGGGCATGGCGTCAGTTTCCCACGCGGGCCGCAACGGCGTCGCCGATGTCGGTGGTGCTGCCGGTGACAGGCTCAGCACACGCACCCCGGATCCGCTCGGCGGCGGCACCCTCACCCAGGAAGTCGAGCATCAGCGCTGCGCTGAGGATCGCGGCGATCGGATTCGCCGTGCCGGTGCCGACGATGTCGGGTGCCGATCCGTGCACGGGCTCGAACATCGACGGGCCGGTTCGGGCTGGGTTCAGGTTCGCCGACGACGCGAGACCGATGCCGCCGGAGACCGCCCCGCCGAGGTCGGTGAGGATGTCTCCGAAGAGGTTGTCGGTGACGATCACGTCGTAGCGGTGCGGGTCCTGCACGAAGTAGATGCAGGCGGCGTCGACATGGTTGTACGCCGTGGTGACGTCGGGGAACTCGGCGGCAACCTCGTCGAACGTTCGCTCCCAGAGGTTGCCCGAGAACGCCAGCACGTTGGTCTTGTGGACGAGCGTCAGATGCTTGCGCGGCCGTCCGGACGCCAGTTCGAACGCGTAGCGGACGCACCGTTCGACACCGTGTCGGGTGTTGACCGAACCCTGTGTCGCCACCTCGAGCGGGGTCCCCCGGCGCAGAACGCCTCCCTCGCCGACATAGGGGCCCTCGGTGTTCTCGCGGATGACGACGAAGTCGTGCGCCGCGTCGCCGCCCGGCGCCGTGCCGACGAAGGGGCGCTGGTTGATGTACAGGTCGAGCTCGAATCGCATCTTGAGCAGCAGCCCCCGCTCGATCACCCCGGGCGGCACCTCCGGTGTGCCGACCGCCCCGAGCAGGATGCAGTCGAAGGCTCGCAGCTCCTCGAGCACCGAATCACTCAGGATCTCGCCGTCACGCAGGTACCGCGCCCCACCCAGGTCGAAGTCGGTCGTGGCGATGTCGACTCCGGCGGCGCGGACCACCTTGACGGCCTCGGCGGTCACCTCGGGACCGATACCGTCGCCGCCGACCACTGCGATGTTGTGCGTCATAGGCAGGCGAGCCTAGAGCTGCGCCGGGCCGCGATCCCAGGGCGCCGCGAGCCACTGCCGGTATCCTTGCCTCACCATGGCAGCAGTCCAGTTGTCCCCCGCAGCCCATCAACGACTCAAGGCCGAGTTCGAGGACCTGACCACGCGCGGTCGCATCGAGGTCGCCAACAAGATCGAGCGTGCCCGCGAAGAGGGCGACCTCAAGGAGAACGCCGGTTACCACGCCGCAAAGGACGAGCAGGGCCACATGGAGGGCCGCATCCGCCAGCTGGAGCACCTGCTGGAGAACGCCGAGATCGTCGAGGGATCGAGCATCTACACCGTCGTGTACGAGGGCGACTCCGACGACGACGCCGAGCGCTACCTGATCGGCAACATGGAAGAACAGGTCGACGGTGCCGACGTCATCAGCCCGTCGTCACCGCTCGGCTCGGCCCTGGACGGAGCGAGCGCCGGCGACACCATCACCTACGAGGCGCCCAACGGTGCGCTCACCGTGACCGTGCTCCGTGTCGAGCCCGCCTGACCTCGGCGGCGAGGCGGCCGACAGCGATCCGATCGAGATCCTCACGCCCAAGCTGCCGCCCGCACGGTTCGTCGATCTCGACGACCGGGGCACGATCATCGTCCGCGACTTCGGCGGGCGCCCCGGTGTTCCGGTGCTCGCGCTGCTGCACGGATGGACGGCGACCGCCGACCTCAACTGGTTCAAGTGCTACGAGGGTCTCGGCGAACGGTTCCGGGTGGTCGCGTTCGACCACCGCGGGCACGGCACCGGCATCCGCACGAAGAAGCCGTTCCGCCTGGAGGACTGTGCCGACGACGTCGTCGACGTGGTGTCGGCGCTGGGCATCGACGACTTCATCCCGGTCGGTTACTCGATGGGTGGTCCGGTCGCCCAGCTGATCTGGCGACGGCACCCCGAGCGCGTGACCGGGCTCGCGCTCTGCGCGACCGCGCCGTACTTCGCCGGGCGTCGGACCGAGCGACGGATGCTGCTCGGGGTCAGCGGCCTGGCCGCGGTGGCACGCCTGGCACCCGAGCAGGCAAAGATGTGGCTGACCGAGCAGCTCTACCTGCAACGCAAGACGATGCAGTGGGAGCCGTGGGCCGTCCAGCAGGCGGCCACGCACGACTGGCGCATGATCCTCGAGGCCGGACGGGCGATCGGCAACTTCTCCTCCAGCGACTGGCTGCACGAGATCGACGTGCCGGTGTCGACCGTGATCACGATGCGCGACCAGGTCGTCCCGCTTCGCCGGCAGGTGAGACTGTTCGAGACGATCCCCGATGCCCGGGCGTTCCGGATCGACGGGATGCACGACGCCGCTGTCGCCAACGCCGACCGGTTCGTCCCGACCCTGATCCGCGCCATCGAGTCGATCGACAACCGATCGTGACCGCCCGCCGAGCCGGTCTCGTCGTCGCCGTCACCGGCCTCGTCGTCGCGGCCGCAGCAGCCGGCACGGCACTCGTCCGTTGGCGTTGGGGCCGGCCGGGCCACCACGCGGTCGACGCATCACGCCTCGGCCGCAACACCCGCCTCGCCCGACTCGGCGCCCGGGTCGGCACGACGTATGCGACGACGGCCGCGCGCAAGACCTTTGCCTCGGCCGAGCGGCGTGACGAACTCGACCGGCATCGCGAGCTGCGCTCGGCGCAGCAGGTCGCCGACGAACTCGGCCAGATGAAGGGCGCGCTGATGAAGCTCGGCCAGATGGCGAGCTATCTCGACGACGGCCTTCCCGAGCCGCTCCGCCTGGCCCTGTCACAGCTGCAGTCGAACGCACCGCCGATGTCGGTGGAGCTCTCGATCGCGACCGTCGAACGCGAACTCGGACGATCGATCGGCGACGCGTTCGTCGAGTTCGATCCCGAACCGATCGCCGCCGCGTCGATCGGCCAGGTGCACCGGGCGATCATCGCCGACGCCGACGGCCGCGAGCGCGCCGTGGCCGTCAAGGTGCAGTATCCGGGCGTCGCCGATGCGATCGTCGCCGACCTGCGCAACGCCGACCTGCTCGGTGCGGTGCTCCGACAGGGGTTCGGTGGCCTCGATCCCGCCGAGATGGTCGACGAGATCAAGCTGCGCATCGCCGAGGAGACCGACTACGAACTCGAGGCCCGCAACCAGACCGCCTTCGCCGACTACTACCGCGGTCATCCGTTCATCCGGATTCCGGACGTGGTGCCGACTCTGTCGACCCGCCGGGTGCTCACGACCGAACTCGCCGAAGGGTTCGGCTGGTCGGAGTTGATGGAACGCCCGCAGGAGGACCGCGATCGCGCCGGTGAGGTGATCTTCCGCTTCGTGTTCCGCAGCCTGTACCGGATGGGAGCCTTCAACGGAGATCCCCACCCGGGCAACTATCTGTTCCACGACGACGGCACGATCACCTTCCTCGACTTCGGCCTGGTCAAGCACTTCAGCGACGACGAGATGACCACGTTCGGCGCGATGGTGCAGGCCGCCGCGGTCGAGCACGACCATGACAGGTTCCGAGCGATCGTCGAGGAGGCCGGAATGCTGGCGCCCGGCGCACCGGTGACCACCGATGCGGTCGGCGAGTACTTCTCGCACTTCTACGACACCGTGCGCGCCGACGCAGAGATGACCTGGACACGCGAGTACGCGAACTCGATCGTTCGCCACACGTTCGACCGCACGAGCCCGATCAGCCAGTACGCGACGGTTCCACGCGCCTTCGTCTTCATCCAGCGGATCAACCTCGGCTTGTACGCGCTGCTGGGAGAACTCGGGGCGCGGGGCAACTATCGCCGGGTCGCGTCCGAACTCTGGCCGTTCGTCGACGGCCCTCCGTCGAGCGAACTCGGCCACGCCGAGGCAGCGTGGCTCGCCGAACGCCCACGCTCCTGACGGCGGAACCAGGCTGCTGACGTTGGCGGCGCACGGTTCGCCAGTAGCGTCCGTCCGATGCGCCGGACCCTCCCCGTCTTCCTCGCCGCGACACTGCTGCTCGTGGCATGCAGCAGCGACGACACTGCCAACGACGAGACCGCCTCCGATCAGACGACGGTGAGCACAGCCGCCGACGACGATGCCAGCTCGACGAGCGAGGCGCCGGCCGGCACGGATCCGGCGGCACCCCCGGCCAATCCGGACAAGCCGACCGTCGAGATCCCCGACGAGATCCCGACCGAGCTGCAGGTCAACGTCCTCGAGGAGGGCAGCGGCCCCGCGTCGGAGGCCGGCGACACCGTGTTCGTCGACTATGTCGGCGTCCGCTCGCGCGACGGTGTCGAGTTCGACAACAGCTACGACCGCTTCCAGCCGTTGGACCTGGTGGTCGGGACCGGCCAGGTCATCGAGGGCTGGGACCAGGGGCTCACCGGCGTGCAGGCGGGTTCGACGGTGCAACTGGACATCCCGGCCGATCTCGCGTACGGACCCGATGCGAACGGCGACATCATCGGCGAGAACGAGGCGCTCACGTTCCTGATCGAGGTTCGCGCCGTCATCCAACCGCCGGATCCCGCCGACGCACCGACCGAGGCCGGCGTGCCCGAGTCGGAGGGCGCAACCGACACGATCTTCGAAGACCTGCGCGACGGCGACGGCCCGACACTCGAAGCGGGCCAGACCGCCGTCGTCAACTACGTCGTGTTCCGCGGCGACAACCTCGTGGCCCTCGAGAGCAGCTGGGACGGGGGCGAACCCGTGCCGATCCCGACCGCTTCGGCCACCGGGTTCCCGGGCTTCGTGAAGGGCCTGCCCGGCATGATGGTCGGTGGCCGACGAGCGATCGTCATGCCCCCCGGCGATGCCTTCGGACCCGACGGCAACCCTCAGATGGGGCTGCCGGCCGGCACCGACATGATCGTCGTCGTCGACCTCCTCGGCGCGTTCGGCCCCGCCGAGGACTGACGTTCACCCCGACGGTTCACGGGTCCTGGAGATCGAGACCGATGTCCAGCACGCGCGCCGAGTGCGTGAGTTCGCCGACCGCGATCAGGTCGACGCCGGTCGCCGCGACCGCACGCGCGGACTCCAGTGTGAGGCCGCCGCTCGCTTCGAGTCGCACGGACGCGTCGAGTTCGTCGCGGAGCGCGACCGCCTGACGCATCTGCTCGGGCGTGAAGTTGTCGATCAGGACCTCGTCGGCGCCGGCGGTGATCGCTTCGCGGAGCCCGTCGAGCGTGTCGACCTCGATCTCGACGGGGATCGTCGCTTCCAGCGCACGCACCCGCTCGTAGGCAGCGGTGATGCCCCCGGCGGCGACGACGTGGTTGTCCTTGACGAGGGCCATGTCGGACAGCCCCAGACGATGGTTGGTACCGCCGCCGCACCGCACGGCGTACTTCTCGAGCGCTCGAAGCCCGGGGGTCGTCTTTCGCGTGTCGCGCACGACGGCGTTCGTCCCGGCGAGGGCATCGGCCCAGCGCCGGGTCGAACTGGCGACACCCGAGAGATGGCACAACAGGTTCAGCGCCGTGCGTTCTGCCGTCAGGAGCAGCCGGGTCGGAGCCACGACCTCGGCGAGGGCCGTGCCGGCGTCGACGAGTGTGCCGTCCGCGACGAGTCGGCGGAATTCGCTGGCGCTGTCGCCGCACACGGACTCGACGACTGCCGCGACCACCGGCAACCCGGCGACGACGCCACGCTCGCGAGCACCGAAGGTCGCCATCGCCCGCTGATCGGCGTCGATCGTCGCCGCGGACGTGACGTCGACACCACCCATCAGGTCTTCGGCGATCGCCGAACGAACGAGTCCGGCCACGGCGTCGGGGTCGAGGCCGCCGGCGATCAGGTCGCGACGGGTCGACTCCGACAGTGGATGGAACACGAACATGGGCCGAGTGTAGGAGTGGCCCCGTCCGCAACCGGAGTCACGTTGCCGGCCTGACCCCCTGCTGTCACGGTCAGGCGGTGATGCTGACGGC